>JGI12451J12833_1000082_pt1 | contig 27970 bp, 34 predicted proteins | sample A23E3SouthBayCA_2_FD_12833 | JGI IMG/M metagenome (IMG submission 12833) | reverse complement strand
GACCGCCCGCGCCGCGGACGCCGAGCCGCGACGGGCGATTGTCGAGATCTCGGAGCGGGTCAGCTCGAGCCCGGCGGCGTCGGCGGCGGCCATCGCGAGCGCGGCAAAGCCCGACGACGACGAGCCGAACCCGACGTTCGTCGGGAAGGAGTTCTCGCTCTCGACGCGGGCCGGCCGGTCGATGTCGGCCAGCTCGCGAACGCGGTCGAGGACGGACTGGATCCGCTCGGCGCCCCGGCCGGTCACCGTCTCGCCATCGACGACGTAGGTTTCGGCCTCCGCTTCGAAGGAGACGGTCGTCTTCGTGTGGCTCGGTGCCGTACAGACGCTGATGCTGTCGTGATACGGGTAGCGAAGCTCCGCGTCACGCATCCCGTGGTACTTGACCAGCCCCTGGATCGGGTGGGCCTTCGCAGTCGCGTGCATACCCGTGGATCCGTCCCGGCGCACTTATCGCTGCCGTCTCGAACGGCCGAAACCGGCGTTATTCGCCGCCGAACTCGCGGCGACGGCCCTTGGGAATCTGCGAGCGCAACTCCCCGTGGACGTAGAGGCCGACACCGATCGGCTCGGGCTCGCCTGCAATGTCGTGCGTAACGATCAGATACCCCCAGTCGCCGTCCCATTCTCGTTGCTGGTCCTCGCCGGCCAGGAAGCGCTCGGCCGCCCCGCGGTCGAGGTGGATGACGTTTCGAGTTGCCCGGGCCCCGAACCGCTGGACGGCCTCGGTCGTCGGCTTCCAGTGCTCCTGGCGTGTGCGCATGAACGACATCCCCAGCGCCTCGACGTCGACCGGCGTCTCCAGGTCGTCCGCGAACGCCCAGACCTTTCCGTTGCCCCGCTCCCAGAAGGTGTAGGCCTCGAACGCCTCGGGGTCGACCCCGAACCGGTCCGCCCAGAAGTCTACGATCGCCTCACGGGTCGGTCGACTCTCGACGTCCCGTTTGGCTTCCGTGGCCGGCAGTCGGTCGAACCGATGGCTGACGTTCTCGCTCATCCCAGCACCTCCAGTTTCGCGACGAAAAAGCCGCCCGTGTCGTTGTGATGTGGATAGATCCGCTTCGCCCGCTCGACTTGCGGGTCGAAAACCTCGTCATCCCACTCGGTCACGCCGTCCCGATACGTTAGCGGCAACTCGAACTCGACGAGCCGACAGTCCTCGGCGTCGAGCGCGTAATCCAGCACGGCCTCGTTCTCCTCGGGCGCGAACGTACACGTCGAGTAGACGACCGTGCCGCCCTCGCGGGTCGTCTGGATCGCCCGTTCGAGGATCGCCCGCTGTACGTCGGCAATGCCCGTGACGTGGCCCAGTGACCACTCCTCGAGGGTGTCCGGGTTCTTGCGGATCGTCCCCTCACACGAGCAGGGCACGTCGACCAGGACCTTGTCGTAGGGCTCGCCCCCGAACGGTTTCAGCGAATGGTTGCGCGCGTCCTCGTTGGTGACGGCGACGTTCGTCACGCCCAGTCGCTCGGTGTTCGAGCGCAGCGCGGACAGGCGGCCGAGATTGCTGTCGGTCGCGACGAGCAGTCCGCGGTCGTCCATGAGTGCGGCCAGTTGCGTGGTCTTGCTCCCCGGGGCGGCAGTCGCGTCCCAGACCCGCTCGCCGGGGTCGGGATCGAGCACGGTGGCCGGGATGGCCGAGACCTCCTCCTGGCCGTGGATCCAGCCGTGGGAGTACGGCCAGTTGGCGCCCGGCTGGTCCGCCGGCAACCGAAACAGGCGCGGGTGCCACTCGACCGGATCGAGTTCGATGCCGGCCTCCGCGAGTCCCCGTTTGGCACGTTCGACGGTCGCTTTGATCGTATTGACCCGGACGACCGAGGGGAGCGGCCGCTCACAGGCCGACAGAAAGGCCTCGTAGTCCTCGACGATCGGCTCGTATCGCGACAGCACGTCCATCGACCGTCTCTTGGCGAACTCGGGGCTTGTGGGTTTCGAAGGCCAAACGGTAAGCCACGTCCCGCCGTATGATGTCACATGGCGCATGTGAACGTACACCGTGACGATATCCAACTCGACGAGCCGGTCCTGATCGAGGGACTCCCTGGACTCGGCCTCGTCGGCAAGATCGCCGCCGATCACCTCGTCGAGACCTACGGGATGGACCACTACGCGTCGATTCACTGCGAGGGGTTGCCGGAAGTCGCGATCTACGACGAGGGCGGCCACGGCGTCGAGCCGCCGGTCCGGATCCACGCGGACGCGGAACGTGATCTGCTGGTCCTGCAGAGTGACGTCCCGATCTCGCCGTCGGCCGCGGAGGAGTTCGCCGCCTGCGTTACGAACTGGATCGACGAACAGGGGGCGCTCCCGCTGTATATCTCGGGCACCCAGCGTTCTGACGGCCAGACGACCGACGTCGTCGGCCTCTCGATCGCCGGAGCGGGCGCGCAGTTGGACGGCGTCGACGTCTCGACGCCCGGCGAGCGCGGCGTCGTCAGCGGGCCGACCGGCGCGCTCATCTATCACGCCGAACGAGCGGGGCTGGAGGCGCTCGGGTTCGTCGTCGAGGCGTCCCCGAAGTTCCCGGACCCGGCCGCGGCGAAGGCGGTCCTCGACCGGGTCGTCGAGCCGATCGCCGACGTCGAAGTCGAGACGGAGACGCTGGTCGAGCAGGCCCAGGAGATCAGCGAGGCCAAAGAGCGCCTCGCCCAGCGGATGCAACAGGCCGGCGACGAGAGCTCACAGGCCCAGCCCGTGGGGATGTATCAGTAGGTGAACCCGTCGGGGCACCGGTGGCTAAACCCGTCGGGGCACCGGTGGCTAAACCCGTCGGGGCACCGGTGGCTAAACCCGTCGGGGCACCGGTGGCTGAACTCGTCGGGCTTTTCACCGACAGCCCCGAAACCACGCTGATGAGTTTCTTCGAGGTGCTCGCGACCGCGGGTGCAGGTGCCGTCTTCGGGCTCGCGCTGGCCGCACCGCCGGGACCGATGAACGCCGTCATCGCCGAAGAGAGCGTCGTCAGGGGCTGGCGTGCGGGCTTTACCGCGGGGCTCGGGGCGATGATCGCCGACGCGTGCTTTCTCGCGCTGTCGCTGCTCGGTGCCGTCACGGTCGTCCAGCGCTCTCCCACGGTCCAGGGGCTTATGGTCGGTATCGGTGGGCTTCTCTTGTGGTATTTCGCCTACGATGCCGTCCGGGATCTCTCCGTGACGTTTCAGGGCGAGGATTCGGAGACGACCGGACACGGGTTCCTGAAGGCGTTCACGCTCGCGATCACCAACCCCTATCAGATCGTCTTCTGGCTCACTGTCGGCGTCGGATTGCTCGATCCGGGACGGATCGACGTGCTGGCGACGGCGCTGTCCTCGGAGTCGCCGCTGGCCGGTGTGTTGATCGTCAGGACCGGGACGCCGCTTTTGATCGCCGGGCTGTTCGCCGGGATCGTCCTCTGGATCGTCGCGTTCCCGGCGGCGCTGGTCGCCGGCCGCGAGCGCGTCGATCGCTTCGCTCCGGCGGTCGCGACGCTGAGTGCGGTCGCATTCGCCGGGTTCGGCGCGCTGTTCGTCATCGACGCGGTACGGACGCTCGCCTGATCGTCGGTACCGATCGACTGGCTGGAGTCGCCGATCCGCTCTACTGCCCTGTCTGATCGTCGTTGTCGGGGCCGAATGGGTCGTCCGCGTCCATGTCCGCGACCTCGGCTTCGAGCCACTCCTTGAGCCACTTCACCCGCTTGATGCGGCGGTGGGCGACGCTTTCGGCGGTGTCGCTGCGGATGCGCTCTTTGGCGTCCCGTCCGCGTTCGAGGACGCGCCCGACCATCTCGGCGGCGTCCATGTGTGTCCGGGACTCATAGCCCATCCGCAACAGCAAGAGCGTCGCGCCGTTGGCGCCGACCTTGTCGAGGATGTCCGCCTCGATGAGACACTGCGTCTCCAGCGCGAGATCCGTTAGCTCGCCCTGGTAGGAGTGGTCCCGTACCGCGTCGACGACCTGCTCGACGAACGACGGCGGATAGTCCCCATGCGTGGTCAGGTACTCCTGTGCGATCTTCGCACCGACCTCGGCGTGGCGGTCCTGCTCGGCTTCGAGCTTTGCGACGTCGTGAAACAGCGCCGCGACTCGAGTCACGTCGGCGTTCGCGCCCTCCTTTCGAGCGATCTCCTCGGCGAGGTCGACGACGTTCAGGATGTGGTTGAACCGGTACTTCGCCGAGTGCCAGGGGTACCACCGCATGCGGCCCCCCTCGTCCTCGGTCTCGACGCTGGCCCTGAGGTAGTCGCGCACGAACTCCTGCATCGCCTCGAATTCGGCGTCCGTTACCGGCGACTCCTTAATCTCGACACCCACAGAACCCCCTCCCGACTGCACGTTCGTTGTTCATGTTACCTACTAAAAGGCGTGTTTGACTCTTTAGCGTTACGACACTCTTATGATTCCCCTGCCACGAGCGCAGAATTCGCACGAGCGGCTGTCTTTTTAACGACTGGGGACGAACGTTCCGGCATGAACGTCCGTCCCGCCACGCCTGCGGACCGGCCGGCGATCCGGGACATCGCCCGGCGGTCGCTGCAGACGTCCTACTCGCTGAGCCCGCAAGCCATCACCGGCGCGATTGAGGAGTGGTACACCGAAGACAACCTGTGTGAACGACTGAACGACGAGGACAGCCTCCTGCTGGTCGCGGAGCGCGACGACCAGGTCGTCGGATTCTCCGAGAGCACACTCGAGGACGCGGCCGTCTTCGAGCGGTCTGACACCCAGCAAACGGCGATGTTGCTGTGGTTGCACGTCGATCCGTCGTACCGTGGCGAACGCATCGGCACCGAACTGTTCGAGGCGACGCGGGATCGCCTCCACGAACGCGGAGCAAGCGCGATTCAGGGCCGGGTGCTCGCGGAGAACAGCGAGGGCAACGGCTTCTTCGAGCGCCAGGGGTTCCAGCGGATCGGCCGCCGTGACGTCGAGATCGCCAGCCGCACACACGTCGAGAACATCTACATCGAGGAGCCGTCCGGACTCACTGCCTGTGAGACGCCGGACGGTGAGACGGTGTACGCCGATCGGGACGACGCCGAACGGGGCTCGCTAGGGCCGTTCTACCCTGTGTATGCCGATCGGGACCGCGGTGAACGGTACGGCTACTACTGTGGCAGCTGCGAACAACTCGCCAACGCGATGGACGCGATGGGTCGAATCGAATGTGACAACTGCGGCAACAGCCGCAAACCGACCCGCTGGGACGCGGCGTATCTGTAGTCCCTAGTCGTCCGACTCGGTCGCAGCCTCGACGGCCCCGCTGATGTCGGCGTCGAACTGTTCGAGTTCGTCTTTCGTCTCCGCGATCCCGGTCGTAACCATCAATCGGACGCCACGCCGGACCGACATATCGATTTCGTGGACTTCCGACTCCGGAACGAGCGCGAGATGGCCGTTGGTCGGATTCGGGCTGTTCGGAATGTAGACGTTGTACGCCTCGCCGATCTCCGTCGTGACGCTCTCCGGGCTTTCGGCGGTGATGAACCCGAGCGAATAGACGTCGTCCCGTGGGTATTCTACGAGTACGACGCTCTTGTAGCGGTCGGTCGACTCGACGAGCGAGTTCGCGACCCCCTGCACGCCCGTATAGATCACGCGGACCATCGGAATGAAGCCAACGAGTCGACCGAACCCCCCGAAGAACCGGCTGGTCACGCTCCACTGAGCGAACAGTCCGACCAAGCCTACGGACACGATCATGACTACGACTGCCAGCAACCGTGCGAGAAACTCGATGTCGCCGGTGAACTGCGCGAGGTTCCCCGCGGAGACGACCGGCTCGACGAAGCCGGTCAGCCAGCCGAGTGCGAACCGTAACGCGACGAGCGTGACGACGAGCGGCGCGACCAGTATCGTCCCAGTGACGAAGCTGCTCCGGATTCGGCGCTTCCAGTTCACGTGTACATCTCCGACGGCAGCCGCAAAAAAGTTGACTAGCGTGTGACGATCACGTCCTGTCGTCGAGCCGATCTCGGATCGCCGGCGGCATCCCCTCGCTCCCTCCGGATGCGTGTTCGGCGATCGCCGCGAGTCCGTCCGTCTCCTCGTCGGTAAACGACGGATCGAACAGCTGCAGGGCCGTGTTGATCGTCGACCAGTCGTCGGCCTCGGCCGCGTCCCGAAGCCCGTTCGTCGGCGGCGCGAGCAACTGGTTGACGATCGAGTCGGCCATCGATTCAACGACCTCGCGTTCCTCCTCGTCGAGATCGAGCTTTGCAAACGCCTGCTCTAGCTCGGCCGTCTTCCGACGTTCCGCACCCTCGTACATCGCGGAGATGACCTCGTCGGCTCGCTTTCGCTTGTACTGGGTGAGCAACTCCTCGAACGCCTCGTCGATCACCTCCTCGACCGCCAGTGCGGCTTCCCGACGCTTGGCGCGCGTCTCTTCCGTCACCGATTCGAGTGCGTCGAGATCGTATCGCGTCACGTTCGCCAGTTCGCCGACCGACTCCGGCACGTCCTGTGGCTGGGCGAGATCGAAGACCACAGTTTCGCCGGTCGCGGCTACCAGCGAGGGATCGATGACGAGGTCGGGCTTACCGGTCGCCGAAACGACGACGTCGGCGGCCGACACTGCCCGCTCCAGCGCATCCATGCCGAGGGGCTGTCCGTCCATTTCGACCGCATCGAGGACGCGTTCGGCCCGTTCGACCGTCCGGTTCACCACGAGCAACCGATCGGCGTCCGTCCGGGCGTCCAGTGCTTTCGCCGCGAGCGTCGACATCTCGCCGGCCCCGACCACGGCCGCCGTCGCGTCCGTCAGATCGTGCTCGGTAGCGGCCAACTCGACGGCGGCACTCCCGACCGAGACGACTCCGTCGTTGATCGCCGTCTCCGAGCGGGCGCGCTCGCCGACGTGGATCGCCTTGGTGATCGCACTTTCCAGCACCGGCCCGACGGCCCCGATACTCCTGGCGTCCTCGTAGGCGTCTCTGACCTGGCCGATGATCTGGTCTTCTCCGATGACCAGCGACTCCAGACCGCTCGCCACGCGCATCATGTGACGGAGACTCGCCTCGTGGTCCAGCCACTCGAGGACCGAGTCGGGGATGTCGGCCGCGTACGATTCGAGGACGGCCCGTCCGGCCCCGGCGTCGTCGGTGACCACGTAGGCTTCGACCCGGTTGCACGTCTGGATGGCAAACGCCTCCGTGACGGCCGCATGGTCGAGGAGACGCTCGACCGCGGCGCGCTGACTGCTCGCCGCTGCCGACTCGATCTCGCCCACGTCGGCCTGACGGTGAGATACGCTCACACCGGTAATGACGCCTGTCGACGTTGTCACGTACTCTCACCTGCTATCGATGCGATCACGGTGTCTGTCTCTAGGTCATATTACGTCCGCCAGTATCTAAATCTGTCCAAGGCCGATGTGTCGGTGTGACACACGTCGGAGTCACTCGGAGTGTGGCCCCTCGACACCGACGACTGTGTACCCGGCTTCGGAGACGGCCTCCAGGACCGCGTCCTGGTCGGTGTCGGCTTCGTAATAGAAGACGATGCGGAACGTTCCGTCCCGGAGGAGTTGCTGGCACTCCCAAACGAATTCCTCGTCTTCGAGCGTCAGTCCCTGATGCTGGTTGAGTCCGAACTCGGGGTCGTCCGTGCCCGAATAGACGAACGTCTCCTCGTCGGGCGCAGCGTGTTCCGCGACGATGTCGCCGATCTCGATGGTCGTCTGGTTCAGTTCGGCCTCTTTGTCGCGACCGAGATCTGTGTGTACGATCAGGCCGTTGAGCTCGATCTCGCCCGGCTCGAGCAGTTCTTCGGCCTGCTGGTACAGTTCCTCGTCGATGATCTCCTCGGGCATTAGTGGATCTGTGTCATCCGGCCTAATACGCCTCACGATGTCCGGGTCGGAACACAACACTCATATCGACTCGCCGTCACTACTGAAACGTGCGATCGTTGCTTCGAGGACCTGCAACACGCCTCTACGAGACGCTGCTGGAGTGGGAACTGTCGGGAACGCCGGACCACATCGCCGTCATCCAGGATGGGAACCGACGCTACGCCCGCAAGCAGGGGGCCGAGACGACCGACGGACACCGCGAGGGCGCCGAGACGACGGAGGCGGTGCTCGACTGGTGTGCCCAGTTGGACATCGAGGAACTGACGCTGTATGCCTTTTCGACGGAGAACTTCAACCGGCCGCCGGAGGAGCGCGAGGCGCTCTTTGACCTGCTCGAGGAGAAACTCCGCGAGTTCGCCGATGCCGATCGGGTTCACGAGTCTGGGGTCCGAATCCGGGCGATCGGCGAGATCGATCGCCTGCCCGAGCGCGTCCAGGACGCCGTTGCGTACGCCGACAGACGCACGCGTTCGTACGATCAGTTCCACCTCAACGTGGCGCTGGCGTACGGCGGACGGGCGGAACTGCTGGGCGCAGCCAGCGACATCGCCCGGGACGTTCGCGACGGCGAGATCGATCCCGCGGCCGTCGACGTCGAGACGATCGAGAACCGACTCTACGACGGGCCGACCCGGGACGTCGATCTCATCATTCGGACGGGCGGTGACGAACGGACCTCAAATTTCCTGCCGTGGCACGCCAACGGCAACGAGGCGGCCGTCTACTTCTGTGCGCCGTACTGGCCGGAGTTCCGGAAGGTCGACCTGCTGCGTGCGATCCGGACCTACGAGTCCAGGGCACAGTCCTGGCGCAAAACCAGGGTACAGCGCGCGCTCGCGCTGGTTCGCGCGATTGAATCAGAGCGCGGCGACGGCGGCCGAATCCTGCGCCGGCTCCGCGATCGGCTCCCGCGCGACCAGGCCGACGCGCTGTGTGAACAGGCGGAGATCGAACGGCCCGCGGACTGATCGCGGCGTTCCACCTAGCCGGTCTGTGCGACCCGCTCGATCATGCTATCGGGCGGATCGACCTCGCCGGTGACGTTCGTTCCGTCGTAGTCTTTGACTGTCAGGAGGATCGGCTCCTCGCCGGCCAGCCAGTAGAAGGCGTAGCGCTTCGTTTTCGCGACCACTGCAGTCTCGGGAAACGCGTCGCTATCCGCCTCACTGATCGTAAACGGTGCCGTGTGCTGGGATTGTAGTGTTGCAGCCATGATCGTACTGACTATAGATGCCAGACGGTAATAAGCCTTTATTCGGAGGTGAGTTAATTCTTATATGGGTGTTATCACACACCATGAGAGAACGGCGCAGCGGCCTCACAGCTTCTCGGTACGGCATCGAATCCGACACAGGCGCGGCCACAACACCTTTGGGAGTATCAGACACACGTCTATCCATGGACGCGGAAGACCTCCTGAAGATCGTTCTCGTACTGGTCGTCGTGTGGATCCTCCTGGAGATTGTCGGCGAACTCCTCGGAATCCTCGCCGGGTTACTCGGACCGTTCCGGCCGCTGTTGGGCCTGGTGATCGTCGTGTTGATCGTGCTGTGGCTGTTTGACCGCCTGTAGAACCGCAGGCAAGCGCCGATCTCCGCGCAGATTGCCGCTGGTAGCGGCTGCCGGATCGCGACGCTTATTGTCGGCAGCCGTCTATCGAAAATCGTGTACAGCCTGAACGTCCCGCCGCCGTCGCCGGTGACACGACTGGCCGGCGAACTCGCGCGCGAGCTCCCGCGCGCCCGTACTCGCCAGCGCGGCCAACACACGCTCGTTGGCAAGCGACTCGGCGACGGGGACGGCGCTCGGCTCGCTACGCAGGTACACACGGAACTGACGGGCGTCGAGCCGTTCGACCTCCGAGTGACCGGTATCGATCTGTTCGAGACGGCGCCGACCGGTTCCGCCCCGGTCGTGTATCTCTCCGTGGAGAGCCCCGCACTTCGGGCGTTACACGAGCGGTTGTGTACGGTGTTCGATCCGGTTGCGGGGATCGAAGGTGACGACTACACGCCACACGTGACGATCGCACGCGGTGGCGAGTTGGCCGCGGCGCGTCGGCTTACTGACCGGGAGATCGAACCGGTTCGGTGGACGGCCGATCGGTTGTCCGTCTGGGACAGCCACCGAAACGTGCCGGTCCGGGAGTTTTCGCTTCCCGTGTGAGGACGACACAGCGCCGCAAGGGGACACAAGAGTCATTACGCCCGACAGTGACAACAGGAATATGGTAGAGCTCGATATGACCCAACTCGGGTTAGAAGTCGGCGGTAGCGGCGCGCTCGGGCTGTTAATCGGGTTCGCTGCGAAGAAAATCGCGAAGGTAATCGCGGTCATCGTCGGTGCCGAACTTGTGTTGTTCAAGTATCTCGAATCGCGGGGGATCATCTCCGTCGACTGGAACCGGCTGACGGCCGGGTTGACGAAAGCCAGCGAAACCGGCACGAAGCAGGCCCAGAGCTGGGTCGAGACGTTCATCTCCACTGCCGGCGTCGGTGCCGGCTTCGTCGGCGGGTTCGCCGTCGGATTCAAAAAAGCGTAATCTACTCTCGGGACATATGTCAACTACACCTGGACAACTGATACTGGCGTTCGATCGTGATCAGACAGTCGACGTGAACCCGCCCGCGAACAAAGAGGCGGTGCCACTCTCCTGGATCGAACACTGGGACGCCGAGACGGACCACGAGGTCTGGGCGATCGGCAACCAGGAGCTGAAATCGGAGGCCGGGATCCCTGGCGTTCGCGAGGCCGTTCTGGAACTAGAAAACGAGTGGTATCGGGAGTTTACCGAAACTGACGACGACGACAGCGTCGACGGCTGGCCCCGCCGTGCCCGCCGCGTCGAGATGCTCGCGGAGCTGTTCCCGGATGCGGACGGCTACGTCGTCGTCGACGACAAGGACCTCTCGTATGTCGACGGCTGGTCGCATTACTTCCCCTGGGAGTTCGTCGACGCGGTCCGTACCGGGGCACTCACTCTCGACGTACCGGAGTAGATCCCTCCACTACCGCCGGTTGATCTCGTCTTCGTCCTGGATCATCCGCGTCTCGGCGTTGCCACTGGAGACCTCGTTGACCAGGTCATAGAAGTCGTTCTGCAGGCCGGCCGGGAACTGGATGACCCCGACCCAGGAGCCGTCGTTCTGCCACTCCTCGCGCTGAAGTTCGCCGAACTCGCGGATCCTGGCCTGTCCACTGCCGGCGTAATCCGGCGGCAACTGGACGGCGATGGTCACCTCGTCGAACCGGATCGGGATCACCGGCCGGAGCGCGTCCAGCGCCTCGTCGACCTGATTCTCGACCGGCTCCATCGGGTCGACTCGGAAGTCAGTCTCCTCCAGCGCGGATTCGATGCGTTCGGGTGGGTGGGGCGCGTCGTCCATCTGCGGGTTGACCGCGTTGCGCGTGATCCGCTGGATCAACTGCCGGCGCTTCTGTTCTTGCATCTCCTTGCGCTGCTCGGCCGTGATCTGAATCTCCCCGCGCTCGATCACCTCCGGGATGATCTCCAGTGGATCGGTCGTGTCGAACACCTCCTCCAGCGCGTTCTCGGGCGGTCGGTCCCCCCGGGAGGCGTTCTCGAAGACGTCCTCGGCGGCGATGACGTCCTCGAGCTCGCCGTCGAACTCCCCACGCTTGATCGCCAGGGCAGCGTCCGGATCGACTAACACTTCGAAGCGCTCGCCGTGACTCTCCAGGCGAGCCGTGACTGCTTCGTCAAGGGATATCATATATCGGTCCTACTTGGGGACGGGTAAAAGGTGTTTCCGAACTCGGGACAACTGCTCTCACTGCCAGGTGATGTACAGCAGCGTCGCGATGCCGAAGACTTCCAGGATCTGGAGGGCCATCATGACTTCGACAGCGAGTGGGACCGTCAGGAGCGCGGGCGTGGCGGTCGGTGCGCTCAAGTAGTACCACAGCGCGACGACGTTTTCCGCGAGGAGGAACCCGGCGAAGACGATCGAACCGAGCGTGAACGTCGATTGGATCTCCCTATAGAGCCGTCCCCAGATGACGATCAATGCCGTCAACAGGACGATATTCAGTGTCGCCGCGACACGCGCAGCGTCCAGGAGCGTTTCGAGATACGTCATAGTCGGTCTCCCTGTGCCCCGCGCGTTCGAGTTCGGCTGTCGGTCATTATTCTACCTGTGAGGCGATCTCCTCGATGGTGTCCCAGTGCTGGCGCGCCCGCCCGCTCGGGAGGTACACTACGCCGTAACTCTCGTCGGTACTCGTGACGATCTCGTTGTCTTCCAGCACATCGAGGTGATGTCTGACGGTGTTGTACGCGAGATCGAGCTCCTCCGCGAGGCGGTTGGCGTTGCGCGGCCGGTCGTCGAGCGCACGCAGAATACGCGCCCGGTTGGGACCGCCCCGCGTCCCGGCTAACGTTTGCCATAGCACCGCCTCCATATGCCATTTGATCCGCTCTCGGCACAAAATAACCCATCGGTCGGACACTTCCCTTTCCGGGAGTTGGCGATCGGCGGCTGTCCGACCGAGAGGCTCGAAGGCGGCAGCGGCTGTCGGCAGCGCCTGGTATGAGCGGGTGTGGCCGCATGAACGAACCCATCGGTCTGACCTATCCGAACCAACAAGATATGGGTTTTGGTAGATCAGACGCAATTCTCTCTCAAAAACAGATTGGATTGTGAAGGGTTTTACGCGTGAACTTCGGCACTTTCGCGACGAATTTGAGTCTGATCTTCGGAAATTGTTAACTGTCTTTCATTGTCAGATACAGGTGTCCATGACAGACAAGCTAACGACGCGGCGCAAACTGCTGGTGGGGATCGGAGCGAGCTCGACCATCGCACTGGCCGGCTGTACTGACGGAGACGGGAATGGCAACGGGACGACCGAGCCGGACACCGATACGGAAACGGAGACCGACACGGAGACGGCGACCGACACGCCGACACCCGAACCGGAGCAGGCCCGGCTCAGAGTCGCGCATATGTCGCCCGACGCCCCGAACGTCGACGTTTACGTCGACGGTAGCGCGGTGCTGGAAGGCGTCGCGTTCGGTGCCGTGAGCGGGTATCTCTCCGTGTCGGCCGGCGACCACGACGTCGAGATCACGCCCGCGGGGACGCCCGACACGGCAGTCTTTTCGGGGACGGTCACGCTTGACCCCGACACCGACTACACGGTCGCAGCCATCGGTGAGATCGGCGACGACGCGGATCAGCCGTTCGAACCGCTCGTGCTGGCGGACGACAACAGCGAACTCGACGAGGAGACGGCCCGTCTGCAGGCCGTCCACACCTCGCCGGACGCACCAGCCGTAGACATCACGGCCAATGGGGGCGCAGTCACCCTCTTCGACGGCGTCGCGTACGGTCAGTCCGGGACCGTCGAGGTCGATGCGGGCACGTACACTGTAGAAATTCGCGGCGACACCGAGGACAATGACGGCGATATCGTCGCGAGCTACGAACTCACGCTAGAGGGCGGCACCACCTATTCGGCCTTCGCTGCCGGCTATCTGACGCCCGACGACGAACCCGCGAACACCCCATTCGACCTGCTCGTGGCGACTGCCGACGGGCGCGGCCCCGCACCGGAACCGGAACCCGAGGGACGGCTCCGGGTCGCACATATGTCGCCCAACGCTCCGAACGTCGATGTCTACGTCGACGGCAACGCGGTGCTGGAAGACGTCGCGTTCGGTGCGGTGAGTGGCTATCTGTCGGTCCCGGCGGGCGATCACGACGTGACGATCACGGCCGCTGGAGATCCGGACACCGAGGTCTTCACTGGAACGGTGTCCGTAGAAGGCGACACCGACTACACGATCTCGGCGAGCGGCGAACTCGGCGATGATGGAGACAGGCCCTTCCAGCCGCTCGTCTTCGACGACGACAACAGTGAACTGGACGACGAGACTGCCCGCCTCAAGGTCATCCACGCGTCGCCGGACGCACCAGCCGTCGACATCACAGCCAACGGGGGCGCGGTCACCCTCTTCGACGGCGTCGGGTACGGCCAGTCCGGGACCGTCGACATCGAGGCCGGGACGTATACAGTCGAGATCCGTGGGGACACCGAGGACAACGACGGCGACATCGTCGCGAGCTACGAACTCACGCTGGAGAGCGGGACCGTCTACACGGCCTTCGCCGCGGGCTACCTGACGTCCGACGACGAGCCCGCGAACACCCCGTTCGACCTGCTCGTGGCGACTGTCGACGGTCGCGGCCCGGCGCCGGAACCTGAGGGTCGTCTCCGCGTCGCTCACATGTCACCGAACGCGCCGAACGTCGACGTCTACGTGAACGGTGACGCCGTACTGGAGGACGTCGCCTTCGGTGCCGTGAGCAGTTACCTGACCGTGCCGGCCGCCGAACACGAGATCGAAATCACGGCCGCCGGCGATCCGGACACGTCCGTGTTCTCCGGTCCGGTGACGGTCGCCCCGGACACTGACTACACGGTCGCAGCAACCGGGGAACTTGGGGACGACGCGGATCAACCGTTCGAGCCGCTCGTACTCGAAGACGACAACAGCGAGGTCGGTTCCGATCAGTCGCGTCTCCGGGTCGTCCACGCGTCGCCGGACGCGCCTGCAGTCGATGTGACGGCGGCCGGCGGCGACGTCGTGTTGTTTGACGGCGTCCCGTACGGTGGATCGGGCTACGTCGAAGTCGCGGCCAACGACTACACGGTTGAGATCCGCGGCGACACCGACACAAACGACGGCGAGGTCGTTGCCGACTTCGATGTCAGCCTCGACGGCGGGACGGTCTACACGGCCTTTGCCGCGGGCTATCTGACGCCCGACGACGAACCAGCAGACGTCCCGTTCGACCTGCTCGTGGCACAGGATAGTTCCTCGTAACGGTCGGTCCGACTCTCGGCGGGACCTGTAACGGCAGCACGAAATCCGAACGCGATCAGGAGAACAACTGCTTGATCTTGCCGAGCAGGCCCGTGCTTTCGGAGCGGTCACTGCCGGCAGGGGGCTCGGACGCCGTTTCCGCATCTGCTTCGGCCGGCGTCTCGTCTTCGGGCTCGGTCGTCGCGGCTTCCGACCCCGTCTCAGGCGCGTCGCCTTCGGCCTTCTCGGCGGCCTGCTGCAGTAGATCCTCGGCTTCGTTGATTGCGTCCGCGACGGGCACTTTGACGACCGGCTTCCCCTCGAAGCGATCACGGCTCACTGACGTGTCCGCTGCGATGATAACCGCGTCCGCCTCGGCGATCTCTTCGCTCGTCAGTTCGTTTTCCGCCCCCATTGCGCCCTGGATCTCGACGGTGATCTCGTATCCGAGCTCTTCGGCGGCCTGTTCGAGCCCCTCCGCGCCCATCTGACTGTGTGCGATACCTGTCGGACATGACGTGACTGCGACGAACTTCATGTGTTATCTGTTAGCAGTTGACTTACTTGGTCTTTGGTACTCGATGCCAGCGCCCGCTCCGCGAACTCCCGGGCATCGGCCGTGTCGGTCTCGACCACGTTCGCCTTCACGTCCGGGATCGTCACCGCGCTCATGCTCAGCTCGTCCAGCCCCAGTCCGAGCAACAGTTCGGTCAGCTCGGGATCGCCCGCCATCTCGCCGCACATGCCGATCCAGGCGTCGCCGGCGTGGGCCGCGTCGACGGCCCGATCGATCGCGCGCAACACGGCCGGGTCGCGCGGGTTGTGCAGGTCCGCGACCGCCTCGTTCTGGCGTGATGCGGCCATCACGTACTGGGTGAGGTCGTTGGTCCCGATCGAGAAGAAATCGAGCCGCTCGGCCAGCTGCTCGCCCATGAACACCGCGGCCGGCGTCTCGATCATGACGCCGAGTTCGGGCACGGCGTAGTCAATCTCCGCCTCGTCTAACTCCGACGCCACGTTCTCGACGATCTCCAGGCTCCGGTCGACCTCCTCGACGGTCGCGACCATCGGGAACATCACGGCCAGATCACCGTCGCCCTCGGCACCCGCACGCAACAGCGCCCGTAGTTGCGTCCGGAACAGCTCCGAGTCGGGCCCGAGCGACCGGCGGATCCCCCGCGTTCCAAGGAAGGGGTTGTCCTCCTCCTCGGCCTCGACGTACGGGATCGGCTTGTCGCCGCCGATATCCAGTGTCCGCACGACCACGCGCCCCTCCGGGAACGCGTCAAGCGCTTCGACGTACGTCTCCAGCTGCTCGTCCTCGTCCGGCGGCGTCTCCCGGTCGAGAAACAGGAACTCGGTCCGGAACAGTCCGACCGCGTCGGCGCCCTGCGCGACTGCGCCCTCCAGTTCCGCGGCGGTGCCGATGTTGGCTGCGACCTCGACTGACTCGCCGTCGGCCGTCTCGACGCGGTCCGTCCGGATCTCCACGTCGCGGCTCGCGGCCGCGCGCTCGCGGGTCTCCTCGTCGGGGTCGACGATCACGTCGCCGGCCTCCCCGTCGACGACGACCTCGGCGTCGGCTTCGATGTCGAGCAGGTCTTCCCCGACGCCGACGACCGCCGGGATGCCGATCGAGCGGGCGAAGATCGCCGCGTGGGAGGTCCGACCGCCTTTCGCGGTCGCGAAGCCGGCCACCCGATCAGGATCGAGCTGTGCGGTGTCGCTGGGCGTGAGCATCTCCGCGAGCAGGACCGTTCCCTCGGGCAGTTCCGACAGGTCGAGACGCTCGGCGTCGGTGGCGATCCGGAGCAATCGGTCGCGGATGTCACGCAGGTCGTCGGCTCGCTCGGCCATCCGGCCGCCTGCCGCCTCCAGCTGCTCGATCGCGCCTTCGAACCCCTCCTGGATGGCGTGCTCGGCGGGCAGCCCCTCGTCGATCGCGTCTTCGACGGCACCGGTGATCTGCGGATCGTCGAGGAACTGCAGGTGTGCGTCGAAGATCTCGGCCTCGTCTTCGCCGACCTCCTCGGCGGTCCGGTCGCGTTCGGCCTGCAGCTCCTCGCGCGCCGTGCCGAGCGCGTTCGAGAAGCGATCGCGTTCGGTGTCGGCGTCGACGTCCTCAGGCGCGGGCGGCGCCGATAGTTCGACCTCCTGGTCGTACCAGACGACGCTGCCGACGCCCGAGAGCGGCGTGACGCCGACTCCTTCGAGCGTCCGTTCACTCATCGTACTCGTCCTCCGGCGTCGAGAGGACCCGTTCCAGCGCGTCCAGTGCGGCCTCGGCGTCGGGCCCGTCGGCGATGAGACGGACCTCCTCGCCGTGTTCGGCACCGAGGCTCGACACGCCGAGCATACTCTGTGCGTCGACCGGGTCCTCGCCGTCGGCGGCGATCTGCACCTCGGACTCGAACTCGTTGGCCGTCTCGACCAGCTTCGATGCCGGCCGCGCGTGCAAACCTGCTTCCGGGACGATGGTGACTGTTCGCTCCATCATGTTATAGCGTTGGTCAGCACGGTCGTTACCTCTTTCGGCGATTCCGCCGTGTGGAGATCGTCACGCACCTCGTCGTTCATCAGCGCTCGCGACAGCGAACTCAGGATCTCGAGGTGCTCGTCGCTGCCCGCCTCAGGGACGAGGATCATGAACAGCAGCGTCGCCGGTTCGCCGTCGGGTGCGCCGAAATCGATCCCCTCGCTGGATCGGGTGAACGCGATCGTCGGCTCGGCCGCGCCGGCGGTCTTGGCGTGGGGGATGCCGATCCCTTTGCCGACGCCAGTGGATGTCTCCGCTTCGCGTTCGAGCAGGTCCGCGAGCGCTTGCTCGCGGTCGCTCACGCGGCCGGCGTCGACGGCCAGATCGAGCAGGTGTTCGATGACGGCGTCCTTGTTCGCGGGCGGTTCCTCCAGCGAGACGAGTTCGGGTGAGACGATCCGATCGATAGTGTCTTCGTCCATTGTTTTCAGTCAGCAGTGGTGGTTTCGGTCGCCGCGTCCTCTGGGACGTGATCCGGTTTGAGCAACGTGACCAGCAACGCGGTGACGACGGCGCCGAGAGCGATGGCGCCGAGGAACGCGATCGGACCGGGGATCGGACCGCCGCCTCTCGCCAGCGGGATCACGAAGATTCCGCCGTGGGGCGCGAGCATCTCAACGCCCAGGGCCATCGCGGATCCGGCCGCGACTGCGCTCCCGACGACCAGGCTCGGTATCACCCGAATCGGATCGGCCGCGGCGTAGGGGATCGCGCCCTCCGTGATAAACGAGAAGCCCATGACGGTCGCGCTCTTGGCGTTCTCGTACATCTCGTCGGGATATTTGTGCGGGGCCAGGAAGTTCGACAGCGCCATCCCGAGCGGCGGCGTCATCCCGGCGATCATGACGGCCGCCATCGGGCCGTAAATCCCCTGACTGACGAGGCCAGCCGAGAAGACGTACGCGACCTTGTTCACCGGTCCGCCCATGTCGAAGGCCATCATCGCACCGAGGACGACACCGAGCAACGCCGCCTGACCGATCGCGCCGGTGCCGGCGGCGTCTTCGAGCCCCTTGAGCCACTGGGTCAGTTCGGCGTTGGCCAGCGCGACCGGGACGCCGATAAGGAACAGCATCACCGGCAGCAGTATCGCCACCGTGGCCACCGGAATGATCAACACCGGCATCATCGGCTGAATGGCGCTCGGCACGTCACGTTGCTTGAGCCAGTTCGCGACGTAGCCGGCCAGCAGGCCCGCGATGATCGCCCCGAGGAACCCCGCGGCGGCTTCGCCGGCCGGCAGTCCCAGCACGGCGCTGGACTCGGCCATGACGCTCCCCTGCTGGATGATGTACGAGAGCATGAACCCGGGCGCAATTCCCGGACGGTCGGCCATAGCGTAGGCGATGTACGCCCCGAGGATCGGGACCATGATCGCCAGGCCGCCAGTCCCCATCTGTGCGAGGAACCACGCGGCCGTTCCCGTGGCCCCGAACATGTCCTCGACGTTCGTCGCCGAGAACGGCGTCGATGCCCACGCGAATCCGAGCGCGAGGAAGATCCCGCCGATCGCCACGAACGGGATCATGTACGATACCCCTGTCATCACGTCCTCTTTCAAGGTCGTGAGTCCGTCCCTGAAGTCGCTGTCTGCGTTCGACATGCTTCATCATGATCGATGACCGCCTAATGAAAAGTAATCTTCGAATACGATTGTTTCGTTTCGATATGTGCGTTAACTACATTGATCGTTCACGCTGACGCGGGACGGTCAGTCGAGCGTCGCCGGAACCGAACGGACGCGAACGGAGTCTCGCAGCGTCTGGAGGTCGTCGAACGCGGGCGGGCTCGTTCCGGCGGTCGCGACCACTCTTCCGGCGACAGCGATGCCCGTCTTCAGTGCTTCGCGCTCGCTCTGACCGCGTTGCAGCGCCGAGAGGACGCCGGCGAACAGCGAATCGCCGGCGCCGACAGTGTCGACGACGTCGGTCTCGACGGCCTCGGCGGACAGCGAGACGTCCTCCGTGACCAGGACGGCGCCGTCCGGTCCCAGCGACGTGACGACCCGCTCGTAGCCCGTCTCGAGCAGTTCCCGGGCCGCCGCGACGGCCCCGTCGACGCCGTCGATCTCGCTGTCGACCGCCGCCGCTAGCTCCTCTTCGTTCGGCTTGCAGGTGTCGTAGTCGGCCGCCAGCCTCGTCAGCATCTCGCCGCCGACGTCGACGTCAGTCTTCCAGGGCCCCGCCCGCGCGAGCCGGTCGATCGCGTCGGGGCCGAGCCCCGGCGGGAGACTCCCCGCGATAGCGACGCGGTCCGGCCGCAGCGCTCCGATCCACTGGAGCAGCTCCTCGACGGCGGTCGTCGTCGCGTTCGGGCCGTTCTCGTTGAACTTGTACTCGCCGTCCGCCGTGAGAACGGTCGTGTTGATGCGAGTCGGGTCCGGAACGTCGACAAACGTCGTCTCGAAGGGTTCCTCGGCGAGTTTCGATCGGATGTATTCGCCGGTGAATCCACCAAGCAGTCCGGTCGCGACGGTGTCGGAACCGAGCGCAGCCAGGTACTGTGAGACGTTGATACCCTTCCCGCCGGCGTCGAACCGGCCGCCCTCGACGACCCGGTTGACCTCTCCGACCTGTGGCGATTCCGCGATCCGTATCGTGTGATCGACTGCTGGATTAAATGTGACTGTCAGTATCATGGCTCTGTAACGACGACCGACACGTCAGCGCGTTCGAGTTCGCTCCCCAGCGGCGCCGGCGGCTCCTCGTCGGTGAGCAACAGATCGACGTCCGACAGGTCCGCGAACTGCGCGAAGCTCCGCTGGCCGAACTTCGAGGCGTCGGCGACGAGCACGACGCGTTTCGCGTTGTCGACCATCAGGGATTTGATCTCGGCCTCGTCCTCACTCGGCGTCGTCAGGCCGGTGTTCGGAGCGATGCCGTTGGTCCCCAGAAAGACGAGATCGAAGTTCGTTCGATGCATGAACTGCTCGGCGGTCGGACCGACCAGCGCGCGCGTCTTTCCCCGGAGTGTGCCGCCGGTCAGCTTCACCTCCTCGGCGGTCATCACGAGCTCGTCGGCCAGCAACGGCGAGTTCGTCACCGCCACGTAGGACCGCTCTTCGGGGAGCCGCTTGGCGATCTGGATCGTCGTCGTCCCGCCGTCGAAGAACACGATCTCGTCGTCGAGCACCTCGTCGATAGCCCGATCGGCGATCGCCTGCTTGCTCTCGAGGTTCTGGACCTCCCGCTGTCGGTAGGACTGTTCGGCGCCGATCTTGTCGACCGGCACGGCACCGCCGTGGGATCGATCTATCAGCCCCTCACTTTCGAGCGTACCGAGGTCGCGTCGGATCGTCGGCTTCGAGTACTCCAACTCCTCTGCGAGCTCGGCCACCGAGCAACCGCCACGCTCGTTAACGATATCTACGATCGTCCGCCGGCGTTCTTCAGGGAGCATATCTCCGTGTCAGACATATCTAGATGCTCGGCTATCTTACTTCTTTCCTTCGTATATGATTGTTTCTAACTTCAATTCCTGTATATTGTGCGATATCGGTCGTATTGTCCGCATATTTGCCTCTCGGAAGCGAACTGACGAACGATACCGAACGCAACGGACAGGCAGAAGTGGTCGGGCCGATAGGCGGTGCTGAGCCGTCTAGCCTTTGAGCGTCCAGACCCGGACCTCGTCCATCAGATCCGTCGGGTCGAGCTGGCGGACGCCTGTCCCGGAGTGACCGACGACTTTCGCCGAGGTGGCCACGCCGGCACGCAGCGCTCGCTCATCGTCCCAGCCCTGCTCGTAGGCCCACATGATGGCGGCGAACATCGAGTCGCCGGCGCCGACGGTGTCGACGACCTCTACGTCGAGGGCGGGCGCGTACAGCGTCTCCTCGGGCGTGACCATCATCGCCCCTTCCGAGCCGAGCGACGCGATGACGCGCTCGAACCCTTCGCCCCGGAGCTGTCGGGCGGCCTCCGCACAGTCGTCGATGTCCGTCACTTCGATGCCGGTCGCTTCCTCCAGCTCGATCTCGTTGGGTTTGACGTACTCGTAGGTCCCCTCCAGGGCCATCATGTCGTCGCCGTGGATGTCCAGAGCGGTGTCCCAGTCACCGGCCCCCGCGAGCCGGTCGATGTCCTCCGGTTCCATTCCCGGTGGGAGGCTGCCGCCGATGTTGACGATCGAGGGGTCGTACTCCTCGAGGACGGCCACGAGTTCGTCGACGACTTCGCCGTCGACTTCGGGGCCGGACTGGTTGAGCCGATACTGGTGGTTCGGCGCCAGGATCGCCGTGTTCATACGGGTCGGCGCCGAGTCGACCTCACAGAAGTCGATCGGCACGTCGAATCGCTTGAGATCTTGCTTGATGAAATAGCCGGTGAAGCCACCGACGATGCCGGTCGCCCGTGTCTCGTGGCCCAGCGCAGTGACGAACTGCGAGACGTTGATCCCGTTGCCCCCAGAGTCGAAGTGTGCGCCGGTCGAGCGCTGAACGGCGTCGGCTTCGAGCGGTTCCTCCATCTCGATCGTCTGGTCGACTGCCGGATTCGGTGTTACTGTCAGTATCATGGCTATCGACACGCCGTCACACGGCGCGGTCTACTAGCCGGTGTTGACTCGGCGGGGAGTGATAAACGGGTCGATCCGTCTCCGGTCGGCCAGTACTGTTCGTAACGTCTACAGCTGGTCGATCACGGCTGCCGTGAACTCCTCGGTCGAGGCGTCGCCGCCCAGATCCGGCGTGTGTGGCCCGTCAGCCAGCACGGCTTCGACGGCTTCGGTGACGCGGGTCGACTGTTCGTCGTATCCGAGGTGATCGAGCAACATCGCGGCCGAGAGGATCATCGCTGAGGGGTTCGCGATGCCCTGGCCGGCGATGTCGGGCGCGGAGCCGTGGACCGGTTCGAACAGTGCGTTGTCGTCGCCGATATTGGCGCTGGGCAACAGCCCGAGTCCGCCGACGAGTCCGGCCGCCAGGTCCGAGAGGACGTCGCCAGCGAGGTTCGGCGTGATGATCACGCCGTAGTCTTCGGGGTTCATCACGAGCTTCATCGCCAGCGCGTCCATTAGCGCGGTGTCGTAGTCGGCCCCTCGCTCGGCCGCTACGTCCTCGGCAGCCTCCAGGAACATCCCGTCGGTTTCGCGCATGACGTTCGCTTTGTGGGCGATGGTGACGTTCTCGTAGCCGTGTTCCTCGGCGTACGCGAAACCGTATTCCGCGATCTTCCGGGAGGCGTCGCGGGTGATCACGCGAGTCAGCGTGGAGACGCCGTCGGCGATCTCGCTTTCGATCTTCGAGTAGACGCCCTGGGTGTTCTCGCGGATGAACACGATGTCCGTCTCGGGTTTGACGGCGTTTAGCCCGGGATACGCCTTCGCCGGGCGGACGTTGGCGTAGGAGCCGACGATCTCACGCAGCGGGAGAATGATGTCCGCGGCGTGTTCGCCGGCCGCGCCGAACAGCGTGGCGTCCGCATCGCGTGCGAGGTCGGCGGTCGCCTCGGGGAGCGGCTCGCCGGTCTCTTCTGCGACGTAATCGCCGGCCTCGCCCTCGACGAACTCGAAATCGATATCGAGCGTTTCCAGTACTTCGACGGCTGCAGGCGTTACTTCCTGTCCGATTCCGTCGCCGGGTATCACCGCGATCTGGTGACTCATGCGTCGAGTTCGCGCGGGCGTCGAAAAGAGCGTATCGGTCGGCGGCCGCAGAAATCAGACCGGCTCGCTACTGGAACGTCCGGCTGACGCTTCCGCTGTCGTCGAGTTCGCTCTCGGCGGTATCGAAGCGCTCCTCGATCTCCTCGTAGCGCTCGCGCGTCTCCTCGTCGACGCTTGGGCCGACCTCGTCCATCGCGGCCTCGAAGTGCTCGCGATTGATCCGGACGTTGCCGATACTCTCGTCGACTTCTTCCGGCGAGACGCTGTTGATGAACTCCCGGCTGGCAGCCATCGAGGCCTCGCGGCACAGCGCTTCGATGTCCGCACCGACGTAGCCGTCGGTCTCGGCGGCGAGTTCGTCCAGATCGACGTCGTCGGCCAGCGGTTTGTCCACCGTGTGGACCTCGAAGATCTTCCGGCGTGCCTCCTCGTCGGGAACGGGCACGTGGACGTGGCGGTCCAGCCGGCCCGGACGCAACAGCGCGGAATCGATCAGGTCCGGCCGGTTCGTCGTCGCGATGACGACCACGTCTTCGAGGCTTTCGATCCCGTCGAGTTCAGTCAGCAGCTGGGAGACGACCCGTTCGCCGACGCCGGAATCGCTCATGCCCTGGCCGCGCTCGCCGGCGATGGAGTCGATCTCGTCGAAGAACACCACCGTGGGGGCGTTCGAGCGGGCCTTCTCGAAGACCTCGCGGACGCCCTTCTCGCTTTCCCCGACGTACTTGTTGAGCAGTTCCGGCCCCTTCACGGAGATGAAGTTGCTCTGGGCTTCGTTGGCGACGGCCTTGGCAAGCAGCGTCTTGCCGGTCCCCGGCGGGCCGAACAGGAGGACGCCTTTCGCGGCCTGCATGTCCATCTGTTCGAAGACCTGCGGGTACTCCAGTGGCCACTGGATCGTCTCGCGCAAGCGCTCTTTCGTGTCTTCCAGACCGCCAACGTCCTCCCAGGTGGTGTCCGGCACCTCGACGAAGACCTCACGGAGCGCGGAGGGCTCGATCCCCTTCAGGGCCTCCTTGAAGTCAGTCTCGGTGACCTCCATCGACTCGAGGATTTCGGCATCGATCTCGTCGGCTTCCAGGTCGATCTCCGGACGGATCCGCCGGAGCGCGTTCATCGCGGCCTCTTTGCTCAGTTGCTCGAGGTCGGCCCCGACGAACCCGTGGGTGTTCTCGGCGTAGTGATCGAGATCGATGCCCTCGACGAGGGGCATCCCGCGGGTGTGGACCTGCAGGATCTCCTTGCGGCCGTCCCGGTCGGGGACGCCGATCTCGATCTCCCGGTCGAAACGACCGCCGCGGCGCAACGCGGGATCGATCGCGTCGACGCGGTTGGTCGCGCCGATGACGATCACGTCACCGCGTGCTTCGAGCCCGTCCATGAGGCTCAACAGCTGGGCGACCACACGGCGCTCGACGTCACCGGAGGTCTCGCCGCGCTTGGGCGCGATCGAATCGAGTTCGTCGATGAAGACGATCGCCGGCGCGTTCTCCTCGGCCTCGTCGAAGATCTCCCGGAGCTGTTCTTCGCTCTCGCCGTAGAATTTCGACATGATCTCCGGCCCCGAGATCGTCGTAAAGTAGGCGTCGATCTCGTTGGCAACGGCCTTGGCCATCAGCGTCTTGCCGGTCCCCGGCGGGCCGTGCAACAGGACGCCCTTCGGCGGTTCGATCCCCAGCTGCTGGAACAGTTCCGGATGGCGCATCGGGAGTTCGATCATCTCCCGGACCTGTTCGAGTTCGTCGTCCAGCCCGCCGATGTCCTCGTAGGTGACGTTTGGCGTCTCGCGTTCGTCCTGGGCAGTCCCTTCGGTGATCTGCTCGGCGGGCTGTTCGCTGATCTCGATCTCGGTCTGGTCGGTCACGACGACCGTCCCCTCGGGGTCGGTCTCGGCGATCTTCAGCGGGATCTTCTGGCCGCCAACGTTCGAGATCGGTCCCAGCCCCAGCGAGAACGGAACGGTCTGGCCCTGCGTGATAGCCTGTCCGCTGAGCTTGTTGCGGACGTGCGGGCCGATGTTCCCGCGCACGCGGAGATTCTGCGGGAGTGCGACCGTGATCGACCGGGCGGGCTTGACGTCCGCCTTCTCCACTTCGACCGCGTCGTCGATCCCGACGTTGGCCTCCTGGCGGAGCCGTCCGTCGACCCGGATGACACCCTCGCCGCTGTCCTCGGGATACCCCGGCCAGACGCGCGCGACGGCGCGCCCGCCCTGGCGACCCTCGAGGACGATGTAATCGCCGTTCTCCAGGTCGAGTTCGTCCATCGCGACCCGGTCGATCGCGGCGAGCCCCCGGCCCGCGTCCTTCTGCTTGAGCGGTTTGACAGTGAGTTTCATCGCTCCACCTCGACAGTGAGAACGCCGTTTTTGATAAACGCTCGTGCATCCTCACCCTCGGGCAGGGCCAGATCGTACTGCTCGGGCTCGGCGACGACAATGACTGTGTCGCCGACGATCTCGGCGGTGGCCTCGCTCGCGCCCAGATCGGCCGCCAACACCACGCTGTCATCGTACTCGTAGCGGCTCACCGGCATGTCCTCGTCTAACCGTTGGGTTGCAGTCATGCTAACTCCAAGTTAGTAGTACTTCTATATAAATCTTTCCTAGATTTGGTGGGGTACGGGGTCGGTTTAGCACATAACGGCTGAATTGCGGTTCACACTCTGGGGCTGCCCGGCGGTCGGGTACGACAACACTGAACGGCGGGTTGTTCGTGCCATTGGCACACCACCGGGATCAGTGCAGGTCGTCGATGTCGTCCTCGTAGTGGCTGTGGTCGTCGGCCGGGAACTCGCCGGATTCGACGGCGGCGACGTAGGATTCGACGGCCGAGCGCATCTCGCCGCGGACGTCCCCGAACACCTCCGAGAAGGGCGCGGCAGATTCGGAGAGGCCGATCACTTCGTCGACGGTCAGCACCTGGCCGTCACAGTCCGGACCGGCCCCGATGCCGATCGTGGGGATGGAAATCGCTTCGGTCACCTGCCGGGCGACGTTCGCGGGCACGTGTTCGAGCACCAGCGAGAACGCCCCCGCACGTTCGTGTTTGTGGGCCAGATCGAGAATCTGCTTGGCGGCGGACTCCTCGGTGCCCTGTCGGAAGAGGCCGGTCTCGTTTTCGTGTTGCGGTGTCAGCCCGAGGTGTGCTTGCACGGGGACGCCGAGTTGCGTGAGTCGCCTGGTGAGTTCGACCGTGTGGGGACCGGACTCGATCTTGACAGCGTCGGCGTTGGCCTCCTTGAGCATCCGTCCGGCGTGTTCGACCGCCTCGTCCGGATCGGCGCCGAACGAGAGAAACGGCATGTCGGCGACGACCATCGCCTCGTCGCTCGCCCGTGCGACCGCGGCCGTGTGACTCGCGATCTGGTCGACGGTGACGGGAATCGTCGAATCGTAGCCGAGCCGGAGGTTCCCGACCGAATCGCCGACCAGCAACATCTCGACCCCTGCCTCTTCGAGGACTGCGGCTGTTGGCGCGTCGTAGGCCGTTAGCATCGTCAGCGGTTCGTCGTCGCCCTTCCGTTCCCGGATGTCCTTCGCGCGCATGCCCGACCGTTCGGGCGGGAGAAGGAAAAACCCAGTCGGCTTGCCAGAACCGAAACGGATTCGAGTCGTGAGCGCGGATCGGCTGACATGCCTGCCCGCGTCGAGACGACCGATCCGGACGGCGTCGACTACGGCTGGGTCATGCAGGTCACGTTCGTCACGACGATTGTCGTCGGCGCGCCGGTCGTCGCAGTCACCTCGGCGTTCGTCGAGCTCGCGTCGTGGGGCGCACGCGCCGCCTTCGCAGTGCGGGTCGGTGCCCTCGTCTGGTTCCTGACTGCGACTTTCGTGTACGTGTACGCGCGCCGTCAGTCGAGCCGGTCCGAGACTGACTGAAAGTCGACGTCGGCCCGTCGTGCCGTCTCGGCGTCCGACGCCGAGTCCCCGACGAACAGGGATCGATCCGGAGACGCGTCCAGGGACGCAAGCGCGGCCCGCAACGGCTGGGGGTGCGGCTTCGATTCGTCGACCGTGTCACGCCCGACCAGCACGTCGACGGCGCTGTCGAGTCCGTGGACTTCGAGCGCGATCCGGCACGCTGATTCGGCGTTCAGCGAAACGACCCCGGTCGCCTCCTCGCGCGGCAGTTCCGCCGCCAGCGGGAGACGCCTCGACGTTCGGGCGCCCTTCCGTTCGAACTCCGCGACCCGCTGCTCGACGGCGGGGTGCTCTTCGGCCGCTCTAGCGCGATCGAACAGGTCCCACAGCGTCGCGCCGTCAGTATCGACGCCGCGTGCTTCGAGGATGGCAGCGACCTCCTGACGGACTTGTCCCCAGTCGACATCCAGTTCTACCAGTGTCCCGTCGAGATCGTAGACGATGGCCTCGTACGCGTCGCTCACGTGTGCGGTTTCGGCCGGTATCGCCTAATTACTTCGCCCGTCGCGGTGTGTGAGAGGCCAGCTTTTCGTGAGAATGAGTCAGGTGTCGGCCAGTTCGATGTCGAGTCGGTCCTCCAGAGCGGTGATGACGGAGCCGCCGATGCCGGCCTGGGTCGCACGGGCCTGTTCGACCGCGAGTAGTTCCGATTCGTCGATGCCGAGATCGTCGGCCAACTCCTCGCGTTGCAGACCCGCGTCCTGTCGCGCCTCGGTCACACGCCGTCCGTAATCGGAGACGAGGTATGGGAGCTGATCGTCGTCGTAGTCCGCGCCGTCCTCCCAGTGTGATGCGTCGGCTTGCTGGGCGTCGTGGATCCGTGCCGCGTTCTGGGCGGCCCGCTTTTTTCGGTCGGTATCCGTCCTCTCGGAGTCGGTCTCGCTTGTGGTGCCTTTCGCGTCGTCGCGGTGCTGGGCACAGCTCGAACACACCTGGAGTTGTGCGCCAGCGATGTTGACCGTCTCGAGCGAGGCGTCGGTCGCACCGCAGAGCTCGCAGCTCCCGCCGGTGTCGCCGGAACCACCGCCGGTCGAGTATTTTGCCATACCTCCGTATTATGGATTGGTCGTCTTGAAACAACCGTTTTGAATTCCGTCTCGACCGGAGGCGACACGTCACTGACTCCCGGAGGCGGACCGAACCGACAGTCATTTTACTCCCCCTCGGAAATACACGGATGCAGAATCCCACAGCGTGCGTGGGTAGCCAAGCCAGGCCAACGGCGCAGCGTTGAGG
>JGI12451J12833_1000077_pt1 | contig 29120 bp, 28 predicted proteins | sample A23E3SouthBayCA_2_FD_12833 | JGI IMG/M metagenome (IMG submission 12833) | reverse complement strand
AGCCCACCAGCGTTCCGGGGAGTACTGGAGTGCGCGAGCCTCTGGGAAACGCGGTTCGCCGCCACCATTCATACCTTTCATAGCCCACTCAGGAGAGGCATCTCTCCCGAGTGGGCTTTCTGTATTTAAACAGACTCACATCAGGTCGACAAGCCAGTCGCCGTAGCTTGAGAGACGAAGCGGCAGCGCTATCCGAAGGAATGCCAGTCTGTGCGGAGAGATATGAACTATTAATACTCTAACGGCGCTCAGTTAATATATGGGCGTTGTAAGTATCTCGATGCCGGACGAGCTGGAGGAGCGAATCGACACGTTCGCCGACGAACATGGGTACACGGGTCGCAGCGAAGTCGTTCGAGAAGCAGTTCGGAATCTGATGGGAGAGTTTGAGGACAAGCGGCTGGAAGACCGCGAACTGATGGCGGTCGTCACTGTGTTGTTCGACTACGAGACGACAACCGTCGAGGAGAAAATGATGCATCTCCGCCACGACCACGAGTCCATCGTCGCGTCGAACTTCCACAGCCACGTCGGCGACCGGTACTGTATGGAACTATTTGTGCTAAGGTCCGAGCCACGAAAGACACGCTGTCAGTCGATTACTCGGTGCTGCCGGTCGACGACATAAATATGTTCACGTGAGACGGTGTCGACGCCGGAAAGGACTGCCGCGTCTCGGAAGTCCACGAACCGTTTGAGACCTTCAGTAGGCGTTTAAGTCGGGGCCGCGTAGCCGGCGGCGATGAAAGACTCTATTCTCGATACAATCGGGTCCCCACTGGTCTCGGTTCGCGCACCGGAGGGGGCAACCGTTGCAGCGAAGATCGAGTCGTTCAATCCCGGTGGGTCCGCGAAGGACCGGCCGGCGAAGTACATGATTGACGACGCCGAACGAAACGGCTCGCTCCAACCGGATGATACGCTTGTCGAGCCGACGAGTGGGAACACCGGCATTGGGATGGCGATGGTCGGGGCAACGAAGGGGTACGACGTGGTGCTAGTGATGCCGTCCTCGAAGTCGCCGGAGCGCCGGCAGATAATGAAGGCGTACGGCGCGGAGATCGAACTTGTCGAGGGTGATATCTCCGACGCGAAAGAGCGCGCAAACGAGCTATGCGAGCGCGATGACTACGTCCAACTCCGGCAGTTCGAGAACCCGGCGAACCCGACAGCGCACTACGAGACGACGGGCGAGGAAATACTTGAACAGGTGGGCGACCGGACTGTCGACGCGCTGGTGGCCGGTGTCGGCACCGGTGGGACACTCACCGGCACCGGCCGTCGACTGCGGGACGCGTTTCCTGGGATGGACATCGTCGCGGTCGAGCCGGCGGACAACGCTGTGCTTTCGGGGATGGAACCGGGCACTGGCGAGGATAGCTTTCAGGGAATGGGGCCGGGATTCGTCAGCGACAACTTAGACACCGATCTGCTGGACGACGTGATGACGGTCGAACTCCCGGACGCGGAAGACGAGTGCCGCCGCCTCGCCCACGAGGAGGGAATCCTCGTCGGCCAGTCCTCGGGTGCGTCGAACCTCGCGGCAAGAGAGTTTGCTGAGCAACTCATCAGGGACGGTGTTGACGACCCGCTCGTCGTCACAGTCTACTGGGACAGTGGTGAGCGATACATGTCGACCGGAATGTTCGATTGAAAACGGTCTGTCTTGCGCGCAGCGTGACCCGACTCAGGCCCCGAACTCCGACTCGGTCACTCTAACGATGAGCGTTTCGTCCACATCTTGGAGGTCGTAGTCGGGAATCGTGTCGCCAGTCCGTGTCAGGAGCATCGGCTCGACCAGTTCCGGTGGGCCGTCGGCTTCCATCGCCTGCGTGTCGGGCGTTGACTCTCCTTCCGTCGGGCCTTCATCGTCAGCGTCGCTGGTCCTGTCCGGGTCGACGATGCCGTACACCTTGAGAAAGCGCCCGGTCTCTTCGGGCGCGATGTCGTCGTCTCGTATCGCTGCGGCGAGGTTTCGAGAGAGCCATTCCGTCTCACTAATTGACGGATCACGAACGAACGCGGCGTCAGCGAAGCGAACGAGATACCAGTTCAGGTCGTTGAGCAGCGCCACCGCCGCCCCGAGGCTCACGGTGTCGACGGCGACGGTATTCGCAAACGGTTCCTGCAGGTCGTAGGTGGCGAGTGCGTTCCGTGCGGTCTCGCGAGAGAGGAGTTCGTATCGAAGATTCACGTCGTCGCTCCCGAGGAGACAGACCTGCGTCATGGCTCAACCCTGGCCCGCCCCGGAAATTTAGCTTTCGATGGGGACGACAGTACGGTCCTGGGCGCAGGCTTCGGCGCGCTCGAACAGGTCGTCGGGTTCGGCTACCCGAACCGCCTCTAGCGGGGCATTGGTTTCCGGATGTGATGGCGCGACGCGGTTGCAACCGGTGTCGATTGTCGAATCCTCAAAGGTCTCGATGGTTCGCGCATGATCGGTTATCTCGGACTTGTCGACGGTGAGGTTCGGTCGGTACACGGGGAGTGTGGTCGCGGCATCGGTGACTGCGATGTTCGCGCTCGTCTGGCTGGATTTCTGCCCAATAGCTTCGCCGGTGACGATGCCGACAGCGTCGTAGTCGTGCGCGATAGCCTCAGCGACTGCGAGCATGAACCGGCGGAGAACGAGCATTCGGAGCGACCCGAGATTTTGAGAGAGGTCGGTGACGACGTCACCGGCCTCAACGACGTTGACGGACAGGTCGTGCCCGGGTGCGTACGAGGCGAGTGTTTTGACGGTCGAAACGGCTCGTGCCCGGTGGTCGGGGCCGCCGTAGTCACCGAGGTCGACGTAGACTGGAATCACGGGTGCGCCGCGTTTCATGAGCTTCCAGGCGGCGACCGGCGAGTCGATACCACCGCTGATGAGGGCAACGACGGGCCGCTGGGTCCCGAGTGGGAGTCCGCCCGGGCCCGAACGTTTCTCACAGAAGACGTACGCCTCGTCGGCGCGACACTCGACGAACAGTTCGAAATCGGGGTCGTTGAGGTCGACGGCGGGCTCGCTGCCCAGTTCTTCAATTGCCTCCCAGACGGCGGTCCCGCCATCGGATTCGATGTCCGTACTCGAAAAGGGGTGTGCGTCTGCTGGCCCTGCCCGGCGAGCGTTGACAGCGAAAGTGCCGCCGTCGTGCTGTTCTCGTGCGGTCGCGGCCAGTGCCGTTTTGATTGCAGACAACGTCGGATCGACGGTCGTGACCGCCGAGGCGGAGGTGACGCCGAACGTGTCGGCCGCGGCTGCGGCCACACTCTCTGGCTGGTCAGTATGGATGAACAGCCGGTTCCGTCGCTGTTCGATGCCTCCTGACAGGTCGCGCACGTCGAGCATCGCGAGGAGATTGTCCGCCAGTTGCTGCTCCATCTTTCGACGGACTTGGTTGCTCTTGACGCCGAGTTCGCCGTGGCGGACGAGCACGCTGTCGGCGTCTGGCGGATGCATGCCAGCGAGTTGACTAGCAGTGAGTAAAGGGGTGTCGCCTCGCCGTCTCAGAACGTGGAGAGGTCGCCCTCAATGACCTGCCGCGTGATGTCGGTCACATCGGCCAGTTCGTCGTCAATTGTGGCCTGAATGTCTGCTTCGACATCGCCGACCGCAACGCCGTCTTCGGTGACGACCGTCGCGTCAGCAACGTGGGGCTCGTCAATCGGCGACCCGATCTGTGAGAGCAGGCGCATCTGGACCTGTCGGATGCCATCGACTTCATTTGCGACGGACTGTGCGATTTCTGTCGAAAGGAGATTGTAGATCTTCCCGATGTGGTTGACTGGGTTCTTGCCAGATGTCGCTTCCATGCTCATCGGGCGGTTCGGCGTGATGAGGCCGTTCGCGCGGTTCCCGCGCCCGACAGAGCCGTCATCGCCTTGCTCGGCGCTTGTCCCAGTGGTGGTGAGATAGATGGACTCGGCGTCGTAATCGTCGGCCGTGTTGACGTGGACCGTTACGTCTCGGTCGGTGTACTCTTCGGCGAGGTCAGTAACGAACGCTCGCACGTCCGAAACGGCAGTTTTGTACGCATCGAGGTCCGGGACGTGTTCGTCGACCATCGCAACGGCCACAGTCACGTCGATGTGGTCGCCCTCGCGCTTGCCCATCACCTTCACGTCCTGGCCGACGACTGGGTTGGACTCGGCGTACTCGCCGGTCAATTTCTGCTCGGTGTTGCGGACGATCTGTTCGGTTTCCGTTAGCGGGGCGTGGCCGACACCGTAGCTGGTATCGTTTGCCATCGGAATTGCTGCTTCCTCACCGAACACGGTCTGGAGGTCGCCTGACCCTTCGCCGAACTGAACGTCAACGATGACGTCGGAGCCGAGATCGAGGTGGGGGAACTGCTCGTCGAGGTAGTCGCGTGCGGTCCGGAGGGCGATGCTTTCAGCCGGGATACGCTCGCCGTCGAACTTCTTCGTCGCTCGACCGACGACCAGAATGTAGATCGGCTCAAGCACTTCGCCGCCGCCGTACGCAGGGGCGGCAGTGCCGGCGACGAGCTGTGTCTCGTCTGTGTTATAGTGCAAGACTGTGCCGAACCGGTCGATGTACGTCTGTGCCAGTGCACGTGAAACCGTCTCTGCGATGCCGTCACAGATGGAGTCCGGATGGCCGATACCCTTGCGCTCTACGACTTCGATGTCCTGATCTTCGACTGCGAGTCCGCTTGCAGGTTGGACGTGGATGTTCCGCTCAGTCATTGACTCGACTTCGTCTGGCCGGGTTCTATAACTTACGGGAACAGATAACAGCGGAATGATTACTCGTTCGCATCGCTAAGTAGCATCCCGAGATAGGAGGTCCGTTGCTGGTCGTTGGGATTCAGACTGAGGTCCCGAAGCACCTCGTAGGCTCCTTCTCGAACGGGTTCGATATCGCCGTCGGTTTCGCGCTCGACTTCGACGAACTCGCCGACATCGTCGACAGCGTCGAGGGTGACATCGTACTCTCGGACCTCGTAGACTCGGCGGTTCTTCCGGACCGTCGCCGCGGGCTCGAAGCCGAGGTGCTGGACGATAGCGTCGATGTGGTCGCCGTTCTCGACGCCCGTTTCGAACTCTTCTCGGCTCTTCGACTCCGCTTCGAGGAGTGGCCCCTTGTAGGTGACTTTCGCCCCGGACCCGGAACGCCTCGTCTGTCTCGGCGAAATCCCGGTGGGGCGCATCGTAGTACGTGTCCGTCTGTATCACCGTATCGACCTGTTCGGCTCCGAGCTCGTCGAGTCGCTCCGCGACAGCCTCGATATCCGCCGGCACTTTCACCTCGACTTCGTACATACTGTGTGGCTGGGCCGGGCCGCTGAAAAACACTCCCGTCGACCGCGCCCTTTACTGTGTCCGCTCTCCCGGGTAGTAGTATGGCCGGTCGCTACGAACCGATCGACTCCCCGGACGAGACGACCCTCTTTCCGTACCACGACCTGACGCCGCCGACAGTTGCAACGGTCGCGCGCGCCCGGCAACGCATCCGACAGCACCTCCCGGAGACGCCTCTGGTCCGAAGCGAAGCCCTCTCCGAAGCCCTCGACGCGGATGTCTTGCTCAAGCGAGAAGATACACTCCCGACCGGCGCGTTCAAAGTCCGCGGCGGGGTGAACCTCGTCGCGTCCCTCGACGAGGAGTTCCACGACGCCGGACTGCTCGCCGCGAGCACGGGAAACCACGGCCAGTCTATCGCCTGGGCCGGGCGTGAGTTCGACGTACCCGTTACTATCGGCGTCCCCGAAGAAGCCAACGCCGGAAAGGTCGGCGCGCTGGAGCAACTCGGCGCAGAAGTCATTCAGTACGGCAAGGACTACGACGAGGCCCGCGAACACATCGAGGACTTGGCGACCCAGCGCGAGGCGCGCTACGTCCACTCGGGCAACGAACCGAAGCTGCTCGCCGGCGTCGGCACGGCGGGGCTCGAAATCCTTGACGAGCGCCCCGACGTCGACCGTGTGTTCTGCCCCGTCGGCGGCGGCACCGCCGCGGCCGGGTACTGCACTACGCTCGGGGCGATGACCGACGCCGATGTCGTCGGCGTGCAGGCTGCGGGCGCGCCCGCGGTGTACCGCGCTTGGCAGGACGAGACGCTGGACGCCCTCGACAGCGTCGACACTATCGCCGAGGGTGTCGCAACCCGGGTTCCGTTCGCGCTCCCGACCGAAATCCTGCAGGCGGGACTCGCCGATTTCCGACTCGTGTCCGAAGACGCCATTACCGATGCCGTGGCGCGCCTGTTCGAAACAGACCGCATCGTCATGGAAGGGGCCTGTGCGACGGCTGTCGCCGCAGCGATTCAGGCTGGTGACGAACTACGGGGCGAGACGGTCGTCCTTCCCATTTCGGGACGGAACATCGACCGAGAGAAGTTTGACCGACTGCTGGCCGAAAGCGAGTACTAGCCGACCACTTCCGAAGTTCTTCGACCGCTACTGACCGGGAAACGTTGTCCTTAAGAGTGCCACGACTGACGAACAGGGTATGAGCAACGAGTCTGAGACCGAAGTAGACGAGGAGACCGCAGACGAAGAAGAACAGGCGGAGGGACTCCAGAAGGGCGATGTCGTCAAGCTCGCCTACACCGCCCGCACCGTCGACGGCGGTCAGCTTGTCGATACGACCGACGAGGAAGTCGCCGAGGACGACGGTATTGATACCGAACAGCAGGAGTTCGGTCCGCGAACCATCGTGCTGGGTGAGAACCACATCTTCCCGGATGTCGAGCAGGACATCTACGGGAAGGAGGTCGGCGACGAGGGTGACGTGACCGTTGCGGCTGCCGACGCCTTCGGCGAGTACGACGAGGAAGAGGTCCGGACGGTTTCGAAGGACAAGATCCCCGAGGACGACCGCTACCCCGGCGCGCACGTCGACCTCGAGGGCGAACACGGCCACGTCGAGACCATCATCGGCGGCCGCGCGCGAGTGGACTTCAACCACCCGCTGGCCGGTGAAGACGTCGAGTACGACTACGAAGTCCTCGAAGAGGTCACGGACCGCGAGGAGAAGGCACAGGGCATCATCCAGATGATGCTCGACATGGAACTCGACGTGTGGTTCGAGACTGACACCGTCGAGGAAGAACAACTCGTCGAGAGCGAGGACGAGGATGAAGACGAAGAGTCCGAGCCCGAGTACGAAACCGTCGAAGTCGAGAAAGAGACGCTCTACATCGAGGCGACGCCGCAGCTGACGATGAACCAGCAGTGGATGATGGGCAAACAGCAGATCGCCCAGCAGCTCACGCAGCTACTCGATATTGACCGCATCATCGTGCAGGAAGAGATCGGTGGCGGCGGCATGGGCATGCCCGGCATGATGGGCGGCATGGGCGGTGCCGGCGGTGCTGACATCGAAGACGCGCTGGAAGACGCCGACGTTGACGCCGAGGAGATCGTCGAAGAGATCGAAGGCGCCGAAGAGTAACTTCGCCGCGAGCACGCCGAGCGGTTCTACGGTGCTGAGCGATAGCGAACGGGGTTGCGGTATCGAGCGGTAGCGGGCGGTTTTACCGTTCTAGGCGCTAGCAACTGCCACTTTCTGACGGCCAATACGGGAGAACCGTTATACGCACGACACGTCATCACTACGCATGCGAGTGTCGCTGGTGTACCCGTCACTGCTCGCGCTCCCGCCGGGAATCGCGTTTGGCGTCGGCACGGTCGTGCTGACTGGAAGCACCGGCGCAGGATTGGCAGCAGGCGTTGGCGTTGGTCTCGGACTATTCTTGTTGATACTCGTCGGCACTGAGTTCGGCTCGACGGACAGAGAGCCACGGCCCGGCGGCGAATAGAATCAGGCGATGTCGCGGCTCGTATCGATGCTGACCTCTTCGACGAGATTGAGCTTGATGATATCAGTGGGAGCGCGCCCGCCGCGGAACTTCGGAATCGCGAGCCGGTTTTCGACCTCGTCACCGTTCGTTGTGGTGTTAAGCTGGAACACCACGTCAGCGAAGTGCTCGGTCGTATCTCGAAGCGGTGGCACGTCACGGCCGTCGAGACAGTGGACGATAGCGAGGCTCCCGGTGTTGACGATATGGTTCTGCAAGTCGTTCATGAACGCGCGAAAGCGCGAGTGTGGCTCTTGGGCTTCCAGCACGTCGAGCGGGTCGACGATGAGGTTTGAGGTCTCCGGCAGTGCCGAGACGAGCTTGCCGGCGTTGTCAAGCGGCGCTTCGCCGGAGATGTGCCGCACCGTCGGGTCGCCGGTATTGGCCGGCGTCTGTTCGATGCTCGCGATGACTGATTCGGCGGTCCGGTCGAGCGACAGCCACAGCGTCCCGCGCGTGGCGGTAAGTTCGTAGAGGAACAGCTCCGCTTGGCTAGCCGGCTGGGCAGAGAGCACGACGATACTCCCCGCAGGGATGCCACCATCGAGCTTTCTGTCGAGGACATCGATGCCCGTTCGCAACCGGTTGGCCATACCACTGAGAGCTTATTTACCCACGAGATTAAGTATTCCGCTTGGCGAGAACGTTCGCCATCTCAACGTATTTTGCCACCGCCCGGTCCGATTCCAACGGCCTCGACACCGATGGAACGTGAACCGTTCCCGAGCAGGACAGCAGGTCCGATGGGTCCACGGACCCGTCACCGCCGACGAGGACTGTGAGGGCGGGCGGCGCGTCAAGCGCACGGGCAATCGCCGCGGTTTTGGCTGTGTCGGTGAGGCTCTGTCGGGTTGGTGCACTCACAAGCACTGTCCTGTCGGCCGCCCGTAGCGGCTGGGCGGCATCCGGGCCAGCGCCGGCTGGACAGTCGAGTACTACAGGGCCATCACACCGAGACAGACTGTCAATAGCATTGTCGATAGCGGCTCCGGGTGCGGTCTGACAGGGAAGTACGTCGACGTTCTCGACGGTCGTGGCGGGCTGGGCAACTGCGGTCGGCTCAGCCGAGGCTGTGATATCAGCGATTCCGGGTGTCGGAGCGACGCCAGCGCGACGGTGGAGGTTCGGCATGTCGCGGTCGGTGTCCACGACTAGCGACCGCCGGGTGGGCGTTCCCAGTGCCTGACCGAGCCCGAGGGCGATGGTCGTTTTGCCACAGCCACCCTTGCCGCCAGCGATTGCGAGCATAGTGAGGGTGGACTGCCTATCGGTTTTGAATCCTCGTACTATGAATCACAAACAGTGACCGCAAAACTGGGCCGGAAGGTCTGACTTACGTCGGTTGGCTGTTGCCTACCCTTACGCGCTGGGTTCCATTGTCGGGCGCAGTTTCAGGTTGTGGCCGCTGTCGGCCGGTGTTAGCCCGGCTATAACAATACCGATGTACCCGAAGGGCTGGGACATGAACCTACACCACGAGCGCATCGAAGCCTCGCCGCCGGCGAGTACGATGAGCTTCTGTCTCACAACCGACCTCACGGGGAACGGCCGACCGGACGTCATCGTCGGGGCGCTCGGCGACACGCACGAGGTCCAGTTCCCACTCGTCGACAAGTCAGTCGACTTGCTGTCCGTATTCGGTATGGGGCCGCTGGCCCGCTGGCTCCAGACGAACGTGTTCTGGTACGAAAACCCCGGCTGGGAGCGCCACGATGTCGCCAGCGCACCCGAACTCTCCGTCGGTGGCTCGCTTGGCGATATAACGGGGAACGGCCGCCCGGACATGGTCGCCGGCCAGAACATTCACCAGCACAAGCTGTGGTGGTTCGAAATACCGGACAACCCGCGAAAGCAGTGGACGCGCCGGCTCATCACCGACGATTTCGAGAAATATCACGACACCGCTGTGGCGGACGTGGACGGCGACGGACAGAACGAGGTCGTTGGGCTGTCCCAGGAGTCAAAGACAGTGTTCTACTACGATATTCCTGCGGACCCGACGCGAGAACCGTGGCCGGTGGCCAACCGACACGTCGTCGCCGAGGACCTCGATGTTGAGGGCGTCGCTGTCGAGGACATTGACGGGGACGGTGCGGTCGAAATCGTCGCCGGCCCCAACGTCTTCCACCGGACGGCCGACGGATGGGACCGGGAGCCAATCGCCGAGGACTGGCAGTGTACTCGCGTCGCTATCAAGGACGTTGACGGCGACGGCGACCTAGAGATAATCCTCGTCGAGGGTGACGAACCGTATCTCGACGACCGCCCGGCCAGGCTGGGCGTGTTGGACCCACCCGAGTGGGACCTGACCCTGCTGCACGACGACCTTTCGAACCCGCACAGCCTCGACGTGGCGGACTTCGACGGTAACGGTAATCCCGATATCTTCGTCGCAGAAATGGGTCTAGAGGACGGACACGAACCGCGACAGCTCGTGTTCCACAACGACGGCGCGGGGAATTTTGAGCAGAAGGAACTGAACACCGGCATCCCCACCCACGAGGCGAAGGTCGTCGACCTCGACGGTGACGGCGTCCCGGACATCGTCGGCAAGGCGTACACCGAGCCCCGCGTCGATGTCTGGCAGAGCAACCCCTGACGAGTCGCCTCGTCGTGTTATTTTGGCCGCTACGCTCCCTCTGGCCTCGCTTTCGAACCCAGCGACGATGTTCCCGAAGCCGAACCTGACGATGTAAGTGACCGTTCAATTCCCGTGTCGGGGGATTCAAGAGCGTCCGGAGCGCGGTATCGAGTGAAATGCGGCACGACCACATCATCAGCGCGAAACAACTCTCGCGGGGCGACATCGAGACGGTGCTCGACCACGCGGCTGACATCGCGGCTGACCCGGGAGCGTTCGCGGACCGGCACAGCGACACGCTGCTTGGCCTCCTCTTTTTCGAGCCGAGCACCCGGACGAAGATGAGCTTCACAACGGCGATGAAACGCCTCGGCGGCGACATCGTCGACATGGGCTCTGTCGAGTCCTCAAGCGTGAAAAAAGGCGAGTCACTGGCTGACACTGTCCGCGTCGTCGAGGGGTACACCGACGCGCTCGTGCTCCGGCACCCGATGGAGGGTTCCGCGAAGATGGCGAGCGAGTTCGTCGACGTGCCGCTCGTCAACGCCGGCGACGGGGCCGGTCAGCATCCGACACAGACGCTGCTCGACCTCTACACCATCCGTGAGAACGCGGGCTTTGAGGACCTGACTATCGGCATCATGGGCGACCTGAAGTACGGACGAACCGTCCACTCGCTGGCCCACGCACTCACGACCGTCGACGCCAGCCAGCACTTCATTAGCCCGGAGTCGCTCCAGCTTCCGCGGTCGGTTCGCTACGACCTCCACGAGGCCGGCGCAGGCATCCGCGAACACACCGAACTTGACGACATACTCCCGGAACTGGACGTGCTCTACGTGACCCGCATCCAGGCCGAGCGGTTCCCCGACGAGAGCGAGTACCGCGAAGTCGCCGGCCAGTACCAGATCGACGGCGACACGCTTGCGGCGGCCAAAGACGACCTGACCGTGATGCATCCGCTCCCACGCGTCGACGAGATCGCTCACGACGTCGACGAGACCACCCACGCACAGTACTTCCAGCAGGCCCACAACGGTGTTCCCGTACGGATGGCGCTGCTTGACCTGATGCTCGGAGGCGACCAATGAGCGACAACGACCAGCAACTCCGCGTTTCGAAGATCCAGAACGGCACCGTCATCGACCACATCGCGGGCGGACAGGCGCTAAACGTCCTGGCGATTCTCGGCATTGACGGCACCAGTGGCGACTCCGTCTCCGTCGCGATGAATATGCCCTCGGACCGCCTGGGTCACAAGGATGTGGTCAAGGTTGAGGGCCGCGAACTCTCACAGAACGAGGTCGACGTGCTCTCGCTCATTGCCCCTGCGGCGACGATCAACATCATTCGCGACTACGAGGTTGTCGAAAAAGGCCGCGTCGAGCGCCCGTCGGTCGTCGAGGGCGTCCTCGAATGCCCGAACCACAACTGCATCACGACCGAGAACGAACCCGTCGACTCGCGCTTTGCCGTCGGCGACGACGGTGTCCGCTGTGAGTACTGCGATACGATCATCCGCGACGACCTGCCGGCACACATCCTCGCAGAGTAAGCCGACCTTGCTGCCGCTTTGCTACTGTAGCCAGATGCTCGCAAACGAGTCGAAGTAGTCTTCGCCGGTATTGATCAGTACGTGGTCTGCACCGAGTGCCGTAACGCGGTTTGACACCGAGTCGATGTGGGCGTCGAGCCGCGACTGGTACGTCTCCGCCAGCGAGCCGCTGAAATACGATCGGCGTGTCTCGTCGCTCTCGGGGTCGGCAAACAGCACGTCACCGACGACGCCGGGGTCCCGTTCCGCTGGCGCGACCACGCGGACCAGCAACACGTCGGCGTCGTTGCGTGCGAGCGCGGCGATACCGGATTCGAGTGCCTCCGGGTTGGCCAGACAGTCGCTGAAGACGACGACGAGCGAGCGCGACCGAATGCGTTCGGCGTACGCTTCCAGCGCGGATTCGAAATCGGCCGTCCCGCCGGGCGTCATCTCGTTCAACTGGTCGATGAGCGAGAGGAGTTCGCCGCGGTTCGACTGGCCGGTATCGATCCGGTTCACCCGGTCGCGGAACGTGCAGAACTGGAAGTCGTTGTTTTCCTCCGCGGTAAGGTAGGCGAAGCCGAGCCCGAGCTTGGCGGCGTACTCGAGCTTGTGACTCGTCGCGTCGCCGTAGTCCATCGACGCGCTCGTGTCGACGAGCAGGTGGACGGTCAGGCTCCGCTCTTCCTCGTATTGCTTGATGAAGTACTCCTCTGTGCGGGCAAACAGCTTCCAGTCGATCCGTCGCGTGTCGTCCCCCGGCGAGTACCGCCGGTAATCGCTGAACGTGAGCCCCTCGCCGACCCGCGGGGACTGCTGGTCGCCCTGCCGAATCGAGGTCGTCTGGCGGTTCAGCGCGGCGGTGAACCGGCCGAGTTCGTCGAGAAAGTCCGGTTCGATAGTCACGACTGTCCCTCCCATTCTTGCTGTGCCGCCCGCTGAACCGCGGTCACTGAGTCGCTCATTCCAGCAGGGCTGCGATGAGGTCGTCCGCCGTTCGACCCTCCCGCTCGGCCCGGAAGTCAACGATAATCCGGTGGCGGAGCACGGGGGCTGCCAGCGCCTCAATGTCCTCCCCGGTGACGTGCGAACGGCCGTGGAGGAACGCCCGGGCCTTCGCCGTCTGGACGAGTGCCATGCTCGCCCGCGGGCTGGCACCGAACTCGATGTCGTCGGCCTCGCGCGTCCGGCGGACGAGCTGGACTGCCCGGTCGCGCAGGTCGTCTGCGATAGGCATCTCACGGACCAGTTGCTGTATCGCCTGAATTTCCGAGCGGGTCAGCGACCGCTCAACGGGGACCTGTTCTGCCCCAGCGGTGTACATGTCGACGATAGTCCGTTCCTCGTCGTAGTCCGGATAATCGACCAGCAGCTTCAGCATGAAGCGGTCGGTCTGGGCCTCCGGAAGCGCGTAGGTCCCCGACTGGTCAATCGGGTTCTGGGTGGCCAGAATGAAAAAGGGACGCGGCAGTTCGTAGGTCTCGCCCGCGGCGGTCACCTGTTTCTCCTGCATCGCTTCCAGCAGGGCGGCCTGTGTCTTCGGCGTTGCCCGGTTGATCTCGTCGGCCAGTACGACGTTGGCGAACACCGGCCCTTTCTCGAAGACGAACTCGCGGCCGCTGTCGGTCTCGCGGATAATCTCGGTCCCAGTGATATCGGACGGCATCAGGTCCGGGGTGTTCTGAATCCGGGAGAATTGGAGGTCGGTCACCTCCGCGACGGTCCGGACCATCGTCGTCTTCCCAAGCCCTGGGTTCGATTCGAGCAGGGCGTTGCCGTCGGCCAGGATACAGATGAGCAGTTGCTCCAGTACCGCCTCCTGACCGACGATCCGCGTGCTGATCTGTTCACGTGCGTTCGCGATCTTCTGCTGTAGTTCGTCGATGTCTTGCTCTGGGCTCATGGGTCGGTGTCCTCGTCGTCTGTGTCCTGATCTCGAATCCTGAGATTGTACTCGCGGATGAGGTCCGCATCCTCGACGTCTTCCTGACCGGCGAACCCGGCCTGCTGGCTGTCGACTGTCCCACTGCCGCTCCCCGGCCCCTCGGTGTCNGACGACGGGAACGACTGACTCCGGTCGATTTCTTCGTCGCCGCCCGTCGAGTCAATCTCGGCGGTGAGGTTCTCGTCGCCCTGCCTGTACGTCCTCGCTGTCGCCGAGTATCGCGTCGCCGTCTTCGAGCCCCTCGTACTGGCTTGGCCGGTCGTTTGGTGACTCCGTCTCGACCGGGTCGCGGTCAAGCAGGCCGATGTCCACGACGGCTACCTGCACTGTCGCCAGACTCAGCAGGATAACGACAACAAGCGTCCCGAGCAGTCGCCGGCTGTCGACGAGCGCGACGCTTGAACTCTGTTTCAGCCCATCGAGGACATCCTCGTAGAGCCGGGCCGCCATCCGTGTCTCGGCCTCGTCTTCCACCGCATCCCGCGCCGTTCGGAGCGCGTCGGTGACGTTCACGTTCGCCGTCTCGAACTGCTCGACGAGCGGCTGACGGACTCGGTACAGATACTCGCCGATAAGCCAGCACACTCCGATGGCGATGCCAACGACTGCGCCTGTCGGGAACGACAGCGCAGGTACCGAGCGGCCGACAGCCGCCTCAACCGGGTCCGTCACCGCCGCCGGAACCGACACCTGTGTCGGGAGTTCGGCCGGCGAGAGGACAGTCAGGAGGATGTTCACCAGAAGAAAGAGCAACACCGCGTCAACGATGGCGTAGACGAACGCCGCCTTCTTTCCCTCGCGTCTCACCTCGGCGATGGCGGCGGCCATCCGTTCGCGTGCTTGTGCCCGTTCGCTTTCAGGCGGCTCCTCACCGCCGTTCTCTCCGATGTTTGTATCTGGTTTGTCCATCAGTAGCCCTCGCAGGTAGCTTTCTCCTGGTTCTCCGGCTGGCTACAGAGCGTCTCGATATCGTCTCGCAGCTCTTGGTTCTGGTTTTCAAGCTCCTCAATATCGTCTTCGAGCGTACTTATCCGTGATTCCAGACTGTCGATGTCGTCCTGCAGGTCTGACACCTGGTCCTCCAGTTCGGCACGCTCGTCCTCTAGATCCTCGTTTTCGCTCTCCAGATCATCGATCGTCGACTCAAGGTCGTCAACCTCGTTTTGGAGCGTGTCGCGCTCATCCTGCAGGTCATCGACTGTCCCCTCCAGTTCTTCGACGCGGTCCTCGCTATCGCGGAGCGACTGCCGAGTCTCTGCTAACTGGCTCTCTGTGGCGTTCAACTGTTCTTCTGTCTGGTTCAGATTGGTCGCGACCTGATCGACGTCCTCCGACCGCGTCTCCAGTTGGTCTTCGAGTTCGTCAACGCGGGTCTGGGTAGATTCCAAGTCATTTCTGGTGTCGTCTAGATTCTCCCGGAGTTCGGCGTTTTGCTGGCGAAGCTCCTGATTCTGCGAGCGCAGGTCGCTGGCTGAGTCCTGGTACAGCACCGTCGTTCCGCCGGTGCCAACCATCGAGAGGGCGACGAACACCACGAGTCCGAGGTTGATCCGGCGACCGATTGCGCTCACGGGAGCCCACTCTCCAGAGAGGTGCGACCGCGGTACACTTGAACACGCCGGGCGACCACCTCGCCGGTGAACAGCAGGAGCGCGCCGAGCAGGGCGACCCAGTCCCAGGTGTCCTGAACGGTGCGGACCCGGGTGGACTTCTGGCGTGCCTCACTGGCTATCTGTTCGCCCTGATCTGGGGTGAAAGTCTGTCCGCCGGTCGTTTCGACGAGCGCATCGAGGCTGTCACTTGGGCCGAAGGAAGCGTACTCGACGGGGTAGTTCGCCGCATATTCAGTGTCGAGCGCCGCCTGATACCCCGCTTCTCTGGGCGTAAACTCGCCGCGATACCGGCCGTCGCCGACCTGACGGAAGGAGATGTTTGCCGCGTCCGGGCGGCTATCGCCCTGGTAGGTCAGCGTCGTTGGCCGTCCCACGCGGGCATCGCCGACCGCTGTGACGCCGGTTTGTGTGCGCATGGGGTCACCCACCGCGTAGTTGACCGATTTCGTGACGACTAGCGAGTCCGGTCGGTCGAGCAGGCCGCCCATCGTGTTATCCGAATCGTAGGCGGTAATAGAGACCACGCGGCCCAGCCCAAACCGCCAGGAGGCGATGGCCGGCTTCCCGTCCGCGGTGGCGACCTGATAGTCCGCTCCGGGCTTGACCTGGACGTTGTTCGCCTGGCCGGGATTGGCCGTCAGTTCCACGCCTGCGGTGATGAACGTGTCTTCCGTGACGATGGTGAGGTTTTCGCCCTGGTAGCGCCGCGAGGAGCCGCCAAAGAGGAGCCGCAGGCGCTCGGTCTCGTCCGCCGCGAAGTACGAGCCGCCGGACTCGCTGGCGATTTGACGCATCGTCGCGACGCCGACGCGCTTGCCGACGCCGACCGAGACGACGCGGGTCCCCTCGCGGCCCAGTTGGTTGGCAACGGCCGCCGGCGGGCCGAGCCGGTCCTGCCCGTCACTGAGGAGGATGATCGTCCCCTCGCGGTCGTCCAGCAGTTCGTCAGCGCCCTGAAGTCCGACGGCGATGTCCGTCGCGCCGCCGCTTTCAAGCCGCCGTATCTTATCGGCAGTCTCTGCCCGGTTCTGACCGAGCGCTTGCATCTCCGAGACGCGGTACGCGTTCTGGTTGAACGCAACGACACCCACCTGATTCTCGTCGCCGAGCTGGTCGAGCACGTCAAGCGCGACAGCTTTCTGTACCGAGAGGCCGCTCTCAGCGCTGCCGGACACGTCGACGAGAATGACAATGTTCGACTCGCCGCCGGTCGCGTTCCCCACCCGGACCGGGAGCATTGAGGCCACCGGCGACGTTTCGTAGCCACCGTTCTCGTAGGCGTTGTCGCCGCCTGCGACGACCAGCCCCCCGCCGTTGATGACGAAGTCTTGCAGGGCGGTGGTGTTCCCCATATTGCCCGACGGCGTGTCTTGCATGACGACGGCGGCGTAGTCATCGAGGTCCGCCGGGACTGACGAGGCCGTCGAGACGTTGTACAGCGAGTCGAGGTAGTTCCGCAGCGGGTACTCTCCCTGTGAGACGTACAGCACGTCGGGCTGTTCGACGACGCGGACGCTCTTGTAGAACACGTCGTTTCGCGCGTACTCGTCGTCGCCGGACAGTGTCGCGGTCACGCGGTGTGACCCGAGCGCCTCGAACGTGTGGTCGACGGTGAGCGTCCCGTCCGGCCGGAGTTCACCCTCGGTGACCGTCTCGCCGTCGATGGTCACCTCGACGGGCACTGGTTCGAGGACGCTCACGCCCTCCATCGAGACGGTGTACTGCGACCGGACGCCGCGACTCACCGTCGACGGCCCGGCTATCGTCACGGCTCGCTCTGTTCGTGGCGACTGGGGAGTGACGCTGTGGACGGTCGCGTTGAGCCCGGCGGCGTCCTCGGCAGCCGTTGCAAGACTTCGCCCTTCTGTGACACGGCCGTCGGAGACGACGACGACTGTCCCGTTTTCCTGAAGATTCGCCGCTACGCCGTCGCCGAGCCGCGAGTTCGACCCGCTACCGATTGTTGCCCGTGTCACCGGGACGCCCTCGTCCTCGATATCTCGTACCAGCGCGTCGGTCGTGTTCGGATAGATGCCCATGCTCGCGGAGTCGTCTGTCAGCAGTGTCACGCCCGGCTCGCCCGGTGTCTCCCGAGTCTGGACGGTGTACGGCTCCATCGCACCGAGCACGAGCAGGCAGACGATGAGCACGCGGCTGGCAAGCAGGAGTCGGCGGCTCCGGTTCGAGGCCGACCGCGTCCCGCCCTCGCCACGCCGGATGAGATATGCGAGGAGACCGATGGCGACTGGCAGGGCCAGCAGCGGCCACAGCTGCTCGACACCAACGGTGAGTCCTTCTGTGAGGGTGTAGGAGACCGCCATCAGAGGTCACCCCGCCGGCGGAGATAGCCGACCTCGGCCAGTGCGAGTACCAGCCCGCCTAGCGCGACGTACTCGGTCAACGGCTGTGGCACCGACCGCCGTTCGGTCCGGGTGAGGTTCCCGGCCGTCCCGGAGCGCTGGTCGAGTGCTTCGACATTGGTGTTTGACTCGCTTTCGTCCAGCAGCGACGCACTCACCTGCCGGCTCTGGCTCCGGTAGAGGCCGGCACGCTGGAGCGGGACCGAATTCCCGGAGACAGGGCCAGCCGGCCCCTCGACAGTGGTGTTTCCGAACCGGACGGTCTCGCCGGTCTCGTGGTTCAGCGCCGGGAGCGGTTCCCTGTCCGNGAGGTAGTACACTGCCCGCTTCCAGAACACGGGGTACTGGTAATTGAACTTGAAGCTGGACCGGTCCTCGATGTAGCCGTAGTACATGAGGCGGCCACCGTTCCGGTCCTCGGTCGCAATGAGCGGCGTCCCGTCGCTCAGTTGTACCTGGNCCGACCCGGAGCGCAGCGAGCCCGAAACGTACTCGTCGGGAGGCTGGAAGTCGATGCCGCGGGTGAGCTGTGTCTGTGCTGTCTGGCCCACCGTCGCGCCCGCCTTGGTCTCGCCGGGTTCGATGAGGAGGAGGTCCCGGTACCGCTGCGGGAGGTTGTCCTGTGCCAGCACCGCCACGCCGCCACCGTCTTCGACCAGTTCGCGCCCGGTTTCGACGTTCCCGGGGAGCAACGAACTCTTGTCGACGTTGCTGTACAGGATGATGTCGTAGTCGCCCTGAATCGTTGTCGGCGGCTGCCTGACTGTCACGTTCACCCGGTCAACGACCGACAGCGCGGTGGTCAGGTACCGATTCCGGTCGTTTGTCAGCACCAGCACGTCGACGGCCGCGTCCGCCGGTGCGGCGACGTAAACGCTGTCATCCGTTGGGAAACTGTCGCCTGGGCTAAGCCGGGCCTCACTCCCACCGGCCGGGACCGGGAGCGTCACCGAACCCACGTCGTCGGGCCCGAGCTGGAGCTCTTGCTGGGCGTTCCCGAGCCGGACGGTCCGGGTCACGGTCGAGTCGCCGTAGTTTTTCACCGACAGCGTCACCGCCGAGCCGGAGAACCGCCGGTCGATGAAGCCGACGTTCCCGTCGCCCCCACCGTCGAACTGCTGGAGGTCGACGGAGAGCCCGCGCCCGCGAGCCGTCGTGACCGCGGTCGTCCACTCCTCGCCCGCGAAATCGCTCAGGACGACGACTCTGGCGTTCTCGCCGGCGAGCGAGGCTGCCTGCGAGATAGCGCCGCTGAGCGCTCCCGGCGCATCCGTCGGACTGAGTCCGTCCAGCGTTCCTTGGGCCGCTGTCGGCGTGCCACGCTGGAGTACCACCTCGCCACCGTTGGTCGTCGTGACGACAGAGGTTGTCCCAGTCACCTCATCTCGGGCGGCCGCGACGGCCTGCTGGAAGCGCGTCTGGCCGTCAGCGTCGGTCTGCATTGACGCGCTCGTGTCGACGACGATGACCGTCTCCGCTACTGTCGCCCGCTCGGAGACGGTGACGTACGGTGTCGCCAGTCCGACCGCGAGCACCAGCACGACCAGCACCTGCAACAGCAGCAGCAGGCTCCGTGAGATCCGTTCGAGAAACGGCGTCGCTGACTGCTGGCGTTCTCCGGCGACGAGAAACTGGAACGTCGGCAGCGTGAGTTCCTGCGGGTCCGGTCGAATGAGATACAGCACGACGATCGGCACCGTAAGGAGGAGGGCGGCCAGTCCCAGGGGGGCAAGCAAAACGTCCGAGAGGACCATTGTCGATGTATCAGGCGGAGGCGGCATTTATCTTGTGTCTCTGGTGACACCAACCTGTGAACATGGCCCCGACGCCGTCTATCTGAGACACGACGTGGCACAGTTCATATTCGGAGCCGTCGTGACGTCAGGAAGCTATTCTCTATGAACGTTCTGGACAAACCTGCCGATGTCTGTCGGTTACGATGAAAATCGACAAAACGTATTTAACTGAACGTCGGAGATGAACAGACAGAATGGACCAATCCGAAAGCGGGCTCACAGGGACAACAACGGGCACCGCTTCCGAACGGACCATTGAGGTTCTGTTCGAAATTGAACTGCCCGATGACTGTTCGTGTCCACTTTCGGATCCGGATGCAGACATCGAGAACGTTCATAACCAGATCGACGACGGAGTCTGTCACGCGGAGATGACCGTCTCTGATGAAACTGGTACCCCGCGGGTCCTGCATTCGACAAATCAGGTCGGAGACGCCTGTCTCTGTCTGGCGTTTAGCGAGGTCGGGTGTGTACCACGAACCCGGCGCGTAGACGGTGACTCACTTTTTATCGAGACGTACGTCTCAGACCGGAGCGTCATCAGCGAGCTGGTCGAGCAGTTGCAACCAGCGGCTGAACGAGTGCGCCTGCGACGGCTGACATCCCGGCAGGACAACAAGACAGAGTCGGACCCTGCGACTGTCGACCTCGCCTGTCTCACGACAAAACAACGGGAAGCAGCGATAATCGCGGTCGACGAAGGCTACTACCAGCAGCCCAGACAGACGACTCTCGACGACCTCGCATCGACACTCGGTATCTCGAAATCTGCGCTCTCTCAGCGCCTGAACGCCGTTGAATCGAAACTCGCGACGGCTGCCTTCGACCCGTAACCTCATTTTTTCGGTCAAGACGTACTGGCGGTAGCATCGACGCCGGCGTTGTAGCGACCGAGACAAACGCGAACAGGCCGTTCCATGGGTGAAACCGCGTTTCGGTCGGCAGTCTAGCTTCTCGACACGCCATCGGCCTATCGGCTACACCGTGGGTTCAAGCTGAGTGGCGCGGTTCTCACCTGTATTTAAACCCCTTCATAATACAGCGCGTTTCCTACCGAGTTCCGAGAGAAATCGACAACTAGAGCCATGAATAACCCACAGCAACCGAGATTGACGCCGATTGAGGAGTGGGAAGATGAAGCAACAGCGATGCTCGACGGCGTCGAGTACGATACTGATCTGGGGCTACGGATGGCTCGTGACGCGATCCGCGTCTCAAATGGGGAGCTGAGCGACGCCGAATTCCACGAAAAGTACCACGAGGCGGTGCTGGCGGAGTTCGGTGCAGACGAGCGACCGACCAAACCTGAGGGATTCGACGATGACTGACAACGATGGGCTGTATCGGCGTGATGTACTGAAAGCCGGGGGAGCGGCTGCTGCCCTTGGTCTCGGCGGCGGTGAGTTCCTTCAGGGACTGGCCGAACGCGGGGACCAAACGGCGGCGTCAAAGCACAACACGGGTATCGAGAACTACGTCGGGCAAAATGACGTCATCCAGACCGTCTGTTCGCCGAACTGTCGCGGGAAGTGTCCCATCGATGTCCACGTCCGTGACGGACAGGTGAGAAAGGTCGAGCCACACCCGCCGGAAGATGAGCAGTACAAGCGGGCCTGTGTGCTCGGGCTCTCACACACCCAGCGCGTGTACGACCCGACGAGACTGAAATACCCGATGAAGCGCACCGACTGGTCGCCCGACGAGCCCAATCCCGACGGACGCGGTCCGGATGCCGAGTTCGAGCGCGTCTCGTGGGACGAGGCGCTCGACCTCGTCGCCGACAAGATGCAGTCGTTGAAAACAGACCACGGCGCAGAGAGCGTCCTCTTCCATGAGGGGTCGGGGAACTACGGCCAGACCGGCAAGGCGTTCAGCCGCCTGGCCTCCCTATTCGGCTCAACCCAGTCTGCATGGGGAATCGACGCCAACGTCGGTCGCGGATTCAACCGGGTCACTGGGACCGGCTTCTTCCTGCCACCGACGAACGAGGCCGAGGACTGGGAGAACGCGAACACCATCATCGTCTGGGGGTCGGACATCTTCTCCAGTCAGTTCCAGATGGACGCCTCAAAGGTTCTCGATGCCGTCGAGAGCGGCGCAAAGCTTGTCGTGGTGGACCCGGTATATACGACGACAGCGTCGAAAGCCGACCTGTGGCTCCCGGTCAAGCCCGGGAAAGACGTGCATCTCGCCCTTGCGATGATGCACACCGTCTTCGAAGACGAGACGTACGACGAACAGTTCCTTCGGAAGCGGACGACCGGTCCGGCGCTGGTCCGGAAAGACACTGGTGACCTGCTCAAATCGAGCACCGTCTTCGACGACGGCAGCGATGACCAGGTTGTCGCCGTCGAGCAGGGGAGCAACACGCCGGTCGAACTCGAACCTGAGACCGACGGCCCGTATGCCCTCTTTGGGGAGTTCACTGTCGACGGCATCGAATGTGAGACAGCGCTGACCAGACTCCGGGACCACGTCGCTGACTACGCCCCATCGAAAGTCGCGGAGAAGACCGGCGTCGACGCGGAGAACATCCGCACTGCAGTCCGATGGCTGGCGACTCGCGGCCCCGGTGGCATCGCCCCGAGTTACGCGATCGGGCGGTACAAACACGGGCACGTCTTCGGCCAGACCTATGCGATGCTGATGGGGCTGACCGGTGACTACGGTCGGCACGGAAACATCCACGCGCACCATGCCGGCGGTGCGTCGCTCAGTACCGGTGGCTGGGGCACTCCGGAGGACGCCGACCCCGGACCGTCGCTGTTCTTCCCCGAATACCCGGACGCGATGATCGACGGTGACCCGCACAAGGTCAGGGCTGTCTACTCTATCGAGTCGAACATGATGGGGAACCAGTTCCCGGACCGCCAGCGGTTCAGAAAGGCTATCAGGAGCCTTGAAATGTACGTGGTCGCGGATATGCACCACACGGATACGGTCCAGCACGCGGACATCATCCTCCCGGCCCCACACTGGTTCGAACAGGAGGACATCACTTCCGGCTGGGGGTCCCATCCACACCTCGGGTACCGACACAAGGTGCAAGAACCGATGTGGGAGGCCAGAGACGACTACTACGCGGTTCGCGGGCTCGCGGAACGACTCGGCTTCGGCGACTACTTCCCGGAGACGAAACGCGAGATGCTTCGGGAACTCGCCAGCCGGGACGACGCCATCGACTTCGAGACGCTGTTCGAGCAGGGGACGCAAAAGAAGCAGGACGTTCCCATCGTCAAGTACACCGACGAGTTCCCCACCGACACGGGGCGCATCAAAATGTACGACGATGACGCCCCGAGCGAGGAGGGCGTGACGTTCGACGTCCCACGGCCGCTCGAAGACCGGACAGCCGACGACTACGAAAAGGCCGACGAGTACCCGCTGATGTTCATGCAGAAGCACAGTCGGTTCCGCATCCACTCACAGTACGAGATGGTGAACTGGGTGCGCGAGGTCAACCCCGAGCCGCAGCTGGACATCCATCCATCGGATGCGAAAGCTCGTGGTATCGAGGACGGCGAGTACGTCCGCGTGTACAACGACCGCGGCGAGATGATTGTGAAGGCAAAATACAACGAGGCATTCCAGCCGGGGCTGGTAAACACTGACCAGGGATGGTGGTCGCGTGACTACCTCAAGGGTCACCACAACGACCTCACGCACAACGAGGTCAGCGAAGTCGGCCAGACAATGTCGTTCTACGATGTCCGTGTCGCCGTCGAGCCGGCTCCTGACGACCTTGACACGGAGAAGTACGAAACGGACAACCCGCGTGGAACTGGCGCTGAAACATCACGTGTGGGAGGTGACTAACGATGACGAACTATGGCCTCGTAATCGACCAGGAGCGGTGTATCGGCTGTCAGGCATGCGCAGTGTCATGTAAACAGGAGAACAACGTCCCGATGGGACAGTTCTGGAACCGCGTCCTCACGGAGGGCGGCGACAAGATGGACACCCCGTCNGGTGGCTANCCCGAAGACGGCGGCAGNGGNNCGCTNGANATGNAGTACCAGCCGACGGCGTGCCAGCACTGCGAAAACGCGCCCTGCGTGAAGGTCTGTCCGGTCAACGCGACGTACACCCGGGACGACGGAATCGTCGAAATCGACTACGACAAGTGCATCGGCTGTCGCTACTGTATGGCGGCCTGCCCGTACAACGCGCGGGTGTTCAACTGGGACGAACCCGAACACATGCCCGAGGCGGGAACGGGCGACGTTGCCGCCCGGCCACAGGGCGTCGTCGAGAAGTGTACGTTCTGTAGCCATCGCGTCGACGAGGGACTCGACCCGGCCTGTGTCGTCAACTGTCCTGCCGACGCACGCATCTTCGGTGACCTTGACGACGAGGGAAGCACCGTCTCGAAATACATCAACGAATACGAGACAGACCAGCTCCTCGAAGACCGCGGGACGAACCCGAAGACACACTACATCAGCGGCGAGATGAGCCCCGGTCGGCCACAGACGTCGGATAAAATGGAGAGCGAACTCGACGATGTCTCTCCGTGGTCCGACGGGGCCGAGGACGTGCCAGCTGAGGCCGGTGAAAGCGACAGCAGTGGCTCGGGTGGAAGCCACCACTCCATCGAGGGTGATGCAGCTCCACACGTCCCAGCAGTGGGGTCCGGAGGTGATGACTGATGGCCGCTGACTCATCCCGAATCGCGATTCCGGCCTTCGGAACGAAAGGAAAGCTGTGGCTCGGCCTGCTCGCGAGCCTCATGGTCGCTGGACTGGCAGCCTGGGGCTACCAACTCACCACGGGCCTTGTGGCCACGGGGATGCGCAACGTCTTCTCGTGGGGCCTGTATATCATGATGTTCGTCCTGTTCGTCGGGCTGTCCGCCGGCGGGCTCATCATTTCGAGCGCACCGAAGTTCTTCCACTCACACCGCTACGAAGGGTTCGCGCGGCTTGGCGTGCTGGTCAGCCTCGCCTGTATCACGGTCGCGGGCCTGCTCATCCTCCCGGACATCGGGCGGCCCGAGCGGCTCTACCAGTTTTTCACCTCGCCGGACTTCCGCTCGCCGATGGTGTGGGACTTCGGGATTGTCATTCTCTACGGCGTGCTAAACCTCTGGTATCTGTGGCTCCTGACTCGGCGTGACCTTGCTGCGCGGGGGTCGCCACTTGCACTGGGTGTCGATGACACCGACGCCGGACGCGAGCGTGACCGCACGCTCATGTTCTGGACCGCGGCACTCGCACTCCCGACTGCAGTCGCCCTTCACTCGGTGACCGGGTGGATTTTCGCGACGCAGATCGGACGTGGCGACTGGTTCAGCCCCCTTGTCGCACCGGTGTTCATCGCCAAGGCACTCGTCTCCGGACTCGGATTGTTGCTGGTCGTGTCGATCCTCGCAGACCGGCTCACGAACTACGAAGTCAACCGCGAGGAACTCACGAGCCTCGGCAAGCTACTCGGTATCTTCCTCGCGCTTCACGTGGTGTACCTGCTTGCGGCCGAACGACTGCCCCACGCCTGGGCGAACCACTTCGAGTTCTGGGCCATCACAGAGAGCTTCCTCATCGGCGAGTCCGTTTATTTCTGGCTCTGGACCGTCGTCGGCGGGGCAGTCCCGCTTGTCATGCTGATGATTCCGTCGCTGCGAAAGCGCGTGTCGGTCATCTTCACCGCGAGCCTTCTCGCGGTCTTTGGCACAATGTTCGAAGGCATCCGTCTGGTGTTCACGGGATACGAGGTCGCTAACATCAACCTCCCACCGGGCATCTCGCTCGGTGGCGAGTATGCCGGCATCACGACCGGCATCTGGGCGACTGCCGGAGCCTACACCCCGACGCTGGTCGAGGTGGTTGTCACCCTCGGTATCGTCGCCTTCGGCGCGCTCATCGTCACGCTCGGCCTCAAGTACGTCCCGATTCAGCGAGTCGACGGACAGTATGCAACTGATGGCGGCACACAGGAACGACAATGACTGGACAGACTGACACCTCCACCACACGTGAGCGATCTCCTGAGTACGACATCGGGAGCGATGGGTTTCGGTCGGACGCCGCGGCGACCTACGCTGTCCTCGCCGAATGTTGGCGAGAACCGACCGAACAGCTGATCGACGCTGTTGAGGCCGGTGATCTGGTTCCGGTGGTCGGTGACATCGGCTCGGCTGACCGACATCGTCTCAGGACCGAGTACACCCGACTGTTCATCGGTCCAGCGGGACCACCGTGTCCGCCCTACGAGAGCGTCTATCGCGACGGCGAAGACCCAGATGCACTCGGCCCGGTCAAAGGACCAGCCACGATGGCTGTCGTGCGCTGGTACAGAGAGTTCGGCGTCCAGCCCGCGGCTGCCTATTCGGACCTCCCGGACCATATCGCCACGGAACTGGAGTTCGCTGCCTATCTGGCAGAAGCGGGCTTCGACGACCAGCTTGACCAGTTCTTCGAGGAGCACCTCGCTGCTTGGACTGACGAGTTCCTCAGGCAAGTCGAGACAGAAACACGGGAACGTTCTACGCGTCGCTGGCAACGACGACCCGAGAGGTCATACATCGGTAGTGACGCTCCGGGGCGCTCCCCGGATTTGTAGCGGCGAATAGACGCGTTCTCTACGGGTGGTCACCCCACAGAACTGCTATTCTCACTTGGGGTCGTGACAGACCGGTTCTGGGGTGACAAACCGCACCTATCGGCGGTTGGACCGACACCCGCCTTGCCGGCGGCGTCGGGGAGCGTCCGCTACGGCGGCGTCTATTTGCTTCTCGGCGTCGAATTCCGCGTATGCGTTTCAGTCGCGCCCGTACGGAGGAGGTTCTGCGCGCTCTCGTTCACGAAATCAGGGCGGAACGGCTCACGTTCATGGCTGGCTCGATAGCCTACCACGCGTTCCTGTCGATTCTTCCGCTGTTATTGCTGGTGTTGACCTTCGTCCAGCGAACGGAGAACGTCACGCTACGGGCCTCCATCGTCGGCATCATGGAGGCTGTTCTGACCACACAGGCAAGCGGTATCATTCAGCAGGGACTGACCGAGGCCGACACGTCCGTGTCGGCGCTGGGCGTGGGCTTTCTTCTCTGGGGCTCGCTGCGAATCTTCCGGGGGCTTGACACGGCCTTCTCCGACATCTACGAGACGGGCGCGTCGAACACCTTCCTCGACCAGCTCGGCGACGGGCTGGTACTGCTCGTGACCGTCGCAGTGGCGATACTCAGCGCCAGCGCGCTCGGCAGCGTCCTGCCCGAGACCGGAAGTGGCCCGCTGTGGGCAGTCGCCAGCGGGCTGGTCCGGGCCGCCGGATTGTTCGTTGTCTTCTATCCAATGTACTACATTTTCCCGGACACGGACGTTTCACCGCTTGAAGTTGTTCCCGGCGTCGCGTTTGCCGCAATCGGACTTACCGTCGCGCAGGTTCTCTTCACGGCGTTCAAATCCGGTTCGACGGGCGGGAACATCATCGCCAGCATCCTCGTCCTGCTGAGCTGGCTGTACATCATCGGGCTGGTGATACTGCTCGGGGCGGCCATCAACGCCGTCCTCTCGAACCGCTCTGCGGACGTGGATATCGACCCTGTCGTTGGCGAACATTCCCAGCAAAACACCATCCGGACAACGACGATGTCCCGCGAGGCGCTGCTGGCCGAACTTGAGACACTTGCCGACCGTTTTCAGCAAGGACAGGGGACAATCACCGTCGAAATCGCCGACGAGCGTACCGACATCGACTGCCCGGAAACCGCGACTGTCGACCGTTCGTCGGACGTGTTCGGTCTGGACCAGTCGGTCGCGCTCACGCTCAGATGGTGGCCGAACGAGAAATAACGCCGTCCTACTGCGCGTCGCGTCGCTCCCACGCCTGTACCGTCGGCAGCGACCACCCGCGGCCGATGCCCAGTCCTCGGGCCAGCAGCACTGCGAGTGCGCACCCGGCCGATGCTACGCTGACGCTCACGCCAATCTGTGCCAGCGCCCAGAAGGCGAGGCCGCCGATAACAGCACAGGACGCATAGAAATCCTCACGGAGAATAAAGGGCGTTCGGCCCAACAGCAGGTCCGATATCGCGCCGCCGCCGGCCGCGTTGACCGTCGCCAGCGCGACGACGGCAAACACCGGGAGGCCGGCCTGCTGACCAAGCAACGCTCCGGTGGTAGTGAACGCCGCCAGCCCGATGGCGTCGGCCGTCAGGACGACCGGATGCTGGTGGCCGTCATCGAGGAAATGCACGAACAGCACAGCGGCGGTGACACCAAGCAGCGACAGGGCGACTTCGCCGGGTGACTGCAGGGAGTTCGGAACCCTGTTCAACAGCAGGTCCCGCGTCGTCCCGCCACCCAGTGCCGTCATCACGCCGACGACCGTGACGCCGAACACGTCGTAGCGCTCTTCGATGGCTTTCGCCGCGCCGACGAATGCGAACCCGACCAGTCCGATAGCGTTCATCACCGCAAACGCGTCGGTCACGTTCCCCCTCCGGCCCACTGGGACCTGACACGTATGCGACCGCGAGCGAGTCGGCCCGCCGCCACGAGTATAGCGGTCATTACCGTATTACTATGGGTGCGGACAATTATGCCTTTAGACCTGCGCTGGCGGCGTGATACTATTTGTCACTGCTTACTGCCAGCGACTATACCTACGGCTTGGCTGTCTCCAGCACCCAAGCCTCGGGCGTTTCCCGACGGACTTCGAACGGGTCGAAGGCCTCACGTGGCGCCTCCGCAAGCCGGCCCAGGAACTGCCCGACGGGGGTCGGGTCGCGGTCGCTGACGAGGACGAACGGCTCGCCGCTGTCCAGCGCGGTGAACCGTTCGCGAACCCGGTCTTTGCGCTCTTGTGGTTGCAAACCCCGGATATCGGCGGTCGGGTCGACGCCTACTTCGCCGGCGGTGTCGAGGGCGGACTCGACGGCGTCCCCCAAACTGCCGACAGCGTCGGGCACGCTGCCGGGTGCTGGCGTCCCCTGCAGGTCGTGCGAGAACGGGAGTTCGGCCAGCACCGCCGCATCGAGGTCTCCCAGCGCGTCACCAGTGAACAGGTCGTTCGGCTCGCCACAGCAGTCACAGACGTACTCGGCCATGTTGACGACGGTTCCCAGCACCGGCACGTCGTTGTCGCGGAACAGTTCGACGGTTCGGCTGGTGTCGCTGACGCTCGCGTGAAACGGCGTCGTCACGACGACCACGCCGTCGACCGGGACCTCCTGTAGCGTCGTCAGCACCACGTCACCCGTTCCCGGCGGCAGGTCCAGCACCAGCACGTCGTCGTTTCGCCAGGCGGTGTTCTCGAAGAGGTCGTTGAGCGCGTCGTGGGCCATTGCCCCGCGCCAGGCCAGCGGCGCGCCGCTTTCCATCAGGCCGACGCTCATCACGTCCATGTCGCCCGCACGGACCGGAAGCGGGTCGCCCTCCTCGCTGGAGTGGACCGGGCCGCTCACGTCCAGCAACTCGGGGACGTTCGGGCCGTGGATGTCGGCGTCGAACAGCGCCACGTCGTTGTCGGCGGCCAGCGCACAGGC
>JGI12451J12833_1000075_pt1 | contig 29218 bp, 35 predicted proteins | sample A23E3SouthBayCA_2_FD_12833 | JGI IMG/M metagenome (IMG submission 12833) | reverse complement strand
TCACGGCTCAGTTCGCCCGCCGTTCGCGTATCGAGGCACTCACTCCGTTCGCGCCTCGCATGCGCCGTCCGGGAATTGAACTCGATGCCAGACCTCCCTGCGGTCGGTCTGCCGTAGCTCAATTCCCGTGACCGTAGCCGCGGTTCACGGTGGCGAGCACACGCTACGCGGCACTCGCGGTACTGTTCCCCGCAGGACTGCGCCGTCCGGGAATTGAACCCGGGCTATTAGCTTGGGAAGCTAATGTCCTACCACTGGACCAACGGCGCTCACTTCGTTCGCCCCGCGGCTCGCAGTCCGGCGGACTGCTCACCAACGGCGCCTTCTCCGAGTGAATCTGACAGTCCCGATCACTTGAACGTAGCGCTTCGGTCGAGTGGACGGACGGTCACCGATCCCCGCCGACACGAGGGTATTAGTCGCACTCGTGCGAACGGTCGGTATGGCAACGACCGAGGAACTCGTCCGAGCGACCGACCCGCTCGACATGTCCCTCTCGACCGAGGAACTCGAAGCCCATCGCGAACACGTCACCGACTTCGTCGCCGCGCAGTACGAGGCTGCGGGCGCCGACCGCGTGGTGATGGGCCTCTCCGGGGGCATCGACAGCACGCTCACCTCGCATCTGGCCGTCGAGGCGGTGGGCGCCGAGAACGTCCACGCGCTGGTGATGCCCAGCGAGGTCAACCGCGAGTCGAACATGAGCGACGCCGAGCGGGTGGCGAGCGAACTGCTCGACGTGGAGTACGACGTGGTAGAGATCACGCCCATCGCCGACGCCTTCCTCGACGCCTACCCCGACGCCGACGAGGACCGGATGGCGACCGGGAACCTCTACGTCCGTATCCGGGCGGTGCTGAACTATCTGGTCGCCAACACCGAGGGCGGGCTGGTGGTCGGGACGGGCAACCGGACGGAGGCGCTGGTCGGCTACTTCACGAAGTACGGCGACGGCGCCGTGGACTGTCACCCGATCGCGAACCTCTACAAACAGCAGGTGCGACAGCTCGCTCGGCACGTCGGCGTCCCCGACGACCTGGCGGCCAAGGAGGCCAGCGCCGGCATGTGGGTCGACCAGACCGACGAGGGCGAACTCGGGATGGACTACGACACGCTCGACTCGATCCTCGCGCTGCACGTCGACGGGCCGCTGTCGGTCTCGGCGACGGCCGAGCACCTCGGCGTCGACGCGGAGACGATCGAGCGAGTTCGCGGGCTGTACGAGGGGAGCGAACACAAGCGGGCGGCGCCGCCGGGGCCGGACCCGCTGTACTGAGTCGCGGGAACGCCGCCGTGCCGGGCGGTGAACACGGTTTTTCGGGCTATCGAACCGGGTTCTCCGGGCCGCGACCGACGTACTCGGCGACGAACGCGCGGACCGCGCTGTCGTCGTACTCGTCCATCGTCAGGCGCTTCTCCCAGGCGGTGAGGACGTACGTCGACTCGGGCTCGTCGTTCGGGTTCGGGACGGCGATGACGCTCTGCCAGTTGCCGCTCTGGTTGGTCGCCCAGCTGCGCAGGCTCTCCTCGGCTTCGGCGGTCAGCGCGGCCGGGTCGTAGTAGACGACGACGGCGCCGTGTTCGAGCGAGTGGACGATCGACTCCAGAGGCGGCTGCTCGGTGTAGAAGCCGGCGGTCTCCCACGTACCGCCCCAGTGGGCGCCGCTGGTCGGTGGGACGCGCTCGTAGTCGATCTCGGTCCCCTGATCGCGGTGGTCGAGGCCGTTCGACTCCTCGGTCTGGACCTGCGAGATGACCGACTGGTTGCCGTTGTCGGGCAGGCCGCTCGCCGCGGCCGTCCCACCCGACCCGCCCATGAGGAAGGTGACGTAGACGACGAGCCCGCCCGCGAGGGCGAGCAGTCCGACGAGGATGGCGGGGCCGACTGGGAACCCGCCGGCGTCGTCGGAGTTCCGATCGGCGACCCGCCGCCTGTCGATCGACCCCAGTTCCCCCTCGTGCTCGGCGGCGAGGTGGTCCAGATAGGCGTCCTCGCCGTCGAAGGTTGCCCCGCAGTAGTCGCAGTCCGGCATTAGCCTTCTATGAGTGGTGGGCGCTTTCGAAGGTTTCGGTTGTGACAGTCCCGCGCAGAACCGTCACCCGCCCTCCGACCGCGAGGGCCTACCCCTCGAAGTCGGCGTACAGGTCGGCGAACGCCTCGGCTTCGCGGCGTTCTCGTTCGGCGCGGTCGCCGTCGTCACGCAACCGTGCCTTGATCGCCCGGAGCGCCGCCGGGTCGTTGGCGGCGATCTCGTCAGCGACTGTCCGTGGGTCCTCGACGACGCGGGAGACCAATCCCATTCGGTGTGCCTCTTCCGCATCGAGGACTCGTCCCGACAGGGCGATGTCCATGGCCTCACCGAGGCCCACGACCTCGGGCAGTCGGACGGTCCCGCCCCAGGCTCCCAGGAGTCCGATGGTCGCGCCGGACTCGGCGAACGTCGCCGCGGGCGTCGCGACGCGCACGTCACAGGCCAGCGCGAGTTCGACGCCGCCACCCCGCGCCGCGCCGTCGACCCCTGCGACGACGACCGTCTCGCTCTCGGCGACGGTGCGCGCGACGCGTTGACCGCGGCGGGCGAACGCACGGGCGGCCTCGCGGTCGGACAGGTCGGCGACGGCGTCCAGGTCCGCGCCGGCACAGAAGGCCGACCCGGCGCCCCGAAGGAGGGCGACGGGCGCCCCGGCGCTATCGACGGCGGATCCGAGGTCGTCGAGCGCCTCCGGGGTGAGTGCGTTCCGGCGGTCGGACCGGTCGAGCGTGACGACGCACACGTCGCCGTCGGTGTCGGTTTCGATCACGGATGGGCCCCCGCTGCGGTCGGCCAGGGGAACTCCCTCACGGAGACACGCGAGCACGTACCCGCGGCGTACGTCGTCATATCGGGCCTTGCGTAAGTCGTTTCCAAAGGTCTTTGCCCTTCCCACCGCTAGCCGACGTCAATGGAGGAAGCCGCGGCGGTCCGCGGGGCCGCGCTGGACGCGGTCGGTGACGTCGAACCCGACCGTCTCCACGACCGGATCCGCGAACGCCTCGAAGACGGGTCGATGGCACCCGGCGTGTTGACGGTGTTGAGCGCCCGCGCAGTCTCCGTCCCCGAGTCGGACGGGGAGTCGCCGGTCGACGCGGGCGCCATCGCCGACCGCGGGGCCGGCGTCCAGCTCATCTACGAGGGGCTCCGGCTCACTCGCTCGCTCTCGAGGGACCCGCCGTGGGAGCGCGAGGACGAACTGACCGACGGCGTCCCCACGAACGAGCCGAGCGGGGGCTCGTCCGCGAGCGACCAGCGCGAGCGGACCGACGGCGGCGACGTGGCCGTGGCCGACGGCGTGACCCCCGGCCCCGCGGCGACGACGGACGCCGACGGCGCCGACATGGACATCCTCGTCGCCGACGTGATGGTCGCCCGCGGGTTCTACCTGCTCGCCCGCACCGAGGCCGCCGGCGAGGCCGTCGCCGTCGTCCGTTCGTTCGGGGGCGACCAGACCCGCCGCCGGACCACCGGCGACGACCGACTCGACGCCAACCTGGAGAGCGACGTGTTCGAACTCGCCGCTGTCGCGGGTACCACCGCGGCCGGTCGCTCCGTGTCTGACGACCTGCGGTCCCACGTCGCCGATCTCGCCCGGACCGACGGCCCGCTGCCGCTCGCGGAGTCGCTGTTCTCCGAGGCGACCCCGGCGACGCTGGCCGAGCGGATCTGACCCGTCCGCCGTCCCCGACTCACTGTGTGGCTCGCCCGCACGCCGGGTGTGAGATCGAAACGCCTAAAGATGAATCGCGGCAACTCGGAAACGCGCCTGGGTAGCTTAGAGGTAAAGCGCGTCCTTGGTAAGGACGAGAGCCCGGGTTCAAATCCCGGCCTAGGCTTCCTATACCCGTTCTCTCCTGTAGTTAGCGCCTGAATCAGCGGTGAAAGAATGTACCCGACTCAAGGACCCTTCTCCGGGTGTGTCACGTGAACCCTTCCGCAGTCTTGCGATTCAGGAGAATGTCTGGCACAACTGTAATAAATTTTAATATTACGTAAGGCTAGGGTCAGATGATAGATTGGGGGCGACGAATAATGCCGTATGATGACGAGAACAAGTACGAGTGCATCGTGCCTGTGACGGATGAAGCTCGGGAGTATCTGAATCCTTGCCAGGAGATAACATACAAGGAGCACAGGACGGAACTGGCGAAGTGGGTGCTTCACAAAGGGAAGAACCCTTCAAAAGCTGAAGGATACAGCGAGTCCGCGGCGAAAAGCCGGATGAACAAGTTGGACTTGGTCTATCGCTGGGTGTGGGAACAGGAGCAGAGGTACGTCCAGGATATCACGACGGATCACGCCGATCACTGGATGGATTGGCTGGCACGGCAGGATTACAAATAGTCTACAAAGTGTCACTACCTGAAGCTTGCTCACACGTTGTTCAAGTTCCAGCGTGATGAGAAAGGACGGGTGTTCCCTACTATAATTCACTGTCGCCGGAGGAACGTGAGGGGTACAAGACCTTGCTGTCTCAGAGACTTCAGAAGCCGAAGGATGAGGTGAGGAAGCAGGACTTTATGCAGGCTAACAGCTTCAAGTACACCTCGATGACCTACGTCGCTATGGATGCAGGTTTGCGGCCTGTGGAAGTTCAAAGAGCGAATGTTTCCTGGTTCGATCAGGATAACGGGAAGCTCCGGATTCCTATGGAGGATTCAGCGAAGAACCGTGAAAACTGGAACGTGGTGTTGAAGTCGGAGACTGCGTCCATCCTGAAGAAATGGATTGAGGAGACGAACAGTAAGGGGAAATACGATGGCCGGGATGCTCTGTGGTTAACGCAGTACGAGAATAGGTATGATAAGGATAGTTACCGGCGTGACGTGTTCAGGAAGATTGCGCGGCAGGCAGGTCTTGACTTGGAGAACCGGGACTTGGTTCCTTACAGTATCCGGCACTCCACTGCGACGTCTATGGCCGAGGAAGAGGGCTTGGCAGTGGCCGGTCAACAGGTACGTCACAAGTCGAAGCAGTCGACTCAGAAGTATGAGCACAGTTCGGATACGAGGCAGCAGGACGCAGTGAACAGTATAGACTAACAGGGTCTACGGCATCGGCCATCCTTCTTTCCAGGCCCAGTGTGCCCGGCACTGTAGGCAGCAGAAGTGCATCCAGTCACCGTTGACCACGGCACTGAACCAGTCCTCCCTGTCTATTTCTTTCTCCGTGCTGCACCAGTTACAGGTCTCTTCCATATCTCGACCGAATAGTCATGTGAAGTAAATGGTTTATTCTGTGGTATGGCCGGGTACTCGTCCAGTGAGTCCTCTGAAAACGGGTTTGATACGACAAATAAGACACGGGCGAAGTTGATTAAAAACGGTGTTTATCCGGAGAAGGTTCGGGGCCACGCAGGAGAAGTTTTGGAAGATGTTGAACCGGGTTTGGAGAGGTACAGGTACGCCGCTGCATTAAGCAGGTTCGTCTACAGCGAGATTGAAACGGTTGAAGGCGGGAATGATTCTCTTTACCGGCCTGACTATGTCCTTGACCACAGTGTGGAGTGCGACTGTGAGGATGCAACAGTCTTGATTGCCTCTCCCTGCTGGAGGTTCGCAGCTTTACGACTCGTTTTGTAGGTGTTGTGAACCAGAACTGGGGGAATCATTTGATGGGCACTGTCTAGTTGAGGGATTGAGGAACGAGGTGGCCGTAGCGAGAAGTGCCTATGCAACCCGCAGACCTCCTCAGCGAAACGTTAGACGAGGACAATGAAGTCGTTTGAGAGAACGAGCGCACCCCGACACCCGTCCGGCGGTTTGGTGTTCGTCTCCATACGGCGCGGCTGTCGATCAGGGAGACGGTGGCGATCTTAGACTTGCTGGGTGTCGATCGTTCTCACGGTGCAGTCTGGAACTGGGTACATACGCTGTCTGAAGCCCAGAGCGACCTGCCGACCGCAGCGCCGTCGCGGGCCGGAGTCGACGAGAATCAGATCGAGGTTGACGGGAAAAAGTGGCTCTATGCCGCGATCGACACCGACTCAAAATTATTGCTCGAAATTGACGTGTTCAACCGACGCGGGACCGATCCCGCCGCGGCGTTCCTGCATCACCTCACCGAGAAATACGATCTCGCCGACAGAGAGTTTCTCGTTGATGCTGGTGGCTATTTGACTGCCTTCGCACGTCACGAATTGAGCGGTCGGCTCGACTATCGAACTCGGAACCACATCGAAAAATGGTTCCAGACCGTCACCATGCGAATCGACCGCTTCCACACGTACTGGCGGGGCAGTCTTCTGACTGAATGATTCAGGTTCCGCCGAACAGAGAAAACGTGTAGGGAGCGTCCTTGTACTCGTCAAACTCTTCTGTGAACCATTCTTTCAACTCGTCCATGTATTCGGGGTCGTCGATGCAGTACCAACCGGTTCCCTGTGCGTACATCATTACACCGCCGTCAACCTCTGGATTAGGGAAGTAGTAGAACGCTGCATCCCCTTCGACGTCGTTGAAGTAGTTGTACGAGTCCCCGAGGTCGGTGGCACTCTCAGCCAGTGAAATCCCTAGACTCTGTACGTTGACGATGTCGACCGCTACCTGGAACTTTTGCCTGTGACTGTATCTTTCCAAGCACTCCCGGATCTGATCAGGCACGTCATCATCTATACCCGGAGTATTAGGCCCTCGTGGACTCATACCTACTACTTACATATGTTTGCCACCAGGTTAAATTTTGTGTATGGTTTAATACAATGTGGTAAAAAGTAATATACACTAAACTGTTAACCTCTGTAAGGATGTGATGTTGAAGGAGCTAGGGGAGTTCCTAGAGAAGGCGAACGGCGAACAGGTGGCGTACCTGGAATCCAGAGACGAAAATATCTGGATGTACGCATTACCGAACTCGGATTATACGTTCCACTTCTCTGTCCACACCAAAGACGGTGAAGTACAGAGGATTCAGGCCCGGAGACTGGAGTATATTCAATGTGACCTGCCTTTGGTGGATTACATGGAGCCACCGGGTTTTGTCCGGGACGCCGTCGACCAACGTGTAGAGATTATTGAAGATCCCGACGCACTTGCCGTGTTGGAGGATGAGTGTATCAGGTGTATGGAAAGCTACGTGGTGACTGTTATGCCGAAGGCTGATTTATTGATTGACGGGTGCTACAGCCAGAGATTGATTCAGAAAAGTTGTCCGGACTGCGGCCAACCATTAGTCCAGAGGAAAACGTGGCAACCACCTCAAAGCTACGAGACTAGTGAAGTGGATCTAAGTAAGACTTGGAGTCACGGTCGTCGATGACTGGAGACGATGAACCGCATCCGATGACCAAGTTTCTGCACGAAACAAAGAATGGGAAGTGGCGTACAGTCCGTCGACCGAGATAGATACTGGTCGGCACTGGATCTTCAACTGGGAGAACGAAGGATTCAATTTCAACTTTGTAGTCCACGACAGGGACGGTGTTCTCGGATACGAGATATACGCTAAGGGAATCCAGTGGATATGACACTTCATCCATCCTCGGAACTTCGAGTACGTTGAAGAGCCGTGTAACAAGGTTCAGGAACTGGTTAACGCCAGTGTTGAAATCAGGGAGGACCCTCTGGATGTGGAGGAGGTGAATATTGGTTGCAGTGAGTGCCTCACCAATTACAAAGTCACTGTGTTGCCAAAGATGGATTTAGTGATTCACGGCGAAGCTGCCCAGCGTTTCTTCGTTGAGACGTGTCCTGAGTGCGGTAATCAAATGCTGGAGAAAAAGGCGCGCCCCAGCGGCAGCAGACGGTACTACATTGATGCCTCTGAACTGGATGAAATCAAGCTTTGGGAACACAGCCGTAGAACTCTTTAGAGTTCCTGTTTCGGAAGACCCTCTACAGCTTCTTCCTCGCAGCCTAAGATATGGTCACGGCGTCGAATCATAGATATGTATTCGGCAGGGCCTTCGTGTGTCTCTTGGACAAAGTAGTGAACTCTGTTTTTCTTAACTACCTCGTTTACTCTATTCATCTATTGTTTCCTCCCAGATGTTTTGCCAGGCTTCTTCCTCAATCTTCTGCTGGAAATCAGTCAGGTCAACACCGGCTTCTTCCAGTGTCTGCTTGGCCTCCGAGTTCTCTTCCTCCAACCTGGTCTTCTCAGTCTTGAATAGTTCCAAGACGTTCAAAGCCGCTTCACCGTCGGTCTTGACGAGTTCGGCGTAGTGTTCTCCCAGAGGGGTCAGTTCATAGGTCTTCTTTTTCTCTCGTGGCCGGTATACGAGGTCGCTTTTCACCAGTCTTTCAATATGTTTTTGAAGTCCGGACCGGGAGATATCCTTCTCTTTGTGTATGTCGGAGACAGAACCGCCCTCACCGAGTTTCAACAGTATTTCGAGGCGGGTCTGGTTGCCGAGGGCTTGATAGATTTCCGCGAGATCGTTTAATTCCTCAGTGTCAAAATCAGCCATCTTCTCCAAACTATACACACGCCGTATTTAAAATCTGAGGCAGTTGCTAAGGTAAACAATACAGTAAAGTAAAGTAAAATATATATCGCTCTAAAGACTCATAGAGGCATCTGCAACAGAGGTAGTAGAAACCAAATAATCGGGAAAATCAAATCAGTGTTCGGCTCCGGTTCAACCGGCAGTCAACCTGTTAACTCGGGGAGTACTGAAGACGGTGAAAGCAATCAACAGCGAATTGAGACTGAAGAGCTATTCGGTATTGAAAGAGGTTCTGAGGTGTTAGAAACCGGGTTTTCCAGGAAAGATCTGAAGAACCAGATCCAGGCAAGGAGTTATGACTTGGCGAGTTTCAAGGTAGAGATCCGTGGCGTCTTCGGTTGAATCGTCGTTGTGGGGGTATTAGAGTCGTTGAAGCCCGTGTCTCTGTGTTGCCTGTCGTCTTCTATACTATCTAGCAACTGTCTGAACTTCTCCTTATTTTTCCGTCCGATTGTTATTTTGTAGGGCTATTGTCTTGAAAATAGCTAACTTTTTGGCTGATTCAACTATTTGGACCACTACTAGGTTAGTAATCGTCTGGTTGCCTGTATTTGAAGTGTAGTGGGCGGTGAAGTGATAATCAGTGGCGAGGAGCAATCTTAACGAAAATATAAACAAGTTGATGATATTCGGGAAGATATAGACACGTTCAATTTGAACGTGAAGGGGCTCCGGACGATACGAAGCGATCTGAACTCGACACATTTCTACAGGTGCATTTGCTTGATGAAGTCCGGGAACTGGGTTTTAGCCAGGGCGAGCCGGTGTATTTGAAACTGGATTCTACATGTGTTGACGGTGATTCTGCGGATTTTATCCGTGGAAGTACAGAGGGGATCGGAAGGAACGACCCGGTTCTGAAGCATAGAAGTGATGGGAACCCGGAGCTGCACGTAGTTTCACCCGCTGAGTACACTTTTCGCAGGGAGAACCAGGTTTTCCACGGTTTGAAACCGGAGCATGAGATCACGGTTGAAGTGAATTACAGCGAGGGTGAGTTTCGGGTTTACCGGTCGGTTGATTACCCTATACGTATGAAGGAGTTGTCGGATCTGGGTGTGTTCCCCAGCCTAAGACCCCGTTGTTGGCCAGTGGAGCATACCAGGTGATAGACTGGATAGGTTCAGAGAACAGCGTATCTATCGTTGTTGGAGAGGTTGGATGATTTCCACGGTAGTTTCGGTGTGGTTACAAGTGAAGTAGGTGAACCCGGCTTGCACGAGCTGCGTCTTCGTGGCGTTGAACCGGATGGTCCTGCGGAGAACTCTGAGTACGTACAGCTACAGGTGCAGTAATAGAGTTTAGTCATCGAACCATTTCTCGTTGTTTTCTTCGATCTGATCGGTGATGTCCTTGATGGTTTCCAGGTTTTCTTTGGCTTCTGTACGTTTCTCTAAGGCGTGTATCATTTCCTCAAATGCTTTTTCTTCGTCTTCGAAGATCTCCTCAGGGTTGTGAAGCATCTTGTCCTCGAAGCTGGAGAAATCTTCCGGCGACAAATCTTGTAGTTCTTCTCTGTTGGGAAGGTCAATATCCAGTTCTTGCAGGATTTGATCAATGCCGGTGGCCGTGGATTTTTCCTGCTGTAATTGGAGGACGGTTTCCTCAGATTTCTGGAGTTCTTGTTCAAGGAACTGTATCCGGTCGTGAAGCAGGTCGATGTATTCCTCGTATTCTTCTTGAGTGAAATCGCTGGTATCCATACCGGAAGAGTTGGGTCTCTGGTGTATTGTGGTTTTTCTTCCAAAAAGGTAGAGCAGGCGTGTTCTATTTGTCCTGAATCACAGGTGGTTCACGGGTGTTCCAGAGACGTAATGCGACAGGGATTGAATCACGGGATGGAGACGTGTTTCACGGTAGAACACGGTAGGTAGTTTTCCACGTTACGCCGGAGTACAGAAGTACGTCGGAACTGAGATAGAAGAAGAATTGAAGAAGGAAGGGCTGGGAGAAGTCAGTGGTGAGGGTGTCTGTACGTCTCCATTTTCTTTTTCCATTCCTCATACTCTGATTTCTGAGTCAAGTCGTCATCCTCGGTGTCGTATTGCCTCCATCTGTAACCGGAGTAAACTGAGTCGCTTTTTCCAGTGACTATCTCGTCTCCCATTTTGAACGTGTCAACTCTCTATTGTTGTTCACTGAAACGTGGATGTGAAGCCCCATTGAGGCTTACCGCGGTCCGTTTCTCCGAACTGTCCTATCCTTGAGCCGTTAGCCCTCCATCACTTCCAGCCGAACGCACCGTCACGGAGGCCGATCCGACCGCCCGGCAATTGCGCGAGCGCCGGCGGCGCCGAGGAGTACCACACCGACGACGAGCAGGCGGCGGAACTGTTCGCGGCACTCGTCGACGAGATGGCGGCGCCAGAGACGACCGCCTGAGCGGTCGAGCAGAAAGTCGAGAGACGGACTACTTCTTGGGGAGCGTCGCGATGAACTCGTTGGACCCGACGCGGTCGACCGTGTAGCCCTCGGCGTCGAAGTCCTCGATTTCGGCGGCCATCTGGTGGTACAGCGGCGTCGGTTCGTGGTCGTTGACCAGCGTCAGCGCTTCGCCGCTCTCCAGATCCTCGAACGCCTCGAAGATCTTCGGGTGTCGCTGGGGCGGCGGGATCTCGCGGAGGTCCAGTTGGAGTGTTGCCATACCACTCGAACGGACGCGCCCCGCCCGCGAGTCGCTTTCCGGGAAGATGTTCGGCCGGCTGGCGAGCGGGGCGGTCCGCCAGCGCGGTTACGCCGAGGGGCCAGCCGTGACCGCCCAGACGGTGCTCTGGACCGACTTCCCGAGGAAGTAACCGACCAGCGCCCACAGGACGGATCGTTCGGGACGCTGGACGGCGGCGCCGACGACCCCGCAGAGCGCCGCGAAGACGAGTCCCGGTCGAGCTAGCGTCGATAGCGAGGGCATAGTCTGTCCTCTGTCGTGCCGGGAAGTGAGCCTTCGTCCGAACGGATTCGGTCGGTGGGGTGTGGGTGCGGTCGCGGGTCCGGAGCGTCACTCGAAATCGGTCCGGCAGGCGACGGACCACTCGCAGTCGGAGACCTCGCGGAGCCGGTCGTAAAAGCGGCGTAACCCTTCGGACTCCGTTTCGGGGAGGACGTGTAGCTGGACGGCGCGGTCGCGGACGGTGACGCGGAACACGTCGGCGGTGGCCTCGTCGCGGACGAGATACAGCGGCATGGGCAGCTCCATGAAGTCGCCAGAACGGTAGCTGTCGGCGTCGAGCACGTCGATGACGAGCGATTCGAGGGCGCCGTCGGAGCGGTCGGCCTCGGGGGTGCAGACGAAGACCGTCTCGCCCTCGTACTTGACGCCGCCGCTGCGGGGATAAGTGCGCTCTGGCCGCCCTGGGATAGCGAACGAGGGGTCGCGCGCCGGCATGTGGTCGCCTCGCCCGACGATACGGCGCGATGCCTTTTAAGCTCTCGCGCGGGCGGGGGGAGGGGCGGACGGCACTGCCGACGGTCAGTCGTCGGTGGGTTCGGCGTCAGTGGGTTCGGTGTCGGGGTCGGCGGTCGATCCCACCCCGGAAGCGTCGTCGGTGAGGTCGGCGTCACGCCAGGTGCCCCGCATGTACCAGGTGAAGGCGATGACGGCGCCGGCGACGTTCGAGACGGCGAAGGCGACCCAGATCCCCCTGTAACCGATTTCGAAGGCGGCCAGCGCGGCGAGCGGGGCGTCGACGAGCGCCGAGAGGGGGTCGAAGGGGATGGCGGCGACGAGCTCGGCGAGCCAGGACCCTTCGTATGCGAGGTCCTGGGAGGCGACGAAGGCGACCGGCAGGCGGATGGCGCCGAGCATCCCGATGGAGATGAGGGCGGCGGTCATCGTCTTGCCGGCGCCGCGGAACCCGCCCTTGTAGGAGTGGAAGATACCCGTGAAGCCGAAGGTGGGGGCGACGTAGCGGAGGAAGACGGTCCCGACCTCGACGACGTCGGGGTCGTCGGAGAAGACGGCGACGATGTTGCCGGCGCCGAGCCAGGTGAGCGCGCTGACGACGAGCAGGACGAGGAACATCGCGCGGGCGGCGAAGTGGGTCGCGGCGGCCGCGCGTTCCTGTTCGCTCGCGCCGATGTTCTGGCCGGACATCGTCTCGACGCCGCGGCCGACGGCGATGGCGGGGAGGAAGATGACAGAGAACATCCGGACCCCGACGCCGTAGGCGGCGACGACGACCGTCGGGAAGGTGCTGACGATGACGAGCATCAGGTTGACCGCGATGGAGTTGCCGGTCCCCTCGATCGAGGCGGGGATGCCGACCCGGAGGAGCTTGCGGAGGTAGGTCAGGTCGGGCTTCATATCCGCGAGTCTGATCTTCACGCCGCGGGTGCCCTGGAACATGATCCCGAGCCCGATGACGGTCGCGAGCGCTCGCGAGAAGATCGTCGCGTAGGCGGCGCCCTCGACGCCCAGGCGGGGGAACGGCCCCCAGCCGAAGATGAGGAACGGGTCGAGCACCATGTTGACGACGACGGTGACGAACATGACGAGCATCGGCGTGATGGTGTCGCCGTAGCCGCGCATCAGCGACATGAACACGAAGAAGGCGAACATGAATATCATCCCGAGCGAGATGATCTCCAGGTAGGCGGTCGCTCCCGGCAGGACGGCGTCGGAGGCCCCGAGCAACTGCAGTAGGTCGCCGACGACGAAGTAGCCCACGCCCCCGAGGACCACCGACGCGATGATGGCGAACGTGACCGTCTGGGAGGCGGCGAACTCCGCCTGGCGCTCGTCGTCGGCGCCGACGTTCTGGGCGACGAGGATCGACCCGGCGATCGAGATCCCCAGCCCCAGCGAGATGAGGAAGAAGACCAGCGGGAACGCGAAGCTGATGGCCGCCAGCGCCTCCGTGGAGTACTGGCCGAGCCAGATCGTGTCGACCAGGTTGTACATCGTCTGCAGGAGGTTCGTGACGACGATGGGGATCGAGAGGTAGAACAGGGGCTTGGCGATCCCCCCCGAGGTCAGGTCGAACTCCTCGCGGCCCTTGAACACCATGTTGACCCGCCTGCGGACGCCGGCGACGAGGCGGTCCAGCGACGAGTCGGCCATCAGTCGTCCCCTCCCGCGGCCGCCGGTCGCGCGTCGTCGTCCGCGCTGCGCTCGGTGTTCCGTTGGGCGTCCTCACCGGAGTCGAGGTCGACTGCCACGTCGGCGTCGGGTGCGAGGAGGTTCTCGCGGACGTACGCCAGGAACGTGTCGCGGACGCTCCCGTCGACGTCGCCGAGGGCGACGCGGCGGGTGTTGACGCCGTCGACGAGCGTCGCGACGAAGGCAGCGGTGTCATCGGGGTCCACGTCCGAGCGGATCGTGCCCTCCTCGATCCCGTCGGCGACGATCGACCGGACGCGGTCGCGGACGAACGCGTCGACCCGCGCCAGTTGCTCGCGGTAGGCCTCGACGTAGGGCCCCTGGGCCTTGATCTCCAGCAGCGCCGTCTGGAACTCTTCGAACTCGTCCGTTCCGGCGTCGTTCCCCGTCTCGCCGCCGCTCGTTCCGTCACCGTCCGACTCGGCTCGGGACTCGTCCGTCCGTTCGGCCGGGCAGAGCACCTCGTCGACGAACTGCACCAGTCGCTCGACGGCGTCCTCGCCGCCGGTCGCCCCGATGTCGTCGGTGAACGCGTCGTACAGATGGTCGAGGAAAGCGAGCAGCAACTCCTCTTTGGTGTCGTAGTGGTAGTGCAGCGAGGCCTTGCTCTTGTCCGACTCGTCGGCGATATCCCGCATCGTCAGGTCCGCGTAGCCGTGTTCGCACAGCGCGCGGTAGGTGGCTCCCATGATAGCTTCCGGGGTGGAGCCCTCGGCCGCGGCGCTGTCCGTCGTTCCGGTCATTACCGATTTTAACTGACCGGTCAGTCAAAAACGTTCCGGACTGACTGACTGGTTAGTCAAAGACTCACACGGTCCGGCGCCGCTCCCGCCGGTCGGGAATCGACGCGGCGATTGAAATGTGCGGGCGTCGTCCGTTGTGGTGGAGGCACACCGTGACACACCAGCCGGACCACGAGGTCGAACTGTTCAAAGACGAGGGCGCGTACGAGGTGTACGTCGACCTACCCAGGTACGACCGCGGAGACGTCGACCTGCGCTGGCACGACGGACGACTCCACGTCACCGCCGAACACCAGACCGAGGAGGGCGAGACGCGGGTGTTCAACCGCCACGTATCGGTCCCCAGCCAGATCGACGCCGAGGAGATCTCGGCGACCTACCGCGACGACGTGCTGACGGTTCGGCTCCCCGTTTCGGAGAGCGGCGCCCGACCGGGGACGTCGATCGAGGTCGACGAGTAGATCGGTCCCGGCCGTCTGGCGGCCCTCGTCCGGGCCCGCCGGCCGTTCGCTCACACCCAGTCCAGGTCGGGGTCGATCCGGTCGGGCGGCGTCCCACCGGTCAGCGCCGCCCGGACGTTGGTCGCGACCGTCTCGTGGAGGGCGGCGCGGGCCTCCTCGGAGTACCACGCCGCGTGAGGGGACAGGACCGCGTCGTCACGGTCGAACAGCGGTGAGTCCGTCGGCGGTTCCTCGGCGAAGACGTCCAGCCCGGCGGCGGCGACTTCGCCCGCCGCCAGGGCGTCGGCCAGCGCGCTCTCGTCGACGACGCCGCCGCGACCGGTGTTGACGACGACGGCGTGGTCGGCCAGTCGCTCGAAGGCCGCCGCGTCGATCAGGTCACGAGTCTCCGCGGTCAGCGGCGCGTTCACCGAGAGCAGTTCCGTCCTGTCGAGCAGTTCCCCGAAGTCGACCGACTCGACGCCGTCGGCGGCCGTCTCCTCGGCGTCGACGTACGGGTCGTAGGCGACGCAGTCGACGCCGAACCCCTCGACCAGTTCGCGAACGCGGCGAGCGATCGGCCCGTAGGAGACGAACCCGAGCGTCAGCCCCGACAGACGGTGGATCTCGCCGCCGGCGCGCCAGTCCCACCCGCCGGCTTTCACGTCGCGGTCGTAGCCTCCCAGCGACCGGAGACAGGCGAGCAGGAGCGCGACGGTGTGGGTCGCGACCTCCTCGGTGCAGTACTCCGGGACGTTCGTCACGACCACGTCGCGCTCGGCGGCGGCGCCCACGTCGATGGTGTCGACGCCGACGCCCGCCCGCGCGACGATCCGCAGATCCGGACACGCCGCGAGCACGTCGGCGGTCACCGGCGTCGACACGTCCGTGACCAGCGCCTCGGCGTCGGCCGCCGCTTCGCGGGCCGTGCCCGCCGAACCCGTCTCTGCGACGGTGACGGTCGCGTCCGGTCCCAGTCCCTCGCGCAGCAACTCGGCGTCGATCATCGGATCGTCGCTCGCGACGACTTCCATACCGGAACACGGGACCGGGACGGTATAAATGCGGTCGGCCCTTCCCGCCCGCTGGGGTCGGCGGCACCCGGTGTCACCGATGTCGATCCGTCCGCCCTCGCTCGCTTCCGCGTTGAGAGCGTTCAAGTACCGGCCGGGCGAACCCGGGATCATGACACGTGACCCCGAAGCCCTCGCCGAGGCGTATCTACCCCGACTCCGGGAGAACCTCCGCGAGACGGTGATCGACTTCTGGTACCCTCGCGCGGTCGACACCGAACACGGCGGTTTTCTCACAAGCTACGACGCCGAGGGCGAGTTCGCCGGCAACGACCGCAAGATGATCGTCACGCAGGCCCGGATGCTGTGGTTCTCCGCGCGGTGCTACCGGGCGGGCTACGGCGACGAGTTGCTAGACGCCGCCGAGCGCGGTTTCGACTTCCTCACCGAGGAGATGCGCGACGGCGACCACGGCGGCTACTACTGGGCGGTCGAGCGCGACGGCGAGGTGGTGAAGCCGAACAAACACATGTACGGCCAGTCGTTCGTCCTCTACGGGCTCGCCGAGTACTATCGCGCCAGCGACGACGAGGCCGCCCGCGAGGCCGCCGTCGACCTGTTCGAGCGCTTCGAGGCCCAGGCCTACGACCACGACCACGGCGGCTACGTCGAGTACTTCGAACCGGACTGGACCCCGATCACCGACGGGGGGACCTACCTCGACAACATCGAACCGGACTGGTCGCCCAAGGAGGACGTCGACGCCGAACTCGACCCGACGACGAAGCTGATGAACACCCACCTCCACCTCATGGAGGCGTTGACGACCTTCTACGAGGCCACCGGCCACGACCTGGGCGGCAAACGGCTCTCGGAGCTGCTGACGATCAACACCAACACCGTCGTCCGCAAGAAACTCGGCGCCTGTACCGACAAGTACGCCCCCGACTGGCAGCCGCTCCTCGACGACGAGAACTACCGGATCGTCTCCTACGGCCACGACGTGGAGAACGTCTGGCTGACGATGGACGCCGCCGACGCGCTCGACTCGCCGCTCGACTACTACCGCGATCTGTACGAGACGCTGTGGGACTACTCCCTGGAGTACGGCTACGACGACGACCACGGCGGCTTCTACTTCTACGGCCCCTTCGAGGAGCCCGCGACCAGCCGGATCAAAGCGTGGTGGGTCCAGGCGGAGGCGCTGACCAGCGCGCTCCGGATGTACGAACTCACCGGCGACGACCGCTACGCCGACGTGTTCGCCGACACGTACGACTTTATCGACGAGCATCACGTCGACCGCGAGGTCGGCGAGTGGCACTCCGGCGTCACCGAGGACCTCGAACCCGTCGGCCGCAAGGGCGCGATGTACAAAGGCGCCTACCACAACGGCCGCGCCCTCCTGGAGTGTATCGAGGCGCTGGAGCGACTGCGGGACAGCTGAGGCGACAGCCGTCGTTTCGCGACACCGTCCGAGGAGCCACCGAAACGGGAGGCTCATGTTGGTGGGCCCGATAGGGTCGCTATCTCCCCACGGGAGTCTACTATGACACGCGAGGGACACTCATGACACGGCGGACGCGCGGAAGCCCGTACGCGCCGGGCGACGCTGACGACACCGCGGCGATGCTCGACGCGGTCGGCGTCGACGGCGTCGAAGGCCTGTTCGACATCCCCGATCCGGTCCGCTTCGACGGCGAGTTCGGTATCGAACCGCGCAGCGAGCGCGATACCCGCCGGCTAGTCGAGCGGACGCTGGGACGCAACGACGAGCTGACGGAGTTCATGGGCCGGGGCCACTACGATCACTACGTGCCGGCGCTGGTCGACGACCTGGCGAGCCGCCAGGAGTTTCTCACCTCCTACACGCAGTACCAGCCCGAGGTCGCCCAGGGCTTCCTCCAGGCGCTGTTCGAGTACCAGTCGATGCTCGTCGAGCTCACGGGGCTGGGCGTGGCCAACTGCTCGATGTACGACGCCGCGACGGCGCTGGGCGAGGCCGCGACGCTCTCCCAGCGGGTCCGCTCGGTCTCGGGCGACCGGATCCTGGTCCCCGACCAGCTTCGCGAGGGCAAGCGCGAGGTGCTCGGCGCCTACGCCGACGGCCCCGACCTGCCGGTCGAATCGTATCCGACTGCCGAGGGCACCGTCGACACCGAGGGACTGGCGGACGCGCTCGACGACGACGTGTCGATGGTCTACGCCGAGAACCCGACCGTCTGCGGCGCCATCGAGCCCGAACTGGATACCGTGGGCGACCTCGCCGACGACCACGAGGCGCTGTTCGTCCTCGGCTCCGACCCGATCGCGCTCGCGCTCCTCGAACGACCCGCCGACGTGGGTGCCGACGTGGTCGTCGGCGAGGCGAGCGCCCTGGGCGCCGGCACCGCCTACGGGATGGGCACCGGACTGTTCGCCACCCGCGAGGACTTCCTCCGGCAGGTGCCCGGCCGACTCGTCGGGGTCGGCGAGGACGCGACCGGCCGGCGGGCGTTCACGCTGACGCTCCAGACGCGCGAACAGCACATCAGGAAAGAGCGGGCGACGAGCAACATCTGCACGAACCAGGCGCTGATGGCGCTGCGGACCGCGATCCACGTCGCGACGCTCGGTCCGGACGGACTGGTCGACCTCGCGGGGGACTGCGTGACCCTCGCGCGGGACCTCGCCGCCCGACTGGACGAGGTGTCGGGACTCCGGGCGCCGGTGAACGACCGACACCACTTCCGGGAGTTCCAGGCCCACACCGACCAGCCCGCCGCCGCCGTCGCCGCCGACCTCGAGTCCGAGGGGTTCGCCGTCCACGTCGTCGGCGACCACCGGATCCAGGTCTGCGTGACCGACGCGAACGAGCCCGCCGTCGACCGGTTCGTCGACGCGATAGCGGAGGTGGCCTGAGATGAGCGGAGAGGACACCCCCCCAGAGGCGGGGACGCTGTACGACCAGGCGCGCTGGACCGACGACGGCGGATACGAGCCGCTGTTGACCGAGACGGGTTCGACCGAGGTCGCGGTCGGCGACGACTCGCCGCTGCCCGACGACCTGACGCGCGACTCGCTGGAGTTGCCCGACCTCGCCGAGCCCGAACTGGCTCGCCACTACACGCGGCTGTCGCAGATGAACTACGGGGTCGACAGCGGGCCGTTCCCGCTCGGCTCCTGTACGATGAAGTACAATCCCAAATTCACCGAACAGGTGGCCGCGCTGCCCGAGACGGCCGTCCACCCCGACCGCTCGGCGGGGAGCGTCCAGGGCACGCTGGAACTCCAGGCCGAACTGCAGGACTACCTCGCGCGGATCGGCGGGATGGACGCGGTGACGCTCCAGCCGCCGGCGGGGGCCGCCGGCGAGTTCACCGGCATCCGGATCGCCGCCGCCTACCACGAAGCCAACGGCGACGACCGGACCGAAGTGGTGATCCCGGACAGCGCCCACGGGACGAACTTCGCGACGGCGGCGATGGCGGGCTTCGACGTGGTCGAACTTCCCAGCGCCGAGGACGGCCGCGTCGACCTCGAGGCGCTGGAGGCCGCGGTCGGCGACGACACCGCGGCGCTGATGCTCACCAACCCCAACACGCTCGGGCTGTTCGAGCGCGACATCGAGGCAGTCGCCGAGGTCGTCCACGACGCCGGCGGCCTGCTGTACTACGACGGTGCGAACCTCAACGCCCTGCTCGGCCGCGCCCGGCCGGGCGACATGGGCTTCGACGTGATGCACTACAACGTCCACAAGACGTTCGCGACGCCCCACGGCGGCGGCGGCCCCGGCGCCGGCCCCGTCGGCGTCACGGCGGAGCTGGCCGAGTTCCTGCCGACACCACACGTCCGCCTGCAAGCGGACGAGAGCGGCTACGAGCGCTACGAACCGGCCAAGTCGATCGGCAAGGTCCACGGCTTCTCGGGCAACTGGCTCGTGCTCGTGCGCGCGTTCGCCTACATCGCGCGGCTGGGCGACGCGGGTCTGGCCGACGCCAGCGCGCGGGCCGTCCTGAACGCCAACTACCTCGCCAGCCAGATCGACTACGAGGTGCCCTACGGGCCGTTCCACCACGAGTTCGTCGCGAGCGCGGGCGACCAAGACGCCGCCGACGCGGCCAAGCGGATGCTCGACTACGGGGTCCACCCGCCGACGACGAAGTGGCCGGAGATCGTCGACGAGGCGCTGATGACCGAACCGACCGAGGCCGAGGGGAAGGGGTCGCTCGACGACCTGGCCGCCGCGTTCGACGCCGTCGCCGCCGAGGACGACGCGACGCTGGAGGCGGCGCCCGAGCGGACCGCGGCCCGCCGGATCGACCAGGTGAACGCCGCTCGCGAGCCGCGCCTGTCCTGGCACTCGCTGGAGGACTGACCGGACTCCGCCGGCGGCCCGGGCCGCGCGACGCTCGCGCGCCTCACTTTCGATAATCGGGGGGAAGCCGATATATGCTGGGCTTTCCTTGATTCTGGTCACGAATGGGAGCGACGGTGCTGGTAGTCGGTCCGAAGCGCGACCGGCCCTGGGTCGAGGACCTCGAGGACGACGGGTTGGACGTAGTCTCGGCCGCGTCGACGCGGGCCGCGCTCGCGACGCTCGGCACGGAAGACGTGCGATGCGCCGTCATCGGCGGTGAGGCCGGGGACGGGACCGCGCCCGCCCCGCTCGACGCGCTCGCCGGCGTCCGCGAGTTCGAGTACGACCAGCCGGTCCTGTTGACCTCCGCGGAGCCCGACGGCGAGCTCGCGGCGGCTGCGACCCGACTCGGCGTCACCGAGTACGTCCCCCGGAGCACGACCGACGAGTCGCTGTCCGACCGCGTCCGGGCGAACCTCCCGAGGGGAGCGGCCGAATCGCCGCGAGCGCCAGCCGATGCGGACGCGACCGACGACGCCGCGAGCGTCTCCGGGGTGACACTTCGTGAGGCGACGGCGGCGCTCGACGCGGTCAGCGACGGGCTGTACGTGCTCGACCTGCAGGGGCGGTTCGCGGTGGTCAACCGGGCGCTCTCGCGGATGACGGGCCGCGACGCCGACGAACTCGTCGGCGAGCACGTCTCGACGATCACGACGGAGTCGGCCGCCGAACGGGTCTTCCCGGCGGTCCGGCGGGTCGTCCGCGGCGAGATCGACGCCACGACGGTCGAGACGACGATCGTCCCGGTCGACGGGGAGCCGTTCCCCGCCGAGGACCACCTCACCGCCGTCGAGGAGGACGGCGAGGTCGTCGGCGTCGCGGGCGTGCTCCGCGACGTGACCGACAAGCGCGAGCGGACGCGCGAACTCGAGCGCTACGAGTCGGTGATCGAGGCGGTCGACGACGGCGTGTACGCCCTCGACGACGAGGGACAGTTCGAAGTGATCAACGACGCGCTCGTCGAGTTGACGGGCTACGACCGCGAGGAGCTGCTGGGCGAACACACCTCGATCGTCAAGGACGAACAGACGGTCCAGCGGGCGGAAAACAAGCTCCGGGACCTGATCCACGGCAACGCCGTCGAGACGACTTTCGACCTGGACCTGTCCCCGAAGTCGGGCGAGCCGGTCGACGCCGAGGACCACATGGTGATGCTGACCGACGAAGACGGCGAGTTCGCCGGAACCGCGGGCGTCATCCGCGACATCACCGAGAGGAAAGCGCGCGAGCGCGAGCTCCGCGCGGCCCGCGAGCAGTTCGCCGAGCTGCTCGACACCTCACGAGCGTTGCTCGGCGCCCACAGCCCCGAGCGTGTCGGCGAGATCGTCGTCGACGCCGTCGCGCACACGCTGGGGTTCGACATGAACGTCGTCCGTATCTACGACGCCGAACGCGACCGTCTCGTCCCGCTCGCGGCCTCCGACAGCGACGCGGTCGCGGTCGACGACCGCCCCGACTACGCGGTCGGCGAGGGCGGCCCGGGACTGGCCTTCCAGGCGGGCGAGATCCGCCACGCGCCCGACGATGTCGCGGTCTCCCCGTCGGAGATGCCCGGCGAAGCCGTCGAGACACTGTTCGTCCCGCTAGGCGAGCAAGGGACCGTGAGCATCGGCGCGACCGAGCCGGGCGCGTTCGGCGACCGCGCGCTCGAACTGGCGGAGATCCTCGCCTCGAACGCGGCGGTCGCGCTCGACCGCGTCGCCTACGAGGACGAACTCGTCCGCTACCGGACGGTCCTCGAGAACGTCCAGGACATGGTGTACGTCGCCGACGACGAGGGCCGCTTCTCACTGGTGACCGAGCCGCTTGCGACCTGGCTCGGCGTCGACCGCGCGGACCTGGTCGGCCGACCGGTCGCCGCGACCCTCGCCGACGCCGGTGCGCTCGACGCGGTGGCCGACGGCGACGCCGACGGTCGCGTGCTGGAGACGGAGTTCGAGCGGACCGACGGTGTGTCGCTCCCAGCCGAAGTCGAGGTGTCGCCGTTGCCCGACGACGAGGCGGTCGGCACCGTCGGCGTGGTCCGCGACCGGACGGAACTCGTCGAGACGCGCGAGCAACTGGAGACACAGCGCGACCGGTTCTCCTATCTCTTCGACAACCTCCCCGACGCGGTCGTCGAGGCGTCCCACGTGGGCAGCGAGCCCGTCGTCACCGCCGTCAACGACGCCTTCGCGGAGGTGTTCGGGTACGACGCCGGGTCGATCACCGGCGAGGCGCTCAACGACTACGTCCTCCCGGACGACGAGTACGAGAGCGGCCGCGACCTCGACCGGCGGGCCGCCGAGGGCGAAACCGTCCAGAGCGAGGTCCGGCGCAAGACCGCCGACGGCTACCGCGACTTTCTCTTCCGGGGGATCCCCTACGACACCGGCGGCGAGGGGATCAACAGCTTCGGCATCTACACCGACATCACCGACCAGAAAGAGCGCGAGCGCCGGCTGCAGGTACTCAACCGCGTGCTCCGGCACAACCTCCGCAACGACATCAACATCGTGCTCGGGTACGCCGAGATGATCGCCTCGCGCGTCGACGACGACACCGTCGACGAGTGGGCGGAGACGCTCATCGAGACGGCCTCCGAGGTGGCCTCGCTCGGCGACCGCGCGCGCTCGCTCGACCGCACGATGCGCGAGGGATCGCTGCGCGACCACGAGATCGACATCGACTCGGTGGTCGACTCGGTCGTCGCCGACTACCGTCGCGACTACCCCGACGCCCGCATCGAGGTCGACGTGGACGACGCTCGGGTCGTCGGCGACGGACGGATCGAGCTCGCGCTGACCGAACTGCTCGAAAACAGCGTCGAGTACGGCGGCGAGCGCATCCACGTCCGCGTCGAAACCGACGCCGACGGCGGCCGGGTCGACCTCCGCGTCGCCGACGACGGCCCCGGCATCCCCGACCACGAGCGCACCGTCCTCGACGAGTCGTCGGAGATCACACAGCTCGAACACGGCAGCGGCCTCGGCCTCTGGATCGTCCGCTGGGTCAGCGAGTCCTGCGGCGGCCACGTGCGCTTCGAGGAGAGCGACCTCGGCGGGACCGCCGTCGTCCTCTCGCTGACGCCGGCCGACGGAACCGAGGAGTGAGACGGCAAGCGCTCGGGGCAGACGCTTCTCTCCGAGAGAACGGTCTCCGCGAGGGGATTACGCCGGCGTCTCGCTCGTGTCGACGGTGTGGTCGATGCGGACGAAGCCGTAGTCGCACTCCCAGCAGTGCCACTTGACCTTCTCGCCGATGTGGACTTTCATGCTGGCCGCCTGGTAGAACTCCTGCTCGCTCTCACAGACCGGACACTCGTGGGTGAGGACTTCGCTCATACCCCCTCATTCCGGGCCGCGGTAATTTAACGTCCCGATCTCTCGCCGAGCGACTCGGCCGCTGCCGACGCCTCGCCGCCGAGGGCGGGTCGACCGACCGGCCGTTCGGACCCGGAGTTAAGTCGCTGGCCCCCCGAGCGGCGGGTATGAAGATCTACACCGGCCGCGGCGACGAGGGACAGACGGACCTGCGGGACATGTCTCGCGTCTCGAAGGCGAACCCGCGTATCGAGGCCTACGGCACCGTCGACGAGGTCAACGCCACGGTCGGGTCGGTCCGTCCCACCGGCCACGACGAAGTGGACGAGCTGCTGGCCGAGGTGCAGAACCACCTCCACGTCGTCCAGGCAGATTTCGCCAACCCCGATCCCGACGAGGACGACCCGCGCGTCCGCGAGGACCACGTCGAGACGGTCGAGGGCAGCATCGACGAGTTCGACGCCGAACTCGACCCGCTGGAGCATTTCGTCCTCCCCGGCGGCTCCGAGGCGGGCGCGCGCCTCCACCGGGCCCGCGCGGTCTGTCGCCGGGCCGAGCGCCGCGCGGTCGCGTTCGCCGACGCCGAGGACGGTGTCAACGAGACCGCGCTCGTGTATCTCAACCGCCTCTCGGATCTGCTCTTCACGCTCGCTCGCGTGGTGAACGAGCGCGAGGGCGTCCCCGAGGAACAGCCGACGTACTGACTCGCATCCAACTTCGCCGAGCGAGCGACCCGGGCGCTCCGCTCACTCGATCCGCTCGTAGACGATCTCGCCGTCGCGTTCACGGGCGGTCGCGCGACCGGCGGCTTCGAGTACGTCGAGGTGGCCGACCGCCTCGCTCATCCCCGGGTACTGCTCGGTGACCGGCAGGTCGCCGAACAGCTCGTTCATGACCGCGACCGGCGTCGTCGGCTGGTCGAGCAGGCCGGCGACGCGCTCGGTGCGGTCGTCGTGTTCGAGGAGGATGTCGTCGATGCGCTCCGTGGGGTTCTCGATCCGATCGCGGTGGCCGGGGTGAAAGCGGTCGTATCCGCCGTCTCGCAGGTCGGCGAGGGAGTCGTTGTACGCCGGGAGCACCCGCGGGCGGTCGGCCTCGGGACGGGGCGGCGGCTGGAGGAACGGGTTCGGCGTGATCTCCGCGAGGACGTTGTCACCGACGAGCGCCTCCCGCCCCGCGGGGCCGTCGAACGCGAAACTGATCTCGCCGATGGCGTGACCCACCAGGTCGTCGACGAGCAGTTCGGTCCCGTCGACGGTGACGCGCTCGCCCGCAGCGACCTCGCGGTCGACGGTCACGCTGGGGGCGTAGTGGACGAACGCACCCGGCAGTTCGGTGACGGTGTCGGCCGTCGAGGGCGCCATGCCACACCGCTCGAAAAAGTCGCGGAAGAAGGCCTGTTCGGCGTCGAGTCGGCCGGGAAAGTCCGCCATGATCGACGCCGCGTCGGGATGAGCGACGACCGTCGCCCCGCGCTCGCGGAACCGCTTGGCGAGACCGAAGTGGTCGGGATGGGGGTGGGTGATGAGCAGCCGTTCGATGTCATCGGGCGCCAGGTCGCGCTCGGCCAGCGCGTCCGTGAGGTGTGCCCAGGCCTCGTCGCTGTCGGGCCCGGGGTCGACGAGCGTCCGCTCGGTCAGGTAGGCGTTGACCGGCCCGACCTGGAACGGCGTCGGCACCGGTGCCTGCTCGAACATAGCCCCCGCTACAGGGCGCGAGCGTAAGGGTGTGGCGGGTGCACGGTTCCGGTTCGACCACGAAAATCGGCCGCACACGGCGATGCCCACCGTCGCGTGCAAGCCTGACAGTATGGGACAGACAGCGGCGCGGGCCGCAGCGGCCCTGCGCCGACGTGATTTAGGTTGGCCTAAAACAAAATAAACGTTGCGATCGGGGTGACGGATACATTTGTTGGCGGCGTACGGACAGATATGAACCGGTACTTGGAGGACACCCTGTACTACCTGAAGCGAGCGATTCGGACGGTTCGGGCGGGTGTACGCGAGCAATTGGCGCCGGCCGAGGGTCGGATACGGACGCTGGCCGGCCGCGAACGCGAGCCCGAACCGGGGCGGACCGAGGCCGCCCGGTCGGAGTTGGCGACGCTACCGGGGCAGGCGCGTGGCGAAGCCCGTGCGGTTGTCGCCGAAGCGCGTGAAACCGTCGACGAGTATCGCGAGCGCGGAGCCCGGTCGCAGTAACGACCGCGGAAAGCAATTCTTAAGGGCGGGCCTGGTTTACCGACGAGTGTCCGGGTTGGTGATCTAGTCCGGTTATGATACCTCCTTCACACGGAGGAAGTCGGCGGTTCAACTCCGCCCCAACCCATCGATATACTTATCATTTCTGAAGGCGGGCATAGCGCCGCCCTTTTGCGATTTTCCACCGAGGGAGGATCTGAAGTCATGCATTCACCACTCGTTTTTGTCCAAACCCCGTGACCGAGACTGATTCTTTTAGATTTGCGCGCCCGAGTTTCAAAGTCTTTCCCACGTTTCTGTGGAGAGTTGCGTTCGCGGATGCGGGCAGCCACCTTCTCGGTGGGAATAGCTTATTAGCGCCGTTGTGAAGTACAGAGGAACGGGGGAACATCTTGGTGGAAGACCTGTCAGTGACTGAGTAGGAGTGGCTTGTGAGATATAGATTATCTATCTGCACACCCACCAGCGTACTCATCTCTCTAACAACCGTGGTTTATTGTACAGTTCTACATTCAACATACAACATAATGTCAGCCCTTTCCACTTGTGTTAGCATAGGAAGATTGACACTCTGGCTCGGGTTTTTCGGACTACTGCTCGACATGATCGGTGCTTTACTAATAGTCTTGGCCGACGTTTCTGCCTTGGAATTTTTATCGATTGACAGCGAGAACAAGCACAAAGCTGAAATTTTACGTCAGGCCCGTCAAAATCTCTTTCAAAGCAGGGGGGAATCTCTACCTCGACTGGAGGAGGGTGATACAGGATTTGGATTGGTTAAAGGAATAATAATAGAAGAAAGTGGAACCGAACTTAATCCGATCAAAATTACTGCTAAACCTCCGGGAACATTGGGTGGAGGGGGTAATGTCTTCATTTACGAAGGTCAAGATATTGATGAACCACATGATGGAGTTGGCTCACACAATTTGGTAGATGGTTGGATACAGCAGAAAATTAGAGATTTAGAGAAGGAATTTCGAGACAGATACCGAAAAAGGGGTATGCAATTTCTCCTGATTGGATTTACTGGGCAGATGCTCTCATATTTGCTTCGCAATTCAACATGGCTTCAGGACGTTCTTGTTAGCAAGACTCTCTGTTGATCACTTCAACTTGGATCTCATCTAATGCGAGATCTGCTTATGTATCTTGCACGACTCCGAGAAAATATACCGTATCTGTTAGGACTCATAACTGCATCTACGCACATCTACCTAACGACTGTTCCAGTCGGGAAATCATCGAAACAATAGAATTTCAACAGATGCGCTAAACTAAATAGATAAATTAGTCCTTATCTATTTCAAACGCCTCAGCTCGGAGTTCCCGCTTTTCACTTAGAGTTCTCGCGTCGTAGTGCTTCTCAAGCGTCTTTGTACTAACATTCATCCGATCTGAAAGCAGTTCTTTGCTGTGGCCCTCATTTAGCCATGCAGTGATGGCACTTCGCCGAAGCGTATGCGGCGGAACCGATGACGGGCATCTCTGAGCTTGTTCCATTACAGTCGCTTCGCAAGTCTCTATGTCTCGGTTGTGGGGGCACTCGCCAGAGTAGTGACAGGGCCGCGTGAGGGCATTCATGTGGGCTCGGAGATTGGTACCGACCGGCCGACCGTGTTGACTGGTGAAGAGTGGTTCCCGTCCATGCTCGTCCGTCACGGCGTGTCTGTGGATCTCGATGTAATCGTCCAGAATGTCACAAACCCAATCGTGGAGATTCACTTCCCGCTCTGCCTTGCCTTTATTCTTGAGCGGCGTGCCCTTCTCGGGGCGATGATGGACTTCGACATAGCGTTCTTCACGATGGTAGTCATCAAGGTCGAGAGTCCGGATAGTTCCGAGGCGGAAGCCTGTGTCCCATAGCACGGCGAATAGGACGTGACGAAGAGTTGCGTACTCAAACTTATCCAGATACTCCAGAATCTCCTCGGCAGTGTCCGGTTCGATCTTGTCGTCCCGCGCGTCGTCATCGGGGTCGGGTAGAATCATGTTCTCTGCGACGCCGGTGTCCACGATCTCCATGCTTTCCAGCCAGCGTATGAAGACCCGAAGCGTACAGAGATTCTTGTAGAGCGTTACCTCGTTGATTTCGCCGTTCTCTCGTCGGTGAATCTTGAAGTCGTGAATGTGGAGTCCGTCGAGGTCAGCGATGTTGTCCAGACCGGCATTCTCGGACCATTCGACGAATCGACTCAGGGTATATCTGTGATTCCGGTGGGTCGATTTCGAGACTTCCGGCTCGCGCTCTTTGAGATACCGTTCGACTGCGCGCTGTGGCGTCATGTTTCGGCTCATTGGTGTCCTGAATCACCTCCGACAGTGGGGCCATCTGGGAGTGCAAACCATCACGCATGGGTGATAGCCTGCCTCAGAGCAGTGTGGAAGGTTTGCGTTGCGGCTGAACGGCCGCGAGAGGCTTCGAGCGGCCGTGAATCGGCGGTTCAACTCCGCCCCAACCCATTTCCTTCCGACGCCATCTCGCGAGAGCCTTCCATGGCTCTCGCAGCGGCGTCGGCTGTGATGGTCGTCGGAGTTGAATCCTGGCAGGAGTGGAGCGAGTCTCCCAGAGTTCGACGCCGCTCGGCTCACCGCTGCTGCACGAGGGCGAAACTCTTGTTCGGAGCGCAGCGACGTTCTCGCCGGAGAATACTCGAACTTCGAACGGCGAGTAGCGAACTAATTACCGCATCTCGTCGAGTGCGACGACGGTGTCGGACATCAGATACGCCGTATCGCTGTCCTCGCGCTCGATGCTCAGCGCGTAAAACGAGTCACGGCCGCCGTCGACGGTGACGTGGTAGGCAGCGGTCGTCAGGGGATCCAGCGTCTCCGGATCCTCAGTTTCGGTGGAGGTCACACCAGTCCTCACCGATGGCCACGGATAACCGACTCGATCTCCGTTTTCTCGCTCGCATCGGCAGACATATTTGAAACAGAGTATAACTATAATACTTATATTTCGGCCGAAGCCACGATCTCGCTGATCCGGATCCTCTGTTTCAGGGTCGTTTCGGGCCAGAAGTGTACCGTCTCAGCAATCACTTTTCGATTCCGAGTTCCGAAAAGCGGTTGAATATGCAGTCTACAGGGCGAAAAAACACATTCACGGACTGTCCGAGTCATGGGGGAGAAACAAACATAGACATACGCTCAATTCCAAAGATTAAACAGAAAAATAACTGTGTTTTAGACCGAGAGTTAATCGCCGGAAAGGGTCGCCGTCCGGGGATTGAGGCTGCCGGTCTGGGTGTAGACGCCGACGACCAGGAGGCCGCCGGCGAGGAGTGGTATCAGGGCGCAGGCGGCGTAGACGGGGGCGAAGCCGACCGCCTCGACGACGGGGAGCGAGATCATGGGACCGAGGCCGCCGCCTAGGTCGCCGAGGACGTTGTTGGTGGCCATCGCGCGGCCGGTGCGTTCGCTCGGGGTGAGGTCGGCAAGCAGCGCCATCAGCGGGCCGTTGGCGCCGCCCTGTCCGGTCCCGATGAGGACGCAGGCGGCGACGAGCCGCTCCAGGCTGGCGGCCGTCGAGAGGGCGAGG
>JGI12451J12833_1000058_pt1 | contig 32538 bp, 48 predicted proteins | sample A23E3SouthBayCA_2_FD_12833 | JGI IMG/M metagenome (IMG submission 12833) | reverse complement strand
CGAGCCGGGAGCGCCGATCGGCGGGCTGGCGACAACGCACAAACTCGAGAAGGACTGGCAGGAGTACCACGACGAGGAATGGCCAGGTCTCGATCAGGCTATTCGTTGGTCGGATCCGTGGCTCGGCGCCGAACCCGAGGAGCGCAGCGCCGTCCTCCCAGAGGACCTCGGAGACGTCCCGAACGACGAGTTTCGGGAAGACCTCTCCTCGCTCTGGTACCGGCGTCGCTGCGGAATCGTCCCACCGGGCGGCGCGTCGGTTCTCCGCCCGATCGAGCCCAGTGATGTCCGGGCGGCCTACGATCGCCAGCCTGCCGCCGTACGCGAGACGCCGCAGTCGGTCGGGATCGACGTCGCCAGGACTACAGACAACACCGTCATGCTCGGCGTCCACGATCTCGAGCTTCGCGTCCACTACGCCGAGCAAGGCGACAACCACGAGCAACAGAAGCCCGATGTCGTCGACGGAACGGCGTCGACGCCCGGCCTTGCTGAGTGGCCGGCGCCGGACATCGCCGTCGACAAGGGCTACGCCCCCGGCTTCCACGACTACGTCAACGACCGGTTCCCCAACGTCGTCGGGTTCCAGAACGGAACGAAGCCGATCGCCGAGACGCGCTGGTACGACAAATGGTCGGAGGCACTCCACCACTTCGGCGAGTTCCTCGAGGAAGGCGGCTCGATCGCCAGCCAGCAGCTCCGGAAGGAGGCGCTGGCAGCCGCCCGCGTCGTCCAGTACAAGGAGCGGACGCTGGACTCCCGGGGCAAGAACGGCGCCGAGGTCTATCAGGCGACCTCGAAGGAGGCGATCAAAGAGGAGCTCGGCCACTCGCCGGACTACCTGGACGCGGCCCTGATGGCCGTGTGGGTGGCCCGGACTGACGACCGCGACCAGAAGGCCAGCCCGACGTTCGGCTGGTAACCCAACGGAGGACATCATTCATGGGACAACTCTACGACCGAGCGACGGATAGCGCGACTGGCCTGTCAGCGGGCGGGGCTCTCGGGCCGGTCGAAGTGAAGACAGCGGGGACGGCCGACGGCGTGACGATCGCCGTCGACGACGACGCGGGGAGCGCCGCGGCAAGCTACTCCCTCGAGATCGAGGTCTACGACGAACCGCTCGACACCTGGTTCACCTACGAGAATGTCTCTGCGAGCACGAACCCGTCGTACACTACGGACGCCGTCGGCGACAAGGTCCGGGTAACACTCACCAACGAATCCGGCGCGGCGGACGACTTCCGCGTGCTCGCACGGTCCCACAAGTGACCGACTACTCCTGATGAGATCTGATCCATCGTCGAACGGCGAGCATCACCCAGAGGGTGATGACCAGCCACCGCTCCGCGGAAACGCCGACTTCGACCAGGGCCTCCGGATGGGCATCGCCGCGGCACTCGGCCACTCGGGCTTCGACGATCGCGACCGCTACGACGTCTTCGGATGGGAGGCCGACCCCGACGAGGACGAGTACCTCGGGCTCTACCTCCGAAACCCGTACGCCCGGGCCGTGGTCGATCGACCGGCGACGGCCACCTGGCGCCACGCGCCGGACGTCGTCGACGATGCCGAGTCTGACGAGGCGACGGAGTTCGAGACGACTGTCGAGAAACTGCAGCGGAGCCACGACGTCGACAGCTACGCGGAGCGCGCGGACCGCCTCGCGGGCATCGGCGAGTACGGTCTGCTGTTCATCGACTTCGACGATACGGAGGAACTCGAGGACCTCGAGGGAGCCTACGATCCCGAAGACGCCACCCTCGACTCCATCCGTGGCTTCCGCGTCTACGCGCAGGCCCAAATCGACGACATCGACTACGGCGACTTCGGCGACGACCGCTGGGGGCGTCCGAAGTACTACCACGTCGACCTGACCGAAGACATCGACGACGACGCCGACGAGGACGGCTACGCGAAAATCCACCACTCCCGGGTGGTCGCCGTGCCGAGTACACAGCTCCTCGACGACGAGGACAAGGCCCGCCCCCGGCTCGAGCCCGTCCTCAACCCGCTCTACGACATCGAGAAGACGCTCGGCGCCGTCGCCGAGGCAGCATACTCGAGCGCCAACTCCGACATCTGGCTCAACCAGAACCCCGACCAGGTCGACCCCACCGACAACGACAATCTCCGCGACGAGTTCATGCGCTTCTACCACCAGGGGCAGCCCTTCCTCCGGACGGTCGGGTCCGACGTCGAGCAGCTTTCCGGTGAGGTGCAGGACCCGTCGGGGCTGATCGACACGGAGCTCTCGGCGATTGCCGCGCAGACGGGCATCCCGAAGCGGATCCTCTCGGGCGACGCTGCAGGCGAGCTCTCCGCGAGCCAGGAGGACACCCGACGCTGGTACGCCCGCATCCGCGAGCGTCAGCAGCAGTACGCGGCGCCGCTCCTCTTCAGGCCGCTGATCGACATGCTTCGGGAGTACGGCATCCTGCCGGAGCCCGCTGGCGGCACCTACGAGATCGGCTGGCCGGAGCTCTACGAGCCGACTGAGCAGGAGATCGCCGAGCGGCAGCAGGCTCGCAGCGAGACGGCGCGAAATCTATCGCAGGTGGCGCCGGGCTTCTCGGGTGACACGGCGATCGACTACATCGAGACTGGCGAGTTCCCCGAGGAGGAGACGACGGCGGAGCTGGAGGACATGGACGAGGACGACCCCGACGTCAGCGCCCAGTTCCGTCGGCAGTACCTCCCGGACGCCGTCGGGAACGCGACGCGCTACACCGAGGGCGACCAGGTGATGACCCCGCAGGGAATCGGCGTGGTCGCCGAGGTTCGCACCGAGCCGTTCGAGGGCAAGAACGGCGAGATCGAGGCCAGCGACTCCTCTCCCGTCTACGTCGTCGGGCTCAAAGACGAGCGCGTCGGCGTCGGGTTCTACACGGCCAGTGAGCTCGAGGCTGACGAGATCGAGACTGATGTCGAGGACCCGGTCGGGGACGTTCGCGCGAACGCCTGCGTCGGTCGCGACGACGTAACCGCGAACGACTGGTCGATGCCGGAGAGCTGGCGCGAGTCGGACACGCCGGCGCGGCTGATCCTCCTCGACGCATGGTCGTCGATGGGAGGCCAGTTCGACTGCGGTGGCGGCTGTTGCATGGGCGAACTGAAGTCCCGCCGGCTGTGCGCCTCGATGAAGGACGAGGTGCTCGGCGGCTGGGAAGGCTGGCGGAGATGAGGCTGACATGAGCCAGGCACACTCCCACCCAACCGTCACCGCCAACCGGGCGGGCCGGGCGACGTCGACCGTCGTCGAGCAGGACTTCCTCCAGGAGATCAGGCGGCGCTTCCGCGCCGTCCGCGGGCTCGTCCGCCGCACGGTCGGCTACCAGAACGACGCCCTGGGCCTTCGGGCAAACGCCGAGGAACGCGCTGCGTTCGACTTCCCGACCGACGAAGGGAAGGCCGCACAGTTCGCCCGATGGCTTCGGCAGGTCCTCCGAGACGAGGTCCTCGAGCCCGTCCAGGGGCGTGCCGTAGCGGACGGAGGCCACTGGACGGCGCCGTACATCCGCGCGGCCGTCACCCGTGGCGCCAACCAGGCGACGGGGTTGCTGTTCCAGGAAGGCGCCAGCGTCGAGAACATCCCCGACGACGAGCTCCTCGAGCGGCCGATCTACCAGCGTACCCTCCGCGACCTCCACACACGGACGTACGAGAACCTCGAAGCCGTCACCGAGGAGGCGGCGCCGCAGGTCCGCGAGACGCTCACGCAGGGCTTCGCCGAGGGATGGAATCCCCGGAAGATGGCTAGGAAGCTCACCGGGGAGATCCGCGACATCCAGCACACCCGCGCGGAGACGCTGGCGCGGACCGAAACGATCGAGGCACACTCGGATGCAACCCTCGCGACCTACGAGCGGGCCGGCGTTGATGTCGTCGGTCACGGTGAGTGGGCTGTGGGGGGTGCGAACATCTGCGATTTCTGCAAACGCCTCGCTGGAGCCGCCCTGACGATCGAAGAAATGCGGACCGGCGCGGTCGAATGGCGCGGGCAGGTCTACCGGCTGAAACCAGCCGCGCACCCGAATGGTAAGTGCGTCATCCTCCCAGTGGTCGGCGCTTCCCCGCCCACGTCGCCGCTCGCGACGCGCGTCCCGGGCACGGTTCTCAGTGGAGCATGACCATGCACGTCATCAGTAACTCGGTCACCCCGAACACGGTTAGAGAGGAGACCCGCGGCGGCGATCGCTACCTCATCGTCGAGGACGTCCCGTTCGTCCGCGCGATGAACCTCGTCGGGGGGTACGTCCCCGATGATGAGATCCGGTCGAACACCGACCGGTGGGAGGGCAAGCCGCTGACGGCGAACCACCCACGGAACGAACCGGGCAAGCCCTGGTACGACGAGGACCGACCGGACAACACGCCTATCCCGATCACGACGAGCGAGGCCGTCCAGCGCGAGTACGCCGTCGGCGAGGCAGAGAACCCGAGCTACGACGGCACCTGGACGCGTGTTGACATGGCGATCAACGCCGACGTCGCGACGGCGATGGGCGGCCACGCAGCCGACATCATCTCGAAGATCGAGAACGGCGAGCCGTTCGGCGTCTCCTCGCAGTACGTCCCACGGACGCTCCCCGCCGGCGAGTACGACGGCCAGCACCGGGCAAACGTCGAGGGAATCCAGCGGCCGGACAGCATCGCCCTCCTGCCGCACAAGCGGGGGCAGTGCTCGCGAGCTGACGGCTGCGGTATCAACCCCGAAGTGGCGGCGAACGCCGTCGACGCGGAGGGTGTCCGCGTCCCGATCGGCGGCTCGGGAACCGATGACCCCACCGGAGCGAGGCCTTCCGGCAGCGACACTTCAGCTATGCACGCGAACGCCACCGCGGACGGCATCGAGTGGTCCGGAACGGCCGGGGGCGACCTGGAGGTCTCCGAGATCCCCAACGACGACTACGCGACGCACTTCGTCTTCGACGAGGAGACGAAGTCCGACAGTTCGTTCCCGCTCGTCGACGCCGAGGGCAACCTCCGACGGGAGAACGTCGCGGCGGCGTTTCGATTCCGTGACGACGCACCGGACACCGAGGCGCTCCTCGACGTCCTGTCGGCCGTCAACGACGAGTTCGACGACCCCCCGATCGACCCCGAGAGTCTGGCGGAGGCTCGTGGGGTGAGCGGGAACAGCGTCCTGTCGTGGGGCTACGAGACCATCCAGACGTTCCTCGGGAAAGCGGTCGACGATGCCCAGACGGCGAACGAACCGAGCGGAAACGAACCGGCGGAATACGGCGTGGAATCCAGCCCGCAGGACGCGGGCACTACCATGGAACGAGATACACTGATCGAGGAAATCACGGCGAACAGCCCGCTCACCGAGGAGAGCCTCGAGGAGCGGTGCGATGACGGCCTCGAGGCGATCCACGAGGACGTCATGGCAGCAAACGACCACAGTGGCGCGGACGACGACAACGACGACCAGGCCACCAACGTGACCAACGACGAGAACTACGCCACCCAGGACGATCTCGACGAGCTGCGGGAGGAGATCCCGTCGACCGACGAGATCGCCGAGGCGGTGGCCGCGAACCAGGCGGACAGTGAGAAGACCGAGATGGCCGAGGAGATCGTCGCCAACTCCGCGGAGTACGACGATGTCGAGGAAGTCCAGGAGGACTTCCCCACGACGGCGTCGCTGCGGACGAAGCGCGACTCACTCACCAGCGGCGCCGGTGCGGTGCCGGCCGGCGGCGTCGTCGGCAACGCCGATGTCGACGACAGCGAGACGGACACCGACGACGTCCCCGCGGGGGTGTTTAACTGATGCCCACCACGCACAGCGACGTCGAGATCATCGCGTCGGGCCCCTACGAGTACGAAGAGGCAGAGGTCGCCTCCGGTGCAACCGTCTACCCGGGGATGATTCTCGAGAAGACGGGCGAGAACAGCGACTACGAGGAGACACCGCTGGTCCAGCCGGTCAGCAGCGTCGAGAAGATCGGCGAGAACTTCATCGTGGCGCTGACGCCGGAGTCGCCGCCCCGTGGCTCTGACACGGATATCCCGCGAGAGCACGAGTACGACGCTGGCGAGTCGATCCAGATCGCCGTCTGCCAGCCGGGGTGCAAGGTGCAGAACGCACTCCTCGCGGACGGTGGCGTCCTGGCGTCGTCCGGAGACGCGAACGTCTCCTACGACGCCGCGCTCGGCAGCAACGACGACGGCACCCTGCAGGTGACTACGGCCGCGGGAAGCACGCTCGCCCGCGCCCGTGAGGCGGTTGACAACAGCACCGGCGGGGGAGGCGAGGGTGGCGTCGACGCCGCCCGCATCAACGTGGAGGTGGTCTAACATGACGAGTGTCTCAGCCAACCGCAGCACCATCGACGAGATCGAACTGTCGCAGGGCCAGGAGATGGCCCTCGCGGCCAACGACGCACAGCAGGAACAGCTGCTCACGCAGATCCGCGCGAACGCGATCGAGAGCGCCAAGCGGAAGTACGGCGCCCGCGCGGCGAAGTGGCAGAAGCGCGCCTTCTCCGCGCTCGACAAGGCGTTCCTCCAGGGCTTCTACGAGGAGCCGACGTCGCGCCCGTCGGCGATCCGCGCGAACGACCAGATCCTCGACTGGGAGGAGTGGGAGGACCGCGCCGAGGACACGCTCCAGGAGGTTCGCTACAACCTCACGATGGTCGACGACGTCCTCCAGGCGGCCTACACGGTCGACTCCTCGCTGGCGCGGACGGTCTACGTCCGCCAGCGCGAGGGGACCTGGAACAACCGCGGCGAGCGGAGCATGGACGGTCGTGCCCGTAGCGCCAACGACGAGGCGCCGCTGGACTACATCGGCACGCCGCTCCCCATCTCGCACGTCGACTACGACATCTCGGCTCGCAAGCAGCAGGAGTCGATGAACTTCGGCGAGGACGTCGAGACGCGGAAGGCGCGCCACGCCGGCCGCGTGCTGCGCGAGCTCGAGGAGGAGCAGATGCAGAGCGGCTGGGGGCCGACGGTCCCCGACTCGAACGGCAACGACCTGTCGATGTACGGGTACAAGGACTCGACCGTCGCCATCACCGGCACGGCCGCAGGAGACTGGGGGACGGCGTCGAACATCCTCACCACCATCGACGACGACATCCTCAACCCGCTGGAGACGCAGACGGCGGACAACAACCGCGGCCCGGACCCCGAGTCCCAGGGCGCGTGGCTGTACTTCCACCCGAACCAGCGGAGCGACCTGCGCGCCGCCGACCCGCGCGGCGACGGCAACATGTCCGTCCGCCAGCGCATCGAGCAGGACTACCCGTTCCTCGACCTCCGCGCGAGCGGCGTCCTCTCAGACGGCGAGGTCATCTGCGTCGTCAAGGACCCGCGCTTCGTCGAGGTCATCAACGCGCAGGGGCTGACGAACCTCTCCGAAGAGGTTGACATGGGCCTCGCGACGGAGTACAAGGCGCTCTCCTGCCGGGTGCCCTTCCTCAAGAGCACTTACGACGGCGTGAAGGGCGTCACCTACGTCACGGGGGCCTGAGATGGCGACCTACCGCTGGACTGGCGACGGACGCTTCCGCGTCGGCGCCACTGGCGAGGAGGTCGCCCCCGGCGAGACGGTCGAACTCGACGAGCACGCCGGCGATCCGAACGACGAACTCGTCCGGGTGGAGGAGGATACCGCAGAGGTGGAGGACGAGACCGAGACCGACGAGGCGGACGGCGTGCCCCAGACCACGGAGTCCGACGCCGCCGACGGGGGCGGCGATGCCGACGACGAGCGAACGCCGCTGGCCGAGATGACCGTCGACGATATCGAGGACGCCGTCGGGAACGTCGACGACATCGAGACGCTCGAGGCGATGCGCCACGACGAGGCGGATAGCAAGGACCGCACGACGGCGATCGAAGCGATCGACGACCGCATCGACGAACTCGAATCGTAACCCCACCCTTCTCCCATGACAGTCCAGGACTCCGACGTCGAGGAGCACCTGCGGTCCAGCGAGATCACGGACTTCAGTGCGTTCATCGGCGCGGCCGGCCGGATGTACGACAACCTGACCAGTGACGACACCGTGGCCACCGAGGTTCGCGACGACGTCGTCGCGCTCCTGGCGGCCCACCTGGTCGCGACCGGCCCGGAGCGCCAGATCAGCAGCGCCGGCGAGGGAGACGGCAACGTTTCCTTCGAAGGCGAGACTGGCGAGGGGCTGTCGGCGACGACACTCGGGCAGATGGCCCAGACACTCGACCCGACGGGAGAGCTGGCGACGAGCGACAAGCCCTCCGCGTCGGTGGGCGTCCCGGACGTCAAGGGAATCGACGACTGATGACCGACTTTTCCCACAACCTCGACGGCCTCGAGGACCAGGTCACCGACCTGGAACGCGAAGAAGAACAGTGGGATGACAGCACTGCGTGGTTCGTGGGCACCGCCGTCGAGTACTCGGTCTACCTCGAGTTCGGCACGTCGAAGATGGACCCGAAACCGTTCTTCCGCCCCGTGTTACACGAGGTCGAGGCCAAGGGCGTCGGCCCCTTCCTCGAGGAACACACCCGAACGTCGATCGGGGACATCGACTCGTTGGACGAGCTCGTCGAGACGTTGGCGTTCGCCATCGAGCGTCGGGTGAAGATGGTCATCACGCGGAAAGGCTTGATCGACACGGGGACCCTGCGGGCGTCGGTGCAGGCCGTGCCTGGGTCGCCGTCAGAGCTGCCGTCGGCTGACGAGGTCGACCCGTCAGCATCCGCGAGCCTGGCGGTGTCGGCATGACCCGTGACCGGGTGGCGAACGCCCTCCGCCGCGCCCACTCCACCGTCCTCGCGAACACGACGATCGACGTCTACCCGCCCACGGAGACCCATACCCAAGGCGAGGGCTGGACCGTCACCTATCCCAACACACCGACGGCATCGTACGACGCCCGCATCGACTCCCCATCCCCCGACGCCGAACGGGACCGCGGCGGGACAACAGCGGAGATCGATGTCGTAATCCGCGTTCGCGATGACACCGGCCAAACCTGGACCGGCTGGGGCGAGAACACCGAGGCCGCCGTCCGCGTCGAGGACACGGGCGACGGCACGCGGTACGAGGTACAATCAGTCGTCGACCCGCACAACGGGACGATCGAACTCGAGGCCGTCGAGGTGTAACCAATGCCACGACTCCCGCAGCGCCCGGCCCAGTACTTCATCGACGAACTCCTCATTCCGGACTGGGACCCCAGCGGCGCGTTGGGGTACGACCCCACGGCATCGCCCAGTGACGAGGCGTTCCTGGACGTCGCGACCAGCCTCGAGGATGTCGGCGCCCACTACCCCACGCTCGTCGTCACCTACAGCAACGAGACCAGCGGCGGTGAAACCACGTACGATTTTCTCACCACGCAGGGCCCGGGCCAGCAGCGCGACGGGCAGCTCGTCGCGACGGCGCGCGCCGAGGATGGGCGGGAGTACACTGGGGATGCGGCATCGTACGCCGCCGTCGACGCCGAGGCGATCGTCTACGCGTTGACGAGCGAGGTCGAGGATGTCTGCCTGCGCAACGCGCAGGGGGCCGACACCCGGTTCAGTTATGTGGGCAGTCAACCCGGGCCGGACGTTCCCGACGACTTCGACGCGCCGCCGACGGTCCGCCTCGAGGACTGCACGGTCGCCTACGGCTGGGACCGCTCGCCGTAGTGGAGACCTACCATGTTCATCACCTGCACGAACGACGCCACGCGGAGTCTGAAGCTCCCGTGGATGACGGAGAAAGTCGAGTTCGCGTCGACGGGGACGGCACAGGTCTCCCAGGACGTGGGCGAGCGCCTCGTCGACGAACTCGACGCCATCGAAGCGGTCGATAACTCATGAGTCAAGCACCAGTTGAGAACGCACTCCAGAATGTGCGTGCCGAATGGGTGGCGTCGGACCTGTCCGGGGACTATCCCGGGCCCCCGACCGACCCCGCGTGGAATCGTTTCAGTGACTACCTCACCATCTACCCCGGGTGGAGTGGTGACGCCGGCGTCGAAGGCGACACCACCGTCGGCACGGGGTGGACCACCGACCACTTCCGCGGCCCAGAAGAACACGACCTCACACTGAGCTACTGGTTGCAGCGCTTCCCCGTCGACGCAAGCAGCAACCCTAACGACCCGATCGGGGAACTCCTCACCCTCGACTACCAAAGCCAGTACCCCGTCCACGAGGTCCTGTTCCGTCGAGAAGTCGCGGACGGCGGTGTCGACGGCGCCGGGTTCCGAGAGTTCATCTACGGCAGCGGCTGCTATCCGTCGTCCGGATCGCTCCCGGGCGACCCGTCGGCGGCCAACCCCATCGTCGCCGAAGCCGGGTACGCCGCACAGAAGGTGCGCCAGTACATCATCCACCAACCCGCGGATGGCACCACACTCGAGGTGGTCTCGACGAACGCGAACGACACGATGGACATCACCATCGAAAGCGAAGATGGTGCCCAGTCCGAAACCCTCACGCTCACCGGGACGACGACCGTCACCGGCGCCACATCATTCACCGACATCGACGCCATCTGGCTCAGCGCCGAACCCCAGGGCGACATCTCGGTAAAAGACGATTCCGGCAACGACCTCCTCGAGGACCCCATCCAGGGGTCCGACGACGACGGCGTCGAGGGCGACCGCGGCATCCCCACGCTCGGCTCGGGCTCGCACTCGTCGGCCATCGGAACGGATCCGGCGGACTACCTGTTCCTCGGCACGAGCTCGACGTTCGCCGGTGGCGCCCTCGCCGAATCCGCGAGTGCGGACCGGGTCCACGCGTTGGACCTGTCGATCGACGTCGACCTCACCCGCGAACCCGGGCAGGGCACCCGTCGCCAGTTCATCGACCCCGGCACCGCGTCGGTCGAGGTCTCCGCCGACGTTGCGGGCCCCTACGAGACGGCAAAGCAGAACGTCCGCTACTATCGGGAAACCACGGGCGACCTCGTCTACACGTACCCCGACGGGAGCATCACCGTGAAGAACGCCCAACTCACCGACACGGACGACGTCGACCGCTCGGCCGGCGACGCCAACCAGCTGTATGGTGTAACTTTTGAAGGATCGGGCGACCCCGCCGTCACCGCAACCCACAACTAACCCATGACAGACTTCGACAACACCGCGGACTGGTTACAGTCCCGGGACACGATCACGCGGGAGATCACGGCCGATGGCGAGTCGTTCCCCATCGAGATCAAAGACATCACCCAGGACGAGCTCGAGGCGTTGGAAGACCGCGCCAGCGACGGGCCGGACGCTGAAGCCGAGGTGATCCAGGAGGCGATCGACGAGTTTCTCGTCGAACCGAGTGTCGACGTCGACGCGATCCCGATGTCGAAGCGGACGCAGTTGTGGTTCGCGATGCAGCTCGCCTGGAGTGGCGCCGAAGACATCCAGGCGGCGATGCAGGAGTTGCAACTCCCCCAGGGAAACAGGTAACCCTCCCCGACGTGGCCGAGGAGGCACTCCGGGACAAACGCGCCCACGACTGGGGATATCGGTACACGTGGCCGCCGACACTCGGGAATCTGTCCCCGCGGGAACGCGGGAAGATCGAACTCGCTGCACAGGCGGAGGCGTACCTCAAACACGAGCACCGACCACAGCGGCAGGCGTCGTTGTCCCATCGCGAGTACGATGTCGAATCGTCGCGCCGAGAGTGGTCGAAATCATTTCAATAAGTAACTGATGGCATTTCGTAACTTGTCCGCGCGGATCACCGGAGACAGCACCAGCTACGTCACCGCAACCCAAACCGCGAAACGCGCCGCGTCCAGCTTCGGCAGCGAAGCCACGAGCCTCGCCGCGAAACTCCAACTCCTCCAGGGCAGGGCGGATGAAGCCGAAAGCGAGATCGACAGCGTCGGCCGCAGTGCAACAAGCACTTCCACGTCGTTCACCGCTCTCACCGCCTCGACCGAGGGGTTGGCCCTGTCGTTCGGCAGTCTCGGCACCACGACATCGGTGACGCTGATCCCGGCGATGGTCGCATTGTCCACCGTGTTGTTGCCGTTGGCGGCGACGTTCGGCGGTCTCGCCACCGCCGCCGCGAGCCTCGCCGGGGCGTTCGGCCTCGTCATCGGGTCGGGGTTGATCGCGTTCGGACAGAAACGCGGGGAGCAGAACGCGCAGCGACTCGCCCAGATCCGGGCGCGGATCGCGGGCTTGGAATCCCTCCGCCAAGAGACCGGTCAACTCACCGCCGCGCAACGACAGCAGCTCCAAACCCTCCAGGAACAGGAGGAATCCCTCCAGAATCAAACGGGGGTCCTGGGTGGGCTCCAGTCCGCGATTGGCGACGTCGTCGCGGAGATCAAGCCGATGATCGTCGCCTTCGGCCAGGAGTTCATCCCCCTGATCGAGGCGGGGTTCGAGGCGATTCCCCAGCTCGTCGAGAACATCCTCGAGGCGGTCGGCGGCCTCTCAGCATTCAAGGACGCGTTAGGCGACGCTGGGGAGGCGGCGATGCAGGCCATCCCGAACATGGTGGCGGCGTTGATGGATATCGCCCGCGAGGCGTTGCCTGCACTGCGTCGGGGTGCGGCGTGGTTGATGCGGAATGGCCCCCGGATTTTCCGGGGGATGATGCGGACGACGCGACAGGTGCTCCCATTGTTGCAGCGGTTGGTGTTGGCGTTCGTCGATGCGGCGCCGACGCTGAACCGGTTCGGGACGGCGATTATCGAGTACGTGGTCCCGGGGGTGACGAGTGCGGTGAACGCGGTGGCGGGGTTGGTGGATTGGTGGAACAACCTGAACGGTATCATCAAGACGGCGTTGATCATCGGGGTCGGATCGGCGATCGCGGCGTTGGGGTCGGGCGTCGTCGCGTTGGTCGCGGCGGTCGTGGCTGCCGTGGAGATCTGGGACGTGTTCAAATCGGTGGTCATTGCGGTGGTCGATGTCGTCTCCGATGCGGTGTCGACGATCTCTGGGCTCGGGGGCGGGGTCATCGACGAGTTCTCGTCGCTCGGGTCGTGGTTGGTCTCGACCGGGTCGTCGGTGGTTGGTGACGGTGTGGCGGCGATCGTCGAGTCGGCGAAAGCGGTGTGGGATTGGTTCACCGGCACCGGTGACGGGACGTTGCTCGGCGGGATCAAGAGTACCGTCGACGCCATCCCCGGGTTGTTCACGGACGCGGTGCAGGGTCTCGAGGACGTGGTGAATCAGGCGATGGGGTTGCCGTGGACGATCTCGATTCCGTCGGTGACGATCGCGGGGCACACGATTGGTGGGGGGTCGATCACCATCCCGAAGATCGGTGGGTCAGGTGGGGCGACGAACGGGTGGCCGGATGACATCAACCGGAGTCCGGGGAACGATGGTGGTGGGAGTTTCGGGGATCGACCCGGCACCGGCGACGATGGCGGTGGTGGTGGTGCTGACGTGGGGCCGGGGTTGACGATGCCGAGTGCGGCCTCGGGTGGGTTGATTACGCGGACGGGGGTGGCGCTCGTCCATCAGGGAGAGCGGATTGTGCCGGAGGCCCAGGTCCAGGATCGGGGGCCGGCACCGCCGTCTCAAGTGGTGTTGCGGTTGGAGGGCGTCGAGGGGCGGTTGGGTGAGGTGTTCCGGGAGGAGGCGGAGGTCGTCGTGCAGGAGGCGGAGACGGCGACCCAACGCCGTGTCCAACGGTTGCAGTCTCGGGGTGACTTGGGGTGACGTGGGACATCCACACGGGCGGTGGGGTGGTCCAGGCGCAGAGTCTGTCGCCGCCGGTGCCGTCGAATATGCGGGGTGAGCGGGTGCGGTTGCGGTTCCGGTTCGATTCGACGTCGAGTTACGAGTCGGTGCGGGAGTACTTGGATTATGCGGGGGCGTCGGTGACGGGGACGGCGTTGGATGGGTCCCCGTATTTCCGGGAGTTGCAAGCGGATGGTGATGGGTTGGTGATGGGGTTCGTGCCGTCGTCGAGTATTCCGACGGTGCCGGGGTTGTGGGGGTTGCTCGTCGGCGGCCAGGAGTTGACGCGGTTGCCACCCGCCGATCTCGCCCTCGAACTCGAGGTGTTCTATCTGGATGAGTATCCGAACCAGGGGAGCATCGCGGATGTCCGGGGGAGTTTCGAGTTATGACGGCGTGGGATATCTCGTGGGCGACCGCCACCGGGGCCACGGTATCGACCCAAGACGTCTCCTCCCGCGGTCTCGCGGTGAAACCGGACGGGACGGTGCTCTGGGAGGTTGGGGGGAACGGCTCCTCGATCGAGGAGTATTCTCTCTCGACTGGTTGGGACCTCTCGACCGCGTCCTATACCGGGACCTCGCTTTCGACGGATGACGGGGCCCCGGCTTCGATTGCGTGGAAGCCTGACGGGACGAGCCTCTTCGAAGTCGGACTGAACAATGATGACATCATCGAGTACGCGGTGTCGACGGCGTGGGATATCACAACCGCCTCGACAACGGGGGCGTCGGTCTACGTCGGCGGCCAAGATTCGAGTCCGACCGGTATGGCGTTCAAACCGGATGGATCGCGGTTGTGGGTCATCGGGCGGTTCTCCGATGCGGTGTATGAGTACACGCTTTCGCCGGCGTGGGACCTCTCGACGGCATCGAGTACGGGGGCGTCGTTCGATGTGACGGGGCCCGGTGCGTTCGACCCATCTGGTGTTACTGTCCGTCCCGATGGGTCGATGTTCTGGGTCGTTGCCGAAGGTGATTCCGCGATTTACGAGGGTACCGTCTCGACGGCGTGGGACTTGTCGACGGCGTCGTTCACCGGGACATCGCTCACGACACAGGATGCAGATCCGACTGGAATGGCGTGGAAGGAGGACGGGTCCCGGTTCTTCGAGATTGGGCGGGGTAGCGACCAAATCACCGAGTGGTCGGTCCCGATCCCGCCATCCGTGGATACGCTCGCCGCGTCGAACGTGAGGGTCGTCTAATGACTGCCGGCGCGACCTTCAACGCGGAAGTCACCGACGTCGGGAGCAGCAGCGTCGATGAACGCGGGTTCGTCTGGGATACCACGTCGCACGGGGGCCCCGGAGATACGGCGCCGTCGTCGTCGGCGTATGCGTCGTCGTGGACCGAGACCGGCACCTTCTCAACGGGGACGTACATCCACGACGAAACCACGCTATCCGAGAACACGACGTACTACTATCGCGGCGTCGCTCACAACGGTGACGGGTGGGGGTATGGTGATGAGGTCAGTTTCACGACGCCGGAACTCGCCGCGCCCACCGTCTCGTTTTCGGATACGACGACGGAGGACGAGTTGTCGGTGTCGTGGACTGATGTGAGTAACGAGGATGGGTACCGGGCCCTGATTTCGTCGTCGAGCGGGTCGACGGCGTCCGACTACGTGGTCGATGCTGATTTGGCGGCGGGGACGACGTCGCACACGTTCACGGGGTTGCCGGACGGGCGGCGGCGATTCGTCCGGATCGAGGCGTACACCAGCGGTGGGTCGACAGAACTGTCGAACGAGATCGATGCCGTCACCGTTCTCCCCGCACCCACGGACCTCTCGGTTGATGCGGTGACTGGCGACAAGTTCGAGGTGTCGATGGTGGATAACGCGGATTCGAAGGATGGGTATCGGTTCTACACCGGGCCTGACGGGTATCTGGAGTTCAATCGAGCGAATAGCGAGGAAGTAATTGTCCCCCACGATTCAACCGTAGAACCGGATAGGTACGCAATCTACGTTGAGGTCAATATCCCCGATGTATCTATTGACCAAGGCATAGTATCAAAACGGCAGGCGAATATCAGTTCACCGTATGTTGTCTATATCTTGAATGGACAGGTTAATTTGGATGCGAATATTAATGGAAATTGGCATTCGGCTCTTGTGTCTGCCCCGTCTGATATTAATCGAGTTGTCGCTTACTATGACGGTTCTGAAATCGGTGTCAACGTCGATGGAACGACGGATGCCGACACAAACCCCTCCGGGGGAACTCCAACAGGAAACGGCGACGACGTATCAATCGGGAACGAGCCCGGACGTTCAGATACAGGATACTTAGATGGCGATGTGGAGAGGTTAGCGATGTTTGGCACATCTCCTACGCAGTCAGAAATTGATAACTTCATCAATAATGGACAGATGCCGAGTGGGGGGGACCCGCGTATGTGGTACGAATTTAATCAGGGCTCCGGCTCCACGCTGACCGACTACTCTGGCAACGGCAACGACGGCACCCTCCAGAACAGTCCAACCTGGCACGGCGGCGGGGCGCTCACGCAGGACGGGGAGGTGACCTCGACAGTCTCGGCAGGGTCAACAGTCACCTACACCACGACGAACCTCTTGGACGGCGAACGATACGTCATCCGCGGGTCGACCTTCACCACCGAAACCGAGGTGTACGACCACTAATGCCCGTCACCGCCACCACCACCCTCCCCGACGCCCAACAACCAACGCTCGACACCACGACCGAAAACCAGATTGGCGCGTCCTGGACCGACGTCACCGACAACGGCGACTACCGCATCCAACTCCGACAAACAAGCGACTCGACCTGGTTCGACCAAGAAACCCTCGTCGACCAAGCAACCACGACAACCACGTTCACCACCCTCCTCGACGGCGAACAATACGAACTCCGCCTCCGAACCGAGACCGAACACGTCACCGGCGCGTGGACGTCGCCCGTCGCCGCGACGACCATCCTCCCCGCCCCAACCGACGCCACCATCCGCCTCAGCAGCTGGGACCGACAACACCTCACGTGGACCGACAACGCCGACAACGAGGACGGGTATCGCATCACATACGACGGCACAGTCCTCGCCGACCTCGCAGCAGACACCACCACCTACGAAGCCACCTCGATCACCCCAACCAGCGGCCAATCCCACACTTTCACGATCGAGGCGTACACCGAAGACGCGACTGCATCCACCACCGTCGCGGAAACCATCGACGAAACCCGCGTCATACTGAACTGGCAGGACCCACCACAATCCCAAACCGGATTCAAGATCTACGAGTCAACGGACGGGGGAACCACGTACTCGGAGATCGCGGACGTCGCCGCATCCACCCGCCACTACGAAACCCGGGACCTCATCCCCAACACCAACGACCACACCGACTACACCTACCGCGTCGACGCGTACAACGGCGGCTCCACCACCCTCTGGAGTCTCCTGGGGACCACGCAATCCATCGCGTCCACCGAGTCGTATCAACTCGTCTTACGCGACGACGGCAGCCTCCGCACGGTCACCGACCTCACTAGTGTCAGTCCCGCCCGCACGCACACGGGGAAAAGCGACTTCCGCGCCGTCACCCCGTACGACACCACGCTCGAACCCTGGGCATTCGCCGACGCCTTCCTCTACTACCAGGACACGTTCCTGTTCCGCGGCCGCTTCACCACGATCAGCAGCGACGAAGCCCAGGGCACCACCACCCTCGCCGGGGATGGCATCGCCGGCGACTTAGAACACGGGTCCGCCACCACCACCTACACCCAGACCCCGGTGTGGGAGGCGATCGACGACTACTGGAGTACGTACACCCCGTTCACCGCATCGACCACCCAACCCACGCCATCCACGGTCGCGACCGACGACCAGGTCCAGGAGGCCGACACCACCACCGAACTCGAATCGATTACGACCCTCGCCGCCGACGACCCAGTCACCATCACCAACGGCGAGCTGCACCTCGCGCCGATCGCGTTCGTCACCGAAGCCGAAAACTACACCGCGAACAACGGGACCGGCGACGTCGCCGACGGCGTGTACAGCGGCGGCACCGCCGAGGAACTCATCAATCAAGGGGAGTGGTTCGAAATCCAGTTCGACCCCGACCACGACATCCCCGGGGAAGACGTTGGATTCTACACGCGATTCCGCTCGGTCACCGGCGCCTCCGAGATCACCTACCGCCTCTACGAGGACGGCGCCGAAGTCGCGAACTGGGTCGTCACCCAGGACACCGACACCTATAGCAGCGTTGAATGGGCCGACCTCGCGTACCTCCGCGGCACCGGCTCCCGGAACTACCCCGACCACGACATCAGCGCCGCGAGCACGTACACGCTCCGCGTCGAGGCGACGACCACCGAGGACGGCATCGAATTCGACGTCATCGCCGTCGCCGACACGCGATACGCCCAAAGCGTCGACAATCTCGACAACGACAACGGCGGCACCGGCGGCTACTTAGACGACCCCCGGCTGTTAGCCGACGCCATCACCGTCACGTTCGACGAGGTCCAACGACCGTACAACGTCACCGGCGCGTCGGCCGACGTCACCGCCGCCGACACGTCCGCCCCGTTCGCCATCGCCTTCTCCAACGACGGCGGCACCACCTGGGAACCAGACCCGGGGACGACGACGCCCACCGCAACGTTCGCAGCCTCGTATGGGACGCGAATCCAGGCGCGGGTCACCCTCGGCGCATACGGAACCCGGTCGTCTGCCACCCCGAAACAGGGGTATCTGGGCCAAACGCTCGGGGATTGGGACCTGTTCGTCGACGGTGACGACTTAGCAGTGATCGACTCGATGACCGTCGAACAGGACCACCTGAAGAACCTGCAGAAACTCCACGACTACGGCGACCACACCTTCGTCCCCAAACACGACGAAGACGAACTGAAAGCCGAGTCGTTCCGCGCCGGCACCAAATCCGCGACCGCGTCCTGGACGACGACGAACCGCAGACGCACCATCGACTACACCGACTACGCGAACAAGATCACGGTCAAAGGCGAAACCCAGGCGAGTGGCGCCCGCGTCGAAGCCACGGTCAGCTACGACGCCGAAATCAATTCGGTGGGAGAGGTCCATCGCACGGTCATCGATCCGACACTCGGCTCCCACCAGGAGTGCGTGTCGCGAGCGCGGAGCCTCCTCGAGGAACGCGTGGCCTCGAAAGAGGTCACGGGGTCCATCCAGGTCTTCCCTACCCTGGTCGATCCGGGGTACGTGTACTCGGTGTCAGAGTGGGGTGTCGACGTCGAGTTGGAACAGGTGACGTACTCGGTGTCGGGGGAGTCGGCGCGGGGGACGTTATCCTTCGACGTCGAGGACGATGTGGCGGACTTGCTGGCTGGGCTGCGTCGGGAGACCCAGCGCAGCCAAAGCGTCCTGTAGACGCGTTCGGCTGAACACGCGGATATCACGGGATTTCGTATGACCGATTACAGAGTAGAGAGCGACGGTGAGTTCGTCGACGATCCATCGGATCGGGTGTGGCGGTGTCCGGCGTGTGGGGTGGGGTACGTGGTTGGGGTGGAGCTGGTGACGGCTCACTACATCGGGCGGGCGATGGCGTGTACGAATCCAGGCTGCCGATATTGGGAGCGTGTCATCCAATAAATGGGCCTCTTCGTTTGACTCTAGACATCCGCAAATGGAGATTTGTTGGATTCCCCAAATTATAAAATCAACCCTGTTTGAGTCATCGAATATGACTGTGGGGATCGGAGCAATCTCAGAGTACGAATCCGAAGAACCCAAGGTCGTAATTTCATCAGACCGATTAGTCACCACCCATCAACAGTCCGCTATTGAACATGAGAGACCAGAAAAGAAGATCAAGGAAATTGCCGTTGATCTCCATAATACCCATCTCGCCGGTGTGATCGCTGGTAGCGTTCAATTGGGGGAGGAATTTGAAGACAAACTTGAATCTGCCCTACACGCTTGGGTAAGAGAGCACGAGACAGAGCCCTGGGTGCAGACGGCAGCAAATATTGCAGGCGAGACATACCGTGAGTTCGTACAGGAAAAAATTGAACATGCAGTTCTACAACCTTATGGATTAGAAATTAGCGATTTAAGTAAACAGCATAAATTCAAGGACAGTTTTTTCCAAGATGTTATGAGCGAGGTACAACAGTTCAGATCTCAGGTCCAAACAAACCTCGTGCTTCTACTTGGAGGGGTCGCGGATAAGGGGGCCGGCCTTTACGAAATCAGGTCAAACGACGTTCTGTTTCAGAACGACATGGGATATGCCACAATTGGTAGTGGCACCCAACCCGCGAAATCGGAGTTCATTAAAACGGAATACGGTAAATCCTGCCCCCTCTCGGAAGCGTTAGCGACCGTAGCTGCCGCGAATTATCAAGCGCAACGTGCAAGCGGCGTCGGAGGATCACCAGATATCATCATCGTGGACTCCGATGGGGTACATGCTTTAGATGATGGAGTACGAAAGCGTTTGATGGACCGGCAAGAGGACATCGATGATCGACAGGAAGAAATCAAGCACAACATTCTTGATGAGAACGAAATTACGTGGAGGTCAGGGGGAACATGACCAACCACTCAAATCAAGGGTCATCACGAGAGGGCTCTCACCCACTCGTTCAAGGTGAGCCTCGGCCACGACGGTTGTCACAAGAGGAGGTTGAGGAACTTTTGGCAAGCTTGTTGGGCCGAGATGACGAGGACGATTCCGAAGAGGTTCAGGCCTCCTCCACTGAGTATCAACAGCTCCGCGGTTAGAACTCCCACCTTATTCTGAGACCCTCGGGTCGGTGACGAGTTGGTAGAGGCCGGTGTCGAACAGGTTCTCGGCGTGATCATGCTCCTCGAGGCGGGCGAGCCGCTGTTGAACGTAGCCGCGACTGTAGTCACCGACCTCGTCTGTGGTGAGGCGGTGGCGGGCGTATGCCGGTGTGACGCGTCCGTCTCCGAGGTAGTCGAGGAGGGCTTCATCGACTTCTCGGAGATCGTCCGGGGTGAGCACAGGCGGTGGTTCGGTGGTGGCTCTCACAAGCGTACCGATTAGTGCGGAGACTGTAAGAATTACGGTGTAATCTGTCTTAGTAGGCTTACAACGTAAGTTATTTGGGGGGTGGGTGTGAACACTGAACCACGCCCAGACGACCACAGAAAGTGGTCCGGTGCTGGAGACACCGAACCCTGGGCTCCCAACCAGGAGAACCCATGCCCACACGCACACACCACCGAGATAAAACTGGGGTCCGACCCAGATACACGCTTCTCGGCACCGACGAACACGGCAGCACCCACCTCTACAACACCCACGACGACCAGGTCATCGTCATCACCGCCGCCAACACGCTCGAGCAACGCGTCGCCCTCGACGGGCGGAGCGTCGACGAGTGGATGGCCTACGTTGACGACGCCCGCGGCTGGCTCGATCGACGATACCACGCGACCCTCGTCGACGCGTTGGCGAGTCGCATCACGTTGGAGGCCGACGATGCCTGACTGCGTCGCGTGCGGCGACCCCATACACGACCCCGGAGCCTACCACCTTCCTGAGGTCGACGGCCCCGTCTGCCGCAGCTGTCACAACACGATCCAGGGCATCACCCGCCGCCCGCGGGACATCGGCATCGACGAAGCCGAACGCGCCCAGGAGCGCCTCGCCCACGAACGGATGCGGTACCGGAGCGATCGCCCATGAGCGGGGATCCCGTCACTCGGGTCGACGAGGCGGCCAAACAGTGCCACATCGCTCACGACCAACTCACCGACCAGGCCGACACCCCCATCCCGGACGAGGTGGTCGCGGAAATCGGAGACATCGGCGAACGGTTGCGTCGGATTCGACACGCCCTCCCGGAGGGTAGCGTCGATGGGTAGCACCGCATCTCCCCAGGACGGAGGAACCTGTCCAAACTGTGGGTCCACGGGGACTCAGATCGTTGCAGAACCAGCCCACGACACCGCCTTGTTCGACTGTCATAACGAGAACTGTGCAGTCGACCTGTTCTGGGGCGGGAAAGACTCATGACGGTGACCACGTACACCGTCTCGTTCAGGGGCGTCGAGATGCTGGTGTTCGACGCGGCGCTGGCGGAAGCACTCGCACGGGACGGGCATCGCGTCACGGCCGCCACGCGGAGTGATGTCTGATGGAGGTGAGTGCCGAACTCCTCCCCGACCACCCCATAGCCGTGATCACCGCCGACACCACCCACCCGGAATGGGGCGTCCACAAGGGCGAACCGATCGGGTTCCTCTGTGTCGAGTGTAAGAACATGGACGAGGACGTCGCCGAGATCATTCATGAAGAAGATTGTTCTCTTGCTGGAAAATCCAAACCAACCGCGTATGCGAATCGACCATAATGGAGCTATGTGACATAGTTTTACATTCCTTTGTAGAAAATCAACTTCCGAGAATCTTTAATGACAGACGATGGGATGAATGAAGATGAGGACAAAGTTGCGGTGGACGCGGGTAGCGTAACGGAAGCATCAGTAAAAGCCCCCAAGCCGAGCGTAATCCTTTATCCTGGCGATCAACTCAGGGATCGACGTAATGGAATCATTCAGCACCATTATCGGCATTCCGAGATTCCATTGGACAAATTGCGGGCATTCATCATCTACGCATCCGGTGTAATCGAGGTATATTGTACTAAGTTAATTCGAGAGGAGGTCATCGCGGCGGATTACCAACATCAAGCGTATTCATATTTGCTTGAGGATATGAGTCAGACCCACCGGGAGTCTCTATTATCTCAATGCGATCTATTTGATGATTCACTTTGTGGTAGCCTTGGCAATTTTCGTGGATTGAGGAATAAGCTCGCTCACCAACCGCATGATCCTATTGATTGGGATGAAGAGAACGTTCCGAGTAAAATGACTCTGGGCATCGATATTATCGATGTACTCTATGAGGCGTTGCGTAGTGGCGACGCCTCAGAAAGCCTCTCAGATCATTCGCTTTGACTCCCGGTCTCTTTGGCGGTAAGACAGGAGATGCAATTTCCTTCTTCACTTTTGGTATCCATGTGGCCTAGCCCTACTACAACCCCCTTCTTTTCCTCGTGTATGGGGAAGACGACTCCCACCTACCGCGACACGATGCACGACGCCCTCGAACCATACGACACCCAATACCGGCGCGCCCTCCGCCGCGACCGCCAAGCCGCCTACGACGCCCTCCGCGACGATCTCGAGGAGCTCACCATGGCGATGGGCGCCGCCAACGCCCCAGACGTCTGGACACCGATTCACCTTTCATTGGCCGTCGTCCTCGCCGAGCGCCTCGACGAGCTCGAGGCCCGAGTCACCGCCCTCGAGGCAGCACTCGACTCCTGACCCGTCGTTTTACCCGCCCCCACCAGTACCTCCGCGTATGAGCGTCCGGTCTCGCATCCGTCGGCACTGGGTGAGCGCCGACACGATGGCGGCGGACAACATCCTCCCCAAACCCCTGTTCTACATCGGCGGCATCCCCCTCTGGATCACGGTCACCGTAATCGGAACATATCGCGGTGTCCGCTACGACTGGCTGGATCGCTGACCCGGCTCCCGACCCGACATCCTCTTGTACACAATCCACCCTACCACTACCCGCATGGGGGTCACGGACGCGGAACTCCTCGCGGAGATCCGTCGCCTCGCCGACGACATCGGTGCCACACCCACGCTCCAGCAGATGCGGGACCACGGCCAGTACTCGGTCACCACCTACTACAACCACTTCGACTCCTGGAGTGCCGCTGTCGAAGCCGCCGGGTTCGAACCCCATCAGCAGGACACGAAACACGAAACGGAGGACCTCCTCGCCGAACTCAGGCGCCTCGCCAGCGAACTGGGTGCCGTACCGACAGCTGCCCAGATGAACGCTGAAGGCAAGTTCTGGGCGAATTCGTACCAGAACCACTTCGGATCCTGGCGAGCGGCGCTTGAGGCAGCCGACCTCGAACCGCGGGATCCCGACACGCGAATTGATCCCTCGGCCCTGATCGAGGACTTACAACGGGTCGCCGACGCGGTCGATGGTTCGCCGTCGGAGGCTGACGTCCGCGAGCATGGGGAGTATGGGGTGCGAACGTTTTATCGACGGTTTGGGTCGTGGGGGAACGCTCTCGAGGCGGCGGAATTGGGGGATGACGCCTTTCAAGAGCGGATTCCGATTCGAGAGTTGTTGGTGGAGGTGCAGCGCTTGGAGGCTGCGTTGGGGCGGCCGCCGTCGACGGTCGACGTTCGGGAGCGTGGGCGGTTCTCGTTGGCGCCGTATTATCGGCGGTTTGGGTCGTGGGAGCAGGTGTTGGAGGCGGCTGGGATCGACCCTGGCGACGATTGATTTTTGTATTCTAAGGTGTATGGTGTGATGCCGGGTTCAATCCCGGTGCGGTGAGTGGTTGGGTGTTGTACCTCAGGCGCTCATCGCGGGCGTAGTACAGGCCCTTCGGGTGCCTGGGCGTCGAGTCAGGCGCCGCCCAGCTGACTGGCAACGTACTGTCGGTCGGTATTGGGGGTCCCCACCCCCACTTTAAATACCTCACTCGGTTTCAGAGGGTTGGTATCGTGTGGTCGGACGGGATGATATCGGGGGATTGAAGCGTCGTGCGACTTGTTTACACACTGAATACAGTACCACAAAGCATTTACAAACCCCAATAAGACGTATTTGGTGTACCCCTACCCAGGTGGCAGCCACGCCGGCAACGATGGAACGTGATGAACGGGGTATCGGACGCTGTCGCCACGACAGACCGACCACACAACAAACTATGACAGGCAAAATGACAAAGATGCGCGCGGTGTTCCTGACCGCGATCATGGTCCTCTCTGTATTTGGAGGCACCATCGCGTTCACAGGAGCTGCTGCCGCATCCGGTCATCACATCAACAAAGCCACCTACTACACAGAAGGTGGCACAGGTACGCCGCTCATCGAGCTGGCGTACGCTGATGACATCAACGCGACAAACGCATCGGCAGGCAACTGGACAGTAATGGTCGACGGCTCCCCGGCGGAAATCGTCAACGGGACTGACGTTGCCGTCAACGGTGGTCAGGTTGAGCTCACGCTCAGCCAGAACTACACCGGTGACATCAGCGTCGAGACACCCGAGGTCGAGAACACCACGGGTAGCGCCATCCCGAGCATGACCGTCGACGTCACGGAGACCGACGCCACGCTCAACATGGGCGCCGGCGGCTCCATGACGGCCTTCTCCGGGTCCGTCGTGGCCGTAGACTTCGGCACGACCGGTGTCAACTTCGACATCACCACCGAAGGTGGATACTTCTTCCAAGGGTCCACCGGCACCTCGAGCCAAGTCTACGTCTTCAACACGGGATCCAAGACGGCCGGCACCTACTACGTTGACACAGACCGCGACCAGGACGACGGCAACGGTGACGCCGAGATCGTCGTCCGCGCCCTGGACCTCTCGGTGAGCGCGCCGAGCGAGGTCTCGACTGAGTCGGCGTTCCCGGTCTCGGTCAGCGCGAACGCCGGCGACCGCGACGTCGAGGTGTCGCTGCTCGGTCCCGACGGGGCCGTGGTCGACAGTGGGTCGGCCACCCTCGACGGGTCCGGTGAAGCCACCGTGTCCCTGACGTCCGGTTCCGCTGAAGGCAACTACAGCGTCGTCGTCGAAGACGTCGCTACAGGCAACCAGGACTCCACAACCGTCTCGGTTGTCTCCGGACCGAGCGCTCAGATGAGCTTCCCGTCCGGATCCTTCGCTGGGGAGCAGGGTGACTTCGCGTACATCACGATCAACCTGCAAGGCACCAGCGTTGGTACAATCTCGCTTGGCGGTGAGGAGACGAACTACCAGATCAACGCGACCGTGACCGACGCGAACGGTGACGGTCAAGTTGTTCTGATGTTCAACACCTACACTGCCGGCGACACCAGCGCCGACACGCTCTCGGCCGCCGGGGCCGACACCGTCTCACTCGTCGGTAACGAGTCGAGCCTCGGTGACATCATCGACACCGGAGCCTACGTCATCTACGGCCAGGCCAACGACTGGAGTGGTGACATCTCCGAAGTCCGTGACACGCCGGGTGCGACGAGTACGCTCCTGGTTGAGTCCCGGTCCACTGGTTCGATGAACCTCTGGGAAGCGCCCAGCGGGTCGAGCCTCACGAGCCTCACGGCGATTCAGGACGCCGTCTCCGCCGGTACCCTCACCCAACTCCAGGGTGGGGTCGCTGGCGGTGACGTCCTCGTTCACCAAGTGAGTGTCTCCGGCATCTACGGCATGCTGGCCTCGACGGGCGATGCCACCACGACGGCAGCCTTCGAGACCGCCATCGGCAATGGCAACCTGGCCCTTACCGTCACCCAGACGAACCCCGGCCAGAACCAGCAGCCGAAGACGCTGAACCTCACGGAGAGCATCGACGCTGGCGCGATCCACGTCGTCGCAAGTGACGTCGACAACCAGGTCTTCATTGTCGTCGAAACGGACCAGGCCGTCTTCGACCGTGAAGGCCAGGGGACGACGAACTTCAGCGCCGAGGCCGGCGATGAGTTCGACGTCCAATTCGAAGTGACTGACACCAAGCTGCCCGCTGATGCAGATGGGTCAGACGCTGCGGCGGCGAACTTCAGCGTGGTCGCTGGCACCGCCATGGTGAACTACCAGGGCGATGCCTTCCAGGTTGAAGCTGAGGAGAACGTCACGGTGTCCGGGTCGTCCACGTGGGCGCCGGGCACGACGCTGACGGTCCGGGTCAAGAGCGACGGTGGCGTCACGCCGGCGTTCTTCACCCAGGCCGACGTCGTCGTCCAGCCGGACGGCACGTGGAGTCTCACCAGCAACGTGTTCACGAACGCGAGTGCTGACTCGCCGTTCACGATCACGGTGTTCAAGGGTGGGAACGTTGTGACGCAGGCGCCGGGTGAGGTTGTCGACTCGACGACGACCACCACGACCTCGACCACGACGACGACCACCACGACGACGACCACCACGACGACTACGACGGAGACCACGACCACGACCACGGAGACCACGACCACGACCACGGAGACCACGACCACGACCACGGAGTCCGGTGACGGCGGTCCGGGCTTCACGGTCGCGCTGGGTCTCGTGGCCGTGCTCGCGGCTGCCCTGCTCGCGGTGCGGCGCCGCGCGTAAGGTAAACCACGGTTGACCTCCGGCATCGGGTCATTGCGGTGACGTTCCTTTCTTTCGCGCGCTCCTCGAGGAGCTACAGGTGTGATCACCGGGTTCGCGCAGCGTCGAGTTTCACTTCCAGACCGCTGAACACTATTGGTTATGTCGGCTGTCGTCCACCTGTGAGTCGCCCATGTCGGTGACGATCAATCCCGATGAGGACGAGACGATCAAGTGGCGGTATCGGTGTCCGCGGTGTGAGAGTACGAACTGGAGTCCGACGAACAACCACTGGTACTGTCATCGCTGCGCTCGCGAACTCGCGCACAGTGACGAGGCGACGCCGGAGTTCTACGAGCTCGTGGATATGAAGACGGGTGAGCGGTTGCGTCGGGAGGATGTCAGGATCGAGGGGCGGTTATCGCCGGGGCATTGACGATGGGGTTAGGCGTCGTCGCGTGGTTCGAGGGTCGTGGGGTCGAGGTCGCCGGTCAACCAGTTGCGGCCGTCGTCGGTGATTTGGTAGAGGCCGTCGTCGAGGCGGCGTACCAACCCGTATCGGGTGAGGGTTCGGAGTCGGTCGCCGGCGTATTTGCGGGTGATGTCGGCGCGGGCGACGCGGCCCTCGCGGCTGATGGCGAGCGGGGTCATGTTGCCTTCGTCGCGGAGGAGTTCGAGGATGCTGTCGTCGGCGGGGCGGCGCATCCAGTCCGCGTCTTGCCGCATGTGTGGGGGTGTTCGCACTGGGTGGTTAATCCCATCGGTTGGATAAGTCAGTTATCCCATCAACAAGATATTACAGGTCGTTGGGTGGTAAATTCCACCCGTTGGGAAACCTATTAGTACGGTGGGTATAATGGTCGAGGTGGAAGTCACTCCCTCGGGACACTTCGCGAGAAGGTCCGCGCCGTAGGGGGCGCGGAGTGGCTCTCCACCCATCACGGGATTTCGAGCCATGTCAAACAACGACAACGCCCACCTTAAACGTGGGGCCATGACCGCCATCGCCGGTCCCGACATCGAAGACCGGCCCAGCACCGACCGCACATCGTACCCCCGCGACGAACTCACGCGATACCAACTCGACCTCCTCACCACCGTCAGCCGCCTCACCGCCTCGGGGTCGAGTCCCTCAGGCCTCGAACTCAAAGCCGACCTCGAATCCGCATACGGCGTTGAGACCAACCACGGGCGCCTGTACCCCAACCTCGACACCCTCGTCGACAAGGGCCTCGTCCAGAAAGGCGTCGCCGACGAACGCACCAACACCTACGACCTCACCCCCGACGGCGCCCGAGCACTCCTGGACTACCACGACTGGCTCTCCAGCGCCATCACCACGGGTGGTCCCGATGAGTGACGACCTGGACGCGCTCGTCGACAGCGTCGAGGAACGCTGGCCCAGCGCCGACGACGTCGCCGCCATCGGAGGCGACCGCCATTGAACGCCCTCGCCCACGTTTGTTGGCGATGCGACGACGAGATCACCGACGCGTCCGCGGCGGAAGCGATTAACGGGCACTACTACTGCGGGGACTGCGCCGCCGAGGTGACCGGTGATGCCTGAGAAAACCATCTCCGGATGGTTGATCATCGACTGGCAACAGGGCAGTCACCGCACCCGGAAGTCCAAACCCGGCGCCGCCGAACTCGGGACGAACGAACTCGTCGCGGAACTCACCGTCGACGTCAACGTTCCCGAGGTCGAGGTGCCGGAACTCGCCGTCGAGATCGACGTGCCCGAACCCCACGTCCACGCCGCGACGTTGGAAGCATTAGACGATGAGCAGCTCCCGGGGTGGACGGACATCGCGAACGACGTGATCGAACCGCCGATCCCCGGCGATTATGTCGAGTTCCAATCCGAAGTGGATTCGGTGTCGATGCAGGTGTTGACCAAGGCATCGACACGTCCAGATCCGGAGGCGGTTCGGGACTACGTTGGGGAGACGATGCGGGAGGTTGCCGGAGGGGTTGCTGATGAGTGATGTTGGGTTCACCCAGGGCATCGAGACGAAAGACCTCGTCAGCGGGTGGGCCGGCATCGTCCAGTTCGCCGACGGCACCGCCCGCAAGGTGTGGGCTCCCACCGAAGCCAGAGCTCGAGCGAAAGCCCAGGAGGTCCTCGATGAGTAAAAGCGCCACCGCCCAGTCGACGTGCCCCGAATGCCAGGGCGCACTCGACGACACCGGCAACGAAACCACGTGCCGGAGCTGCGGCTTGGTCGTCGACGAACAATGGATCGACCACGGCCCAGACTGGCGCACGTTCGACGGGTCCGACCAAGACCAGCGTCGGGTCGGGGCGCCACGCACGCCCAGCCTTCACGACCACGGCCTCGGCTCCAGCATCGGCCACGACTCGGTCGCGACCGGATCGAAACGACAGCGAATCGGTCGGCAACGGAGTCTGCACAAGCAATCGAAGTTCGCAACGAAAGCGGAGCGGAACCAGGCGTATGCCCTCAGTGAAATCCGTCGCATCGCCGGCGCCCTCGACCTCGCCGACAGCCTCCGGGACCAAGCCGCCCAACTCCTCAAAACCGCGCAAGGCCAGAACCTGATCCAGGGACGGTCGCTGGAGGGGTTCGCCGGCGCCTGCCTGTACGCCGCCTGCCGGATCAACGGTCTACCCCGAACCCGCGAAGACATCGACGCGTACAGTCGTTGCACACCCAGTCAGTTGGAGAACGGGTACGAGGCCCTGCAACGCGACCTCGGCATCGGCGCGGCCCCGATTGATGCGAAGGCCTACATCCCACGGTTCGCGTCCGAACTCGACGTCTCGGACAGCGTCGAAAGACGGGCGACGACGCTGTGCGACGCATGGACGGACGCCAACCCCTGTTCCGGGCGAGCGCCCAGCGGCGTCGCCGCAGCCTGTCTCTACTGCGCCATCCAGGAGCAAGACGGCGACATCACCCAGGGCCACGTGGCCGCGGTGGCAGATACAACGCCGCATACGTTGCGTGATACGATCGTGGACCTCCGCGACCTCACAGGGGGTGAGGACGCGTGAACCTCGTCTTGATCGGTGTGCTCGTCATCCTCTCGTTCGGGTCGACCGTCGGGGTCTTGACCGCGTACAGTCACGGGTACCGCCGCGGGTACGAGGAGGGACTGTTCGCCGACCGCCGCGTCCGGGTCGACGACCTCAACGTGTCCCTGCTGGACGACGCCGACGAGGATGGGGGGTGGGAGTGATGCTCGCCGGCACCATCGCCCGACTTCAGCACCCGGTTGACTCACTCCTCGAGGACCACCACCGAGGCGGGGCGCTCCCCGCGTTGAGCGTCGAACAAACCCAAACCCGTGTCGACGATCCTCCGGTGCAAGCTGGGTCAGCCGCCACCACCATCGAGACGCAGGCGATCGACGCCATGGTCCTCGAAGACACCGACACCCCCGGTGTCTTGCACACCGAACAGGTGGCGTCGACGACCACCATCGTTGCCGACTGGGTGGCCGACGTCACCGGCACCGGGTTGGTCGTTGCCAGCACCACGGACGGCGACGATCGGTGGGCGTTCCCGTACGGGTTGGTCGCGAACCAGACCGGGGAACGCTTGGACCGTCTCGAGATCGACGTCACCCAGATGCACGCGGCGTGGAGTAGCGACGACGACCTGGGCGACGTGTGGATGACTGGGGCCAGTGACGACGATGACGCGACCCAGATCCAGTACCACGACGCCGCCGACATCGAGACGCGACCGACCATCGGCATGGGGTTCACGCGGCCCTGGGGTGGCACGGTCGTACGCGGCATCGTCTACCAAAGCGGGTACGTCGCCATCTACAGCGCGGAGACACCAGCCACGTTCATCGGGTTCCTGGAGGAGTGCATCCTCCCGTATGTGGAGGCCCATGATGGGGAGATGCAGTCCACGTTGTCGGAGGTGAGCTGATGCCGGACGCCGAAACGGGGCTGGGTCCGGGTGGCGAGGCGCAAGTGTACCTCAACCCTGACTCCCTCGTCTATCACAAGACCCCGCAGTGTGCGGGCGGTGGGTGGGAACCGGTTCGGGTCGGCGAATGCCTGTTCGACCCTGAAACGACAGCGTGTGGGTTGTGCCTATGAGTCTGGAAGACGTCGAACAACACTTAGACGCGGCCCTGGAACACGCCGCGGCCACCGACACGGACCTCGACGATGTGGCGGCGGCGTTGGAGACGCGACTGGAGCGCGTCGACCAAATGCGAATCGCCCGCGGCGAAGCGGCTCCCAACCACCAATGAGTAAGTCAACGTGCATCGACATCCCGTTCAACCCCTGGAGTACCGAGCGGTTGGACGCCGGTGAGAAGACGGCGACCACTCGCACCCGTCCGTACGGCGAGGCGGGTGATTGCTTCGTCGTCGACGACTCGATCTACCGGTTAACCCGCGTCGAACGAACGCAGTTGCGTGACGTCGCGAACAACTGGTACGCTGAAGAGGGGTGTGCGACCCCCGAGGAGTTCCAGTCGGTGTGGGCGGACATCCACCCGATTCGCGGGTATGACCCGGGGTGGGATGTGTTCCTTCACGTGTTCGAGGAGGTGTCCACCCATGAGTGACACCGGGGACAGGACGCGCTATCCAGACGCTCGGTACGCCGCGAGCAACCTCCCAGGCGTTCGGTGGTCCGACGACCGAACAGGGCAGGAACAGTGGAGACAGCCCGTGGGCGTCGATACGTTGCTGGCCGCCGGTGCGGAGGTCGACTCCGCGGAGACAGTCCGGATTCCATCCCGGGTGAAGATCACGCCGCACAAGGGCACGGACGGCTGGAGTGCGAAGATCACTCGAGCGAAACTCGATCCGCGCTACGAGACGGATGGCGTTGTGGAGCTGCTCGGGACTCGAAGCGTCGTTGCGTCTCAGGCGTTCGAACAGCGAGATGAGGCTGTGGCGTGGGTTGAATCCGAGGTGGATGCATACGCTGCGGCCGAGGTTCGGGATGCGGTTCGGTGGCGTGAACAGCGCCATGGGGACGCATGGGGGGTTGACAATGGCGAGTGACAACCACGACAGCGATAGTTATCGCTGCGACCGGTGCGGAAGGCGCGGCGACGGAGATCCCTGCTCAGCGTGTGAGGAGGAGCTCGGCTTCTGGGCCGACGACGTCGCCGGGAGGCTGCCGATGCAAGCTGAATCGGTCTACCTTACCGGAGGTCGGACAAAGCGGTCGGTTCACAACGACCCCGACTGTTCCCGGTTAGAGCAAGCGAACAAGGTCGTCGAGAAACCCGCATCGGCGGTCCCGGATGGATACTTCCACGAGTGCGAATGGTGTTTCGACCGGGATGTAGACACGGAAACATCCCAGGAGGACACGGATGGCGAGTAGTCACACCCACGCCAAAGACCCGCAGGACATGACCGACGAAGAACTCGTCGAAACAATCCGCAACAGCGACCTCGAACTCGCCACCGTCGCCGACGAACTCGAAACCCTCCTCGAACTCTACGACGATGTCCCCGGAGGCGACTCCTCATGACCCCCGCGAACCCGATCCAACACCGCCCCCACCAACCGCTGCTCGAACGTCGTCAACTCCCGCTCGGAGAGATCCGCCGCGGCACTCGCCTGAATCTCATCGACCGACGCCTGCGCATCCGGCGCATGCGGCAACACCTGATTGCACCACATGCACACCGGGTGCTCCCGCGGAGTCTCCCGACCACACCGCGGACACTCCACCGGTCCCGTTGCCTCCCCCGTCTCTTCAGCGACGTCGACACCGTGGGCCTTCGCGATCTCCCGCCGATTCGCATCGTCGAACACCGCGATGTACCGGCTCCC
>JGI12451J12833_1000054_pt1 | contig 33069 bp, 34 predicted proteins | sample A23E3SouthBayCA_2_FD_12833 | JGI IMG/M metagenome (IMG submission 12833) | reverse complement strand
GACGACCTCGAGTCGCTGTTCGACGTTCCCGAGTCCGTGGCCTTCGACGGCGAGTTCGGCATCGACGCCCGGAGCGAGCGGGCGACGCGCCGGGAAGTCGCTGGCCTTCTGAGCCGCAACGCCGACCTGACTGAGTTTCTCGGCCGCGGCCACTATGACCATTACGTCCCGAGCGTCGTTGACGACCTCGCAAGCCGGTCGGAGTTCCTGACCTCCTACACGCAGTACCAGCCCGAGGTCGCACAGGGATTCCTGCAGGCCCTCTTTGAGTTCCAGTCGATGCTGGTGGAACTCACAGGACTGGACGTTGCCAACTGCTCGATGTACGACGACGCGACGGCGCTGGGCGAGGCGGCGACGCTCTCCCAGCGCGTCCGCTCGGTGTCCGGTGACCGGATTCTGGTTCCTGAACACCTCCGGGAGGGCAAACGCGCCGTCCTGTCGAACTATGCCGAGGGACCAGACCTCACGGTCGAGTCCTACCCGATGACCGACGGCGTCGCCGACGTGCCGGCGCTGGCCGACGAGATCGGCGACGACACCGCGATGGTATACGCCGAGTCGCCGACAGTCCGTGGCGTTATCGAAGAACGGCTCGGCGCAATCGGTGACCTTGCCCACGACCATGACGCGCTGTTCTGTCTCGGCTCGGATCCCATCGCGCTGTCCCTGCTGGAGCGCCCAGCCGATGTCGGAGCCGACGTGGTCGTCGGCGACGCCGCGTCGCTGGGGACTGGCACCGCCTACGGCTTCGGGCTGGGGATGTTCGTCACCCGCGAGGAGTATCTGCGGCAGGTCCCCGGTCGGCTGGTCGGGGCCAGCGAAGACGCAGCCGACCGTCGCGCGTACACGCTGACACTCCAGACGCGGGAGCAGCACATCCGCAAGGAACGGGCCACTTCGAACATCTGTACGAATCAGGCGTGGGTTGCGCTCCGGACCGCGATGCACGCCGCGTGGCTCGGTCCGGACGGGCTGGTCGATCTTGCTGAAGACTGCGTCACCCGCGCTCGTGACTTGGCTGACCGCCTCGACGATATTGTCGGGGTGACGGCCCCGATTCACGGCCGCCACCACTTCCGGGAGTTCCTCGCACACACGGACCAGCCCGCAAGCGCCATCGTTGCCGACCTCGCAGCCGATGGCTTCGCGGTCCACGCGGTCGACGACCACCTGGTGCAGGTGTGTGTGACCGAGACCACTACTGATGCCACAGACGAGTTCGTGGCGGCGTTCCGGGAGGTGGCGAAATGACACTCGCCTCGCGCTACTCGGCGAAACACCGTGGGACAAACCACGTCCCACGAGCTTCACGCTCGACACGGGGGTGTCTCGCGTGAAATACGATCAAGCGCGCTGGACCGACGACAGCGACGACCTGTACGAGCCGCTGCTCTCGGAGAAGACGAGCAAGACAGTCGACATCGAGGATTCGCCGCTGCCAGATGATCTGACGCGGGACAGCCTCTCACTACCGGACCCGGCCGAGCCTGAACTGGCCCGGCACTATACGCGCCTCTCGCAGATGAACTACGGCGTCGAGAGCGGGCCGTTCCCGCTCGGCTCGTGTACGATGAAGTACAACCCCTCCTTCACCGAGGACGTGGCTGCACGGGCGGACGCCGCCATCCACCCTGGCCGACCCGATTCGACGGTACAGGGGACGCTGGCGCTGTGTCACCGGCTCCAGGACTATCTGGGCCGCATCGGCGGCATGGACGCCGTAACGCTACAGCCGCCGGCCGGCGCGGCCGGTGAGTTCACCGGCATCCAGATCGCGAAGGCCTACCACGAACACAACGACGGCGAGCGCTCGGAGGTCGTCATCCCGGACTCGGCGCACGGCACGAACTTCGCGACGGCGGCGATGGCTGGCTACGAGGTCGTGGAGCTACCGAGCGGTGACGACGGCCGCGTCGACATCGAGGCACTGGAGGCGGCCGTCGGCGACGACACTGCCGCGCTGATGCTCACGAACCCCAACACGCTTGGGCTGTTCGAGCGCGATATCGAGCACGTCGCCGACATCGTCCACGACGCCGGCGGCCTGCTGTACTACGACGGCGCGAACCTCAACGCCTTGCTTGGGCGCGCTCGCCCCGGCGACATGGGCTTCGACGTGATGCACTACAACGTCCACAAGACGTTCGCGACACCCCACGGCGGCGGTGGCCCCGGTGCCGGCCCGGTCGGCGTCCGCGAGGAACTGGCCCAGTTCCTCCCGAACCCACACGTCAGGGAACGTGGTGGCAACTACGAACACTACGAGCCGGCGAACTCGATCGGGAAGGTGCATGGCTTCTACGGCAACTGGCCGGTATTGCTCAAGACCTTTGCGTACATCGCCAGATTGGGCGACGAAGGCCTCCGAGACGCCAGCGCGAAGGCCGTGCTGAACGCGAACTACCTCGCTGAGCAGATAGAGTACGAGGTGCCATTTGGCCCGTTCCATCACGAGTTCGTCGCCAGCGCGGGCGAGCAGGACGCTGCTGACGCGGCCAAGCGGATGCTCGATTACGGCGTCCATCCGCCGACGACGAAGTGGCCCGAAATCGTCGACGAGGCGTTGATGACCGAGCCCACGGAAGGAGAAACCAGGCGCTCGCTGGACCAGCTTGCGGCCGCATTCAACGCTGTGGCCGGTGATTCGGACGCCGAACTGGCCGATGCGCCGTCGCGTCCGGCGGCGAAACGCATCGATCAGGTGACCGCGGCCCGGAACCCACAGCTCTCCTGGCAGGCGCTTGACGACACGTAGCCGCTCGTTTCGACATTTGATACTCTCGCCAGAGCGTATATGCCACCCCGTCGTATAGCAGTTACAACGGAACGCTATGTCCGATATGCCGAATTTGTTGTACGTATGCCCTGCCGGCGAAGACGCGGACACAGCCATACCTGACGCACCGGTCTCAGTCACGGCAGTCGCCACCGTGACGGACGCGCTGTCGGAACTGGCCGAGCACGGCTACGATGCCGTCGTCTGTGAACAGCACCTGTCAGGGTCAGAAACCGGGCTAGATGTGTTAGCGGCGATACGTGAGCAGTACGACGCGCTCCCGGTCGTTCTCTGTACGGCCGAGCCAGACGGGACGGTCGCCGCTCGCGCGACACGGCTTGATGTAACCGAGTACGTCCCTCGCAGCGAAGTGTCGCTGACAGATCGGGTGTACGACATCGTGACGCAGGGACGCGAACCGACAGGCCGAGACGACGAGAGCGACCCACCGGCTGCTCCCGATGACCGGCCGACGCGGCTCCCGCCGGAACTTGCAGACTCTTTTGATGCCATCGCCGGCAGTATCTCCGACGCCGTCGTCACCATCGACGCCGACAGCGAGGTCGTATACGCAAACGACGAGGCTGTCGAACTGACGGGCTACGACCGCAAGGAACTAGTTGGCGACGACTTCGCGAAAGTCATTCCCGAACATCTGCGAAGCGCTCACTTCGAGGGATTGGATCGATACCTTCGGACTGGCGACCGGAACGTCGACTGGGACTACCTCGAACTGCCGCTCGTGACCGCCGCCGGAGACCAGCTGACCGTCGCGGTGTCGTTCGGCGATTTCGAGCGAAACGGGCAGTGGTTCTGTACGGGCGTTCTCAGGGACATCTCCGACCGAAAGGAGCGCGAACGGGCCCTCGAAGAGACGAACCGGCGACTCGACCTGGCGCTGGACGGAACGGACACCGGCGTCTACGAGTGGAATCTAGAAACTGACGAGATGGTCTGGGACGAGGCGACCGCGGAACTCTTCGGGACGACACCGACGGCCTTCGAAGGCACCGCCTCGGCGTTCTACGAGTATATCCACCCCGACGACCGCCAGTCGCTCGAAGCGGCGTTCGAGCGGGTGTCTGAAAGCGATGAACGAGTCGACGCCGAGTTCCGTACCGACGTCGACGGGGAGACGCGGTGGCTCCGGACGCGCGGAGTCATCGAGGAACGCGACGCACAGGCTCCGCGTCTCGTCGCCATCGCCACGGATATCACAGCACGCAAGGAGCGCGAACGGACGCTGCGTGCCAACAACGACTCGCTACAGGAGCTGACACAGCTTGCTACCGGAAACGGACTCAGCGAGGCCGAGACCGTCGGTCGAGTCATCGAAATCGGGCTGGACCGACTCGACATGGCGTTTGGCTACCTGAGCCGTATCGAGGACGGAGTCCACGAAATCCAGACGGTCACTGGGAACACCCCTCTCGAATCCGGGACAGAGACGCCGCTTGCGGATACCTACTGCCAGCGAGTGCTCGACTCCGGTGACCTCTATGCGATTGCCGATGCCACCACCGAGGGGGGACACGCGGCGGACGTGTACCAGCAAAGCGGCGTCGCGTGCTACGCCGGTGGCCTCATCACGGTCGCCGGCGAGCCATACGGAACGCTCTGTTTCGGGGACGAACAGGCCCGGTCGGAGTCGTTCTCCGATAGCGAGGAGGCGTTCATGAAACTGCTCGTTGAGTGGGTCAACCACGAACTCGAACGCCGCCACCGTGAGGACGAACTCGAACGGTACGAGAACATCATCGAGGCGGTCGACGACGGCGTGTACGCCCTCGACTCCGAAGGGTACTTCGAGTTCGTCAATCAGGCGATGACCGACCTGACGGGCTACTCCGAGGAAGAACTGCTTGGCTCGTACACCGGCTTCATCAAGAACGACGGCGTCGTCGAGCGCGCCGAATCCATCGTTCAGGAGATGATATTCGAGGACCGCGACGACGAGGAGACGTTCGAACTGGCGATCCAGCAGGCGTCGGGAGGGTCGTTCCCTGCGCAAGACCACATGACGCTACTGTACGACGACGACGAGCGATTCGCCGGGACCGCAGGCGTTATTCGGGATATCACGGAGCAGAAACGGCGTGACGAGGCGTTGTCCGGACTACTGGACACGACCCGGTCGCTCATGCAGGCACAGACGCCCCAGGAAGTCGCCGAAACGGTCATCGAGGCGACCCGGTCGGACCTCGGGTTCGACCACTCGCTCGTGCGGCTGTACGACGAGGAGACGGACACGCTCCGGCCAGCCGCTGCCAGCGACAAAGTCCCGGACCGGCCGGTATACAACGCCGACGAGGGGTTTCCCGGAGAAGCGTTCGAGCGCGGCGACCCGCTGGTCATCGACGAGTTCGACCGGGTCGACAACTACGACTCCGACGTTCTGTCGGCGACGATGTACCTCCCGATGGGTGACCACGGTGTCGTGAGTGTCGGTGCGCAACAGGGACACGAGTTCACCGAATCGGATGTCTCCGTCGGGAAGATTCTCGCGTCCAATGCAGCCGCCGCGTTCGACCGCGTCGAGCGCGAGCGGAGCCTGTTGCGGTACGAATCAGTGGTCGAAAATGTCCGTGATATGATGTACGTCCTCGACGACGAAGGCCGGTTCCAGCTGGTCACCGAACCGCTCGCGGAATGGCTCGGCTACGAGCGGGCGACGCTTCTGGGCCAGCACCCGCGCATTGTTCTCGATCAGGACGCGATTGATGAGTTTACATGTCGCATCGGTGACCTCTGTCAGCAGGGCGGAACCGGGGCGGTCCAGCTCGAAACGGCGCTGGAAACGGCACACGGAGAGCAGCGCCCGGCAGAGATCGAGGTGTCGCTGATCGACGCGGACCAGTTTCGTGGTACCGTCGGCGTCGTCCGGGACCTGACTGAACTCAAGCAGGCGCGGGCAGAGCTGGAAGACGAACGCGACCGGTTCTCGTACCTGTTTAACACGCTTCCAGACGCCGTCATCGAGACGGAGACAGTTGCGGATGAGTCGGTCGTCAGATCAGTCAACCCCGCGTTTTCCGACGTGTTCGGGTACGGTCAGGACACGGCCGTCGACAGTCCCCTATCCGACCTCCTCCGGCTGCCGGACACTACGAACGACGAACTACCCCAGTTTGACGATGGACAGGCAGACGGCGACCCTTTCCAGACTGAACTCCGACTGATGACCGAGACAGGGTTCCGTGACTTCCTCTTCCGGGGCGTGCCATACAGCCGGGACGGCGACAGCGTCCGCGGGTTCGGTATCTACACGGACATAACCGAACAGCGCGAGCGTGAGCGCCGGCTGAAACTGCTCAACCGGGTCCTGCGGCACAATCTCAGAAACGACCTGACCGTCGTCCTTGGCATGGCTGACGCGCTGGACGAGCGAATCGACGATGAGAATCATCGCTCCATTCTCCACAGGCTCCAGCGAAAGGCCGAAGAGATGGCGTCGCTGAGCGAGCGCGCACGCGATATGGAGCGGTCCGTGCGCCGCGACCAGTTTGGCACGGGCCCGGTCGACGTGTCAGCGACTATCACGGATATCGTGTCATCGCATCGTGATAAGCACGCCGGCAAAATTGAAACACACCTCCCGGAGACGCCGGTTACGGCGGGTGACGGGCGGCTACATCGAATTCTGGGCGAACTCGTCGAAAACAGCCTCGAACACGGCGGCGATGACCCTTCGGTCCGCGTCGACGTCCAGGTGGACCGACAAACCGTTTCTATCACGGTCGCTGACGACGGGCCGGGGATTCCACAGCACGAACTCGATGTTGTGACGGGCGACGAACCAATAACGCAACTGCGCCACGGAACCGGACTCGGCCTGTGGCTGGTCGTCTGGGTGGCCGAAACCTACGGCGGCACGGTGGACTTCGGTAGCGGTTCGGACGGCGGGGCAGTCGTCACGCTGAAACTGCCCCGGATAGACGTCTAGATAGTGTCGCGGATCCGGTCGGCGAGCACGCTGTACTGCTCCGTGCCCGTCCCTTTCTGGACCACGGCAGTGACGCCGTGCTCTGTGGCGGCATCTGCGACATCGTCGTGCTCACGGGCCGTAAACAGCAGGAACGGGATGTCAACGCCGTTCTCCCGAAGCGCGGCACACAGCTCCATCCCGTCAAGCCGGGGCATCTTGTAGTCACTGACGACTGCGTCGAAATCGCCATCAGTGGCCAGGTCCAGTGCCGCCTCTGGGTCGGCCTCCGTCGTTATTTCGAATCCGTCTTCCTGTCCCAGAAACGTCCCGACGATTTCTAGAACGTCTACGTCCTCGTCTACCAGTAGGACCTCGATACTCATCGGTTCTATGTCTGTGGTTCCCCGATAAAAACTCTCGGTCACCGCATCGCATCTAGGTCGACCACGACTCGCTTGTCCACGGTAATCCACGTCGATAGCTTGGCAATGCCGGAAAGCCCCCGTGGTGACACGGTACAGCGGTCCGGTTCACCGGTGTACTCAACCACGGTCATCGACAGCTCGTGCGGGGCCTGCGCCTGTTCGGTGGTCGCGCTCCCTGCACCATCCGGGTCGAGATTCATCGGTAGTAGATATCTCTCGGGGAGAGTGTAAAACGGCTGCTAAGAGGTCTCTATACCGCTCCGGAGAGCTATGCCGCCTGCCCGGTGTCGACTTCGCCGTTGATACGAACGAACCCGTAGTCACACTCCGGGCAGTGCCACTTGACCTTGGTTCCCAGATGCATCGTCGTGCTCGCGACCTTCCAGAAATCGCGGTACTCTTCGCATTCAGGGCAGTAGTGTTCGAGTTCGAGGCTCATATCGAGTAGTTTCCGCGGGGGTACAGTTGAATTTCCCGGTTCCACTCGGGACGGCGAAGCAGGCAAACCACTCGAACCCCTGTCTTTCAGTATGACTCCGAGTGCGTACGAGCCGACCCATCCAACAGCACTGGCTGCCGATGCGGAGGCACCGCCGCCGTCGGCGACTGCAACGGCGACGTTCGGCATGGGCTGTTTCTGGGGCCCGGACGCGCGGTTCGGCGCGACACCAGGTGTGGTCAGGACCCGGGTCGGCTACGCTGGCGGAACGGAACCGGACCCGAGCTACTATTCGCTGGGCGACCACACCGAGGTTGTGCAGGTCGAGTACAACCCTGACACGGTGAGCTACGAAGCGCTGCTGGACGTGTTCTGGGCGAATCATGCACCGTTCTCTGCACCCCTGAAGCGCCAGTACCGCGGCGTGGTGTTGGCACACGACGACCAGCAGTGCGAGGCCGCCAAGCGGACACGAGACGACCTCGAATCGCGGACAGGGAAGGCCGTTGAGACGGCCATCGAAACACTCGACCAGTTCTATCTGGCGGAAGACTACCATCAGAAGTACGAACTCCGCTCGACGCCAGTAGTCGCCGACGAACTCGAAGACACCTACGGCGACGCGTTCGTCGATTCGACGGTCGCCGCCCGGCTCAACGGCTTCGTCGCCGGCCACGGCGAGGACGACGAACGCGAGGCGCTGTTTGCCGAACTGGATATTTCACCGGCTGCGCTCTCGGAGGTCCGCCGCCGACTCTGAACGCGGTGCCGGCGGTCCACAGTCGCCACGAGGCTCGGTCGCCTATGCTTGCCACGGGACTCGGCCGCCCACGCTCCCAAAGGATTCGCCCACGGCTATAAGACGCTGGCAGTGTCAGATTTAGCTATGACTATCTATACCGGCCGCGGCGATCAGGGCCAGACAGACCTCCGGAACATGGAGCGGGTCTCGAAGGACAGCCGCCGCATCGAGGCGTACGGCACCGTCGACGAAGTGAACGCGCTGGTCGGCGTCGTCAGACCGACCGGTCACGACGACATCGACGAGAAGCTCCGCGTCGTCCAGAACCATCTCCACATCGTGCAGGCCGACTTCGCCAACCCCAGCCCAGAGGAGGGCGACCCGCGGATACAGGAGTCCCACGTCGAGACGCTGGAAGAACTCATCGACGAGGCCGACTCAGAGCTGGACCCGCTCGAATCGTTCATCCTCCCATCCGGGTCCGAACCCGGGGCGAAGCTCCACCACGCCCGCGCGGTCTGTCGCCGCGCAGAGCGCCGCTGTGTCTCCTTCGCCGCCGAGGAGGCTGGCGTCAATGAGACGGCTATCATCTACCTGAACCGGCTCTCTGACGCCCTGTTTACGCTTGCCCGCCTCGTCAACAAGCGTGAAGGCATCCGCGAGGAGAACCCCGAGTACTGACGACTACACCACTTTTGTCCGGCAGGTAGGTATCGGTGACTCGACGCCACGCCAGCGCCGGCGGTTCGCAATAGCAAAGTGACCGGCCCGGAAGGGTGAGGTATGAAAGCGACCGCGAAGGCACATCCGATTCAGGGGCTGGTCAAGTACCACGGGATGCGCGACGAGGAACTGCGACTGCCGTACCACGACAGCATCTCCGTCTGTACCGCGCCGAGCCACTCGAAGACGACGGCCGCCTTCGGCCCGAACCGCGAGGAGGACGTGTACGTCATCGACGGCGAAACGGTCACCGGCCGCGGGGCCGAGCGTATCGACGCCGTCGTGGACCACGTCCGCGACCTCGCCGGCATCGACTACGGCGTCCGCTTCGAGTCGGCGAACAACTTCCCGACGAACATCGGCTTTGGCTCGTCCTCATCCGGCTTTGCCGCCGCGGCGATGGCCCTTGTCGAGGCGGCCGGTCTCGACATGACGCGACCGGAAATCTCGACCGTCGCACGCCGCGGCTCCTCCTCGGCCGCCCGCGCCGTAACGGGCGCGTTCTCCCACCTGCGGACCGGCATGAACGATAAAGACTGCCGGAGCGAGCGCATCGAGACGGACCTCGAAGACGACCTGCGAATTGTCGCCGGGATGGTCCCATCCTACAAGGAAACCGAGGAAGCCCACAGGGAGGCCGCCGAGAGCCACATGTTCGAATCCCGGATGGCCCACATTCACAGCCAGATTTCGGATATGCGCGACGCGCTGTACGACGGCGACTTCGACGCTGTCTTCGACCTCGCCGAGAAAGACTCCCTGTCGCTGGCCGCCGCAACAATGACCGGCCCCGCCGGCTGGGTGTACTGGCAGCCCCGCACCATCGAGATATTCAACGCCGTCAGAGAACTCCGGAACACCGAGGACGTGCCGGTGTACTTCTCCGTCGACACCGGCGCGAGCGTCTACATCAATACGACTGAGGAGTACGTCGGCCGCGTCGAAGAGACGGTCGCCGACTGCGGCGTCGACACCCGCGTCTGGGATGTTGGCGGCCCCGCACAGATTCTCGACGAGGACAAGGCGCTGTTCTGAACTAGTCGACTGGCCGCCGGAGGCGGATCTCGACTTCGGTTCCTCCGAACCGGCTCTCCGACACCGAGATCGACCCATCCGACTCGCGGACGATCCACTGCGTGAGCCACAGCCCCGTGCCCGTGCTGTGCGTGAGCGGTGTCTCCGTTCCAGTTGTGAGAACCGCCTGCTCCGTCTCAGGGAGCCCCGGCCCGTTGTCAGCTACTCGGAGCACGACGCGGTCACCTTCGACCGCCGGTTCGACTACCACGTCGACCTGAGGCGTGTCGGCATCATTGTGTTCCACTGCGTTGTCGAGGACGTTATCAACGCGTACGGCAGGAGTTCGTGACCGACGACGTGGCCCTCGACCTGCAAGTCTTGTCGGAGTTCGATGGTCGTGTGCTCGGCTTGCAGGCGGCCGGCCCGGTCACAGAGCAATACACGCGGGTCGAAGGTTGTCTGTTCTGTCTCGTCGCTGTTTTGTAGTTTCTCAATCTGGTGGGCAGCCTCACTCAAACCACGGATATCCTCGATACGGTCCGCAATAATGTCGATATGCTCGCTCTCCCGTTCGTCGCTGAGTAGCTCCAGATGCCCGCGGATGACGGTCACGTCGTTGCGGATGTTATGCCGAAACAGGCGGTTGAGGACCGTGAGTCGCTGCTCGCGTTGTTTTTGCTCCGAGATGTCGTGGACGAACAGCGATGCACCGTCCGTGCTCTCGCCGGTGAGTGGCGCACCCCACAGCCGCACGTCGAGCGATGACCCGTTGGCGTGCCGGTGACAGGATTCGACGCCGGTGAGCGATTCACCGTCGACAAGTGACGCCAGCAGCCTATCGAGCGTCTCCGGTGATTCGGCCAGCGTGTCGGCATACGGGCGGCCGACTACCTGACTCTCGTCCCAGCCAAACAGCCGCTCGGCACCGTCGTTCCAGAACTGAATCGACCTTTCAGCGTCCAGCACCACCACTGCGGCAGGTATTGACTGGACCATGGCTGAGAAGCGCTCCGTTAGCGACCCGACCGAATTCGCCAGTATTTCGACCTCCGTCTCGCGGTCGAGCCGAGCGTCCAGCAGCGCCAGTAGCTCAGACAGCAGCGTCCGAGACAGCGCCTCTCGCTCACGGACGGCGCTGTTCTGATACACATCCAACAGCGCTTCGCGCGTTTCTGTGCGCCCTTCTTCAGCTAGCGATTGAAACAGCTCACCAACAAGTAACTCAGCGCCGTCGTCCATTTTAGGCTAGCCTAATCGGGGGAGTACATGAATATAAATGGAGCGATGGTCGCCGATTCGACTCTCTGCGGAGATAGGTCTATCAGCGTCTAGTTCCAACCGGGCAGTATGCGCGTCGCCGTCCTTGGAGCTGGATACGCCGGACTCACGCTCGCCAGAAAGCTCGAACAGACTCTCCCCGACAGCGTCTCACTGGTCGTCGTCGACGAACAGACGGAGCACCTCGTCCAGCACGAACTCCACCGGGTCGTCAGACGGCCGTCACTGGCCGAGGAAATTACCGTCGACCTCGATGGCGTCCTCGACTGTGAGATTCGACAGGCGACGGTCACCGATGTTGACCCGGATGCCGGCGTGGCGACGCTGGACGGGTCGGAGACGCTGTCCTACGACGTGGGCGCGGTGTGTCTCGGCGCTCGGACGGCATTCTATGGGCTCCCGGGTGTGCGCGAGCACGCGACGCCACTGAAGCGCCTCGACGACGCCCACGTGATCCGCGAGCGGTTCCACGGACTCAGTGACGGCGACCGTGTGGTTGTCGGCGGTGCTGGCCTGTCCGGCGTGCAGGTGGCCGGCGAACTGGCCGAGATGCGCGAGGACAGCGATATCGAGGTCCTCCTGCTCGAACAGGAAGACGCCGTCGCGCCGGCGTTCCCGTCGTCGTTCCAGTCGGCCGTCCACGACGCGCTGGTCGACGCTGGCGTGACAGTCAGGACCGGCACCGGTGTGGCCGAGGCCGATGCCGATGTCATTACGCTCACGGACGGCTCGGACCTGACGGTGGACCAGTTCGTCTGGACCGGCGGTATCGAGGGGTCGCCGGCGCTTGACGCCGACCGACCCGTCGTCCGGGCGGACCTCCGACTCGGCGAGTCGACGTTCGCCGTCGGCGACGCCGCTCGGGTCGTCGACAGCGACGGCGAGGCTGTGCCAGCAAGCGCAGCGGCGGCCATCCGCGAGGCCCGCGTCGCCGCCGACAACATCGGAACACTCGTCGAGCGGTTACAGGGTAGCTCCGGCGAGTTCCAGCCCCGACTGACACAGTACCAGTTCAACGTGCCAGGGTGGCTCGTCTCGGTCGGCGACGACGCCGTGGCGAAGGTCGGTCCCTCTGTTCTCACCGGGCGGGCCGCGCTGGCGCTCAAGACAACTGTCGGCGCGGGCTATCTTGGAACGGTGGGTGCCGTCCAGAATGCCGTCGACCTCGTCAGCGAGGAATTGGATCTTACCGGCGAGGTAAAGAACGAGTAGAAATACTGCGACAACTGTCGACCGGCGCGTCAGTCCTCGCCGTCCGCGGTTGCGTTCCCGAGCACGTCGTCGGGTTCGATCCAGATGACGAATTCGTCTTCGCCGTCGCGGTCGACGACACCGTTGATGTAATCGCCGTCGACTGGGGCGGTGTTCACTTCGGATTCAGCGACAGGCACGACCTGCCGGACCTCGTCGACGATCCAGCCCATCGCGCCCTGTTCCTCGAACACACCTGCATCAAAGACGACGATGAGGTTCTCCGACCCGTCGCTTTCGATATCCATCATCTCCTTGGGGTTGAGGATCGTCGTAATCTGCCCCCGGAGGTCAACGACGCCCTCGACGTAGTCGTCGGTGTTGGGAACGCGGGTGACCGACTCGCGTTTGACAATCTCCTCAACGTAGTCGATGTCGAGACAGTAGTACTCGTCGCCGAGCGCGAATTCGAGTACCCGGACCAGTTCTTCTGTCTGGGTCGCGTCGTCGTCGATAGCCGCGGCGCGAGCACCACCCTCGGTTGTGGCGGTGTTGTCCGACGCCATCGCCTCCTCAATGAGTTCCTGGTCCGGCAACTCGACGCCAGTCGGCCCCTGCATCGGGCTGGCCGACGCCGACAGGTCATCCGTCGGCTGGTCGGCAACACCGGCGTCGACGTTCTCAGGGGTCATCTGTGCGGAGGCCTCTGCCGCTCGCTGTGCGGCGGCCATCGCGTCGGTGTCGCTCTGGTCAGTGGCGGCGCTGTCGGAGTCAGTGTCGGTGTCGCCGTCATTGGCAACCTGTCCATCGGCCGCAGCCGCTTCATTAGACGCGTCATCGCTGGCGGCGGTCGCCGGTTCCGCGTCGGCGGCCTCGCCCGCCGTCGCCTCGGTTTCGCCCTCATCGTCGGGCTGTTTGCCGGACCCGTCCGCGGAGGCCTCGTCCGACTCCGCGGTGTCGTCGGTAGTTTCTGCCTTGTTCCCCTCGCGCATCTGTCGGATGCGCTCCGCCCTGTCCATGCGTTCGTCGTCACTCATGCTGGTACCTCTGTGTCGGTAAAGCCGAACTGCTCGTCGAGTTCTTCGGCGATGTCCTCGAAGACAGCCGCCATGTCGCACGATTCCTCGGTCGCGAAGATAGACTGGCCGGCGCTGAACGCGCGCTGCAGCGCTACCCGTTTGCGGACCTCCCAGACGGGGCTGTCCGGGAACGCCATGTTGAACCATTCGAGCATCGTCTCGTCTTCGGATGTCGTTTCGACCCGGTTGGCGACGACGCCGAGCGTGTTGATCGACGCGTCGGTCTGGCGCTCCATTGCGGCCATCTGGTCCATCAGCAGTTCGATGGCTCGCTCGGAGGTGGCCTCAGTCAGTGCGGGAATGAGGACGTTCTGTGCGGCGTACATACCGGTGTCGGTCAGCTTCCCGTAGAACGGCGGGCAGTCGATGATAACGTAGTCGTAGTCGGCATCGAGTGTCGACAGCGCCCGGTCGAGCGTGTCGAGCGCGTGTGACCCTGTGACCATCTCCGGCGTGATGTTGATAGCGAACGAAGCCAGCGCGGCCTGGTCGATATCCCCGCCCTGGGTGTTGACCCGGGCGATGAGGTCGGCGATGGTCAGTTCGTGTTCGGCCTGGAGCATATCGATGCTGGAAGGAATCACGTCCATCTCCTCACCCTCGCAGATTAGCTCACCCAGCGCCGATGGGTCGCCGGTCAGTGCGTCGAACAGCGTCGGCGGGTCGGCGTCATACGCCTCGACGAGGCCGACGCCTTCCGTGGCGTTGCCCTGCGGGTCGAGGTCGATAAAGAGGACGTCCCGGCCGCGGTCGTTCAGTGCACCGGCTACGTTGATAGCAACTGTCGTCTTTCCGGTCCCGCCTTTCGCGTTGGTCACACAGAAGCGGGCTGGACCGGTTCCTGATTGCCGGTTCATCATCCAAGTATCCACAGGTCGACTCCGAGCCACTATAAAAATGTGGTCCCGATTATCAACGTCGCAACTGGGGGACGGAACGCGGACGAGACGGAAACACCCGCGAGCGTGTGCATGACGGCCGTCTGACGGTGTGCAAGATTTATGATTGTGTAGATTGAAGGGTCAGTATCATGACCATCAACCCGCGCGATTACGACCTCGACGAGTTACGGAAGATGGCTCGTCAGCGGGGCAACGGGATGGGCGACGAGGACGTCCCGGACCCGACGGACCTTGACATGGGGCTTGACGACGCCGATGAAGAGGTGCTTGCAGGGAGTTCGTTCCGCTCCGGGCTGTACCGTGAACTGCTGCCGTTCCTCAGTGGTGACGCACAGGAGAAGCCCTATCTCGAAGCACTGCCCGAGACCTATGCCGCGGAGTTCGTGGTCTTCGAGTGGCTTGAGTTCCTCCTGATGCACTCCGGGTATAAGGGAGCCGACGAAGCGCTCGATTACTATCGCTCGATCGACTGGCTAACCGAGGACGTACAGGACGACCTCTCGGATTACCTGCTTGGTATCGACGAGTCCGCGACCAACGACGACAACGAACTGAGCGTTGACGACCATATGCTAAGTCTCGTCTATATTGCGAAGCTCACTGCGATGACGTAACGTCCGTTTTCAGGACCAATTCTTTCCACCGAATTCCTGTTATTGAGCGGGATTCAGTATCAGCTCCCCGAGGGGACAGCTATCAGTCCTGAATACTAGGGAGAGGATATATATCGGGCGGTCGACAAGGACGACCGTATATGAGTGACGAGGATGCGGACGACGACACCGGGTCCGAATCGGACGCCGGTGTGTCGTCAGACGGCGCTGCCGCTGTTCCGGTCGGGGTCAAGCTCGGGAGCACCCGGACCGTCATTGCCCTGCCGGGCGAACACGGCACGGAGAACCAGATTATCAAGACACTGACGTGCATGGCGACGTACGAGGACGCCCTGACCGGCGAGGAGAAGATCCTCTACGGCGAAGAAGCGGCCCGCGAGTATCCGGACCGCGTCGAGTATATGCTCCGGTCGGGGCTCCCCGAGGACGCTGACCGGGCCGAGATGACCAAAACGTTCTTCGAGGCCATCATCGAGGAACACGACATCCCGGCAAACAGCGGCGTCGTGTACGCCATCCCGACTATCGACAATCCGACCGGACTGGAGAACCTGCAGAACGTCATCGAGAACTCCTCTATCGGGCTGGACCTCGTCGAGAGCTATCCGGAGTCGCTGTGTGGCTCCATCCCGGCCTTTGGCGACGATCTTGAAGCTATCGACGAGATCTTCGTCGCTGTCAACATGGGGTCGACGAACCTCGAAGCCTCCGCGTACCGTCGCGGCGAGCAGCTCTCCCCCTTCACGACGGGCGCGGTGACCGGGAACGAAGTCGACCGGATGATCGCCAACTACGTTGAGGAAGAAACGCAGGGCCGTGTCAACATCGACAACCAGACTGCCCGAGAATACAAGGAAGAACACGCCGACTTCGTCGATTTCGAACCGTTCACCGATATCATCCAGCAGCCCGGCGGCGGCTCACACGAGTTCACTATCGAGCGCTCTGTGATGGACGCGGTCAACGAGTACCTCGACGACGCCGTCGACGAACTGGCGAACACGTTCCTGCCGGAGCTGGCAAACGACTACATGAAAGTGTACCAGCTCGCGCTGGACCGCCCGATCGCCATCACCGGCGGTATGGCCTGCATCCCCGGCATCGTCGACGAGTTCGAAGAACGACTCAGTGCGGAGCTGAACCGCGACATTGATGTCATCGCTGCCGACGAACCGGACATCGCGCCGACCATCGGCGCACAGCGGATCGCGGCGCGTCTCGTCGAGACCAACTAGGGATTCCGCCAGCAGTCCAGCCACCGCTCGATTCTGGGCTCGGACTGTTCCATCTTGTGACCGCGATCGGCCGAGAGCAGTTCGAATACGTCAGTGTCGATTCCGAGGCTGGTCGCGCCGGCCGAGAGACCACCACCCTGTCGCTCCTGCGACGACCCCCCACCGAGTTGGGTACGTGGCATACACTCGGCTACAGGAGCCTGACACCTAAAGCCAAGTCAGACAACCGGCTGACGGACGCGGAACGGGCCCAGCGACTGTGTCTTTCCCCATCCCTGTTCTCGCTAGCCGCTTCGGAGGACCGTCAACTCTCGTTATTAATTGTGGCTGTTTACCACTCCTCATGTGATGTACTGCCACTAAGCGGCTGTTACAGCCTGTCTCCCGCCCAGACCGACTATGGTCAGGAGAAAATTTATATCCTTCAGTAGAATATATACAATTATAATGGATTGCACCAACTGTGGCACGCGGATGTCATACAACGACCAGACAACAAAACTCACCGAGTTTGTCTGTCCCAGTTGTCACGAAACCGTTATCGACTGGAAGGCTGAAGCCCGCAACGCCCGCGTCCACTGACCGGTCCCGTCCGCTTTTTGATCGATAGTCCACTGTCAGCCACTGCTCTGGCTATTGACTCTCTTTTCCGAACCGTTCCTGACTTCGACAGCGGCCCGTGCTGGCGCTCCTGCGTCGGCCGGCGATGTGTCGCCGAGCGCCTTGCTGCCCACATCAACGATGGTGCCCACAAGAGTGTGCATATTCGTTCAGAAACGATTGCCGAATCTTTTTATATTTCAGGAGGAGATAACGAGGCAATGGCAGATTCGTCACGCATCGGCTGTCTCTACGTCGACGCCTGTACGGACGAGCAGGCGACGGCGTACGACTGGTGTCAGGAGGCGGTCGACGGTGCGGAGCGATGTGCACTCTCTTCGGTCGAGCCGACCGAATACGACGTCCTCTGGTGGCATCGGGACGAACTGTTCGACGAGCGCGCGCTGGCTGACGCACCGGCGCTGGCTGCGTACGTTCGCGACGGCGGGACCCTCCTGCTGACGCTGAGTGCGCTCCCGGCTGTCGAACCGCTGGGGTTCGAGGAGGTCGCGCCAGACGCCACCGGCTGGGAAGAGGTTCCGGAGCCGACCGGCCACCTCTGGCAGGCGCTGTACGACGACCACCCGATTCACGCAGACTACGACACCCTTCGCGTTCACACCCGCGGTGCCGGTGTCACGATACCCTACGCGAGATACGAGTCTATCGCGCCCCGGTCAGGGGACGTGCTCGCGAGCACAATCCGGGGCGACACCGATGTAGTCAAACAGATGGCGATACTCTCCTGGGAGCCCGGCGACGGGCAGGTACTGGGCATCGGGTCCTCCGTCGCGTTCGCACAGCCGACCCACGACGTGTGTCAGGGCAACCGCGAGACGCTCATCGAGAACGCACTGGCGTTTCTGGCGGCAGACGAACGGCACCCGCTGACCGGCCGCCCGAAGAATGTTGACACGTTCGGGCAGTTGCGCGAGCGTCTCGACGACGACCTGAGTCGTCCGTCCTATCATGTGACGCCGCCGGCAAACTGGCTCAACGACCCGAACGGGCTCATCCACTGGAACGGTCGCTATCACCTGTTCTACCAGTACAACCCCGCCGGACCGTTTCACAACACGATCCACTGGGGCCACGCCGTCAGCGACGACCTCGTCCACTGGGAGGACCGCCCCGTCGCGCTCACGCCCTCGCCCGACGGGCCGGACCGGGATGGCTGCTGGTCCGGCTGTGCGGTCGACAACGCTGGCGTTCCGACCGTGCTGTACACGGGCGGCCGCGACAAGCGCCAGCTCCCCTGTATCGCCACCGCTGCGGACGACGACCTTACGGCCTGGGACAAGGACCCGGACAACCCCATCATCGAGGAGCTACCGGCCAAACCGGAAGTGCTCCGCACCGAGGACTGGGAGGGAGAGTTCCGGGACCACTGCGTCTGGCGCGAGAACGAAACTTGGTACCAGCTCATCGGAGCCGGTATCGAGGGCGGCGGCGGCGCGGCGCTGCTGTACGAGTCCGCCGACCTCCGGAACTGGGAGTACCAGGGGCCGATCCTTGCTGGCGACCGCGACACCGCCGGGACTGTCTGGGAGTGCCCGGAACTACTCGATTTCGGCGACAGACAGCTCCTCCACATCTCGAACTACGAGGACGTGGTGTACTTTCTCGGCACCTATGAGGACGGCGAGTTCGATGTCGACCGGCGCGACAAGCTCGACCACGGCGACTTCTACGCCCCGCAGTCGATGTGGACCGACGACGGCCGCATCCTGACATGGGGATGGCTTCCTGAAGCCCGCGACGTGAGCGGGCAGTGGGACGCCGGCTGGTCCGGTGCGATGTCGCTGCCCCGGGAGTTGTCGCTGGCCGACGACGGCGGCCTCTGCCAGCGGCCGGCCCCCGAACTCACCGAGCTACGCGGCGACAACACCAGCTACGACGTGGTGCGCCTCGACGCGGGCGACACCGAGCAGTTGTCAGTCGAGAGCCGGTCATTCGAGCTTCGTGCCACGGTTCGACTGGAAGACGCCGAGGCCATCGAGCTGTCCGTCCTCGAATCGCCGGACGGCGAGGAACGGACGCCGATTCGATACTCGTATGAGAGCGAAATCGCCGTCGACCGGTCGGCCTCAAGCACTGACCCGCAGGCAACCGGCGACACCCAGACGATGCGAGTCCGACCGTACGACGCGCCGCTGTCGCTGCGTGTCTTCGTCGACGGGAGCGTTGTTGAGGTGTTCGCCAACGAACGGCACTGCCTGACCAGCCGTGTGTACCCGACCCGCGAGGACGCCACCGGCATCTCGCTGTCGGCCGAGGGCGGGCACGCGACTATCGCGTCGCTGGACGTCTGGGAACTGGACTCTGTCTGGTAGACAGTCCCGGCCGAATTCCTGTGAAAAGACCGCTTTGAGACGCTTTACTTCCGCTCAGCCTCGGTTCGCGCGCCGTAGCCACCGGCACTGGTATCGTTGTGTTTCCCGCGCCGAATCAGCTCTCGGTCCGTCAGTGGGAGTGTCTCGCCGTCCAGCGGGATGTGCCAGTGCCCGAGCGACCCGATAATGCGTGTCCGGCTCCCCTCCACCTCAAGCCGGAGCGTCGGGCCGAGTGAGCCGCCGAACCGGCGCATCTGCTCAGACTCGGACAGATGGGCGATTTCGTCCAGCGTCTCGCCGTCGAAGTCGTAGTAGTTGAAGAAGCTCTGGACCAGCACCTCGTCGCCGTGGGGAAACGCCATCCACGAGTAGGACTGGAACGGCGCGTTTTCGGGGTTCGTAGCGACGAGGCCCGACTCGTTTAGCGGGACGTAATCGCCGCGGAGGTCCTCGGCGACGAAGCCGTACAGCGCGTCGAACCCCTCAAGGCCCGGCGCAAACGTGTGGAGGTGGCTGGAGATAAAGAGGTAGTAGAGGCCGTCCCGATACACGACGTGGGGTCGTTCGAGTTCCTGATTGACGCCCACAGCGTCCAGCAGTGGGTCTTCGAGCTCCCACGCCAGCGGGTCGCCCGTCGGCGAGCGAGCGATGCCAACGCTCCCGTTAAATTCCTGTAGCGCGTCGTCGCCACCACAGACGTCGCTGCCCTCCGGTACTGGCGTGTTCGCCTCGAACAGGAGCCACGTCTCGCCCGTTTCGGGGTCTTCGAAGAACCACGGGTCGCGGAAGGTGTATATCATCCTGCGGGACTGGTCTTCGCGCTCGTAGCGGTCGCCGTCGGGCTGGAGCAGTTCGTGATGGGTCCACGGACCGCAAAGCTCGAACTCGTCGGCCGTTTCGATGCTGCCGCCGCCCGCGCCGACGATGCGTTGTGTGTAGGTCAGGTCTTCGGCCCCTTCCTCGCCGGCCGCAGTGTAGAACAAATAAACGCTGCCGTCGTCGTCATACAGTGCCGACCCGGCCCACTGGCGCTGGCCCAGCGGCTCCTCGAACACCGGGCCGGCGTTGTGCCAGTTGCGACCGTCGTCGGAGTAGAAACAGCGGACGGTCGCCACATCGTGGCGCTTACCGGGCAACAGGTCCGATGGGGCGGTCAGCGAGAAACAGACCCGGTAGCCATCGACTGTCGCCAGCGTGCCGTCGCGGTTACGGAGGAACCAGGTATCCCAGATATGGACCTCGGGAATCTGTTCGGTTTGGGGCGGGTAGACGATGGGGGCGACGGTGTCGTCAGTCCGCTCGATCCGACTCGCCTGCTCGCGTGTCCACCCGGCGCGCCCCTTCGTTCCGGAACGACCCTCGCCGAGCGCCTCGTTTGTCATACCTCACGTTGGGCCGACCACGGCTATAAATGTTGCCGGGAAGGTACCACGGGTGTTGTATGAAGATTTTCTAATACGTGTGTTCTCGGGGGAGGGCTGGCTGAAAAAACAGACAGTTAGTAGTTCAGAACCGGCAAGCAGTGCGTTACTCGCTTGAGTCCTCACTTCCGCTGACACCCTCTGGGCCGGTGATATCGAGCGGCCGGACCCACTCATACCAGATGAANACGACGCCGAGGCCGTANCCCAGNGCCCAGACAGCGCTCCCGACCCAGGGGTAGCCNAGCGTGCTGAATCCCCAGTTTGCGAGGCCCGGGAGGATGATAGCAGCGAGAACCGTCAGCACTAATATCNCNGTGTCNCGGNTNTTCACAGTTGCGTCCTCCCAATCGCTGTGCNGTTCATACCTCAAGATAGGCTCGGACACTCGTGAGTCTGTCGGAANACCGAACCGTGACCNGGACGGAACTGACGCCGTAGCCGTCCCATTTTTATCATCGTATGCCCTACCCCGGATGTCGGGAATGTCTCAGAACCACACAGACCGGTCGTCTTCGGAAGACATCGAGTGGTGCTACGATGCTGTCCATCGTGTGTCGCGGACGTTTAGTCTCACAATTTCGGAACTCAACGAACCGATGGCCCGGGACATCTGTCTGGGCTATCTTCTTTGTCGTGTGGCTGACACGATTGAGGACGCCGGCCATCTCCCTCCAGCGGTACAGACCGAACTCTTGCAGACGTATAGTCGCTCGCTCGAACCATCGAGCGGGACGACCGTGTCATCGTTCCACGACGCCGTCGAGGAGTGGATTCCCACGACGACGAACGCTGACTGGGAAGTCGTCGAGAATGCGGGCCGTATCGTCGACGTGTTTCACACGCTTGACGACCACTCCACGCAGACCATCCGCGGGCCGGTCCGGGAGCTCGTCGATGGGATGGCGATGTTCGTCGACCGCTACGCCGACGCCGGTGGGCTTCGAATCAAAACGCTCGACGAACTCGAAGAGTACTGCTGGTACGCCGCAGGCACTGTGGGCACGCTGGTGACCGGGCTGGTTTCCCATGAAGCCACCGACGAGCAGATCGCCCAGATGGAGGAAAACGCCCGCTCCTTTGCCCTGCTGCTCCAGCTCGTCAACGTCGCCAAGGACGCCGCAACGGACATGGAAGAGGAGAACAACGTCTACCTCCCGCTGGAACTACTCCACGAACAGGGGCTTGATCACAGCGACGTGAGCGACACCGGCAACGTCGATTCGCTGGTGCCCGTCATCGAGCAGGTCACCGAGCGAGCAGAGGGCTATCTCGACGACGCACAGGCGTGGCTCGAAGCCATGCCCGAAACCCGCGGTAACACCCTCTCAGCGTGGGCCATTCCGTTCCTGCTCGCGGTCGGGACGATCCGTGAACTCCGCGAACGACCCGCCGACGTCATCGAGCAGGGCAACGTCAAAATTTCTCGCGAGGAGGTCCACTCCGTGACACAGCAGTTCGGCGGCGACAACGACCCCTCTATCGGGGAACTGCGGGCCAAAATCCGCCAACAGCCGCTCCACCAGTACTGACGACCACCAGAGACATTCCCTTTTGCAGTCGCGTCCGTGGCCCGGCCATCGTTGCACATACACACGGACAGCGCCCCGCCCTATCGGTGACTGCTGGTCTCCGCCTCGCGTGCGTCGTACTTCTGAACGAGTTCGCGGAGCCACCAGAGCTTCAATCCGCCCATCGCAAGCGTTGCGACTGTGGCGCTGACCGGCCGACGACGCCAGGCAGCGTACAGAGCAACGACCGACGCTAGCGCGCCGCCGGTGTTACAGATGTTCGGGTACCTGAGGCCCATGGTCCCGTTGGCCTGTTCCGCGAGCCACCACCGCTCTGCCAGCACAGCACGGGTCATCCAGGCGTCCTCGGTCTCGGGCGGGGCAAACAGGACTGGATTGACCAGTGTCCACAGAAGGGCCGCAGTCAGGAGCCGCCAGTCCCGCTGATACACTGCGTACACGATGACAGCGCCGGTCGGCACGCGCGACCAGCCGCTCTTTGGATTCGCATGGCGGGTCCAGAACCAATCCCGCACGCTGTCCGCTCGCACTGTCGTCATATATCCAACTCAACGAGGTCGAGGGAAAACGCTACTGCCACTCGAAGCCGGGGACAGAACACTCATGTCCGCCCTGTGTGAACGCCGTCTATGGCCACAGCGGCGTCGGGACTCTCCGAGCCACAGGTACTCGCCCGGACGAAAGACCGGCTGTTTGCGGACCGCGAGGACGCCTACGTCGTCGCGGACACGCAGTTCGCACAGCAACGCTGGCTGGACGACACCCCTATCGAGGCGGCCGTGCAGGCGACGCTCGCGCCGTTCAACCACGTCCGGGTCGGAACGGGCTATCCCGACCTCGTCGGCGTACAGACGCTCTCGACGGACCTGCTGTCCGTCGACCGACTCGGTGACCGGCCGCCGCTGATCGCCATCGAGGCGAAGGGGTACACCGGCAACGGTGGCGTCGACGCTGAGCGCGGGGTCGTGCAGGCCCACGACCGACTCAACGAGGCCAACGTGGCCTTCCTGACCGCGCCACGGAGTGGCATCTCCACCGCCGCGCGGACGATGGCCCGCGAGCTAAACGTCGGCGTGCTGGGCGTCGACTCCGATGGCTCAGTCTCGGTCCTCGAACGGCCCCGCGTGGTCGGCCACGGGTCGATGGACGCCGCTTCGGCGATCCGGTTCCAGGCCAGCGCTCAGGGTGTCGCCGACCAGAGTTTCGGACTCAACCACCCGAAGAACTACATTGCGGTGCCGCTGGCCGTCCACCACGAGGGCGACACGCGGGACCTGCTTGCGTCTCACGTGGTCAGAGCCGTCGACGGTGCTCTCGCCGGGGCGGCGTTTCTGAACCTAATCGACACCGGTCAGGGCACGCTCACGCTGACGCCGCTGGGTCGGGAGGTTGTCCGGTTCGCGCTCCGGACAGTCGGCGACATCGACGCCGCACTCCGCCGGTTCGAGGACTGGCAGCGGTCCCGCAAGCGATTCATCGACATCGCGCCACAGTGGGGCCAGCTCGTCCGCCGTGTCGTCTCCGACTATCCGGCCACGGACCTCCTCGTCGACGGGCTCTACGCCTGCCACCGGGACGGCTACGGCTCCCCGTCGCTCGTCGAATTCGTGGCGTACCTCCACGCGCTGCACCCCGAGTTCACCGTCGAACTGTTCCTCCGCGGCGACGAGACCGTCCGCCAGCGGGTGTTGACCGGCGACGGGGAACTCCGCCGCTCGGAACTCACCGACGGCAGCGTCTATCACTCCCCCACTGTGTTCCAACTGAAGGCGATCTACTACCACGCCGGCATCGTGACTGACCGGGGCGCAGAACCCTCGAATCTCGACCCCGAGACGGACGAGTGGGCGCTGTGTGACCCGCTCGCGTAGCGGCGGGCATCCAGGCGCTCCAGTAGCTCTACCGACACATAACGCTGAAGCGTGGGTAGCCCCTACTGTGATACAATGTCTCAGACCCTGGAGCTCCCCAACGGCGATGTCGTCTCGCCCGACGACGTGTTCTGCTACAACGACTACCCCTACCGACTCGTCTGGCTGGATGACGATACCCACGAGTTCGCGCTCTCCCCGCTGTACTGGGGCGACAGCGGCATGGACATCCCGTTCCGCGACCGGGAGGCACTCGTCGACCAGTGGGAAGTCGATTCTCACGGACAGATGACGGCCGAAGAGTGGGCGGACTGGCTCGACGACGCGACAGAGGACCCCCGCTACAGCGACGACGAGGTCACGTCGCTTGCGGCCGCGCTCCCGACAGAGTGGGACTCCACGGGCGGGGACCCGGACTCCGGCGGCGGAATTCTGGACCGCCTCGGACTGTAAGCGCTGTCGCCGGACTCTGAAAGGTATTAATCCGTTCGTCCTGCAACCCCTGTCATGGAACCACTCTGGCTCGTCGCTGGCGGGGCCGCTCTCGCCGTGGGCCTCGCGCTGGCGTTTGCGATTACCCGCCGCTCATCCAGCAGTGCGTCGAAACGCGCCCACGAGGCCGCACAGGAGCGAGAACCGCCGGTCGAACTCGGGGAGACCTACGAGTTCGGCATCACCGAATTCAGTGACCACCACTCCGGCGACCGCGTCGCTGTTGGGAAAGTCGAGGGCTTCGTCCTGTTCACCGAAGACGTGCCGTCGTCGGTGTCAGCCGGCGATGTGATCCGAGCGACGGTGCTGTCGTTCAACCGGGGCCACACCTCCGCCGACGCTCGATTCGTCGAACGCGCCTGAGCGAATTGAGCGTCGGCAGTAGCGGAAGCGAACACAGCCTGGCCGACGCCGACTCGCCAGTCCCGATGTGGATGGAGAAACCGATATGTGCCTACCACGATAAAACAGGGCATGAGCGAATCGGACGGGCAGAGCACGCCACAGGACACCCGGGAGGTCATTATGGAGGCCACCTTTCGGGCGCTGAGCAAGCACGGCTACAAGGACTTGCGGGTCCGGGACATCGGCGAGGAGATGGAGATGTCTCGGCAGGTGATCCACTATCATTTCGACGGCAAGTACGACCTGATATCTTCGTTTCTGGAGTACATTATCGACCAGTACGAGGGCAGTGTCGAAGTCGATGATGAAACCGACCCCCGTACAGAACTCGATGTCCGCATCGACCGGTGCCTGTTCGGTCCGGAATTCGACGACTTCTCACACTGGGACCGGATGAAGGTGTACCACGAGCTGTACGCCTACGCGCAAAACGACGACGAGCACCGGGCGCTGTTCAACGAGCACTACGACCGACTTCGCAAAAGCATCTCCACAGTCATCGAAGACGGAGTCGAGCAGGGCACGTTTCGCGATGTTGACGCTGAACTGATGGGGCAGCTCATCACGGACGTGATTCACGCGGCCCGCGGCCGGCGGATTGCGCTTGGCCACGAGGACGCACCCGACGAGGCCAAGCGGGCCGTCAACGACTTTATTCTCGACTCGCTGTACCCGCCGCAGTAGATTGGGCTGAAAAGGCAGCGTCAGAGGGGGCTAATACCGACGCTGAGCGCCCATGTTCCAGTTGCCGACGCCGCGACGACGAGCGCCCCGCCTGCAAGCGTCACGTTCTTCAGGAAACTGTTCAGTTCGTCCTGCCGGTCCTCGTCCGGCACGGCCCAGAAGTCGTGCATCGCAACCGCCGAGACGATGAGGAACACGGCGAGGGCGACCGCTGCGACGACTGGGAAGACACCCACGGTCACACCGAGCCCGCCAAGGATGAGGAGCCCACCGGACGCGAGGACGGAGAATCTCGGCGCCGGGAGGCCCTTGTACTCGGCGTAGCCGGCCATCTGTTCGGTCTGCGTAAAGTGGCTCAGGCCCGTAAAGGCGAGCACGCCGCCGAAGAGGACACGGCCGGCGACGAGCAACACGACGTTGAGTTCGGGTGCCATCACAAACTCACCACCGAGCCCACGCGGGCGTTTCCAGCAGTGTGATTCGGGATAGTAGCGGAATTCATTGTGGGAGTCGATTCTGGCTGCATCGTTAGAGTTCCGGCACGTCTGACGGCATATCGAAGTCGTGGTAGTACTCGCCTTTCTCTTTCGAGAGAATGTCGAGGACAGCGGCAGCACCGTCACCGGCTGCGATGACCGCCTGCCACTTCTCCGCTCGACCCATCGCACCGGTCGCGTACACGTTCTCGACTGACGTTTCCATGTCGACAGTCACGTCGACGACATCTTCATCGGTGAACGCACAGCCGAGATCCTCGGCGAGGCTTCGGTCACCACCAGTCGCGAGAACGACGTACTCCGCGGTGTACTCGTCGTCGTCCGTTGTGAGGACAAATCCGTCGTCAGTCTGTTCGATGGCCGTGACTTCTGTCTCGTACAGCGTTGCGCCACGGTCCCGGGCCTGCCCACGGGCAATCGTGAGGAACTCCTCGCCGCTAATTGAGCGCACGGCGGGGTAATTGAACAGGTGCGCCTTGTGCATCCACGACTCGTCCGTATCGAAGGTGATCGTTTCGAGGTCGTTCTTCGCAGCGTACTGTGCCGCACTCAGGCCGGCGGGGCCGCCGCCGACAACTGCTACATCTGCCATGTTACAGGACACGGACCGCCCACAGAAGAGTTTTACCATCTGGTAAAATATAGTCGAAGCCTCACGTCTGGCCCTGACCCACGCGACGCCCCCACTTACAGAACGTACGGTCCGCGCTGTCGAATCGGCTCGCCGTGCGGGCGACCCGAGACGGCGACGACGCGGAGTGAGTCATCGCTCTGGAGCGTCACCGACCGCGTGTCAGTGACCGGCAGCACATCACCCGCAGTGAACGGTTGCCCCTCGACCGTTCCGTCGCCGGCGACACCGTAGAGAAATCCGGACCACCCTTCCGGGACCGACCACGTCCATGTGTCGGCCACGGCGGCATCGAGATACTCCATCGGCGTATGGAGGCTGATCGGTGAGCCCTCGCCGATAACTGTCGTGACCGTCGCGCCGCCCTGCTCCGCCGTCGGCAGCGTGTCGACCGTCGCATCGCCGTAGTCCGGGTCAGCGTCCTTCTCCGCCTGCGGCAGGTTCACCCAGAGCTGGAGGCCGGTGCAGGCCTGCCCATCGGCGGGGAATTCGGAGTGGCGTATCCCGCTCCCGGTCGTGATACGCATCGCGTCGTTCTCGTATGCGGTATTTGCAACGCCCAGCGAGTCTTCGTGTTCCATACCACCCTCAATCATGTACGAGACGATCTCGAACCCGCGATGGGGGTGCATCGGAAACCCGTTGTCGGGGTCGATGTAGAACTGCTCGAACAGGACAAACGGGTCCAGATTGTACGGATAGCTGTCCGTCGGAAACGCACGGTTCGAATTCACGCCCGTCCCATGCCGGACTTTCTCTCCGGATAGCGGCCCGACAGCCGACGCCTGCGACTCGCTTTCGGTCATACACCTCTTTGTTTACCGAGCGGTAAAAACGGCGTGGCTGCAGCGCAACCGACCGCTATCTAGACTCCCCGTGGCGCTACGACGGTGGTACCAAACTCGTGCTGCGCTCACCGAGGCTAATTCTGGATACTCTGTGTGGCAACTCCAAATTACGAGAATGGTCCCAAACGGTCGTACGCCCTCCTTCAAAAGCGTGCAGTGAGCGGATGGGTTGGGGCGGATTCGAACCGCCGACTTCCTCCGTGTGAAGGAGGTATCATAACCGAACTAGATCACCAACCCAGTGCACTCAACTCTATTCGAGCGCATCCCTTAAGAATTGCTTTCCGACTACGCTTCCTGCTCTTCCGTACCGCGGTACTCGCTGATCTTTTCGCGGGCGTCAGCGATCGCTTCCTCGGCTTCCCCCTCTGCTTTTCCCTGCAGTTCCTTCAGGTCGGCCTTGACGGCCTCCAGTCGGCTGGGTTCCGGCTCTACTTCCTTCCCAGTGAGTTCTCGGAACCGTTCCTCGACCGGTTCGAGTTCCTCTTTGACGCCCTTGGTTGCGGTTTTGCCGGCGCGCTTCAGGTAGTATCGTGCGTCTTCGAAGTGTTTGTTCATATCTGACCCTACGAGAAGGACGAATATATCTTTTGTGCCCGGAAAACAATGAGGAACTACGTGTAACCGAGGGACGACGAGCAGCCACGATGGTAAACGTGTCGCACGGGTACGAACTGTTTTGCGCCACCACCTGCAACGAGGAGATATGTTCACACGGGTGTCGATTCCGACGCCGTTTCAGGTCGGGCCAGTCAATGCATACATCGCGCGACGAACTATCGTCGATCCGGGCCCCGACAGCGAGGAAGCGTGGTCGCGTCTGGTCGAGGCGCTTGAAGCACGCGAGCTGTCGCCGGATGACATCGAGCAGGTACTTGTCACACACCCGCACCCGGACCATTTCGGCATGGCGAACCGGTTTGCCGAGCGAGGGGCGCGTGTCCTCGCCAGCGAACCGGGAGCAGAAATCATGGGCGATTTTGCGGCGCAACTGCACACTGAGCAGTCCTACTTCGCGGATTTCTTCGAGCGCTGCGGTGTCTCACGCGAGACTGCTGAAACTGTCACCCAGCTACCGGAAGCCTTCCTGCCCTACGCTCAGAGCGTCGACACCGACCGCGCGCTCGCGGCCGGTGATACCGTCACCGTCGACGATACAGAACTTACGGTCGACACCGTTCAGGGCCACTCTGCGGGCGAAATAATCTTCTCATATGACTTTCAGGGCCGCCGCGAAGCGGTTGTCGGCGACAACGTGCTGGGTGACATCACGCCCAATCCGTTCCTGCAGGTGCCCGACGAGAGGGGGACGCGCCCGAAGGTGTTACCGGCATTTAACGACTCGCTACGATGGCTCCGCGAGCAGGGTCACGACCGCTTTCTCACCGGCCACCGCGAGCCCGTCGAATCACCGCCGGAACGCATCGACGACATCCTCGCGGAACACGACCAGCGCACCGCGGAGGTCGCCGACATCGTCTCTGGCGGAGCGACGACGCCGAGCGACGTGATGACCGCGCTGTTCGGCGACCTCCCGGCCACAGAGTACTTCGCCGGGATGAGCGAGGCTGTCGGCCACTTGGACGTACTCGAAGTCACTGACCGTGTGGAAAAACGCGAGAGCGGCGGCGTGAACGGGAGAAACGGAACGGAAGTCGGTCCGTTACAGCAACTGCGCGGCCTGGAACGCGATTTCGGAGACGCGGTTGAACCCAGGAACGAGTAGCACCGTCACGATGGCGGCACCCACCACGGCGGTGTACAGCCCCATCGGGTACGACTCAATGGTCCGGCTGCCGGTCGGTTCCTCGATCCACATCGCCTTGACGACGCGAGAGTAGTAGAACAGGCTGAGCGCACTGTTGATGATGAGTGCGGCGGCCAGTGACCACGCGCCGACGTTGAGCGTCGCCGAGAACAGGTAGAACTTCGAGAAGAACCCGCCGCCGATCGGCAGGCCGGCGAGGCTGAACAGGAACACCGTCATCGCCGCGCAGGCGACCGGCGCTTCCTTGCCGAGGCCGTTGTAGTCCTCGAAGCGGCGGCCGACGCCCCAGTGCTCGGCCAGCGCAATGAACAGGAACGCGCCCGTGTTCATGAAGCCGTAGACGAGCAGGTGAGACATCCCAGCGCTCAGGCTGAGACTCAGGCCCTCACCGGAACCAGACACGGCGGCGAGTCCGATGAGGACGTACCCGGCGTGACCGACGCTGGAGTAGGCCAGCATCCGCTTGACCGTCTCTTGGGTCGCGGCGGCGAAGTTCCCGATGAACATCGTCGCGATAGCGAGGATCTGGAACGCCATCACCCAGTTGATCGCCCCGCCAGCGGCGAGCAGGTCACCGATAGGGAACGCAACGGCGAATGCGCGGAACGCCAGCACGAAGCCGGCGGCCTTCGACGCCGAGGAGAGGAACGCCGAGATTGGCGCTGGTGCGCCCTCGTATGCCTCGGGGGCCCAGAAGTGGAACGGCACGGAGGCGGTCTTGAACGCGACGCCGCCGATAATCATCAGGATACCGACGCCGAGGATAGCCATCGGGACGGCAGGGTCACCGGACTGGGCCTGTATCGACCCCTCGGAGATGGTCTGGATCGTGCCACTGGAGATAGCGGTTGCGACGCCGTCAAACCGAAGCACGCCCGTTGCAGCGTACACCAGCGAGATGCCGTAGGCCAGCACCGCCGAAGACACCGCGCCGATGAGGAAGTACTTCAGTCCCGCCTCGACGCTGCCCTTGTTCTCCTTGAGGAAGGCGACGAGCGCGTAGGACGGTAGCGACACCAGAGGCTGTTGGCCGCACTGAGGAGGCTCATCCCAGTCGCGGACAGCAGGACCAGCGCGAAGAACTCGGCTTGGTAGCTGTGTTCGGTGATGTAGTCGTAGCTCGCGAGCACGACCAGGGTCGTGACGCTGCCGACGATGGCCATGAAGAACAGGGCCATCTGGTCGACGACGAGCTGGCTGTTGAACAGCGCGACGCCAGTGTTGTCTGCCATCCCAGTCCCGGCGGTGATGAACCACCCGGCGAACCCGAAGGAAAGCAGGGAGCCGAGCACCGAGATACCGGCCAGCAGTCCCGTGTTCGTTGAGTCCGGATCAATCGAGTCCGCTAGCAACAACACCAGAGAGGCGAGGGCCAGCGAGAGCGCTGGGGCGAGCGCCATCCAGTCAGGGAGTGCGACCATCTATGCACCACCTCCGATATCGAGAACCGGTGAAATCGAGTCCTGTATCATACCAAAGGAGAGGTCCGGCGCGACACCGAGTGCGATGACCAGCAGGAGCAACACGGCCAGCGGTGCGACATCGTGGAACGCGGCCGGGCTGACCTCGTAGTCTGTTTCCAGATTGAAACCACCAAACAGCGTGCGCTGCATGGCCCACAGCAGGTAGCCAGCCACGATGACGATGCCGAACATCGCCAGTGAGGTCAGCACCGGTGCAGCCCCACCGAGCGTCGGCGCGTTGAACGAGCCCTGGAAGATGAAGTACTCCCCGGCGAAGCCAGCCATCAGCGGCAGGCCCATGTATCCGAAGGCGGCGGCGACGAAGATGCCAACCGTCCAGGGCATACGGTCCGCGAGGCCGGACATGTCGCCGACCATCCGCGTGTGCGTCGTGTTATAGATAACGCCGACAGACATGAACATCAGCCCCGAAATGAGGCCGTGGGCGATCATCTGGAAGGTCGCCCCGCCCATGCCGTAAGGCGTGAACGCGACTAGACCCAAGATGACGTAGCCCATCGACGAAATCGACGAGTAGGCGACGATGCGCTTGAGGTCGCGCTGTGCCAGCGCGAGCATCGCGCCGTAGATGACGCTGACAACGCCGATAATCGCCAGCGGAACCGCGAGCTGTCGTGCCGTGTCAGCGAGCATCGTGAAGTTGAACCGCAGCAGTGCGTAAGTCCCCATCTTCAGGAGGACGCCGGCCAGCATGACCGACACCGGCGTCGGGGCCTCCACGTGAGCGTCGGGCAGCCACGTGTGCAGCGGGAAGACGGGCACCTTCACCGCGAACCCGAAGAACATCAGGATAAAGGAGATGGTCATCAGGTTCACGCCGGCGATGGTCGGGAGACCGCTTGCGGTGCGGAACGCCTCGGCCATCGCGGGCAGGGACAGTGACGTGAGGTCAGTGCTGAACACGAGCGCGAACAGGCCCGCGAACATGACCAGCGACGCCACGTTCGTGTAGACGAAGAACTTGATCGCGGCGTACTTCCGGCGCGGGCCGCCCCAGACACCGATGAGCAGGTACATCGGGATGAGGACGCCCTCCCAGAAGACGAACCAGAGGAAGAAATCGAGCGCGGAGAACACGCCGATGAGGCTCACTTCCATGAACAGCATCAGCCCGTAGAACTGGGACTGGCGCTCGTCGATTGGCGTCCACGCGGACACGATGGCGAGCGTCGTCAGCACCGTCGTCAGCGCGAGCAGCGGCATGCTGATGCCGTCGAGGCCGACGTAGTACGACACTTCCAGCTCACCCAGCGTGATCCACGGGATCTGCTGGCCGAACGCGATATCGGCGGGCGACAGCAGCGCGTTGCCCGTGCCGCCGTACTGCGTGAGGTACACCCAGTACATGTAGATGCTGCCAAGTGCCGGCACCGCACTGACGGCTGCGGCGAGCTTTCCGGCGTACCGGTCAGGCGAGAGGAACACGAGGCCGGTTCCCAGCAGGGTCACGAGCAGCAGTGCAGCGACCCACATCTAGAACCACCCTCCCATGATGCCGAAGGCAGCAAGCAAGAGCACGAGTCCAAGCGTCAGCAGCGTCGCGTAGTTGCTGACGACGCCGGACTGGATGCGTCGGATGCGGCTGCCGCCGAACAGGCTGACGCTGGAGATGCCGTTGACGACCCCGTCGACGACACCCTGGTCGAACTTGTTCATCACACGGGCGAGCGGGTAGGTGACACCCGTCGCGAGCCACACCTGATATTCGTCCTGATAATAGTTGTGCATGAGTAGCGTCTTCAGACCGCCAAGCTTGTCGGTATGCTCGACCGGGTCGGCACCGGCATAGAGGCTCCGCGCGACGAGCACGCCGGCGAGTGCGAGACCCAGCGAAACTCCCGCAGAGGCGAGCAGCGTCGTCGTCTCACCGAGCGGGTAGCCCTTCGTGATGTGAGCCACGTCGTGCAGGAGCGTCTCGTAGTGGTGCAGTCCAGTGTTGAGCGTTGCGGGCCAACCACCCTCTTCAGGGCCGTTGAGCCACACGTGCAGGAAGTCGATGTGCGCACCGGTTAGTTCCGCGACGGGCTTCATGTTGATGAACCCGATCGTCGTGGCGAGGATGCCAAGCACCGTCAGCGGGCCCTTGACGTTCCAGCGGACGGGCTCGGGGTCACGCGCGGTGTCCGAGCGGGCGTCACCGTGGAAGGTCAGGTA
>JGI12451J12833_1000050_pt1 | contig 33885 bp, 36 predicted proteins | sample A23E3SouthBayCA_2_FD_12833 | JGI IMG/M metagenome (IMG submission 12833) | reverse complement strand
CGCCCACAGCAGGTTCTGCTTGATCTTCTGCAGCGTCGCGTCAGAGACCCTGATGGCTTTGAGCACGTCCATCGGGTCGTCTCTCATTAGCGTCACGTCGGCAGCCTCGATGGCGACATCCGTGCCCGAGCCCAGTGCCGTCCCGACGTAGGCGACCGCCAGCGCCGGCGCGTCGTTGACGCCGTCGCCGACCATCATCGCCTGTCGGCCCTCTGCCTGTATCGCTTCGACAGCGTCGGACTTGTCTTCGGGCAGGACCTCCGCTCGGACGTTCTCGGGGTCGATCCCGACCTGCTCGGCGACCGCCCGCGCGGTCCGCTCGTTGTCGCCGGTGATCATCATCACGTCGATGTCGCGCTCCCGGAGAGTGCTCACGGCCGCTTTCGCGCTCGGTTTGACCGTGTCGGCGTCGGCGACGACGCCAGCGAGCTCACCTTCGTAGGCGACTAGCATCGCCGTCTTCCCCTCGTTCTCGAGTCGCTCCATCGTCTCGGCGGCCGGCGAGGGATCGATCCCGTTCTCGCGAAGCAGCTTCCGGTTGCCGACCAGCACTTCGCGACCGTCGACGGTCGCCCGGATCCCCTGCCCGGGGATGTTCTCGAACGCCTCCGGATCGCCCACGTCGATGCCGCGCTCGCGTGCGCCCTCGACGATCGCCTGTGCGAGGGGGTGTTCGCTGGCGCTCTCAGCGATCGCCGCAAGTCGGAGCAGTTCGTCCTCGTCAGGCCGCTCGCGGGCCGTGAGCGCCCCGCCGTCCGCGACGGCGTCGTCGACTGCGTCGAGCGCGATCACGTCGGTCAGCTCCATCTCGCCTTCGGTGAGCGTCCCGGTCTTGTCGAAGACGACGGTGTCGACGTCTTTTGCGCGTTCGAGGACGTCACCGCCCTTGAACAGGACGCCGTTTCTCGCGCCGATCGCCGTGCCGACCATCGTCGCTGCGGGCGTCGCAAGCCCCAGTGCGCAGGGACAGGCGATCAGCACGGCCGAGGCGAACACGACGACCGCGAACTCGAAGACTGAGACGCCGCCGCCGGCGATACCCGGCCCGCCGGCGACTAGCCCCCACAGCGGCAGTGAATCGACGAAGCCCGCCAGCGCCTCGGGGAACAGGAACCAGACCGTCCCCCACAGCAAGGCGTTCGCGATGACCGCGGGCACGAAGTACGCCGAGATACGGTCGGCCAGATTCTGGATCTCCGGCTGGCGCGACTGGGCTTCTTTGACCGTCTGGACGATCTGCTGGAGCGCCGTGTCGGCGCCGACTTTCGTCGCCTGGACGGTGAGGGCGCCGTTCTCGTTGATCGTCGACCCGACGACTTCGTCGCCCTCGCTCTTCTCGACGGGGACGCTCTCGCCGGTGACCATCGACTCGTCGACCGCGCTCTGGCCGTCGACGACGACACCGTCGGTCGGGATCCGCTCGCCCGGCCGGACCTTCATCAGATCGCCGACTTCGACCTCTTCCAGTGGCACCTCTCGTTCGGTCCCGTCGCCCGTGATGATCGTTGCCGTCTCGGCCTCCATCTCCAGCAGTTTCCGCAGTGCGTCGCTGGCCTGCCCTTTCGAGCGCGCTTCGAGGTAGTTCCCCAGCGTGATGAACACCAGGATGAACGCCGCCGTGTCGAAGTAGAGACCGCCCGCGATCAGGCCCGTCAGCGACGCGATCGAGTAGACGTAGGCCGTCGAGGACCCCAGCGCGATCAGCACGTCCATGTTGGCCTGGCCGTTGGTCACGATCGCCTTGTAGGAATTCCTGTAGAACTGCCGGCCGAGCACGATCTGCACGGGTGTCGCCAGCAGGAACTCGACCCAGCCGATCTCGACGCCCAGAATCGCCTCGGGGAAGACGCTCCCGCCCAGCAGGAACCGGTCGAGCATGAACAGCGCGAACGGCAGGGAGAGCGCCGCCCCGAACAGTGTGAGCCTGCGCTGGTGCCGGATCTCTGCCGACCTGGCGGCGTCGCGAGCGCCCTCCTCTTCGCCGCCTTGCTCCCGGACCGGATCGTAGCCGGCCTCTTCGATCGCATCGTAGAAATCCTCCCTGCTGGACTCGGCCGGGTTGTAGGTCACCTGCGCCTCGTCGGTCGCGTAGTTGACGTCCGCCTCGATGACCCCCGGAGTCTCCTCCAGGGCGGTCGCGTTGGCCTGTGCACAGTTGGCACAGGACATGTCAGAGATCCCGACTGTCACCGTCTCCGAGACCGCGCTGTACCCGGCCTCGTCGATCGCATCGTAGATCTCGGCCAGCGAGACCGCTTCGGGATCGTAGGTCACCGATCCCTCGTCGGTCGCGTAATTGACGCTGGCTTCTGCGACGCCCTCCAGTGACTCCAGGGCGTCCTGTACCGTCCCCGAGCAGTTCGCACAGGACATCCCCATGATATCGAGGTGTGTCGTTTGCGTACCCATTGCTATCTCAATATACGTCCTCCCCGCTTAGGCAGTTTGCTGCTTCGAGACCACGCTTTACAGAGCGGGCTTACTTTCGATCCCAAAGCAGCTATGCGCTCTCTTCGAACTGCCGGTACCGACTCTCGAAACGGTCCAGACAGGACGGACAACAGAAGTGATAGACGTCCCCGTCGATCCGAGTCGTCTCCCCCTCTGTATCGACCGTATTCCCGCACTCCGCACAGGTGAGTGCGAACTCCAGTCCTTCGATCGACGGCGTCCACTCGGCTTGCTCAACCAGGGTGACGCTGTAGGTGGCGTCGATACCATCCAGCAGCGATTCGACCCACGTTCGGACGTTCCGTGCCTCGGCACGGGCGTAAAACTGAACTCCACCCTCGGCGGTGACGAACACGTGTTCGACCGGGTCGGCCTCCCGAAGCCGTTCCCGAAGTTGGTCGATCGCCCCCGTCTGCACTCGGATCAACACCGGGACGCCGGCGCGCAATTCCGAGCGATCCACGTCGATCGTGAAGTTCCGGATGATCCCCGCCTCCTGCAGTCGCGTGACGCGATCGGAGACGGCCGGCCCGGACAGGCCGACTTCCTCGCCGATCTCGCTGTACGGTCGACGGGCGTTCTCCGCGAGTAACGACAGAATCCGTAGGTCCGTCTCGTCCAGGTCGCGCATACCGTTCGTTCGGTCGGTGGGTACTAGTATCCGTTGGCAGCCCCTTCGATTCACAAGTCTGGGATCTCTAACGCTTTCGGATCGAAGGAGAAACCGAAAAAGTATACCAGCCCCTACGTACGGACGCAATGAGTCTGACACTCACCGTCGAGGGCATGAGCTGTGAACACTGCGAACAGGCCGTCGTCGAGGCGCTCGAAGGCGTCGATGGCGTCAGTTCGGCGTCGGCTGATCACGAGGCCGACGTCGCCGAGATCGACGGCTCGGCCGATACTGCTGAACTGGTCGCCGCTGTCGAGGACGCCGGCTACGACGCCGCCGCCTAGCTCCCGCTTGCGAATATTTGACTGTTTGATCAACGAGCGTCGAATTCTCCTTCGTCCCAGCCGTCAATATCAGTGAGCACCGGCCTGGCCCTGTCCTCGTGAGACTGGCAGCGACGCCAGCGTGACGAGCACAGCGAGCCCGAACAACGTGATCAACACCGACTGCAGCAGGACGAACGCGAGTGCGACAGCGCCAACGAGCACTACCGCGATCAGCAATCGGAGCACGTGTACCGGTACGAACAACAACAGTGCCGCGGTGCCGACGACGCCGCTCCCCGCGACGACTGCGCGGGTCAGAACGTCCACGACCACGGTTAACGTCGGTCCCTGGAACATCATCGCACGTGGTCCGTTGACGTTTTATAATTATAGTCCATGATGGTTAAAGCTAACGGCGGTGGGTCGGCCCAGATCTCGGCACCGATCAGTTCTATATATCGGGATATGATTTATTAGGTGGTTCGATGGCGACTGCTCGCTGTTGGGTGTGATTCCTCTCTCGCCTGTCGATCTCCGCTCCGGCAGCTGCATCCCGCGCGAGACTCGTTGAGTGACGCGCCATTGTTGCGACCAACCGGTCGGGATGTCATTCCGGCCTGGACTGCGAGCCACGGATGGGCTGACTAGCCGATGGGGCACTGTGCAGTTGACTGCAATTGCGGTCGTGAACGACGAACGGTCGTTGGGGCTCAGGCAGATCTACAACGACCGACTTGCACCCGTCTCTCTGAGGCGCCCGGGCTGTCGGAACGATTCGCCGCTCTCATCTCCAGTCGATGTTAGGTAGCCCGGAGCAGTCAGTGTTCCCGTAAAACCGGGGTACTGCCGTGTCCCGTCGTCCGGCAGATGTGGCCCTCCGATCGCCTCGAATAAATTGCGTTTCGATATATAGAACTCCGACACCCGCAGTGGCCGTCGCTCGCAGGATACTTCAACGCCGCCCGCGTACCACGGCCCGATGGACGGGCCGCTGTGGACCGCGACGCACGCGCCGGCGATCGAGGACTTGCCCCAGGAGACGGTGCGCGAGCGCCTGGGACGCGCTCGCGAGGAGCCGATGAACCTCTTCGTTCACGGGCCGAAAGGGGCCGGCAAGACCGCGGCCGTTCGAGCACTTGCCGCGGACGTTCACCCGGACGTCGAGAACGACTTCATCGAACTCAACGTCGCCGACTTCTTCGATCGCTCGAAGACGGAGATCAAAAACGATCCCCGATTCCGGTCGTTCCTGCAGGGGAAAAGCGGCCTCCCCAAGCGGGAGATGATCAACTACGTCCTCAAGGAATCGGCCAGTTACACGCCGATGGGCGGGGACTACAAGACGATCCTGCTGGACAACGCCGAGGCGATGCGTGAGGACTTCCAGCAGGCGCTGCGTCGGGTTATGGAGCAGTACTACGAGGCCACGCAGTTCGTCATCGCGACGCGCCAGCCGAGCGCGCTGATCGCGCCGATCCGATCGCGGTGCTTCCCGATCCCGGTGCGTGCGCCGACTCACGGAGAACTCGTCTCGGTCCTCGAACGGATCGTCGATGCTGAGGGCGTTTCCTACGACGCGGAGGGCCTGGAGTACGTCGCGGGCTACGCGAACGGTGACATCCGGACGGCCGTGCTGAGCGCCCAGACGACCGCCGAAGCCGAGGGCGAGATTACCATGAATACCGCATACGAGGTGCTGGGCGATATCGAGGCCGATGACGACGTCGAGGCGATGCTCGTCGCTGCCGAAGAGGGGCGGTTCGACGACGCGCGCTCGGCGCTCGACGACCTGCTGGTCGATGAAGGGTACAGCGGTGCGGAACTCATGGAGGCGATCCTCAGAACTGCCCGATCGCGTTACACCGGGCGGCAACTCGCCCGGGTCCACCAGCTCGCCGGCGAGATCGACTTCGACCTGGTTGAGGGGACTGACGAACGCCTGCACCTTTCACATTTCTTGGCGTCGCTGCCGGCGGAAACGCGTGTCTGACACCGGATCTGCTCTATTCGTTGACGATCGCCGTCTCGAAGCCGTCGCCGTCGACGGCGACACCAGCGGCACAGACGGCGTGCTCGAACTCCAGATCGTACGCTTCGCGAGCGGCCTCGGCGGCGTCGCTCGCCTCGAAGGCGAACGGCTCGGGACTGTCTTTCTCGTAGGTCGCAACTAGCGTCGGCTCGGTGACTTCCTCGACGAGCAACGCGTCTCGCCGGACCGTTCCGATCACGGCGCTTTCGACTGTGGGATCGTCCTCCAGGCCGATGATGCCCGCGACTCGGGGCGTGTCGTAGTCGTCTTTCTCGAAGTCCAGCGCCAGCAGCGGTTCTGCGAGCGCGTCCCGAGCGGGGTAGCCCAGCTCGAGTTTCTCGGCGATGGGATCGACGTGACTGCCGTTGCCGACGACCGCACCTCGGTCGGTCACGCGCAGCCCGTTGTAGGAGATGTAGGGGTTGTCCGACGGCGGGGCGTCCGGCGTGGGTTCGATCGTGACGGTCCCGTTGCGAGTGATCGCCTGGCGGTTAGGAAACGATCGCGATGAAACGCGGTAGGCGCCGACCTCCGGGCCGACGACGACGAATCGTCCGACGTACATATCCCACCGTGCTCGCGCCGCTGACATGGTCGTGTCGGTCCCGAATCGGCGTGGCACTAACTAGCACACATTCCAGAATCGAGCGATCCAGGAATATTCGCCGGCCAGAGCGTCAGCACATACTCCGGACGATCTCGATGACGTCCTCGCCGCGCTCGGTCGGCCGGTAGGTCACGTAGTTGCCGTCCCGATCCGCTTCGACGAGATCCGCCTCCTTGAGTTTCTTGAGGTGATAGGAGAGCTTCGAGTACTCGATGTCGAACAACTCGACCAGGTCACAGACGCAGAGCTCCGACTCGCCGAGCAGCCGCATGATCAGCAGCCGGCGGTCGTCCGAGAGTGCCTGGAAGATGTCGCGAGCGCTCTCGACGCTGCACGTCGCGGTCATCGACTCCAGATCCGACATTGTCTCGGGCGAGACCCGGTAGTCGTCCGATTGTGAGGACATCGTTGTTGGCTGACGATAGGGCCGGCACACAAATCAGTGTGTGCATCCGGCCAGCCGAAGCGATCGCCCTAGGCCGTCTCGAACAGGTCGACTAGCTGGTCGACGTCGGGAATATCGCCTTCGACGGCGATGTCACCGTCGACGGCGACGGCGGGCGTGTGCATCACGCCGCGATCGATGATCTCCATCTGTGCTTCGACCTTCTCGACGGTCGCGTCGGCGCTGCCGTCGAGTTGCTCGAGCGCTTTGTTGACGTTCTGTGCGGTCTTTTTGCACCTGGCGCAGCCAGGTCCGATGACTTCGATTTTCATAGGTTGTGTGGTGTGTGTTGATCGTGCGTCGATACGTCAGACGATCAGCAGCCCCCAGATCAGCCCTGCGACGGTCGCAGAGACTGCCACGAGGCTGATATACAGGGCCGTCCGCTTGGTGCCGATGGTCTTCCAGATGACGAGCATGTTCGGCAGCGACAGCGACGGACCGGCCAGCAGTAGCGCCAGCGCGGGACCGTCGGCCATCAGGCCGTTGGTGTAGCCGAACAGCGACCCGATGATGGGCACTTCCAGCAGCGTCGGCATGTACAGCACCGCGCCGATGACCGACGCCAAGCCCGACGAGAGCAGCGTCGTCTCGCCGAAGATACCCTGGGTCAGAAGCCCGGGTGCGACCTGATGGGCGGTGAAGGTCTCGCCGGCGTCGGTCGTGACCGTCTCCAGCGGCCCCATTCCCTGAGCCATGGCGGCGATCGCGCCGATGATCCCGATGACGAACGTCCCGGCGATCAACAGCGGGAAGATCGTCTTCGTGAAGAACCACGTCTCCTGGAGCCACTCGTCGATCACGTCGCGGTCGAACTGCGTGTACAGCAGGTACCCCAGCAGCGCGAACCACGGCGCGAGCAGCGGAGCCTTGACTGCCCAGGAGAGCAGACCGGTCGCCGCGATCAGCAAGATCGCGACCTGACTGCCGAAAAAGCCGCCCGTCACCCAGAGGGGTCGATCGCGTTCGGCAACGACCTGGCCCCCGTCGGTGGCGACGGTCTGTCCCTCGGGGCTCTCGCTGTCGTCGCTGGTGCCGAACGCGAAGGCCATCGTCAGGCCGATCCCGGCAGCCATCACGATCGCGAAGAACGCTCGTGCGCCCCCGAGCGGCAGCCCGAGCACGCGGGCGGTGAACACGATCGCCAGGACGTTGATCGCCGGGCCCGAGAACAGAAAGGCTGTCGCGGGGCCGATCCCCGCGCCCTTCTTGTAGAGGCCGGCGAACATCGGCAGTATCGTACAGCTACACACCGCCAGCGCGATCCCTGACACCGACGCCAGCGAGTACGCCTGGAGTTTGGGTGCGTCGCCGCTGAGGTACTTCTTGATGAACCGATCCGACAACACCGCGGAGATGCCCCCCGCGATGAAAAACGCCGGCACTAGGCACGTGATGACGTGTAGCGTCAGGTACGACAGCGTTTCGTCGATTCCGGCCCGGATCACCGGCACGAGCACGTCGACTGGTGTCACGGTACGACCACCATTTCAAATCAATCTAAAACGCAGCCCCACATATAGCTACCGGTTTCAAAAACTATTGAAACAAAATTAATCGTGTCGAATACGGCGTGACGCGGTGATTATCCCCATCATCTGTCACTGTCTTGGGATATCGCTCACTCGACTGTCGGCAGTACCACGACGAACACGCTACCCTCCGGTTCGTTGTCCTCGACCCGAACCGCACCGTCATACTGGTCTACGAGGGTCTTGACGAGATAGAGTCCGAGCCCCGTCCCCGTGCTGTCGAGGCCCTGCTCGCCCTCGGCGAAGATCTGTTCCTTGTGATCGTCGGCGATTCCTGGACCGTTGTCCGCGATGCGTATTCGAACCGTGCCCTCGCTGAGGTGTCCAGATACCGTGATCTCGGGGATGTCTTTGTCGTTGTGGAAGATCGCGTTCGTCAGGATGTTCCGAAACACCACTTCCAGCATATCGTCTGCCAGTACTGCCACGTCAGGAATCGTCCCCTCGACGGCGACCGTCGCACGCTCGTGATCCGACCGGATCTGCTCGATCTGTCTTTCGAGTACGGGCCGCAACTCCACCGGAGACCGGTCCACGTCGGCCCGGAGCAACACGTCCGTGACGTCCTCGGCCATCTCCGAGATTTCCACTACCTCCTGACCCGCGTTGAGCACCCGGCGGGCGTACTCTCGATCTGTCTCGTCTGTAAGCGACTCCTGGAGTAACTCGGTGTAAGACACCATCACTGTCAACTTGTTCCGGATGTCGTGTCGCATCACCTTGTTGAGGAGTTCGAGCGTGTCTCGCTGTTCCTCCAGTGTCTGTTCGTACGCCTTGAGGTCGGTTATGTCACGCGCGTAGCCCAGCATTGCGTCGTCGCCACTCCCCGGGACCTGATACGGGATCTTCGTCGTCTGAAAGACGCGTACTTCGCCGTCGGCAGTCGTCAGCGTCTCCTCGGGTATCTCTTTTGGTTCTCCCGACTCAATCACGTCGATGTCGTCCTCTCGGAACTCGTCGGAATCGTTTGCCCCGGGCAGAATCTCGACCTCGCGCTTGCCCTCAACGTCCGCCGGAGTCAGCCCGTAGGCCTTGGCCGTCGCTTCGTTGGCCAACAGATACTCTCCCTCGCGATTCTTCGCGAAGATCAGGTCCGGCACCAGGTCGATGACTTTCCGGAGGTTCCGGCGTGCCGCCTGGAGCGCCTGTTCGTCCCTTTTCCGGTCGGTGATATCGGTCACGATTCCGACGATACGTCGGGAGCCGTCGTCGTCTTCGACGAGTTCGGCGCGTGCCTCTCCCCACAGTTTTTCGTCGGCTCCACTCTGGATTCGGTACTCAACTTGGAGCGGTTCCCCCGTCGAAACTGTCTGTTCGATCGCTTTTTCGACTGTCGGGATGTCGTTCGGATGAACGTACTCGGTGAACGCCTCGTAGGTTCCGTCGAACGTGCCGGACTCGACTCCAAACAGGCGCTCCATCGACTCAGTCCAGACAACTTCGTCAGTATCGAGGTCCCATTCCCAGACGCCGGTATCCGTTCCGGTGAGAGCAAGTGACAGACGCTGTTTCGTCGCTTCGAGTTCCTGTTCTCGTTGCTTCTGGTCTGTGATATCGGTCGAAACACCACAGACAGCCGTTACCTCGCCGTTCTCATCATAGACTGGCGATTTCCGCGTGAGTCGGACGGAGTCTTCCTCGGCTCCCTGGATTACCTCTTCTACCTCGGTCATCTCACCAGTCTCGATGACGTGTCGGTCGTCTGATCGAGCCCTTTCAGCGGTGTCCGCGGGGAAGAGTTCCTCGTCAGTCAGGCCGATAATGTCCTGATCTTCCACATCGAGCAGTTCGCGACACGCCTGGTTCATCAGGATATACTGGCTGTCGGTGTCCTTCAAGAACACTGCCGCAGACATCGTATCAAGTACCGTCTCGAACCGCCGATGCGTTTGCCGAAGTTCCCGCTGTTGTTCCTTTCGTTCCGTCACGTCACGGGCGACCCCGACGATCCCGCTCACGTCTCCGTCTTCGATGATCGGAGTGAGCTTCGTCTGCCAGTGTCTCGTCCCGCCGGGAAGATCCAGCGTCTCTTCGTACTCGATTGTTTCTCCCTGTTCGACACACCGGCGATAGCGCGCCGAAACCTCTGCGCCCTGTTCCTCACCGAGCAGTTCAGTCGGCGTCTGTCCGCGCATTTCGTCTTCGGAAATGCCGGTCTGTTCCTGGTGGGACGCGTTGTTCCGTCGGAACGTAAACGTATAGTCGCCGTCGGCTTGTTCGACATCGATCAAAAAGACCGCGTCCTCGATCTCACGAAAGATGGTCTCGTAGACGCTTTCCGCGTGTTCACCGCCGACTTGGAAGCGTTCAGTGGTGGTGTCCGCATCAGAACTGTCTGCCATATAGTCTTCTTGTATGCTTCTATGACACGAAGACAGTAATAGTCGCGGGGTTGCTCCCGCCTGTTCGGACTGCCGTCAGGACATATACTTGAAATATCTCGTAGGACTTTCGATAGTAATACTGGTGGCTATAACATTTCGAAATGATCTGGCACGCGGCGTGCCAGATATCTTTACGAACTTATAGCCACCAGTATAACCGTTGCAAGTCTGTTCTGTATTGACCATACGACTCCTCGCGATCACACCGGCAGATCGCTCCAAACGACCGTATGACACCTGCTCAGTAGGAACAACCACACTTTTGCCCGACCGCTGCCAACGGGCGACAATGACGTCGGTACTCGTCGTCGACGACGATGAAACGATCAGACAGCTGGTCATCCATCGGCTCGAAGCCTCCGGATACGAGGTTCGGGCCTGTAAGGACGGCCGCGAGGCTGCGGACCTGCTCGACGGTGAGTGCAAACCCGATCTGATCGTGTTGGACGTGATGATGCCCCGCCTCAACGGCACTCGGCTCGCACGGATGGTCCGGAACGGGGAGCTGTCGGTCCGACCCGACCTGCCGATCGTCATGCTCACCTCTCGCGGGCGCGAGGAGCACGTTCTCGAAGGGTTCGAGGCCGGCGTCGACGATTACATATCGAAACCGTTCCGCAGCTCCGAACTGCTGGCCCGGATCAAACGCCGCATCGGTGCGTGACTGATGATCGGGTTCGTCCCCGCCGTGACAGCGTTTGGGTATTCCGTTCCTCAAACCGTTGTGCTCGTGTTCGTCGCACTCGTCGTCGGTCTCCTGCTCGCGGTGCAGTTCTATCTCACGATCGGGCTGTCGGTCTATCGTTCGGTGAAGCAAACGCGTCGCGACCGAGTCGAGTCGGAACTGCGTGGTGAACTTCTCGACCAGCTGTTCGCCGAGGACCCGGACTGGGAGGCGTGGGTCAGTGACCTCTCGTCCGTCGAGCGCGACGTCGTCGAGTCGCTTCTGGACGAACACCTCCGAGAACTCGACGGCACTGAAGCCGAGACGCTTCGAGGGCTGGGGGACGCACTCGAAATTCCCGAACGTGCGGGTCGGCGACTCGAAGCCGGCGACGAGTACGAGCGCCTGCACGCGCTCACGTGGCTGACGCTGCTACGTCGCCCGGGACCGTACCTCGAATCGTCGTTCGAACCCCGGACGCCACGCGAGCGCGCGTCGGTGGTGACGCTGTTGGAGCAGACTGACCGACTCGCGGACGAGGAGACTGGCATCGCGATCCTGCTCGACGGCATCGACGCGCAGTTCACCGTGTTCGGCCAGGACACGCTCTATCGCGTCGCACGCCGAGATCCCGCTCCCCTGCTTCGAACAGCGAGTGAGGCCTACCAGACGTGGCCCGAACCGCTGTTGGGGCAGGTGCTTGCGGTCTGTGCCCAACTGGAAACGAGCGTTCGAGACGGCGAACTGGCGTGGATCGTCGCCGTGCTTGAGACCGGCACAGAGGCCACGCGGGCCGCCGCTGCCGACGCGCTCGCCAGTTTCGGATGGCGAGCGTCGCTCCGCTATCGGTCGTTTCTCGAACGCGCGGTGAACGATCCCTCGCCGCGCGTTCGAAACGCAGTCTACGGGATGCTCGCGTCGTGGGGCGACCGAGCGGCACTCGACGTGCTCCAGCAGGCGCTGGCAGAGGAGACGGATCCCAGTGCGCTCACGGCCGGCATGACGGCACTGGCGAGACGACAGGACCACTTCGAGACCGACCCCGGGGTGATGCTCGGGGCGGCGTGGGACTGGAGTCTCGAACACGTCGAGTACGACCGTCTCGCACGGCGGGCGGAGACCCGGAAGGTGCGCTAGTATGCACACGCTCGCACATCTCGTCGCGACGGTCGTGTTCGCCTTCGGCGTCTTTGCCGTCAGTCTGTACGCGCTGATCAACGTCGGCTATCTCCTGTTGCACGCACTGGCGCTGCTCGAACTGCGCGACAACGTCCGGGAGTCGCGCTGGGACCCGCCGTTCCGGAAGTTCGCCAGCCCCTTTTACCCCGGGATCGGTGTCGTCGTCCCGGCGTACAACGAGGCGGAAACGATTGCCGAGAGCGTACAGTCGATGCTCTCGTTGAACTATCCGGAACTGGAAGTCGTCGTGGTCAACGACGGCTCAACCGATCGTACGCTCGAACAGCTGATCGATACCTTCGATCTCGAATCTGTCGACGCCGAGGTCCCGTTTGAGGTCCCAGCCGAGGAGATTCACGACGTATACCGATCGACGACCTACGAAGAACTGCTCGTCGTTGACAAGGAAAACGGCGGCAAAAGCGACGCGCTCAACGCCGGCCTGTGGCTGACCGAGATGCCGCTATTTTGCGCCGTCGACGCCGATACGATCATCGACCGAGACGCGCTGCTGTCACTGGTCCGGCCGTTCCTGAACGAGCCGACGACGGCCGTCGCGTCCGGTGGCGTGATCCGGGTCGCCAACGCGTCTACGATCGAGGACGGGGTCGTCAAAGAGACCGCGCTACCGAAGACCGGGTTGCCGGGGATTCAGGTGATGGAATACCTACGGGCGTTCTATTCGGGGCGGCTGGGCCTTAATCGCGTCAACGGTCTCATCCTCATCTCCGGCGCGTTCGGACTGTTCCGGACCGATGTCGTCCAAGAGATCGGTGGCTACAGACACGACACGATCACCGAGGACTTCGACATCGTCGTTCGCCTGCATCGCTATCTCAAAGAGCACGACCGGACCTACACCGTCGATTTCGTCCCGGAGCCGGTCGCGTGGACGGAGGTCCCCTCGAAGTTACGAGTACTCAGCAGGCAGCGCCGGCGGTGGTTCCGGGGGATGGTCGAGACGATCGTGACGCACAGACGGATGTTGTTCAATCGCCGGTACGGCCGAGTGGGAACAGTAATCCTGCCGTTCTTCGTCGCGGCGGAGACGGTCGGCCGGCTCGTCGAGGGCCTCGGGTACGTCGTGTTGCCGCTGGCGTGGTATTTCGGACTGTTGGACATCGAGTTCTTCCTCGTGTTCGTCCTGCTGACGACCGGATTCGGCGTCTTCCTGTCGTGGTTCGGCGTGTTCAGCGAGGTCTGGAGTTTCAACCGTTATGACAGTCCCTGGCAGATCCTTCGACTGCTGTGGTACGGCGTACTGGAGAACGTCGGCTACAGACAGTGGCGAGCGTTCATCGCCTGGCGCGGGCTGTTCGAGTACCTCCGTGGTGTCGATACGTGGGGCGCGATGGAGCGAGCCGGCTTCACGACCGAGGACGATTAGTGGGTTCGGCACCGAATAACACCTATGACAGACGCGGAGGTTCGGGACTACTTTCAGGACCTCTATCGATTGGGGAGCGATACGTCCGCATCGCTTGAGGAGAAAATCGAGCAGGCGATTACGATCGGGCGGGACCGCCTTGACGTTGATTACGGTGTTCTCTCCCACACTGGCAGCGGCGACTACGAGGTGATCGGCTCGACGATACAGAGCGGTCAGTACGCCGCCGGCTCGACACACGACCTGGAGACGACGTGGTGTCGACACGTCGTCAGCGACGACGAGACGCTCGTAATTTCCGATGCGGGTGACTCGCCATACAGCGACGACATCGCACGGGACGTGACCGGTCTCCAGTGTTATGTCGGCGCGTCGATCGTGGTCGATGGCGATACCTACGGGACGCTGTGTTTCTCGGGCGACGAGCCACGGCCGTCCGCGTTCGGGACCGAAGAAAAACAGTTCGTGGAGTTGCTCACCCAGTGGATCGGTCACGAGATCGAACGTGAGCGTCACTATCGCGCGCTTGACGCACAGAACGAGCGGCTCAACGAGTTCGCGGGCGTGCTCGCACACGACCTTCGAAACCCGCTGACTGGGGCCCGGGGATACACGGAACTGGCTGCCGAATCGGTCTCAGGTCCCGAATCGGACTATCTCCAGACGGCGCTTGACTCACTCGACCGGATGGAGACGCTGATCACCGAGACGCTCACGCTGGCCAAAGAGGGCGCGGATGTCGGGGAACGAGAGCCGGTGCAACTGTCCTCGGTCGCCCGGGTGGCGTGGAAGACAGTTTCACCGACGACAGCGACTCTCGAGATCAGCAACGATCGGACCGTCCAGGCCGACAGGTCCCGACTACGTCAGCTGTTCGAGAACCTCTTCCGCAACGTCGAGGAACACTGCGATGCGGGCGTGGTGGTGACAGTCGAGGGAACTCAGGACGGATTTGCCGTCGAAGACACGGGCCCCGGCCTCCCTGAGGAGATTGCCGAGTCGCTGTTCGGCGGTGCGTATGGAAAAGGCCGCCGCGGACTCGGCCTGTTGATCGTCGAACGGGTCGCTTCCGGACACGGCTGGAACGGCAGTGTTGAATCCGACAAGACTGGGACCCGATTTGAATTCCCCGGAGTCGGCGTTGTCACGGACCCGCCGCGCCCGGCAGATTGATACGTGTCCCTACTCCGGTCTCACGGCAATCCCGTGTGCCTTGTGGCTCCTTGTCGACCTCGGCGCTCGCTACAAGGTTGAAACTCTTCGAGCCCGAAGTAGGGCTATGGTCGAACACGAGGCAGTCGTCGAGGCGCTTCGAGGCGTCCACGATCCGGAAATCCCGGTCAACGTCTACGATCTCGGCCTCGTCTACGAGATCGACACCGATGACGCCACTGTCGATGTCGAGATGACGCTGACGAGTCCAACCTGCCCGATCGCCGGCCAGATGGTCACACAGGCCGAAAACGCCGTCGAGGCGGTCGATGACGTCGAGCAAGCGACCGTCGAACTCGTCTGGGACCCGCCGTGGTCCCCGGGGATGGCTACCGACGAAGGCAAGATGAAACTGCAGTCGATCGGTGTCTCCGTTCCCGGCTCGAGTGGCGATTCGGACGGAGACGATGACTCACAGCCAGCCGAACAAAGCCCGTTCTAGTCCTCAAGCACCCTGTCTTCGAGCTCGTCGAACAGATTCTTGACGCGCCCGTTGATTTCCTCGCGGATCGCGGCAACTTCCTCTGGCGATCGGCCGTCCGGATCGTCTAAGTCCCAGTCGCGGCTGTCGCCGCTCCAGGTCGCCGGGCAGACGTCCTCTGCCGAACAGCCCATCGTGATGACGTAATCGCTATCGCTGGTTTCTTCGAAAGTGATCTCCCGAGGCTGACGATCAGCAAGGTCGACGCCGACCTCGCTCATCGCCTCGATCACTTCCTCGTGGACGTGATCCGCGGGTCGGGTCCCGCCCGTGACGACCGATACCTCCTCGCCGAGTTCGCGTGTTTCGAGTTCGTGCTTGGCGAACGCGTAGGCCATCTGTGAGCGTCCGGCGTTCTGGACGCAGACGAACGCGACCTGCACTGTGTGTGGTCCTGTCATTGTGGTCTCCGTTTGAGTTGCCGGTGTTCGCGACGTACCTCACCTGTTGGGAGAAGCGACCTATAACCGTTGCTCTGTCCCCTCAATAGCAGTATATATCTCTACTCGGAAGTACGTCCGGCGAACAGCGACGGGATCTGATCGTACCACGTCGCCGTCCGTTCGAGATCCGCAATCGTGACGTACTCGTCGACGCCGTGTGCGGTGTCGCTGCCGACGGCACACTCGACGGCCGGGACGCCCGCTGCGCGGAGTTTCTTGGCGTCGCTACCCCCGGTCGCACACCGCCCCAGCGGCCGCTCGGGTAGCACGCCCTCGGCGGCGTCGGTGACGGCCTCGACGACCGGTGCCGACGGGTCGACGTACGTCCCTTCCGTCCAGGATACCTCCCGGATCGAGACGTGCTCGCGAGCGTCGATACACGACCGGATGTGATCGAGGACGCCCTCGGTCGAGGCGTCGGGGGTCACCCGCACGTCAAGTTCGGCCGTTGCCGTCTGTGGCACGCTGTTGACGGTGTTGCCGCCGTCCAGTTGCCCGAGATTGACTGTCGGATGTGCGAACAACTCCTCGACGTGCGTCCCCGCGCCGCAGGGACAGGAGCCGTAATACTTGCGGGACTCCGCGACGATCCGCTCGACCGCCTCGCCGTACTCCAGCTCCAGCGAGGAGACTGATTCGCGGCAGGAATCGACTACCGAGTAGAGATAGTCGATGGCGTTCTCGCCGTTCATCGGCCGCGAGCCGTGGGCGGCTCGACCGCTCGCCTCCAGGGTGAGCCAGATCCAGCCCTTGTCCGCGACGGCGATGGAGTAGTTGTCGCCCACGCAGGTCGTCTCGCCGACGACAGCCGCGTCGGCGTCGATCGCCTCTGCCTCGAGAACGGTGTCGATGCCGGCCTCGCCGCCGGTCTCCTCGTCGCTGACGAACGCGAACTGCAGCGTGACAGGCGGCGGCTCGGCAGCTGTCGCGAACGTCTCCAGCGTCTCAAGCATCACCGCGACTGTCCCCTTCATGTCGGTCGCGCCGCGGCCGTAGAGACGGCCGTCGCGGACCTCGCCGAGCGGATCGACCGACCACGCCTCGCGATCGAACGGGACCGTGTCGAGATGCCCTGCGTACAGCAACGTCCGGTCTGACTGGCCGGGCAGCGTCACGACGAGGTTCGGCTTCTCTGGGTCGGATGCGACCCACTCCGTCTCGACGTTCAGCCGGGCGACGCGCTCGCGGAGCCACTCTATGGCTGCCTGCGTCTCGCCCGGCGGGTTTTGGGTGTCAAAAGACAGTAGCGCCGCTGTCATCTCGCTCAAGCGATCGCGTCGTCGGTCCGATTCGCGGGATTGGTTGGTGTTCATCTGGTCACTCTTTGCGGGCCGTCCGCAGCGTGGGCCGGGAAATTCGATCGCGCGTTCGCGAGACGGTCAGCAACACCCGTCGTCGCCACACACCGATCCGTAATCGATGCCGATCTCCTGTTCGATCGCCTGGTTGCACCGCGAGACGAGCCCGAAGAACTCCGTGCGGTCGATCTCTTCTTTTTCCGCGGCCAGCGCGTCGCCAAGAGCCTCGGCGGCCTCGATGACCTCCGATTCGGTGGTGCTCATCAGCAACACCCCCCACCAGTCGAGCGGGCGAACTCCTCGTCGATCCGCTCGCTGATGACGTCGTTGGTCTGATCCAGCAACTCGATCAGCGTTTTCTCGGCCTGCATATATTCGTTGATCGTCTCGTTGTCGTCCATCTCGCGTTTGACGTCACGGAGTTCGGCCATCACCTCCTGGTCGTGTCCACCGCGCTGTAGCTGGATCTGTTTTTCCTGGTAGGTCTGCAGGAGTTGCTGGGCATCGTCGTCCTCGTCGAGGCGTTCGCGTGCCTCGCGGAACGTCCGGTACTGTTCGCAGTCTTTGATCGCGTCGACGAACTCGCGCAGTGCGTCGTTCACGTCGACAGTCTGTTGTTCACTCATTGTATCTCCATCCGTGGTTGCTCCTCGACCGGTCGGTCGAGCATCTCGGCCCCGAACGATCGTAGATTGTCGAGACCGGTCGGTTCCTCCTGGCGGAGCGGCGCGAGTAACATCGGCACCTCGAAGCGATCCTCGATCCGTTCGAGGTACTCCGCCTGCTGGCGGCGACGGCTCTCGAAGAAGGCGTTGTCGCCGTACTCCTCGGGCAACAGGTAGTTGACCGCGACCATCGAGGTCTCGATCCCGACTTGATCCCGGAGGTCCTCGGCGGCCCGCCAAGCCTCCATCATCGGCGTGTACTCGGGGTACATCACGAACACGAACGAACTCTGCTCGGGATCGCGCATCGTCTCGATGACCCGATCGTATCGCTCGCCCGACTCGGAAGCCTCCTTTGTCAGCGATCCGAGGTCCATGAAGCCCTTCCAGTCGGAGGGCAGTTCCAGCAGCCGAAGCGTATGGCCCGTCGGCGCGGTGTCGAAGACGACGGTGTCGTAGCCCTCGACTTCGAAGTAGTCGACGAACTTCTCTAAGGCGGCCATCTCCTCGGCACAGGGCGACTCGAGTTCTTCCATGACCTGCGCTTTAGCTTCCTCGATATCCTCGCCCTCGTAGGACTGCTCGACCTGCGAGATGGTGCGTTCCTTGTACTCCTCGAGTGCTTTTTCCTGGTCGATCCGGGCCGCGTCGAGTCCGTCGGTGATCGGCGTCGGCTCGTGACCGACTTCGGCCCCGAAAACGTCCTTGAGGTGAGCCGCCGGGTCGGTCGTCACGATCAGCGTCTCCTGGCCGTCGCCGGCCAGCGCGGTCGCCGCCGTCGCCGCAATCGTGCTCTTGCCGACGCCGCCCTTGCCTGTGAAGAACAGATATCGAGTGTCCTCCTGGGGGCGGAGTTGCTCCATGACGGCCTCGGTGTCGGTCGTCGTATCGAGGCTGCTGGCATCGGCTTTGGCCGACGACTCGACATCGATCTCGGGTTCGGCGCCCTCGTACAGCGCCGCCGCGACGTCGGCGAGCAACTCTGACCCTGTAATCTCGCCTGGCCGGAGCGGATAAGTCGCGACCGGCCGATCGTCGAATTCCTCGCGGACGTACTCGATGACTTCCTGTTCGTCCGCGCGCTTGCTCTCGAAGAACGGGTCCTCACAGACCGCCTCGGGGAGATGTCCGTTGACGACCAGCAGGTCCGTTTCTATTCCGAGTTCCCCGAGTTCGCCGGCGCTTCGCTCGATCTCCTCGATCGATGACTCCTCGGGCTTGCCGACGAACACGAACGAGCTCCGATCGCCTTCGAGGGTCTCCATAGCGTTCTCGTACTGTGCCTTCTGGTCCTCCATAGAGGCCGCGGGACCGATGCAGGTCGCGCCGCCCTCTTCGAGTTCCGCGTTCCACCCGCTCGGCAGTTCCATCAGGCGAATGGTGTGGCCCGTCGGCGCAGTGTCGAAGATGATTACGTCGTGCTCGGGCTCGTCCATGAAGTCGACGAACTTGTCGAAAGCAGCAATCTCCTCGACGCAAGGGCTGTCGAGTTGCTCCTCGACTGTCTTCAGTTGCTCCTCGTCCAGCAGCGCTTCCATCGGTTCGAGGGTCTCCTGGCGGTACTCCTCGGCGGCCTGATCGGGGTCGATTTCCATCGCCGAGAGGTTCTCGACGCCGTCGATGGCCGTCACGCTGTGCCCGATCGGCTGATCGAAGATGTCCCCGAGGTTCGGCGCGGGATCGGTCGTCACCAGCAGCGTGTCGTAGCCCTCTTCGGCGAGCCACTGCGCGGTCGCGCAACTGACTGTGCTCTTGCCGACGCCGCCCTTGCCGCTGAAGAAGACGAACTCCGTCTCCTCGCCGGACGGCTCGACCAGTTGCCGGGGTGCAGTCGACCCCATCTCAGGCCTCCTGCGCGACGCGCTGTGAGACCGCGCTCTCGATCCGGTCGTAGTCGAGATACTCCCCCTCCGCGATTACCTCGTCGCCGACGGTGATGATCGGGAGCACTTCCGGCCCGTTCTCCTGGACCGTGTCATAGATCGCCTGGTGGTTCAGGAACGCGTCGACGTCGTGCGCCAGACTGGCCCGTCGAACCTCGACATTCTCGTACTCTTCCTCGAGCCGGTCGACGGTTCTGGTGAACCGGACCAGTTCCTCGTCGGGGTCTGGGCCGCATACCCCGGTCGTACAACACATCGCTTCCTCGAAGACAGTCACCTCGATCATAGTTTACTCGCTGTTGAAAGGCCGGGACAGCCGTCGGCAACTGTACCCGATATTTCGAGTCCAGATACCGGATATCCGTCGGGTGTCCCGTCCATCGTCACACTCCACGATTTAGACTTAACTAAAATAAGCTCTTCGGGAATCCTCCCGTTCCGGGATACGTAACGATTCTGCAGGCCATAGTGGCGATGTCGCTGGTCCAGAAGAGCAGAACAGTTATTTCAACACATGCTTAATTGATTCGCATGGCTACTCACGAGCGGCTCCGGCGGTACATGGAGGAGGACCTCGGGAGCTGTCAGGACGACGAGTTCGAGCAACGCGTCGAACAGCTCGAAGCGCTCGATGCAGCAGTCGGAGACTCGATCGAAACAGATGTCGACATTCTGTCGGCGCTCGCCAACGAGACGCGGTACAAGATCGTCCGGCTGCTGGAGGCAGCAGAGGGGGAACTGTGCGTCTGTGAGTTCGCGCCGCTGCTCGATGTCAGCGACGGGGCGATCAGCCACGCGCTGTCGAAACTCACCGACGCCGGACTGGTGACCCGCCGCAAAGAGGGCAAGTGGCGCAAGTACCGGACCACGAGGCGGGCGACCGCGCTCCTGATCGCGCTCGACGGCGCTCGTGAGAGCGATCGGTAGCCTCTGGGCTTGCTGAATCTCGAATCAGCTACGCCTCGACGAACTCTTCGAAGAGTTCGGTGACGCGACCCCCAATCTCCTCGCGAATCTCGCGGACGGTCTCGACGTCCTTGCCGTGTGGGTCCTTCAGAGCCCAGTCGCGGACGTCGACGTCGGCGTCGAGTTCGAGCGTCGAACAGCCCATGGTGGCGACGACGTCACAGTCGTTCAGTTCGTCCGTCGAGACCGCCCGGGGCTGGCGGTCGGAGATATCGATGTCGAGTTCGGCCATCGCCTCGACGACTTCCGGATGGACCTCTTCGGCGGGGTCGGTCCCGCCGGTGAGTATTTGGACATCCCCGTTCAGCCCTCGTCGGTCCCGTTCTCGGCGCGCGAACGCGGCTGACATCTGGCTTCGACCCGCGTTCTGGACGCAGACGAAGCCGAGTTTCACGTTGTCGGTCACGTTCACCGGAACGGGAAGCCGGGAAATAGCGTTTGCTAAGATGGCTATTGTCGCGTATATAGTCGCTTTCTCGAACAGCGTGTGGCCGTCTCTCTATCCCCTGATTGATCGAGTCGGTCAGGCGTTTTATATCCGAAGACGGCACAACCCGTGGCGTGACGACCGAGTCCGAGTGCGTCGACGCGTTGCGAGAGGCCGCCGAGGAGCTGGGCGAGTCACCGACGAAAGCCCAGTACGAGGAGTTAGGGCTGACGCCTGCCTCGGGAACGATCCAGCGCGTGATGGGCGGTTGGAACGACGCGAAGGAAGCGGCGGGGCTGGAACGTATGACTCGCACGGATCCCGCGTCCAGCCCAAACCGGATGACGTCGATCTTCCAGACGAACTCGTCTGGGAAGACCTCACGAGATATCAGCGCTGGCATTACAAAAACCGGGAGTGGAATACCGAACGGACTCTCAAACGCCGTGCGCGCCTTCGCGAGTGGATACACGAGCGAAAAGCCAACAGTGACGGATGTCGCAACTGCACCGAGTCTGACCCGGCCTGTCTGGATTTCCATCACCTATCGAGTGGGGACAAGGAGATGGCCGTCAACAAGATGGTCCCGTACGGATACTCGAAATCCGATATCGAGGCCGAAATGGAAAAATGTGAGATTCTGTGTGCAAATTGCCACGCGAAAGAACACGTTTCAGCGCCAGAGGCGCGCGTGATGGCGGAAGGGGCTCAGACTAGAGTGGAACGGCTCCGGCAGTGGGCTTACGAGTACAAGCGCACGCGTGGCTGTCAGCGTTGCTCGGAGACCGATCCAGTGTGTTTGCAGTTTCATCACGTCTCGGAGAAACACGCGGGTGTCAGCGAGATGATCACCAATGGCGAACCCGAGTCGGACATACGCGCAGAAGTCGAGAAGTGTGTCGTTCTCTGCGCGAACTGCCACCGGAAAGAACACTACGAGCGCCCCGTAGTTACCCCAGAAGAAAGCGACAACATTTAGTAAACCCACGGCGTTCTGTCGAATGCAGTCCTGTGGTGTAGTGGCCAATCATGTAGCCTTCTGGGGGCTACGACGGAGGTTCGAATCCTCCCAGGACTACTTCTCTGGCGGCTAATTCGAGAGTAGCGACGCGATCCCTCGCAACGATTTCCGGCGAACGAAAGCCGTCTTAGGTCTCGAGTCGTTCTACGAACTCAGTCGTTTCGCGCACTCGCGTGTGCCCGCCGAACTTCGTCCGGAAACGCCTCGCCTCGCCCGCCGTACACGAGATGCGTGTCACAGCCACAGTCCGACGCACCGACCCCCTCGACCGGCTCACCGGGTAGACGCTGGCTGACCGCACACTCGGCGTCGGCGTCGGCCGAGCGGACGACTTCGACGATGCGTGTCCCCGAATGACCGAGCAGGTAATCGATATGCCAGTGACGGGCGTCGTTCTCGCCGCTTGCGACTCGCCGGTGGCGGTCGACTCGCGAGAACCCGCCGGGACCGAACGCACTACCAGTGTAGGCATAGACCCCGGCCGACAGCTCGCGCTCGCCGGCCGCCCCGAACGTGATCGTCGCCGACTCGGGCAGCTCGATCAACAGCGTGTAGGTACCACTCGTCACAATCTTGCTTGCACTGTCGCACACAAAACCGCACTGCCGCCTGGTTTTGGCTGCCCAAATTCTACACAATTGTAAACATCTGTTTTCAGCACCTGGGAACCGCCGCCCCTTCTTTACCCCTTTGGTTGGCTATCTTCAGTTAGGTGGACCTAAATGACTGAGGTGCTGGCCGATACGACTCCGGGCGAGTCCGTCTCCCTAGAGCGCGTCCCGGACGACGACGTCCGGGCGCGCCTGCTCAGGCTCGGCTTTCTGGACGGCGCCGTGGAGTGTCGCCACAGGCTCCGGAAGGGACCGATCGTCCTCAGGCGCAACGGTACGGAGATGGCACTCGGGGCCGATCTGGCCGCCGAGATCGAGATCTCGCATGCGAGGGCCGATAGATGAGCTGTCACGAGACCGGCGACTGTGACGTCGACGCCGACGAGACGATCGCACTGGTCGGCTGCCCGAACGTCGGCAAGAGCGTCGTCTTCGGCGAACTCGCCGAGCAGTACGTCGACGTCTCGAACTACCCGGGGACGACCGTCGACACGACCGAGGCCGCGTTCGGCGACGCCAAACTGACCGACACCCCTGGCGTCTACGGTATCTCCAGTTTCGACGAGGAAGAGCGCGTCACCCGCGAGATCGTTCTCGAGGCCGACGCGGTCGTCAACGTCGTCGACGCGACCCAGCTGGATCGGGACCTGTTCCTGACGCTGCAGTTGCTCGATATGGGGATCCCGACGGTCGTCGCGCTGAACATGATGGACGAGGCCGAGGCCGACGGGGTCGACATCGACGCCGACGCACTGGAAGCGGAGCTCGGCGTCCCAGTCGTCCCCACGGTAGCGGTCGACGGCGAGGGGATCGACGAACTCCGCGAGCGCGTTCCCGAGGCCACTGCGCCGGCGTCGACGCCCGTCGAGCGGTGGTTCGACGAGCTCCCCGACGACGTCGGGGCCTCTCGCGCCGAAAAGACGCTCATCGTCGAGGGTGACGAGCCGACCGCCGAGCGGGTCTCGTCCGGCGCGATCGTCGCCGACGGCGGCGTCCCGGCGCTCACGGAGATCGGCCAGCGCGAGGATGTCTACGGACATCGACGCCGTCGTGTCGAGGACGTTGTCGGCGGTGTGCTCTCCCGGGAGGAGCGCGATTCGTCCTGGGCCGAGCGGTTCAGCGACCTCATGCTCGATCCCCTGACCGGGACCCCGATCGCGCTCGCGATGCTTGGTGCGATCTTCTACTTCATCGGGGTCGTCGTCGCCCAGAAGGTCGTCGACTTCCTCGAGATTACAGTCTTCGGCGAGTATTACAATCCGATCGTCGAGGGCGCCGTTGAGGGGATTCTCCCTGCTGCCTCCTGGGCCGAGCCGATCGAGTTCATGCTGATCAACGGCAACCTCGGCCTGCTGACGATCACCGTCCAGTACATCGTCGGCGTTCTGCTGCCGCTGGTCATCGCGTTCTACTTCGTGATCGGCATCCTCGAGGACTCGGGGATGCTCCCCCGGCTGGCCGTGCTGACCGACCGCGGACTCAACCGGATCGGGCTGAACGGCCGGGCGATCGTCCCGATGATCGTCGGCGTCGGTTGTGTGACGATGGCGGTCATCACAACCCGGATGGTCGGCGACCGCCGCGAGCGCCTCATCTCGACGGCGCTGCTCGGGCTCGCGGTTCCCTGTTCGGCCCAGCTCGGGGTCATCATGGGACTGCTCGCCGGGCTGGGGCTGATCTGGTGGTTCGGCTACCTCGGCGTCTTGCTTCTCGTGCTCGGGGTCGCTGGACTCTTCCTCGATCGGACGCTCCCTGGCGAGCAGACGCCGCTCGTGACTGAACTCCCCCGGATGCGCATGCCCCGACCCCGGAACATCCTCCGGAAGACCTACAACCGGACGAAGATGTTCCTCCGGGAGGCGATCCCGCTGTTCGCGGTCGCAGCGGTCGCTATCTCGGCGCTCGAGTACGTCGGTGGATTCGCCGTGATCCAGCGTGTGCTGTCGCCGGTTACGGCGCTGGTCGGACTTCCGCAGGAGTTCGCTCGCGTCCTCCTGCTGGGACTGGTCCGGCGTGACTTCGCCGCGGCCGGGATGACGGATATGGCGTTCACCACCGCCGAGACCTTTATCGGTCTGGTCGTCATCACGCTGTTCGTCCCGTGTATCCTCTCGATGGTGATGATCCTCAAGGAACGGGACGCAAAGAGCGCGCTCCTGATGTGGGTCGGCTCCTGGGTCGTCGCCTTCGGCGTCGGTGGCCTGCTGGCGGTGATCCTATGATCTGTCCGAGTTGCGACTTCGAGTTCGATCCCGCCCGCGGGCTGCAGTGTCCGCGCTGTGGCGAGGCCATCGACTGCAGCGAGATCGGCTGTGCGAACTGCGACGCCTGCAACGACGTCTTCCAGCAGGTCACTCGACGGATCCGGTCCGGCGACTGAGCCGCTGGCGATCCGTTCGCGCCAGTCCCCCGACCGTCCCATTTTTTCCGGTCGACCCCGTTCGGTCGGTATGGACGAACCGTCGAGCCCGACCCTGACGCTTGCCGCTCTCGCCGTCGTCGTCGGCGTCGTCCAGGTGCTGTTGGCACTGGTCGGGGTCGATCCGTGGTATTTCGCGCTCGCCTGGCCGCTGGCCGACCGTCCCTGGACGCTGGTGACGAGCATTTTCGCCCACGGGAGCCTCGGGCATCTCCTCTCGAACTTGCTTGGGCTCGTGGTCGTCGGCATCTTCCTCGAACGCCGGACGTCGCCGGCCCGCTTCTACGCGTTCTTTCTCGCCGCTGGGGTCGTCGCCGGCGTCGTGCAGGTCGCCGTCACGGCGCTCGTCTTCGGGCAGGGGACCGCGGTCCTGGGTGCCAGTGGTGCGGTCTTCGCACTATTGGGATACGTCCTGGCCGGCAACCGCCTGACCGAACGGATCGCCGCCGGCATCGAGCTCAGTCCGCGCGTGCAACTCGCGGTCGTGCTCGGAGTCGCCGGCACCCTGACGGTCGTCACAGCCGGTGCTGGCGTCGCGCTGATCGCTCACTTCACTGGGCTCTCGCTGGGTCTCGTTGCCGGCCGCGAGCACCTGCTCAGGCCGTCGCCATCACGGTAACCGCCGTACCTGCGGTAGTGTGGAGTGTTTATTATTACAACGCTCGGGATTTCACGGTCTTCAGGCCGTGAAGGAGGTCAACGGCGTTCTCCATGCGAAGGAAGGGGGTCGCTTGCCCCGTCAGACCGTCGTCGTCTCAGGGAGGAGCGACCGTTCGAGGCGCTCGTTGACCCGCTCGGCCAGCGGTTCGAGGTTTCTGACGTCCTCGCGGTTGTACGACACCAGCGTTTCTAGTGCAGATTCGTCGCCGCGTTCGTACTGGTACCACAGCTCTACCGCCTCTTTGCCGGAGATGTCCGGCCGGTCCCGCCCGATCCCGATCTCTTGCTCGATGGTTTTCAGGCCGCCCGTCAAATCGAGACGCCGACAGGGGTACAGCAGATCGAGATGGGGCATTCGGGACAGCGAGACGTCGAAGTTCGTCTCCAGGAAGGGGACGTCGAACCGTTTGCCGTTAAACGTCACCAGCAGATCGGCGTCGGCGAACAGTTCCCGCAGCGTGTCGTCGGACAGATCCCGGCCCTGGACGAGTGTCTCCGTGCGGCCGTCGAGGTGGGCACTGACCGTCGTCACCTCGTTGCGGTCGGCGTCCAGGCCGGTCGTTTCGATGTCGAAAAACAGCGCGCCGTCACGGAAGGTCTCGAACAGCCGCCACTGCTCGGCGCTGGGGAACTCCCGGGCGAAAAACGACGAATCGCCCTCCTCGAGGCGGTCGTATGCTCGGTCGATAAACGACTGGATCCGCTCGGCGGTCGTCGGGCCGACGGCGTCGGGATCGAACTCGTCCCAGTGGGTGATCCCGCGCTCCCAGAGCCGTCGCTCGGTGGTCTCGCCGACGCCCTCGACCGGAATGAAGCTGTTTTCGACGCGCACACCTCTCCTGGGTCGTGGGGGAACGTAAATCTCGCGTTCGATGCCAGCCTGTGTCGCTGTCCGAATATCAGTCACCGAGTCACGAAGTAGTACACCGGGACGAACCCTGGGACGATGAACGGGTACACGAGCGGGCCGACCGGCGCGGATTCCGCTCTCGCAATGGCGACTATACCGGGCAACGTCACCCCGAAGTATCCGACACAGCCGGCGAGCACGAGCCGATCGATCCCGGCGATCCAGCAGATCGCTGTGAGCGCGATGACGGCCATCTGTCCCCACGCCCCGAGGCGGATCCACGCTGTCATCAGTCCGTGACCTCGCGGCACACGCACAAATATGCCGGTGGGATCCGTCGTGCTGGATATGACAACTTACCTGCTTTCGAGTGCGTCCGTCCACACCAGCGCGGCGGCCTGCGACTATCTCGCTGATCGCCTCGACGCCGACGATACCGTGATGGTCTTGGGCGTCTCTGAACCGGACGCGCCCGAGCGGGACGTCGGCGACGCGATCAACGTCGCCCGCGCTCGCCTCGCACCGGCGACCGTCTGGACCGAACGCCGCGAAGGCGACCCGATCGAGGCGATTCTCGATCTCGCCTCGGAGATCGACGCCGACGAACTCCTCGTCGGCCGGCGTCGCGGCGACCACGAAGCTGACGGACTCGGCAGCACTGCGGCCGCCGTCGCGGGCGAGGCGACGCGTCCGGTGGTCGTCGTCCCGACGTAGCCGAACCTTTCAACACGTGGGACGCGTAATCGGGGGGTATGTCGGCATCCGAACTCGCGGCCGCTGTCAGGGAGTCGCTCGCGGTCGACGCCGAGGAGTTCCAGGCTCAGGCGGTCGAGGAGGCCGAACGCCTCAAAGCCGAAGTCCGGGACGGTACCTTCGACAACAGCGAGACGATCGTCGGCCTCGAGCTGGAGCTGTACGCCGTCGACGACCGGACCGACGCGCTCCAGCGCGTGTCCCGTCCGCTGCTCGAACGGATCGGCTTCGAGAAGGAACTCGGCCTGCACAACGCCGAGATGCAGACCAGCCCGCAGCCGCTCAACTCCTACGGACTCGCGGCCCAGGAGCAGGAACTGCAGGCCAATCTCGTCCCCGCCCAGGAACGCACCCGCGCGGACGACATCCAGCTGGTCAGCGACGGGATGTGGACCGTCCCGCCGAACGGCGAGACCGCCCGCTCGTATCTCTGTGACTCGGTCGAGGCCGACGGCGTCCGCATCGGGACTAACATGTCCGATTCCGTCCGCTATCACGCGATGGCCAACACCGATTACCCCTCGGGGCTGCGCCTGGACGCGCCGAACGTCACGCTGGACGCCGAGACGGTCATGCCCGAGAGTCTGATTACCTCGATCCAACCACACGTGCAGGTGCCTCACGCGCCGGACCTGCCGGAGTATTTCCGGTACGCGCTTCGGATCGCTGGCCCGCTGCTCGCACTCGGGGTCAACTCGCCGTTTTTCCCGCCGGACCTGTACGACGACGTGCCCGACGCGACGATCCTGGACGACGCCTGGATGGAACATCGCATCTCGGTGTTCGAATCGGTCCTCAACGCCGTCGACGACTCGGCCCCGAAGAAGGTCTGCTTCCCGCCCGACTTCGAGACTGTCGAGGACGCCATCGACGCCATCGTCGCCGACGAGACGATCGTCCCGATGGAGGTCTCTCGCGGGGAGCGCTTCGATGACCAGTTCGCCCACGTCAGGCACAAACACGGTTCGTACTGGCGGTGGGTCCGTCCGGTCTTCGACGGCGCGACCCGCTCGCAGGCCAACGCCCGCATCGAGTTCCGTCCGCTGCCAGCCCAGCCGACAATCCGGGATTCCGTCGCGTTCCAGGCCGTTTTCGCCGGCCTGCTGGAGAGTCTGATCCGGCGGGAACATCCGGTGCGGACCCTCGAGTGGGAGCGCGCCGAACAGAACTTCTACAACGCGATGCGGGACGGGCTGGACGCCGAGTTGGTCTGGATCACGGGTGCTGGCGAGACCAGCGACATCGAGGAGATTTACGGCGAACTGTTCGAACACGCCCGGGACGGCCTGGAACTACAGGGACTGTCGACCGAGGCTGCCCGGCAGTACATCCGTCCGCTACGCGAGCGCGTCGACCGGCGGATCACGCCCGCTCGCTGGAAGTTCGGCTACGTCCGCCGGCGCGTACAGGAGGGGGTCCCCCTTGCGGAGGCGATCTGGGGGATGCAGGCCCAGTACATCCGCAAGCAGGAGGAGACGCTCATCGAGGGCGAGTTCACCGAGTGGCTCTCTTGACATCCTCCCCGCCCTGCTCGCGCCCATTCGGGCGCTCGCTGAGGACGGGGATTCCCGACCGCAGTTGGGATATTACGGTTCGCGGTTCGTGACCTGTTCTCGCGGGGCGAAACAGCCCTCGCTACGATCGAACAGGCGAACCGCTGGCTGTGCCAACCAGCCGTTATCCCTATCCTGTGGAGGATTCGGGAGTACCTGTTGTCGGATATTCTCTGCCCCGTTACTGTCGGTATTGGCGACCAGCCCACACTCCTCACAGACGTACAGTCCACGCTCGACGCGCTGGCTATCGGCAGTTCGACCGCACGCCGAACACGACTTCGACGTGTCTCGCTCGGAGACCAGTTTGACTTCGATACCCCGTCGTTCGGCCTTGTAGGTGAGCATCGACGTGAGGCGGTCGAACGCCCAGCCGTGCAAATCCAGGTTGCCGTGGTCGCCCCAATTGGTGGGTTCGCCAGTGTCGTCGTCCTCGCGGATGCCCGCAAGGTCGCCCACGACGATCGTTCCAACATCGCGCTCGACGCACTCCTCGACGATTGCTTTCGAAAGCGTGTGCAAGAAATGCGTCCGGCGATCCGTGCGGCGCTGGTCGAGCCGTCGCGCTTCACGTGACGTGCTCTTGTCACACTCGGCACGCTTCTTGGCGAAGTAGTATTCGTCCTCTTTGAGCGCCCCACCGGGGTACAGCAGGGATTCATCGCCAAACGACACGGCAGCGACGTTGCAGATGCCGAGATCGATCCCGGCCACATCGTTACCGGGTGCGTCTGGAGAGTCAATTTCGACCTGGCAAACGACGTGCAGTCGCCACTCGCCGTGCTCGTACACGGCACGAACCTGCTGGACGTTCTCGATAGTCGTCTCGGGCGGACCGATAACCTCGTACTCACAGAGGACGAAGTCTGACCAGCTCTCTTTGAGGTTTTTGCCCTTCGAGAGCCTGAGACGGTTGTTCGGGGCGTCATGTTTGAAGCCCGCCTGCTTGAACGTGACCGTCGAGCGTGGGTGGTCGCCGTTGCGTTTGCGGTATCCGGGCGGGTTCGCTTTCGTGTCCCCGTTTTCGCGCTTGCCGACCCAACTGGTGAACGCCTCACCGAGTTCCTGGAGAACTCGTTGACTGGACTGAGAATGCAAGTCCGCATAGCGTTCGTGCTTTTTGAGGTAGGCCGTGAGCGCGTTAGCGCCGGGGATCTGGCCGCAAGCGTCCCAGACACGTTGGGCGGTCCAGCGACCAACGTTCCAGAGCTTGCTAGCGGCGAACCCGAGCGAATCGAGGTCGTCACGCACTTGCGAGTGATTGCGAATCCTCGCTCGAAAGGTGCGTGTGACGACCGTATTCGCCATACATAATCTATGTTATCGAACAAATAAAACTATTTCCATCTCGGTGGAATATCGGGCCAGGCACAGTCTGGTGAACGCCGAACCAAGCTTACGGCGCGTATCCCCACCCTACTCGCTTGTGCGTCCGATGGATCGGACGCCCCGGCGCTCGTTGAGGGTGGGGCTTTGCGCCTGATTTTCTGGTAAATCGCCTCGGGTCAACTGGCTCGAGCGACTTCGTCTCTCGTCATCTGCTCGCGGGCTGCGAGGCGGTTTCACGCCACGGTTTCGCGGCGCGTTGCGCCGCGCAAGGCCCGCTCGCATAGTCCGCGGAACTCCGTTCCGCGCTATCGCCGTTCGCATAGTCCGAGGGATCGCAGATCCCTCGCTATCCGCTCTCGCCGTCGAGATCGTCGTCGAGAAAGCCGTGGTACGAGCAGACGTACTCGTCGCGGATGATCTGCTCGTCGACGATCTCCAGCCCGAGCGCGTCGAGCTCCTCGGCGACCCGGTTGAGATCGTCGTGCGATTTCCCGATCGCGTTGACGTACACGTTGCGCTTTCCGGTCATAATCTCCCGAACGGCCGTGACGCCGTTGACGTCGCGGGCCGCCTTGGCGAGTTCGTCTCGCTCGGTCACCGGTGCCGTACAGATGATCTTCGTGTACAGCGGATATCCGGCCTCGTCGTAATCGATGTCGATGTTGTATCCACGAATGATCCCGCTCTCTTCGAGCTTGTTGAGTCGCGTCCGCACCGTGCTCGGGGACAGATCGAGTTCGGCCGCGATATCGCTGGAAGAGGTATGGCGCGCGTCCCGCTGGAGATAATAGAGGATAGATCGGTCCACAGAGTCCAACTCACCGTCTTTCATTGATTGGCTGCTCTCTACTGGGTGCATAATTATGATGTTTTCGACTCTATCCGGGCTCGATACTACTGTTCGGCTGTGCGTCCCGGTCCACGACCTTTGAGACGTAACACGATATTATCGTCCTTATTTTGACGATCCGTCAATATAGTCGGGGGTTTTATGCTGTTCTGTCTGCATAGCTTAGATATGAACGGCAGCCACCGAACGCGGTATCCCTCATAATCATGGAGCCACAACCGAACCGGCCCGCGAGCGCGGAACGTCCACCCGTAGCGTATTATGTCCTCGGAGCCGGTCGTTTCGGCGCCGCTATCGCTCACCACCTCGAAGCGGCAGGACACGCTGTCCGACTGATCGACGAGGCCCAGGGTCCCGACGACCGCTCGGGTTTCCGGGCCGATCCCGAAGATGTGGCGGCGCTCGAGGCCGCCGGTGTCGCGGACGCCTCGACGGTCATCGTGGCCACGGACGAGGACAGCCGGAACATGCTCATCGCCCAGAAAGTGCGCACGCACTTCGACGTGCCGCGGGTCCTCGTGCTGGTCCACGATCCCGATCGGTGTGACCTCTTCGAGGACATCGCTCACGAACCGATCTGTGTGTCGACGACGCTATCGAACGCGCTGGTTGACCAGGTGTCGAGCACTCCCACGAGACCGGAGGCAACCGAATGAAGGAACTCGAACGCGACCTCGGACTCCCGTCAGTACTTGCGATCAGTATCGGTGCGATGATCGGCAGTGGCATCTTCATCCTGCCGGCGCTCGCGTTGAAGATCGCCGGACCCGCGGTGATCCTCGCGTATCTCCTCGCGGGTCTGCTCGTGGTTCCCGCTGCTCTCTCGAAGTCGGAGATGGCGACCGCGATGCCGGAGGCCGGCGGGACGTACATCTACATCGAGCGCGGGATGGGGCCGCTGCTCGGGACGATCGCCGGCGTCGGGACGTGGTTCTCGCTGTCATTCAAGGGTGCGCTGGCGCTGGTCGGTGGTGTCCCGTACCTGCTGCTGATTTTCGACCTCCCGCTGAAGCCGGTCGCGCTCGGGCTGGCGACAGTGCTCATTCTGGTCAACCTCCTCGGGGCGAAACAGACCGGCCGGCTCCAGGTCGGGATCGTCGTCGTCATGCTGGCGGCGCTGGGCTGGTTCGCCGCCGGGAGCGCCCCCAGCGTCCAGTCGGCCAACTACGCGAACTTCTTCGCCGACGGCGTCGGCGGCTTGCTGGCCGCGACCGGGCTGGTGTTCGTCTCCTACGCCGGGGTCACGAAGGTCGCCAGCGTCGCCGAGGAGGTCGAAAACCCCGACCGGAACATCCCCGTCGGCATCCTCGGATCGCTCGCGTTCACGACGCTTCTGTACGTGGCCATCGTCGCCGTGATGGTCGGGATCACTGATCCCGGGGCCATCGCCGGTTCGCTGACGCCGGTCGCCGTCGCTGCCGAGGCGACGCTCGGACAGGCCGGGGTCGTCGTCGTCATCGTCGCGGCCGTTCTCGCACTGATCTCGACGGCTAACGCCGGCGTGCTTTCGTCCTCGCGGTACCCCTTCGCGATGAGCCGCGACAAGCTGGCACCCCCGTCTCTATCCACCGTTAGTGATCGATTCGGGACGCCAGTCACGTCGATCACGCTCACGGGGGCGGTCATGCTGGTACTGATCGCGTTCGTTCCGATCCTCGAGATCGCGAAACTCGCCAGCGCCTTCCAGATCATGGTGTTCGCGCTGATCAACGTCGCCGTCGTCGCGTTCCGCCAGGGCAGCGCCGAGTACGAGCCCGCGTTCACCTCGCCGCTGTACCCCTGGATGCAGATCTTCGGCGCCGTCACGGGCGTGCTGCTGTTGACCCAGATGGGGGTGATCGCACTCGCCGGTGCGGCCATCATCACGCTCGCCAGCGTCGTCTGGTACGCGCTCTACGTCCGGCCCCGTGTCCGCCGGGAAGGTGTCGCGCGCGATGCGATCCGACGGCGCGTCGGCCGGGACGCGATCGCGGACATCGAATCCGACTCCCTCACGGGGTCACACGACGTGCTCGTCGCGCTGACGAAAGATCTCGGGGCCGAACGCGAGCGCTCGCTCCTCTCGATGGCCGCCGACATCGCCCGTCCGAACGACGGCCGCGTGATCGCCGTCCGCTTCGAGGAGATTCCCGATCAGGCCCCGCTCACTGACGAGGTCACTGTCCAGTCGTCGGCCGATCGCTCCTTCGAGCGGCGGACCAGCGAGTTCGCCGCGGAGTCCGGAGTCACGATCGACGCCGAGGAGATCGTCAGCCACGACACGAAACACGCGATCGTCAACGTCGCCGAGGAGCACGACGTCGAGACGATCCTCGCGGAACACGAACCGCTCCGGCTCCGCTCGCGGCTGTTCGGCGACCCCGTCGATTGGGTCGTCAGGCACGCCCCCTGTGACGTCCTTCTGGTGGACAACCTCGGCTATGACAGTCCTGGACACGTCGTGCTCTCGGGGGACGGCACGCCGTACGGGCCCCGATCTGTCACACTCGCGGAGACGCTCGTGACAGCAAACGACGGGACTCTCTCGCTGTGGTATCCGGCCGGACGCGACAGAACCGACCGCCACGAGGAGACGATCGCCGACCTCGAAGCGGAGCTCTCGGGGATGCTCTCGGTTCCCGTCCGATCCAGGGCCGTCCGCCCCGACGGCGGTCAGGACTCGTCGCCCGACCTGGTCATCCACGACGGGGCCGATCACCGGATCCGCCACGTACTGCTCGACGATAGCCCGCCGACGCCCCCCACGAGTGCGACGACCGTCACCGTCTACCCGCAGGCCACCCGACGGCCGCCGCTCGGACGGCGGCTCCTCGAACGGTTCGTGTTCTAACTGTCCGGATCGGCAGG
>JGI12451J12833_1000042_pt1 | contig 37574 bp, 37 predicted proteins | sample A23E3SouthBayCA_2_FD_12833 | JGI IMG/M metagenome (IMG submission 12833) | reverse complement strand
CGTCGATCAGGACGGGGATCACACCCCTATCGAGATCCATATCGCGTTGCTTCCAGCCGTAGACGGGGAGTTCAACGGTACAGCGGGCGTCATCCGCGATATCAGCGACCGGAAAGACAGGGAACGACAGCTCGCGGAGTTCGCATCTGTCGTTAGCCATGACCTCCGAAACCCGCTGAACGTGGTCAAAGGGCGAATATCGGTTGCCCGGACGTCGGGCGATGTCTCACATCTTGAGGCGGCTGAGTCCGCGGCCGACCGGATGGACGAACTTATCAACGACCTGTTGACACTTGCCAGACAGGGCGATAGGGTTGGCGAGACGACGATGGTTGACCTCGCTGCCCTTGCAGGGCAGGCCTGGGCCGATGTCGAAACCGGTGAAGCCACGCTCGAAAAACACGGGACAGCGACGGTCGAAGCTGACGCGGCACGGCTCCGTGCGGTGTTCGAGAACCTGTTCCGAAACAGTGTGGAACATGGGTCCGCAAGTGACCAGCCGCAGCCTGACGACGCGGTGGAGCGGGAGTGTCGCGCGGCGACCTCGACCCCGATCACAGTCTCTGTCGGGACAATGGATACCGGATTTTATGTCGCCGACGACGGCGCTGGTATTCCGCCGGAAGAGCGAGATGACGTGTTCGAACGGGGCTACACCACAAGCGATACCGGAACCGGGTTCGGGCTGGCAATCGTCGGGGAGGTCGCACAGGCGCACGGCTGGTCAGTGTCGGTGGCAGAGAGCGACGGCGGCGGCGCGCGGTTCGAGTTCACGACGAGTTCGGAGCGTTGACGTGGCGGTAGGCCGGCCCCGCAAGTACCAGCACGGCCAGCGCCGCGGAGAACAGCAGCACGTGCGGGAGTGCGTCGACGGTGAGGCCAGTGAGCGTTAGCGACCGCAGTGACGCGCCGGCGGTGACCTCGACGGCGACCCACGGAATCTCACCGAGGAACGTCCCGACAGCGAACGAACGCGGCGAGACGCGAGCGAACCCGGCTCCATAGGAAACGGGGTCCGCGGGCACCGGTGAGAGTCGCGCCGCGAGGACGCCCCGCGTCTCGCCGGTCACCTCGATGATCCGCCGGCCGGAGTCCCCAAGCCAGCCGAACATCCCGCCTTGCTCACCGGCCCGGAGTGCGAATCGGTAGGGAATGAGGCAGGTGACGAGTGCACCCATCAGCGCGACCGGGAAGCCGTACTTGACCCCAAGGACGAACCCGACGAACGCAGATAACGGCATCGTCGGCCACGCGAAGAACGGGCGGACCAGATACAGGCCGACGATGACACCCGCGAGGTAGACGGGGTGGTCAGCGAGGTGCAGCAGCTGGGCCACCACCCGCTCGGGTGTAAGCAGCGTCGTCACAATAGCGACGACTGCCACCAGTCCGGCGGTCCCGATCAGCTGTCGCTTCGCGAGGCGGTCCATCTACCCAAGTGGGCGGTAGCAATCGACAAACGCTTTGTGGTATCTTTTACGTTGCTCGGGGTTGAATCGGCGGTTGTGTCCGAGACGCGAGACCCGGTCGAGCTCGGTGTCGAACTACTCGCCCATCTGGAACACGGGGAGCTGTCCGTCGCCGACGCCCTCGACCGTATCGAGACGGTGACGACCAACCCACAGGTCCAGCGCGAGATACTCGACACTGCAGTGATGCGGGGGCTCATCGAACGCGAGAACGGCGTTATCCGCCCGCGATCACAGGGGTCGTACGTGAACTTCGACAGCGATGTCGTCGTCCGTGACGGGGAGTTCTCGTGTCAGCGCTGTGGTGCAGCTATCAGTACGGCCCACTTCGTCCAGTTTGACGACGGCGAACTGGGCCCGTTCGGGTCGACGTGCATTCGGAAAGTGTTGGGGAGAGAGTAGCGAGGGGCACGACAGAAGGGGGTGGTCCTCGGTTTGAGAACGGGGAGCGGCGCGACCCGTGACCAGGGTGTGGCCCTCGGTGGACGAGCAGCGACCGAAACGAGCCGCAAGCAGCGAAAGCGCGGTTGCTGTCGCAGCGACGATCTCAGCGTGTCATTGAGGACAACGGCCAGAGAATAGCGAGCCTCCCGAGACGGGCATCAAGGCGGAACGCGGCGGCTTAGCGACCCTGCCGGAGTTCCTTGATGAGCTGTTTGATCGTTCGCTCCTGTCTCTGGAGCTGTTCGTTCTGAGCCTCGACAGCGGCGGTCAGTTCGGCGACCTGTGCCTCGAGTTCAGCGATATCGGGGTCTGTGGTGGTGTCCGACTCGACCGATCCGGTGTCTATGCCAGCTGTGTCACTGGATCGTGTCTCCGTCGGGGCTTCAGTGGTGGGTCCCTGCTCATTGGTCGATGCGGTCGCAGCCTGTGTACTGGCGCTCGTGGACTCACTCTCGGAATCGTCACCGCCCTCCTCGTCGTTGCTCACAAGCGGGTCGATGCCAGATTCAAGGCCGAGACCGTTGCCGGCTTCGTCAGCACTCTTGTCGGGGTCGGCTCCAACCTTGGCGTTGAGGTCGGCAAGTGAATCGACTTCGTGGTACGCGAAGAGGGCCTCTTCCAGCGCTTTCCGGACCATTGGTGCTTCCTCGGACGGCGCTTTGATGCGTTCTGGCCGCTCGTTAAACGAGAGGACGACGGCCGTAGCGACGCTCCCCTCTTCGAACTCTAGACCAGTCACGTCGTCGAAGGAGAACGCCTCGTAGTCGGCGTCCCAGGTGACGTTGCCGATGTGCTTGAGCAGTTGGCGGTCGGTAACCACCAGCGTGAGTTCGCTGAACCGGAACACGCCGACGAGACTCTCGTCGGGGGCGATGCCGCCCGAGACAGTGAGCTTCCCTTCGAGCAACCGTTCGAGGACGGCATCAGCGCGGCTCCCGGGGACAGACAGTTCGAGCTTCTCACTGGTGTAGATGAGCGAGAATTTGGTCTTGCGGCGGCCTTCCGAAACCGTGAGCCGTTCGAAGTCGTGCGGATAGCTGGCGACCTTCTCGTCGCTGAGAAGGCCCTCACCGCGGTAGACGAGCGTCCGGGTCGGTGTGAAACAGGCCGCGTCTTCGTCACCGAGGTTGACACCGCCCCGGATCTCCTCGTCCCCGAGTTCCTGCTGGACGAGGTCTGGTATCTCCATACTGCCTGCATACCTGCGTGGTGGCTTAAATCCGCGGGTCGAGTAGCAACGCCGGTGAGGCGCTCGCGGCGTGGGACTGTACCACAGTCTCGACAGAGATGAGAACCTTCAAGACGGCTAACGGCCAACGGCTGAATGCACCCGCGCCCGGGTGGCTTAGCTGGACATAGCGCCGCACTCATAGGGTCTTTCGACTCATGCGGCAGTGCACCCGTCATGACCCCGGGGCGCTCGTCACGCCCCAGACCTGGGCCATGCGGAGATCGAGGGTTCGGAGCCCTCCCCGGGCATTTTCCAGATCACATCGACAAGCAGCCAGTAGCGTCTCTATCTCGGATTCGGGAACGGCACTACACCAGTCCGAGCGGCGGTGTGCCGAGCAAGCAGACTGCGTCGTCAACGAGTTGTTCTCAAACGCCAGTACGTTTGCTCCGACTGCTCGACGCATTACTGTCGCTCCGTGAGAAAAGAATCGCCAGCGATTAGCCAGATGAGAGCCCGTTACCGGGGAACTGCTGAAATACGGACTCGAAATCGTCAATCTCTGCGGCCGTGGCATCGGCCCTTTGGCGGAGTTCTTCGAACCGCTCGTTGACGGTCTGGTATTCATCGCTTGCTTCGAGTTGTGGTGTGTTCTTCTGGGTTTCTAGTGTCGCCTTCTTCGAAGCTACGGCGAAGTACTCCTGAACCCGGTCGTCGTACGTGGTTCGGATAAGCATCTCCGAGACGGTGTCGAGGAGGTCCTCGCGGCTGACCGGCTTGGTCAGATACTCGTCGAAGGGCATCTCGACAATGTCGAAGTCCGGGTCGACGGCCGTCACCATCACTACTGCGGGGTCGATACCCCGTTCTGCGATGGTGTCGAGGACCTCGTCACCACTCATGTCGGGCATCTGTCGGTCCAGAAAGACGACGTCGACGGACGCGTCGGCTAACTGGAGCGCCTCAGTACCGCTGTGTGCGGTCCGAACGTCGTGTGCGGTCAGCAGCCACGTCGAATACAGGTCCGCGATATCTTGCTCATCGTCAACGACGAGCACCGTTGCCTCCTCGGTCTCACCACGCTTTTGCACTTGTTGTCCCTCCTGTCGACTCACGCACTGCTCTCTCGGTGACTTTCCTGAACAGCAAAATAAAGCTACCCAGCAGATTATCTATTTTGAGAATGCTATGGTTGTCCTATTGTCGATTCTCGTGAAACTGTGCTGTCACAATGCAGTGACTCATCCCAGAGATGTTAACATAGCGGCGACCGTAGGCTGTGTGTATGGTGACCGTCTCCGGACCGTGGACGAGCGAGGAGATGGAACAGTTTCTCAGCGCCGAAACTGTGCCACTCCGTCTCGGGTGTCGAACTCCAGCAGACAAGCCTTGGATGCTCTCGCTCTGGTATCGGTTCGTTGACGGTGTCTTCGAGTGTGCGACTGGGGCGGATGCGGCAGTTGTCGACTACCTCGACTATGACGCCAGCGTCTCCTTCGAAATCTCGACGAACGAGCCGCCGTACTGCGGCGTCAGAGGCAACGGAACAGCGACGATGACAGCGGACGAGGATAAGACAGTTCTCACCGAGTTGTTGCACCGCTATCTCGGCGGGACCAACTCACCACTGGCCGACCAACTGCTTGCACCCGAACGCCGCGAGGTACGGATTACGATTACGCCCGACCGACTCCACACCTGGGACTACAGCAATCGGATGTAACAGCCTGAACCAATGGAACATACAGACTCAACCATGGACAGCGACCCGACAGATATCAAATCACTCGCGATAAGCGCCACCGACCTCGTTGCAGCCATCGAAGCGGCTGCGGACGGGTCAGAGACGGTGTTGCGCGTCACACCGCCGTTTAGCGGCCGGATGCGGGCGCGTCTCCACGTCGTCCAGCCCGACGACGACGATGAACCGATTCTCATCGAGCCCGGCTCGCTACTGGCTACGGACGCACCGTCGTATCCAACGCCTGACGACACCGCTGACGAGCTCCGGGACGCGGACGACGAGACGTACTCGGTGGAGCGCCATCGGACCTACCACGAGCAACGACTCGCCGAGTGGCGGGAGTCGCTGCCGGACCACGTCGTTGATAGCACCACACTAACGGATACAGAACACGACGTAACCGTGTCACTACTCGGACCGTGATCGGTCGTGCACGTCCACCGAGAATGTCATAGATATCAGAAGTGCCACAGGTGTTATACCAGATCTCCGCCGCTAATAAAACGTCTCCGCGCCGCTCAGCCTGTAGTAAAATGAACTATTGGGGGACCGCTGCACGTGAAACGAAGCGAAACGGCCGGAAACCTCTAGAGGTTATAAGCTATCTCCAGTAGAAGCCGTGGATAGGTTCCCTCCATATGTCAAGTTCGTCCGCATACGAATTACTCGCCCAGTTTGATGACTCTATACCGGAGTTCGACGAGCCTTTCGTCTCCGCCGTTCGAGGCTTCGCGTTCTGGACAGCGATTGCGCTCCCGTTTCTGTATCTCCCGCTGCTAATTACTGGCCTGAACTCCGGGGCAACGCGGGTCGCGTTCGTCGCACTCGTCGTCTGCAACGCCGTGACACTGTTTATCGGCCACGCACACAGAGGAGATGCCTGAAACGGAACGCTTCAATTTCGGTCACCAGCGTGGATATCGTGCCCTGCTACTCCGTATTACCGCTGTGGCCATACGTTCATTCTCCCAGTAGTCGTTCGCGTGCACACGTCCCGAACAGCAGTCACCGCAGGTGTCGGTCCGGGCCTCGGCGAATCGCTGGCCAGATTCTCCCGCTAACTGCCGCGGACACAATAACTGCGACGCACAGTCCTCGCTCGATCCGACCGAAATCGCCGGTCATACTGGCACCTCGTCGAACAGGACCGCTCGGCGTGGACACTATAATTTGATCTTTGCCCCACGTCGCGCCATTCTGAGCGCTTCGGCTCCGATGCCGGCTATTCTTCGAGGAGGTCGACCCACTCTCTGAGCGGCCCACGAACACCGTCGGCTGATATCGTCACGTCGCCGTCGAACCGCCACGTCGCCTGTTGGGAGTCCGAACCGAACCGCATCGGAATGGCAATCGACAGATCGTCGGCCGTCACATGGAGTGCCTCGTCGCGATCGACCGTCTCGTCGAGTAACCGTTCGACGGCCAGGCGGAGCTGTTCAGGGTCCGGGTCCGGGAGATCCGTGGATTGACTCATACCTGTTGCTTGGAGCCGGAGCTACCTCCGTGTTGTGTCGACCGAGGCGGTTTGCCCCGTCATTTAGGGGTGTGTAGTCCCCAGACTGTGCCGATGGAGCTGGAAACGCCGTACGCCCTCGGAGGGACCTACTACGTCGAGACCGTGTCGGTCGGGAAACGGACGGACGACGAGACGGTGCGCGATTGCGTGGTCTGTGGCGGCCACGTGTACGCCGACGACTGGCATCTCGTCGTCGGAGTTCTGGATACAGGCAGCGGACGACAGCGCCACCACCACTGTAGCGACGACTGCCTGACCGAGTGGCTCAAACTCATGACGGCTGCCTGAGCGCCGGTGAGTCCGCGGAGTCTTGACGATGGAGCGCATCGGGAAAGTATGGACGAGCGCACGGGCGTGTTCAGGGTCTACCGGGTCGTCGATGCGGTCCCGCACATCAATCTGTTCGACACCGATGCAACGCGGCTCTACACCGTGTACCAGTCCGGCTACGGCGAACGACAGCCGGCAGTTGACGACCTCCGAACAGGTGATCTCGTCGAGGCCACACTCGGCGGCGATCCCGACGACTCGGAGGAAGCCTGGTCGCTGCTTTCGTTCGACCGTCGTGACCGCGTCGCGATGGATTTCGTCGTTGACGCCGAAGTCCCCGAAGTCGCGGCTGACCTCTGGGAGCCGGGGCTGGAACGCCCGGCGAGCGCCGTACTCGAAGAAGACGGCAAGCCGGTCGCGGAGTGTTTCGTGCAGCCGCGCGCGCCGCTGCCCGGCGGCACGTTCGTCCCGAGCGTGCTCACCGGGCTCGTGCCGATGGAATCACTGCTGAGCGAACTCCCCGGTATCGGCGACCCGCCGACAGACGCTATTTTCATCGACCCTGACCCGCCCGATGCTGACTCGTACTCCCGGCCGTATGGCGTCGCTGTGTTGTTCACTGCTGGCGCTGATGACCTACTCACGGAGTTCCGGGAGCGATATGACCTCTCTGCCGACGCGGACAACAGACCCGAATACGACCCGTACGGGCTATGAGTCGTCTGCGGCGAGAACGAGCGGCGGGCGCTACATCGTGATGACGAGCGGCACCGGGACGAAACAGAGCATCCCCAGAACGAAGGTAAGCAGGCCGACAGCCCAGCGGCCCGGTCCCAGCGGCGTCTCGTCCAGCGGCGTTGCCGACCCGAGCCGGCCGAACACCAGCGCCAGAATCCCCCAGAACGCCCACAGCCCGGCCGCTCGGCCCCCCTCGAAGGCGACAAGGTAGCCAGCGAGTCCAAACAGGGCGACGGGGACGGCGAGCTGGACCAGGGACAGTCGGTCGCCAAACAGCGACCGGGCGACGTGTGAACCGTCGAGTTGGCCGACTGGCAGGAGGTTCAGGAAGGTCACGAACGCTCCCACCCAGCCGCCGATGACGACCGGGTTCGGGAGGAGCTGCGGGTTCGCGTACTCAAGCTGTTCACCCATGACTGCGGCGATACCCTGCAACAACAGCGGGTAACCAAGTTCGATGTTCGTGACGATGCCGCGAGTTACCTCCACTGGTGGGAGCGTCACACCGATGGCAGTCACGACGACTGTCGCAACGAGACCCGCCAGCGGGCCGGCGACGCCGATGTCGAACAGCGCCTTCCGGTCGGGGATGTGGTCGTTCATGCTGATGACCGCACCCAGCGTCCCGAGCACGTTCGGAAACGGCAGGAAGTACGGCAGGCTCGCCTCAACCTCGTGGTACCGGCTCATGACGTAGTGGCCGAACTCGTGAATTGCGAGGATACCCAGTGCGGCTGCGGCGAAGGGCCACGCCTTGAGCATGGCTGTCGGGTCTTCGAGCACGGACAGCCCGTACCAGCGGGTCCCGGCGTACAGCGTCGACAACAGCGTCAGGACGGCGAGCCCGACGTTCAACCACGGGATGCCGTCGACGCCGAGCGACCGCTCGTGGGCAATCAGCACCCATTCGCCCATCTCCCGCTTGAGCGCGACGCGGTACCCGCGCTGACGGAACGCCGGCGCGATGCGGTGGATGACCTGTTCGGACTCGGTCAGTGGCTCGCCGTAATACCGGACGCCGTCCTCGGCGGTCCTGTCGATCTCGTACACGTGGAACGTGTCTGCGAGCGCTTCCGGGTCAGGTAACTTCGGCGGCGAGGACTGAGTCGCCATTACCAACGTTTAGGGTTCGACCCGTTTGAACCTGTTTGCTGGCCCCACTGGACACAGTAGAGCCGCCCAACTGGCTCGCTCAGTCTGCGATGGCTTCGTCCGACCCGGTCGCGGCGCTGGGGTCCTGAATCCAGAGGTCCCCAAAGAGGTCGTCCTGCTGGAGGCGGACCTGACCGCGGTGAGCTAAAAAGAGCAATCCGAGGAACGTCTCAACGCGAGACCCACCGGCCGTGTCGACCTCGCGGTACAGCACCTCTTCGCGGCCCTGGTCGTACTGCTCGCGGACGGCGTCGTGCACGTCGGCGATGATGTCATCGATGTTCTCGGCGTGGGCTGTTCCAGTCACATCGGCGGCCGACGGTTCCTCATCCAGTCGCATGTCGTCGGCCCCGCGGTAGTCCAGTTCCTGCGTCCCGCGGTCGTACCCGCTCGGCGAGTCGCTGGTGTCGTACTCGCGGGACTCCTTCCACCACGATTCCCGTTCGGCGTCGCGGAGATCCCGGACGAGTTCATCGAGCGTCTGTGGCATCCCGCGGGCGCGGCGGCGTTCGAGCCGTCGGTCCATCTCCGACTCCAGCGCAGCGAAGGGGTCCGGGTCCTCGATTGGGGCGTCCTCGTGCATTGCCTGCTCCCACGGCTCGGCCGGCTCCTCTTCCGTCTCGCCCTCGCCGAGCATCGCGTCGCTTTTCATCCGAACCAAGACGCTCGCGTAGAACAGCGCCCGCCCCGACGTGCGCAGGTCCGCGTCGTCGATACGCTGGAGGAACTTGTCGGTGACCCGCACCACGTCGATATCCCACGGGTCGATTTCGCCGTCGTCCGCGAGCTGGACCAGCACTTCGACCGGTTCGACGTCTTCGTCCTCGTCGGTCGTCCGGTCGCTTTCGGGGCTGTCCTGTGCAGTTGTCTCGTCGTCTGGGTCGGGGGAGTCGCCCAGCAGCGCCGCCGCGTCGTCCGAGCCACCTGGCGGCTCGCGGTCCTCGTGCCCGGTGATGTTGAGCGGGATGTCATCGGCATCGTCTCGCGGGTCACTGCGCTCGCGGGTCACATTCGCTCCCCGCTCGCTACCCCGAGGCGCTTCCTCCGGGCGCGCCTCGCCCTCTCCGCTCGACTGTTCCGAGGAGTCTCCGTCGCGCTGCTCCGTCGGCTCCTCGCTAGTCATCAGCCGGAACCTCCTCATCACCGTCGCCCTCACCGCTGAGGTCGATCCCGGTCACGGCGCTCACGTTGTCGCCCTGCATCATCACGCCGATAGCGCGCTCGGACCGCTCCAGCATGGCCGAGCGGTGTGAGACGACGACGAACTGGGCGTCGCCGGCGAGTTCGTCCACCAGTTCGCCGACGAGGTCGGCGTTAGCCGCGTCGAGGAAAGCGTCGACCTCGTCCAGCGCGTAGAACGGCGCGGGGTTGTGTCGCTGGATGGCGAAAATAAACGCCAGCGCTGTCAGGGATTTCTCGCCGCCCGACATCGCGTTCAGCCGCTGAATCGGCTTGTCGCCGGGCTGGGCCTTCATCGTCAGCCCGCCCTCGAAGGGGTCGTCCTCGTCTTCGAGGTGGAGATGGCCGGTGCCGTTCGAGAGCCGCTCGAAGATGTTCTGGAACTGGTCGTTGATCTCCGTGAACGACCCCATGAACGTCTCCTTCTTGCGGGCCTCATAGGTATCGATGCGGTCGCGGATGCCGTCGGCCTCTTCGACCAGCGTCGCTTTCTTGTCTTCGAGTTCCTGCAGGTCGTCGTTGACCCGGTCGTACTCCTCGATAGCCCGCATGTTGACCGGCTCCAGTTTCTCCATCTCCGTTTCCAGCCGGTCAATCTCCTGCTCGACCGTCTCGTGGTCGGGCACGTCCTCGGGGTCGTAGTCGCCGACCTGTGCTTCGAGTTCATCGATTTCCCACTCCAGACGCTCCTGAGTTTCCTGCTCAGATTCGAGGTCGCGCTCGATTTCGGAGACCGCGGCCTGTTGCTCGTCGCGGGCTTCCTTGGCTTCCTGCAGGTCGGCTTTCAGGTCTTCGCGCTCGGACTTGAGTTCGGCCAGTTCCTCTTCGAGGTCGGCGACGGCCTGTTCCTTCTCGCCTTTCAGCTCCTGCTTCTCCGCGACCGTCGCTTCGAGGTCGTCGATGCGTTCCTCGTGGTCGGCCTTGCGGTTCTGGGCCGCCTCAATGTCGTCGTGGAGGTCCTCGATGGCCTCCTCGGCGTACTGCTTCTCTAACTGGTACTCGTTGAGTTCGGCGTCGAGTTCGCCCTGACGGTCTTCGAGCGCATCGATGTCGTCCTTGATCGACTCGCGCTGGTCGGTCAGGTCCGGTAGTTCCGAAAAAAAATCGGTCTTTGCTTCGATGTCGGCCTCCAGTTCGTCCATCTGGTCGGCCACGTCCTCGCGCTCGTCAGCGATTTCTTCGAGGTCCGCTTCCAGTTGCTCGATTCGCTCGCGGGTGTCTTCGAGCGCGGTCTGCTTGCGCTCGATGCTCATCTCGATATCCCGGACCTGTTCGGTCGCATCGGACTCGCGGTCGCGGGCGTCGTCAAGGCGCTCCTCGACATCACGGAGGTCATCGCGCACGTCGGCGCGCTCGTCTTCGAGTTCGTTGATGCGCGTGGCGACCCGTTCGAGCTTGCCAGCGCCGCCCGAGAAGGAGTAGCGCGTGCCCGAGGAGGAGCCGCCAGTCATTGCGCCGGACTTCTCGACGAGGTCGCCCTCAAGCGTGACCATCCGGTAGTCGCCCATCAGCTCGCGGGCGGTGTCCATACTGTCGACGACGACGGTGTCGCCCAGCACGTACGAGAAGATACCTGCGTACTCGCGGTCGAAGTCTACGAGATTATACGCGAAGTCGATAACCCCGTCGGCGCTGGGCAGAGACCCCAGCGAGCGGTTCTGCATCTGCGTGATAGGGAGGAACGTCGCCCGGCCGGCGCTACGGGATTTGAGGTACTCGATACAGCGCTGGCCGACGCTATCGTCATCGACGACCACGTGGGCGAGACGCCCGCCGGCCGCCGTCTCACAGGCCGTGGCGTACTCGGGGTCGACGCCGCCGAGTTGGCCGACGGTGCCGTGGACGCCGTCCTGGCCGGCGTTGAGAATCGCCGTCACCGCCCGGCCGTACGAGGAGTCCCCGTCTTCGCCGGCCTTCGCCTCTAGCTGGGCGTACTCCTGCTGTTTCGCGCTGATCTCGTCTTCGAGGTCGTCCAGATCAGACTGGAGCTCCCGCTTCTCGGCCCGGAGGTCGTCGACGACTTCGCCGATAGTCGCCTTGTTCTGTTTCGCTTTCTCCAGTTCCGTCTGCAGGTCCTCGATGTCGGCTTCGAGGTCGGGGATCTCGGCTTCGGCTTCCTCAATAGCCGCTCGCTTCTCGTCCTCGGCGTTCGAGCGCCGGCGGGCCTCGTCGAGCAGACGGTCCTGCTCGCGCTGGAGGTCGTTCTTCTCGCTTTTGAGCGTCTCAAGCCGCGAGCGTTTCTCCTCCAGTTCGTCTTTGACCTCTTGGAACTCCTCGCCGACCTCGTCGATTCGTTGCTGGACCTCCGCGAGTTCGGATTCCTTCTCCGCGATGTCGGCCTTGACGTTGGATTTGGCGACTTTCGTCTCGCGGATGTCGCTTTCAAGATCGTCGATGGTCTCCTGCTTGCGGTCGATCTGGACGAACGCCTGCCGGCGCTCGTTCTCGGCGGCCTCGACTGTTTCCTCGGCGGACTCGATCTTGTCCTCCAGCCGGGAGATGTCGCCTTTGATCTCCTCGATCTCGCGCTTGATGGCGAGCTGTTCGTCCTCGCCTTTGCGCTCGATTTCCTGGTTGAGTTCGTGGAGCTCGTCTTCCAGTCGGATGACCGCACCCTGGCGCTCGTCGAGTTCCGTCTGGAGTTCGGTGAGTTCGCTTTCGAGTTCGTCGATGGACTCCTCAACGGCTGTCAGTTCCTCGCGCTTGTCTTCGAGTTCGGCAGCCTTGCGGTACCCCTCGTACTCCTCTTTCTCGTCACGGAGGTCCTGATACTTGAGCGCCGTCTCCCGTTCGTCTTCAAGTTGATCAAGACGCTCCTGTTTCTCCTCGATGCGGAGCTCGGCCTCGTCGATGCGCTCTTGCACGACCTCCAGTTCGTCGAAGGCGTCGGCCTTCTTTGCGTCGAACTGGGCGACGCCGGCGATCTCGTCGATGATCTCCCGGCGGGAGCCGGCGGTCATGTTGATGATCTCGGTCACGTCGCCCTGCATGACGACGTTGTAGCCTTCAGGCGTGACGCCGGCCTGAGCGAGCAGGTCCTGAATGTCCGAAAGGTTGACCGAGCGACCGTTGATGTAGTAGTAGGAGTAGTAGTTGTCCTCGGTCTCCTTGACCCGGCGTTTGATGGCGATCTCGTCCACGTCACCCACATCTTCAGTGCCGGCGGCGTTGACGACCTGTGAACGGGACAGCGTCCGGTCGTCGTTGGCCAGAATTACCTCGACGCTGGCCTGCCGTTCGCCGTCGTACTCGGCATCTTCGTCGGCGTGGCCGGGGTTGTAGATGAGGTCAGTGAGTTTCTCGGCGCGGATACCCGAGGTGCGAGCGAGTCCAAGTGCAAACAGAATCGCGTCGATGATGTTGGACTTGCCCGAGCCGTTCGGGCCGCTGATAGTGGTAAAATCTTCGTAGAACGGGATTCGGGTCTTCCGTCCGAAGCTCTTGAAATTGTCGAGGACGAGCTCTTTAATATGCATGCGGTGATGTAGCCGACAGCCCTACGCGACGATGATGTCGGACTCCGAGTCCTCTTCGGTCTCGGTCTCCGACGCGGCCTCGGCCTCCTCCCTGTTATCAATCTCGTTGGTATCCTCAGTGTTAGGTGTGTCGGCCTCCGTCGAGGTGGCGGCCGATTCCTCCGAGTCGGGCTCGTCAGCGCTGAATCCGTTGTCCTCATCGACGCTGGCTTCGAGTTCCCGGATACGGACCTTACATTCGACGAGTTCGTCGGTCAGTCCCTCGACCGACGCTTCCAGTTCTCTGACGCGCGTTTCGAGTTCCTCGACTCGGTTGCCGCACATATCCGTAACCCAGCCATTGTGGACACTTATACCTACGTCAGACATTGGCAGTCCGAGTGATACATTATGCAGAGTTGACGGGAGACGCAGGGCACGGACAGTACGCCTGTGTCACGGTGAGTAGCGCTTCCGGAGGTACGCCGAAATTTCGTCGACGTGGTCGGCGCCGAACGACCAGTAGCCGCGCCACTGGCTCGGTCCGGTCCGTTCAGCGAGGAGGACTCCCTTCATATCGGCGGTACAGTCAGTGTTGACGACGAACCAGGACTCCCGGAGCTCGTCACGCGGTTCAGTATGGATAGTAGGGTCCTCGGATAGTTCGGGGACACGGTCCGGAAGGCCGTACAGGTGCAGGTCGGTATCGCTGTCGGCCAGTCGGTCGTACACGCGTCGGGTCCCGCGCTCGTCGTCGATCCGAGAGAGGTACTGAAACCCCGCGTGGAGCGTGTTATCGTCGGATTGCCACCCAAGCGACTCGATGTACCGCGAGAGTTCGATGAGCAGCATCTTCCGCTTGCCCGTGACAGTAAAGGGGACCTCGTCGAGGTGCAACAGCGCCGCCGGCGTGTCGACCTCGTCCAGAGACCGCGTTCCCGTGACATACAGGTCGGAGTTGACGAGCAACACGCACGCGCCGACCGCATTGATCGACGAGACGGCCAGCTCCGTGCCGTCGGCGTCCTTGACGACGACGGCGTTTTCGGGGGATTCTGGCGACATCTCGCCAGCCTGAACCTCGACGGCCGGCGAGTCAACCATCCGCCTGAGCATCCGCACTAGCGGCTCGGGTTCATCGTCGTTAAACACCGTGAGCGTCCGCCGAGCTAACGGAACCGTATCGATGAACGCCGATATCGTCACACTGCCACACATTTGATTCTCCGTATTGAAAGTGGCGGGGCCGTTATCGAGAGTGAATACAGGTCTGGCTGGGGAGTTGCTGCGGATGGGGTCGTTAGCCTTTAGCCACGCGCCACCGAATCCCGGACAATGACTGCGCAAGCGTCCGAAGCCCGCGAACTCGCGGCCGTCATCGGGCTGGAGGTCCACGTCCAGCTTGAGACGGAGACGAAGATATTCTGTGGCTGTTCGACCGACGTGGCCGATGCCGAACCCAACACCCACACCTGCCCGGTGTGTCTGGGCCTTCCCGGCGCGCTCCCGGTGGTCAACGAGGGAGCGGTCGAGGCCGCCGTGAAGGTCGGCAAGGCTATCGATGCCGACATCCCGGCGGAGACCACCTTCCACCGGAAGAACTACTACTACCCCGACCTCCCGAAGAACTTCCAGATAACGCAGTACGACTCGCCGATCTGTCAGGACGGGGAACTCGAATTCTCCGTCGAGAGCGAGCGCCGCAGCGTCGACATCCGCCGGGCACACCTCGAAGAGGACCCCGGCTCGATCAAACACGTCCGTGAGGGCTCGGGCCCGCTTGAGTCCCGCACCTGCTCCATTGAACGCGCGGATTACACGCTCATCGACTACAACCGCGCCGGGACGCCACTGATGGAGATCGTCACGGAACCGGACTTCCGTGCGCCGGGCGAGGTCCGGTCGTTCCTCGAAAAACTCGAAGAAGTGCTTGAGTATCTGGGCGTGTTCGATGCGACGCGGGATGGCAGTCTCCGCATCGACGCGAACCTCTCAATGGTCGACGCCAGCGAAGTTGGCGAGGACGGTGACATCGACAAGTCTGTCCTCGAAGACGCCAACCGCACCGAGGTCAAGAACATCTCAAGCCACAAGGGCGCGGAACAGGCGCTCTCCTTCGAAGCGTCGCGCCAGCGAAAACTCATCCAGTCGGGCCGCGCCGTCGAGCAGGAGACCCGCCACTTCAACGAAACGCACGGCAACACGGTGTCGATGCGCTCGAAGGAGGAAGAGAAGGACTACCGATACTTCCGGGAGGCCGACCTGCCGCCGCTTCGAGTTAGCCACTGGAAAGACGAGGTGCCGATTCCGGAACTCCCCGACGCCCGCCGCGAGCGGTTCGTCGAGGAGTACGGGCTCAGCGAGGAAGCCGCCTCGAAGCTCACGAGCACGAAACAGGTCGCGGACTTCTTCGAGGACGTGGCCGAGCGCTTCGACGCCAACCTGGCCGCGACGTGGGTCGCCGACAACCTGCTTGGCGAACTGAACTACCGCGACATGGCCATCACCGACATTGACGACCGCTTCGATGAGGTGACCCAGCTCGTGGCACTCGTCGCCGAGGACGAAATTACGGCCAAAAACGCCCATGAGACTGTGCTCCGAGAGATGCTCGATACGGGCGACGACCCCGACACCGTCGTTGACCGCGAGGGACTGGGCAAGACCTCCGGCGACGAGGTCCAACAGGCTGTCGTGGAAGCTATCGACGAGAATCCCGACGCCGTTGAAGACTACCACAGCGGCGAGGGCGGCGCAATCAACTTCCTCGTCGGACAGGTCATGCAAAAAACCGGCGGGAGCGCTGACCCCGGTGACGTGAATGGGTTGCTGCGCGAGGAACTGGAGAGCTAAGATAGCGTCCTACTCGGCCTGGTGGTGCAGTGGCGAGCCTGAATTGCTGCAGTCATCGCTGTGGCCAGTTGTCCGGCAGTTCATCGGCGTGGTTCTCAAGCAACTCGAGCATCGGTTCTATTTCGTCGAATCGCTGGCCTCGTGATACCTCATCGGCCGCTCGGTCCCAGTTGATGTACGCTAAACTGGCCAGACGGGGTAAGTCATCGTGACGGAGTTCAGTTTCAGTACTCTGAGCGCCGACACTTCTTGGCAGAAAGTCGACAATCTGCCGTGGACTATCCTGCTTCAGCATGAACAGAATCATTCGACGACGGCGGGTAAACAATGCCTCAAACACCCGGTCCATCCCTGTGTCCCATATCACGTCCGGGATAGAAGTTTCCATCCAATAACAAGAGACACACTACTGATAATAAATGTCAGGGTACCGCCGTTCCCTTGCCGAGTCGGTCCTGAACTCTACAGGCGTGGTTACCGTATAAGGCTATCCTACTGTCCAGTACGCTGAGCTGCGCGCTACGATTCGCTCGACGTGCTTGACTCGACGCTGTCACGTCGCTCGCCCGGGATAATCGCAGGGTCTTTCAACAGCAGTGTGACGAGTATCGCAGCGGCGAGCGCTTCGAGGGTTTTGATCGCGGACTCGGTTGGCTCGGTGTTGAAATGGTCCAGTATCAGCAGGGCAGTGCTCCCGCCGTGGTGGCCGCCGCTCCCGGACGACGGTGCGGAGAACCCATCCACGAGGAAGGCACCGTGGCCGGTGGCGTGCCAGAACACCCACGCGGCAATGGATGCGACCATGAGGAGCGTCCCGGCGATATAGGCGTTCCGCAGGCCGATGACGCCCCGTGTAATGAGATACGGGCCGGCGAGCAACACCGCGGCGAAGGCGACGAACAGGAAGGGGCGAGGGTCCGGCGGGAGCCCCCGGCCGAACAGTCCCTCTATCGCTTGCGCGTAGATGATGCTTCGCGGGAGTCCCCACCAGAGGTGAAACGCCGCCGTCGCAAAGACGAGTGCGGCGGCGGTTCCGCGGAGGAGTTTGGTCGTCCGGCGATCCATACCGGCAGTCGGGGAGGCAGTGGCAAGAGTGCGTCGAAGTGATGAGTGGTGCCACAGCTGCCCACTTGCGTTGGACCGCTGCCGAATTGATAATGGGGCTACCTCCGCGCGAGCGCGAGCGGCCCCGCAAGCGCCCGCACACCCGCGCTGTCGCCTGATTTTCCCGAAAGCCTTTAGAACAACTGACTCCGTACCGACGGGTAATGACAGAGACAGGTGGTGTCCGATGAGGCTGATTATCACCGAGAAGGACAACGCCGCTCGCCGCATCGCGGAGATCCTCTCAGAAGGGGGCGCGTCCGCGAATCGGCGAAACGGCGTCAACGTCTATCGGTGGGGAGACACCCGCGTCGTTGGTCTCTCCGGGCACGTTGTCGGCGTCGACTTCCCCGAGGAGTACAACGACTGGCGCGACGTAGAGCCAGTCGAACTCATCGACGCCGACGTGACGAAAGAACCCACGCAAGAAAACATCGTCACCACGCTGAAGCAACTGGCACGCGAGGCCGACGAGGCCACCATTGCGACTGACTACGACCGCGAGGGGGAACTCATCGGCAAGGAGGCCTACGAGCTCATCCGTGAGGAAACCGACGCGCCCGTCGACCGCGTGCGCTTCTCTTCGATCACCGAGCGAGAGGTCCGCGACGCCTTCGCAAACCCCGACGACATCGACTTCGACCTGGCGGCTGCAGGCGAGGCGCGTCAGATTATCGACCTCGTGTGGGGCGCAGCACTCACTCGTTTTCTCTCGCTGTCGGCCCGGCAACTGGGCGACGACTTCATTTCTGTGGGCCGAGTCCAGTCGCCGACGCTGAAGCTCATCGTCGACCGCGAGCGCGAGATTCAGGCTTTCGACCCAGAGGACTACTGGGAGATCTTCGCCGACCTCCAGAAGAACGGCTCGGGGTTCGAGGCCCAGTACTTCTACGATGACGACGGGAAAGAGGCAGAACGGGTCTGGGTCGAGGACGACGCCGACGACGCCTACGCCGACCTGACGAACGTCGACGCGGCGACGGTGACGAGCGTCCGCCGCCGGACCCGCACCGACAGCCCGCCGACGCCGTTCAACACCACCGCCTTCATCTCCGCTGCGAGTTCACTGGGCTACTCCGCCCAGCAGGCGATGTCAATCGCCGAGGAGCTGTACACCACCGGTTACATCACCTACCCCCGAACGGACAACACGGTCTACCCGGACGACCTCGAAGAAGATGCCCTGCTCGATGAGTTCGTCGGGGCCGGACACTTCGGCGAGGACGCCGAGGCGCTGCTGGAGCAAGACGACATCACCGCCACCGAGGGCGACGAGGAGACCACCGACCACCCGCCCATTCACCCGACGGGCGAGATTCCGCCGAAGGCCGACCTCTCGGACGACGAGTGGGAAATCTACGAACTGGTCGTCCGGCGCTTCTTCGCGACGGTCGCCGAGGCCGCCACGTGGGAGCACCTCCGTGTCGTCGCCGACGCCGGCGGCCGCTCGCTGAAAGCCAACGGCAAGCGCCTCGTCGAGCCGGGCTACCACGAGGTGTACCCCTACTCCAGCGCCAGCGAGAACCACGTCCCTGACGTGGAGGAAGACGAAGAACTGGCCCTCTCCGAGGTACGGATGGAGGCCAAGCAGACCCAGCCGCCGCGTCGCTACGGCCAGTCGCGGCTCATCCAGACGATGGAGGACAAAGGGCTTGGGACGAAATGCCTCACAGCGGACAGTGACGTACTTGTCAGGTCTGAAAACGGAGATATCGAGCGACAGACAGTCGACTCGCTCTTTAGCGACGGACAGGTCGTCCTCGCTGACGGAGACACAGATATTGCGGTCAGTAAGGAGACACCGACGGTCCTTTCGCTTGACGAAGCGACTGAACGTGTCTCCGAACAGGAATCAACGCTCGTCAGTGAGCGGCCGTTGAGAGACGATGAGAGCGTTCGAACAATCGAAACCAGTCGCGGAGCGGTTACAGTTACCGACGACCACCCGATGTACATCCGGCAGGACGGCGAAGTCACAGTCCGTCCAGCGTCGGATATCGAGGCGGGAACCGACCTCGTCGCGGCTCGTAGACCGCCGGACACGATGGTCGAACCATCCGACGAAACGGTGCTTTCGTGGGAAACGTTCGCTGCGGACTGCGACAAGCACTCGAAGCTCTACGGCGTCGATTGCGGAACAGAACTCGCGGCACAACGAGCGGCGCGTGACGAGAGCCAGACTGCGTTTGCCGAGCGATACGGTTCCTACGGCTCTGCGGTTGGCAAATACGAACGCGGTGAAAAGGATGTCCCCGTCTGGTTGCTTGGCGAGTTGGATATCAGGCCGGACAGAATTCACGGGCTGAATTACGAGACGAGCTTCGAGAATCCATTCCCCTTGGAGTGGTCACCGGAACTGGCGCAGGTCATTGGCTGCCTCTTGGGTGACGGCTCGATACACCGCAACGACGATGAGAACGTCGTTGACGTGCGGTATCACAACACGGATGAGGCATTGATAGAGCGATTCGCTCGGGATATTGAACGACTATTCGATATCGAGCCGACCGTCACCGACCGTCCGGGACGAGAGTCACATCACAAGCGAAAGTATCAGGTCGATGTTCCATCAGCGGTCGGGCGTGTCCTCGTGTGCGTGTTGGAGGCCGTAACTGAGAACGGAACGCCGGTGCTTCCGGACGCAGTTCGGCCAGCGTTCGTTGGTGCACTGTTCGACGATGAGGGTCACATTTCCCGAGAAGGGAAGGCCTTTATTTCAAACACGGACCACACGCTTCTGACAGGCGTTGGAGAAATGCTCGCGGAGATGGGTATTGAAACGAAACTGGCCCCCGACCAGCACAAACTCCACATTCGGGGGCGGCGGAACCTCGAGCAGTTCCTCGATAGAATACCCATTGCGTCTGACGAGAAGTTCTATCGAGGACTCGACGCGCTCGACGCGTACGACGTAACTACGAGGAAAGCGGAGCTACTGGAAGCGATTCGGCAGGAGCCGAAGACGAGTGCCGCGCTCGCCCAGACTCTCGGCGTCACCCGGGGCAGCGTAAACAAGTATCTCCGCGAACTGCGCGAGAGCGGTCACATCGAAAAACAAATTCAGGGGAGCAATCGAAGTCTAGACGAGAACAGAACTGTTCAGTATGTTGCAGCCGATTTCGAAGGGTCCGTATACGCGACACTCCGCGGCGAACCGTCGTCGGTCACCGTTGAAGATGTCGAGCGCCGCGAGTACGACGGTCCGGTGTACGACCTCACTGTCAGCGAGAACGCGCCAAACTTCGCCGTCAATGGCGGTGCAGTAGTTCACAACTCAACCCGCCACAATTCAATCGAGAAGCTGTACGACCGCGGCTACATCGAGGGCGATCCGCCCCGGCCGACGACGCTGGCGATGGCCGTCGTCGAGGCCGCCGAGGAGTTCGCCGACCACGTCGTCAGCGACGAGATGACCGCCCAGTTAGAGGCGGACATGACCGCCATCGCCAACGGCGAGGCCACGCTCGACGACGTGGCCGATGAGTCCCGCGAGATGCTCAAGCGGGTGTTCGATGAGCTTCGCGATTCCCGCGAGGAAATCGGCGAGCATCTTCAGGAATCGCTGAAAGCCGACAAGACGCTCGGTCCCTGTCCGAAATGCGGCGAGGACATGCTGGTCCGGCGCTCGCGCCAGGGGTCGTACTTCGTCGGCTGTGACGGCTTCCCCGAGTGCCGTAACACGCTCCCGCTCCCGTCGACGGGCGAGCCGCAGGTGCTCGAAGACCACTGCGAGGAACACGACATGCACCACGTCAAGATGCTCGCCGGCCGGGACACGTTTGTCCACGGCTGTCCCCGCTGTGAGGCCGAGAAGGCCGACGAGAGCGAGGACGAGGTCATCGGGCCATGCCCGGAGTGTGGCTCGGAACACGACGGCGACCTCGCAATCAAACACCTCCGCTCGGGCTCCCGGCTGGTCGGCTGTACGCGCTACCCCGACTGTGACTACTCGCTGCCGCTGCCCCGCAACGGCGACATCTCGGTGACCGAGGCGTTCTGCGAGGAACACGACCTGCCGGAGCTGGTCATCGACGCCGACAGTGACGACCCCTGGGAGCTTGGCTGTCCCATCTGTAACTACGAGGAGTATCAGGCCCGCACCGCCATCGAAGATCTGGAAGACCTGAACGGTATCGGCTCGGCGACCGCGGAAAAGCTCGGCGACGCCGGCGTCGACTCGCTGGCGGCGCTGCGGGAGGCCGACCCCGACATCGTCGCGACCGAGGTACAGGGCGTCAGCGCCACACAGGTCCGGGACTGGCAGGACGAACTGGAAGCCTGAGAGGGCCGCCGGTCAGTCAGCGACGAACGTCACGCTGTCACAGACCGGACACTCGACGGCGTCCGCGTTATCGGCTGTGACTGTGTCGACAGCACCGTAGACGACTGCGTGCGTTAGCGGCTCGGGTATCTGGCGCTCACAGAGCGGGCACTCAACGACGCCGGCTCGCAGTCGGTCTCGTTCGATGCTGTGGCCAGGAGTCATAACTGAAGGTGGGACGTGGAACTCGGGCCGTCGTCGTCATCAATACCGCCCTCGTGGGCGAACGTATAGTCGTCGTCCGTGAGGAACACGTCACCGTGGGTTTCCGAGACTTCGATACCTGGGAGCGTCGTCCCTGCGGCGTCGCCGTTGTCGCAGCCGCCGTCACAGGCGTCGAACAGCGACCCGTGTCGGGGACAGATGAGCTGGTCGTCCCGCATCGGGACGCCCCGCCCGGTGTCGAACCGCTGTGCCTCGTGCGTACATCGGTTCACCCACGCCTCGACGCCGTCCTCGCAGGGAACGAGAACGACTTCTTCGAGGTCGCCGTAGGGGTCTTCGGCGGTGAACAGCCACGACCCGTCCTCGTGGACCGTCTCGACTGTCGTTAATCGCTGCACGACTGGCGCGTTAGGTTGCCGCCAGTATCAGCGTTACCGTGGGAGTAGAGCTATGAGTTCACTCGCCGGTCTCCGCGGCGATGAGACGCACCAGCGCAGTGACGAATACCTCGAACAGTCGCCAGACCAGCACACAGCTGACGACGAGCACGGCAAGGACGATGGCGACCAGCCAGAGGAGAAGGCCGTACTGCAACGCAGTGAGCAGTCCCGCCACCAGTCCGGCGATGAACCCGCCGACGAAGAGGCCGCCGGAACGAACCCGCCGACGAAGAGGCCGCCGGAAGCCTGAAGACAGCGGCGTTGCCAGCGGTCAAACGCCAGCGCGTCATCAGCCCCCAACAGCGATGGTAAGGCGAGACCGAGCCCGGCACCGCCCAGCGCGAGGATGAAGAAGACGCTGCCGAACAGATACGAGAGTCCGCGGACGAAGCCGTCGTCGGACGCCGACGCTGTCGGCATCGTCGAAAACGAGTACAGCACTGCCACCGTCACGACAGCACCCGTAAGAACGAGCACACCCCGGATGGCAGTGACGACGTACCGGCGTTTGTCCGCGGTCATTGTCTGACGATTGTAACATAGCCATCATAAATCTTCGGAGACGTATATATCCGGAGCCAATACCGGCCGGGCAGGACTGTCAGCGCGACCCACTGTGATGGGTGTATCCGAAGCGGTTATACGGCCACGCGCAAGTCTGGCTGGTATGAGCGACTGGGCGGACTGGGACCACATCGTGAAGATAGACCCCGACAAGACGCTGGTCGATGGAGAGACGTTCGAAGACGTCGCGGCGACGGGGACTGACGCCATCGAAGTCGGCGGGACCACCGGGATGACAGAGGAGAAGATGAAGCGGGTCGTCGACGCCTGCGGGAAACACGACATTCCCGTGTATATCGAGCCGTCCAACCCCGCGTCTGTCGTCCACAGCGACCGTCACGACGGCTATCTCGTGCCGGTCGTGATGAACGCTGGCGACGTAACCTGGATCACCGGCGCGCACAAGGAGTGGATACGTATCGACGACGAGATTGACTGGTCACGAACATTCACCGAGGCCTACATCGTTATGAACCCGGAGGCGTCGGTGGCATCCTACACGCAGGCCAACTGCGACCTCAACGCGGACGACGTGGCCGCCTACGCCGAAGCCGCAGAACACTTGCTGGGACAGGAAATCGTCTACGTGGAGTACTCCGGGATGCTCGGCGACCCCGATATCGTCGCCGCCGCCGCGGACATCCTTGACGACGCGACGCTGTTCTATGGCGGTGGCATCCACGACTACGAATCCGCCCGCACGATGGCACAGCACGCGGATACCATCGTCGTCGGTGACCTCGTCCACGATGAAGGCGTCGATGCGGTGCGAGAGACGGTGAAGGGCGCGAAAGACGCGACGGCGACAGTCCGGTAGCTAGAACGCCAGCCGTTCGAGCAGCCGACCGACGACGCCGCCGGGGTGGCGTTTTGTGTCTACTTCCATCGACGCGTGGTCGCTGTCCTGAATTGCTGACTGCGTGGTCCCGGTGCCGTTTGACGTACGGGCCGAAAGCCCACCGTTGCTTGCGTGGATCAGGAGCGTTCTGTCACTGTCAGCCGCGTCTATCGCCGCTGGAAGGTCGCCTCGGTCGACGAAGCTTCGATCTGTCGGGATGTCACAGAGGTCCAGCAGGTCGTCGTGGTACGCTTCGAGTTGCTGGCGTTCCTCGGCCGACTGGCGCTCGTCGAGCGGGTAGAGGAACTGGAGGTCGGCCCCGGTCGCCGTCGCGACAGCGTTCCCGACGCGGACTTTCAGTGGGTCGTACGGGCCATGGGTCGTGACCAGCGTGATCGTTTCCAGCGCGTCAAGCGGCTGTGCGTCGACGGCGATGGTGTCGCAGTCGGTCTGTTTCCGAATGCGGTCGATACTGTCGCCCAGCAGCGAGTCCTCGAACGACGCGCCACGTTCCACCAGAAGCACATCGACGCCGCGCTCTTCGACAGCGTTGGCGACGGCCCGCTCAGGATGGTGGCTGACGAGTTCGCCGTACTCGACAGGGGTATCGAGGGCAGCCGCCAGCGTATCGGTCCGACACTCGAATTCGAGGTCGTCTGGGGACTGCACGCCGGAGGCATAATCGAGGGGCTGCTGGTCAGGCACTTCGTCGAACTGGACGACAGAGAGGCTGCTGTCAGTGGGCGAAAGCGCGGCCCCGACTTCAAGCAGTGTGGCTTCGCTCTGCCGCGAAGCGCCCTCGGGGAGTGCGACAAGGACGGAGGTCTCTGCTGTCTCATCGAGCGTCTCCTCGGTCCGGTCGAGCGCGCGGTCGCCGATACTCCGGCGGACGGATTCCTTGATCGCGCCCTCTCTGGTGACTCGCGGTCGGACGTAGCCCAGATACCAGACGACACTGGCGATGACAATGCCGACGGCCCCGACAATCGCGATAAGGCCCATCTGCGTTAGCAGGGCGAAACCGGTCAGGGTGCCGAATATCGGCGTCCACGGGTACAGCGGAACCTCGAAGGAGGGGTCGTAGTCGGGAGCGTCGCTCTCACGGAAGCCGATGAGCGCGACGTTGATGAGCGCGAACACAAGGATCTTGAACGCGCTCGCGAGCTTGGCGATTTCCAGAATCGGAACGAAGAGGATGAGGAGCAACATGACGCCGCCGGTCAGCGTGATGGCAGTCACCGGCGTGCCGAAGCGGTCGCTGACCGTACTGAGCAGGTCGGGCGCGAGCCCGTCACGACTCATGGCGAACGGGTAGCGCGACGAGGAGAGGATACCGGCGTTGGCCGTGCTGACCAGCGCCAGAATCGCCGCCAGAACGACGGCCGCGACGCCAGCGGTACCGAGCGTTGCCTCGGCTGCATCAGCGATGGGCGTCGTGCTCCCGGCGAGCTGGTCGAGCGGAATGACGCCGACGACGACGGCGACGACGAGTACGTACAGCAGCGTGGTGAAGGCGAGCGAGCCCAGCATCCCGAGCGGAATGACGCGGTCCGGGTCCTCGACCTCCTCGGCGATAGAGGCGATTTTCGTCACGCCAGCGAAGGAGACAAACACGAGGCCGGTCGCGGCGAAGATGCCTTCGACGCCGTACTCCCACATCCCGCCGTACGTCGCGGTGTTGACTGCCGGCCCGCCGCCGGCGACGAACCAGCCGATCGCCACGAGCATGACTGCGACGATGCCGATCTGGAGTCGTCCGGTCTGTTCCGCGCCGAGGATGTTGACGAGGATGAGGACGGCGGCGAGCGTGATTGCAACCGGGCGGATCGGCAGGTCGAAGAGAAGAACGAGGTACGGCACGCCACCGACGAGTGCGAGCGCGCCCTTAAACGAGAGCGAGAACCATGTGCCGAGGCCGGAGACGGTGCCAAGCAGCGGCCCCATTGACCGCTCGATATAGACGTATGTGCCGCCGGCCTCCGGCATGGCTGTCGCCATTTCGGCCTTGCTGAGTGCGGCAGGAAGCACAAGCACGCCCGCGAGCAGGTAGGCGGCAATGATGCCGGCTCCGGCGTCTTTCACCGCCAGCGCCGGCAAAATGAAGATGCCACTGCCGACCATCGCGCCGATAGATATCGCTACTACTGACAGCAGTCCGAGGTCGCGTTCCAGGTCCTTGGCCATTGTTACGCGGTTTCAGGCGTCTGAAGTGTCGTTGCAACAGCGCGTTCCAGTTCGGTCGCCAAGACCTGCGAGCTACAGACCACTTCGGAAGCGACCGACTCGAACGCTGGTCGATGCTGCGGGTCGTTGAGCACGACGACCACGGTTTCGACATCGAACTGCGTCCGAAGCAGTTGTGTCACAAGGAACGCCCCGTGGTCCGTCTGCATCGATATCAGGGCGATATCGGTCGTCTGGGCCCCAGCGTCCCGGAGAACAGCGCGCTCCCGCCCGTCACCGACTACCACGCGGGTGTCGTCGGGCGTTTGCCCGGCAACGCCGTCGTGGTCGGTGACGAGACAGACATTGGTGCTTCGGTCTAACGTCGTTACTACCTCAGACCCGACGTGCCGGTCGCTGATGACCAGTACCGACGGAGGGTCGATGTCGTCGTCCACTCGCTCGCGGAGTGCGGTAAGAGATATCATTGGGTTCGTAGCGGCCGGAGCGACCCGGCCGACACGCACCCATTGGTTCCGATAGCCGATAAATATCTAGGATGAAATTCCGATTCCGGACTATTATGATTATATAATCAATATTCGGAAGGTTATATTAGCTAGTGTCTGCATCGGCATCGTCGTGCCCGAACTGGTGGAACGGCCGGGTGTACTCGTTCCGAATGAGGTCCTCGTCGACGACTTCCAGTCCGATATCGTTGAGGTCCCTTCCGATGCGGCTCAGGTCGTTTCCATCAGTTCCGACAACCTCGACGTGGACGTTGTCGGCCCCAGTCATGACTTCCCTGATGGCGACGACACCGGACACGTCGAGTGCCCGCTGTGCGACCTCCTCACGCTCGTGGATTGGAGCCGTACAGACAATGAGCGTATGGAGTTGATACCCCGCGGCCTCGTAATCGACATCGACATCGTAGCCGGCGATGACGCCAGCGTCTTCGAGCTTCGTGATGCGGTTCCGAACAGTTCGTGCGGAGACGTCAAGCGATTCGGCTATCTCACTCGCTGACGTGTGTCTCGCATCCTGCTGGAGCGCGTAGATGATGTTCCGGTCCAAGTCGTCGATAGGGTACTCCGCGTCGGCCATGTCGATTGTTTCGGCGGCTACCAGTACAAAGGTTCAGGATATTGGACCGGACGCTGTGGTCTCGTCCGGCTGTTTTCGACACTCATCTGTGCCTCGCCAGCAGCGCGGAGGGAGTCGCTACGCGGGTTCGAGGCAGACGCCGCTGTGTCTCAGGGAAGCACCGACTGTTCGGTGAGTGTCACGGTTACCGATGGGTGGTATGCGACCCAGTCGGCATCCTCGCCTGTGCGGTAGGAGAGGGGAACTTCGTCAAAGTAGCCCTGCAGCGTGTACGTGCCGGCCCCTGAAACCCGCCGCCCGATGAGTTCGTACTGCCGCTCAATCGATTCAGCAGCCGCTAGCGTTCCAGTGAGTGGGGTGCCGTCTTTACTCGCCCCGCTTGGCCGTACCTCGACGGTATCTGCCTCCGTATACTCGTCAGCCAGCAGTAGAATGTCAGCAGACACCGACTCTCCCGCTAGAGCCAGTCCTAACACCCCGAGTGGCCAGACGCCGGTGTTCTTGATGATAACGTCCTGTGTCCCAGTGTTTCGGAGCGCTATGTTCAGCTGCCCGGGACTCTCGATTGTTATTTCTCGGTCGACCGGTGTCACATCGAGTCCCAGCGGGTGCGAATCATCCTCGGTTTCCACGCTGGAGATAGTGTACTCAGGATCGCCCAGGCAGCCGGCGAGTCCGGACAGCGCCGCTGTCGACACGGTCAGATACCGGCGGCGGTTCATGCGTCCACCTCCGTAGCGCGGGCGGAGCCATCGGTCAGTATCATGAAGATGTCCTCAACTGTCGCGTCTGAGGACAGGTCACAGGTGTCTCGGAGCGCCGGCAGGGTTCCTTCCACAATGAGGTCCCCCTCGTAGAGAATCCCGACGCGGTCACAGACCAGATCGACCTGCCCGAGGACGTGGCTGGAGAAGAATACTGTTGCACCACGTTCGGACTCGGCTTCGACGACATCCCGCACCAGCGCGACACCGTGGGGGTCAAGCCCGGTGAACGGCTCATCAAGAATCAACAGATCCGGCTGCCCGACAAGACTCATCGCGAGTGCCAACCGCTGTTCCATCCCCTGTGAGAACTCGCCAGCGGGTCTTTCAATAGCATCCACCAGTCCGACGCGCTCAAGCAGTGCTCGCGGGTCGTCGTCCGCACGCTTCGTATCAATCACCAGTTCGAGATGCCGCCGCGCGGACAGCGACTCGTAGGTCTCGAAACGGTCGGGACAGATACCAACGCGCTGATGACAGGCGACGACATCGTTCCACGGGTCGTGGCCGAGAACGCGCGCTGTCCCCGACGTTGGTTTGATGTAGTCCATCAGCAGATTGATCGTGGTCGACTTGCCAGCGCCGTTCGGGCCGAGGAAACCGTACACCTCGCCCTGTGCAACAGTCATGTTCAGCGCATCAAGCGCAACAGTCTCGCCGTACTGTTTCGAAAGCCCATCGGTCTCGATTGCCGGTGGCGTCACGCGAGGTCACCTCGGTTGAATCGATACCGGGCCAGTGCCAGCGGGATGACTCCCCAGAGAAGCAATACGACGAGAGCGATCGATTCGTGGAGATAGGCCGGGACTGGCTGTCCACTGAACGCTGCGTCGACGACGTACTCGTTGACCGAGTGCCCGGGATACAGTACCGTGGCGACTGACGTGTACTGGCCACCGGAGTTCGCCAGCCCGAGTATCCAGTTCGTGACAGTTCGGTACGCTCGACCCGGCGAAAACCGAAGGATAGCGAACAACAGGCCGTCAGCCGGCGGGCTGAGCGGATTCACTGCGTTCCCGGTCACAGCCGAGTAGAGACGGACACCAACGATTTTCCACCCCAGTGTCAGCAGCAGAAAGAACCCGCCAAAGAGCACGGCGGTTACACGGACTGTGCTGGTCGTCACTGCCGATGCCGCTGTTGCGATCGACACGAGCACAGCGATGTACAGCACCGTCACCAGAAACACGCCGATGAAACGTAACGGGGAGAACAGACCAAACTTCACACCACCAATAACCCCAAGAACAACTGCTGAAAGGGCAAATGGCAGCACAGCGCCGACGCTCCGACCGACGACTTTGCCGATGAGGATATCAGTCCGTGTGAGGGGCAATCCAAGCAGGAATTTCAGACTGCCCGATGTGCGCTCCTGAATAATCGACCGATACGTCAGTAACAGCACACAGAGCGGAAGGAGGATAGACCCGGCTACCTGCACGAACCCGACTGTAACGTCCGGGCCAAGCAGATCCCAACTGATGTAGGTGGGACCGTATCCCCAGACGACGAGCAGGGGTGCAAGTATCCAGGTTCCTTTCGATTTGAGCAACGCAACTGCCTCTTTCCGTGCAAGGGGAAACCATCGGGGGAGGGCCATGTGGTCGGGTTTGAAAGTGTAGTATATAAAACACACTGTCAACTGCTGCTATGTTTAAACGAAAACGAGCTATCGCTCCGGTTGGGCCTGAAAGGCACTGGCGTCCCTGCTTAAGACCAACCGTGTTCTGAGAGTGCCCTACCCTCGCCTCGAAAGACTGTTCTTAAGTTGTGGCCACAAGAATGAACAGCCATGGAAAACCGAACTTACACGGCGGACGCAACGCCGGGTGACACGGTCACCGTCGCCGGCTGGGTCCACGAGATCCGAGACCTCGGTGGTATTGCCTTCCTTATCCTTCGAGACACCACCGGAAAGATACAGGTCAAATTCGAGAAAGACGAGATGGACGACGACCTCGTGGAGACGGGGCTGAACGTCCAGCGTGAATCGGTCATTTCGGTGACCGGTGCTGTCGAAGAGGAGCCACGCGCGCCGACCGGTGTCGAGGTCACACCGGAGTCCGTCGACGTGATTTCGGAAGCCGACCCCGAACTGCCGCTCGACCCGTCAGGGAAGGTCGACGCCGAACTGCCGACCCGCCTCGACAACCGCACGCTCGACCTCCGCAAGGACGAGGTGAAGGCCATCTTCGAGATCCGCGCTGAGGTCCTCCGGTCGGTCCGCGAGGCGTTCCGAGAGCTCAACTGCACGGAGATCAACACGCCGAAGATCGTCGCCACGGGGACCGAGGGCGGCACCGAGCTGTTCCCGATCACGTACTTCGGCCAGGAAGCGTTCATGAACCAGAGCCCGCAGCTGTTCAAGCAGCTGATGGTCGGCTCCGGCCTCGAACGCGTCTTCGAAATCGGCCCGATCTTCCGCGCCGAGGAGCACAACACGCCACGGCANCTCAACGAGGCGACCTCCATCGACTTCGAGTCGGCNTTCTACGACCACACCGANGCGATGGACGCCTGCGANCACGTCGTCCAGTCCGCCTACGAGGGCGTCGCCGAGAACTGTCAGGACNANCTCGAAGCGCTCGGGCTCGAAGACGAGTTCGCGGCCCCCGAGGGCGACTTCCCACGGCTCACCTACGAAGAGGCGCTCGACAAAATCAACGCCACCGGCGAACTCGATGAGCCGCTGGTGTGGGGCGACGACCTCTCGACGGAGGCCGAGCACGTCCTCGGGCAGGAAGTCGGCGAGCACTACTTCATCACGGACTGGCCCAGCGAGATCAAGCCGTTCTACATCAAGGACCACGACGACGATGAAGAGGTCTCGACCGGCTTCGACATGATGCACCCGTCGATGGAACTGGTCTCAGGCGGCCAGCGTGAGCACCGCTTCGACCACCTCGTCGAAGGATTCGAACAGCAAGGGCTGGACCCGGAAGCCTTCGAGTACTACACCAAGATGTTCAAGTACGGCATGCCGCCACACGCCGGCTGGGGCCTCGGCGGCGAGCGCCTCATCATGACGATGCTCGGGCTGGAGAACATCCGGGAAGCGGTGTTGTTCCCGCGAGACCGGCAGCGTCTGAGCCCGTAGGAAGCGAGGTTTTGACCGCAGGGAAGAACCTCGGTAACGCGAGCAGAGCGGGACCGAAGGTCCCGCAGGCAGTCGGGCGGTACCACCGCCCGACGACGGGGAGAAACGACCCGCGAGCGGCGAAGACCTGAGAGCCAGCGGGACGAGCGTAGTGAGTCCCGCAGGACCGACAGCGACTCTCGCCGTAGAAATCGAGGGTCTGTCCCCGAGGAAGACCCTCGCCCTGTCTCGCAGTGATTCAACTTTGCCAAGCGTAGGGTGTTAAACGCAGACAGCCGCAGGGCTGCACACCGAGTTAGCACGAGGGCGGGGGCCGACCTGCCCCTGACTATGCGTTTGCCGCCGCCTGCTTCAGAATCTGAGGAGCGACCACAGCTTCGAGGACAGCGATACCGAGTGCAACATACCGTATCGTTCCTTCAAGGAGGAGGAACGCGACAGCCGCGACGACCGTGGCGCTGACCAATGGGATACCGTAGCGAATGGCTGGATTTTCGAATGGGGAGGGCATACAGACTAGTCACTTGGGCAACATAACTTATCTTTTCTGCATCTGCTACTGTACGGGCAGGGATAGAGAACGGCCAGAATACGGCCAAGGATACGCGAGCAGGAGGATACTGCCCACGTCTCGATGCGCTACTCAGTCGTCTGCGGGCGCAGCGCCGCCGGAGCCAATGCCCATCCCGGACCCTGAGACGGTGCCTTCGTTGGTGGCGACCCAGCGCAGGAGTAGGAAGGCGAAGACGTACTTTGCGAGGATGTCCAGCCCGGAGTAGCCCCACGAGGTGACGCCGACGCTCAGGAGGGCAACGCCCTCGGAGCCCAGCGCCCACAGAATCGGGTAGCCGAGCCAGAGCACCACAGTGAGAATCTTGAGCGTCCCGAATATCTCGCTTGTTCCGGCGGCCTCTGCGTCGGCCGGCCACTGGACGAGCAGGACGTACAGCACTGCGACGAAGAACGCGCAGCTGATGCCGTAAAACACCCAGCGCAGCAGGTGCGAGGAGGTGATGAGCGCGGCGGCGAGGCCGGTCACACACATCCCGATGTCCATCGTGATTGCGGTGAACAGCGACGCAATGTCAGTGTCAGCCAGCAGGCCCAGCGCCAGGAGAATCATCGGTGTCGAGAACGTCCACGTCAGGTAGCGGCCCCACGGTGATAGGACCTCCTGTCCGGCGAGGGCGTGGCCCGGCGGCATCTGCAGAAACCCGACTGTCAGCCCGGAGGCTAGACCGGCATAGCTGGAAATCGAGACCAGCGGCACCAGCATCGTCGCGACCCAGATGAGTTTCGCGCGGGGCGACTCGAGGTCTCGACCCATCGCGACGAACAGGAGGATGACGACGCCCGCCAGCGCGATGTTCACCCAGATCGATGAATTCAGGAGGAAATTCGACTGTATCTCCTGTAACACGTCTGACTGTGTCGCCTGAAGCACTGTCGTTGCAGTGGTACTGGCAGCTGTCATGTACACTAATTACGAAGAGAACACTTAAAGACGCGTACCCAAACGGTATCGGTATCCGCTGTTAGATTCGGGTTTCGGAAGGACAAGACCAGTCCCGGACACGAGGTGGAATTACTGTGTTAAACTGTCTCATACTATGCCTATCCACTCGCGTCAGCGGCGGGCGGCTCACTCCGGGAACAGCTCTTCTTCACGCTCGATGGCTTCGATGCGCGCAATTTCGGCGTCGGTCAGTTCTAGGTCGGCAGCGGCGAGGTTGGCTTCGAGGTGGGACTGTGAGGACGCCTTTGGAATCGTGACGACGTTCTCGTAGCTGGTCACCCAGGCGATGCTGACGGCGGCCGGCGTCGTCTCGTGCTGGGCAGCGATGTTGAGGATGGTCGGTTCCTCGAACACGCGACCGCCGGCCAGTGGTGCGTACGCGACCAGTGGGTAGTCGTGTTTCTGTGCGTCAGTGAGCAGTGATTCGCGCCAGAACAGCGGATGGAACTCGACCTGATGTGCAGCAATCTTATCGAGGAACTCGCGCGCGTCAACCAACTGGTCCGGGTCGAAGTTCGAGAGCCCAACGTGCGCTGTCAGTCCCGCCTCGCGCACAGCCTCGACAGCGGGCAGGGTCGCTTCGGGGTCGTAGTCGCCACGTGGGCGGTGGACGTACAGCAGGTCGACGGCGTCGAGGCCGAGCCGGTCGAGGCTCGCTTCCGTCGCTGGGCGGACAGCAGTTGCTTCAAGCGCGTCAATCCAGAGCTTCGTCGCGACAGTCAGATCGGCCCGGTCGGTGTCGGCGGCGGCGATGCCCGCGCCCACAGTGCTCTCGTTGTCGTAGATTTGAGCGGTATCAAGGTGGCGGTAGCCACAGTCAATGGCTGTCCGAACAACGGCTTCGTCCTCGATACCCATCGTACCGAGTCCGACCGGTGGAAGGTCCATGCATTCCAGTTGAACGCTGTGGTAAAAAATAGCCCGTCTCCACTAGTCCGTATCCCCCCAGATACGGGCTCTTCGTTAGAAGTCGGTCCGCTGTGTGACTGCCTGAGCGTGATCAGCCCACTTTTCGACGGTGGGCGACCCCCAGTACTTCACTGCGCCGCTTCGCTCGTCGTAGTCGATGAGTCCAATCCGGTGAAGCACTGGCAAGTGCTCCTCTTCGAGCTGTGTTCGGATAGTCGAGGGCGACGTGTCTGTTGCATCGACCGTGCTCGTGCCCTCCTGCTCCGATATTGCCGATGCTAGCACCGCAACGTTAGCGGTCGTCTGGTCACCGCTCGCGAAGTAGTGACAGACGGCACGGCGCCGCCAGTCAGCCAAGACCTCAAACACATCATCTACATCCGCTGTAGACAGCGACCTGTCCGACGGCGTCATCCCACTCCACTGGTCACTTCGTGGCCCAGCATTCCTTTGGTTGCTCATTTGTGCGCACTAAATTAACTACTGCCAGAATAATCAACCACACGCCTAGATTACTAGGTAATGACCAAGAAGCGTATGTGAATTACTTACCAGTATAATTGTACTCACTACTAGCCATCAAAAATAGCGTCAATGAGGTTCCGTTCTGCTCGCCGGAGATGCTGGAGGAGTGTCGATGAAGCGATATCGAGCGTGGCCGCAAGTTGCTCAGCGTTCGTGTCTCGTGGCCAGGCGTAGTACCCGGCCAGAAATGCCGTGCGAAGGACTTCTTGCTGGCGATCAGTCAAGTGGTCACGCGGGTCCGATTCAGCGTCGAGTATGTCGTTTGGCTGTTTACACTCTTGTTTTGCCGTCAGCGCAAAATCAGGTGTACAGACAGCGAGTGCCTCCTGTATCGTGCGAGAATCAGCGCCCAGTGGTGCCTCGACAGTTATCGAAAGCGTCCCACCCTCTGCGACCAGCGTTCGGCGGCGAGCGCCGACATCAAGCAGGAGCGACTGGATGGTTTCCGTCACCTGCAGTTCGAGAATACCACCGTCGTCATCTGTGCGAACAACCCGCGAGTCGAGAATGTCCTCGTGAGAGCGAAGTTGCTCTGAGACTGCATCAGCCGGCCCCCCATCGACAGAAAGGTACAGGAGGTGGGTCGGGTCGATATCGACGGACCCGACAGCCTCGATTCGGCACCCGTATGCGTTCGCTACCGAGATGAGGGGCGTATCAGCGTTTCGCGATTCGAATGTCAGTTCGAGGATCCTGTCGTGGGAGAGCAGCCGCCGGTTCTGAACAGCCATAAACGCGAAGCCGAGCATCTCGCCGAGAACGGCGAAACTCTCTGCGACACGTGCCGTGAATCCATCCTGCTGGTCGGTACACACGCACAAGACTCCGTGGACGATGTCGCCATGAACGATTGGAATCGCCGCAATAGAGCGGGTTCCCCGGTCACTCTCGGTATCTTCCCACGGCGTGGATTCGGTCCCGCTTTCGACGGTCGTCGTCTGAATCGTTCCCGTCCGAAGCGCCGTTTCACCCGGACCAGGGTCGGTCTGATCGGCACTGGTAATGCTATCGAGACACTCCTCGTCGTCGCCGGCGACCGCCTGTGGAGTGAGATTGCCGTTGCCTCCAGATCGCTCACCGATCCAGGCCAGATCCCACAGCTCAGACTCGACAATCCGGTCACACACTGTCTCGGCGAGTTCGTCCTGAGTCGTTGTCGTTCCCAGCGCACGGATGAGATCCTGAACCAGAACGTTAACTCGGTCAAGCGTGACCAGCTCGTCACGCTGTCGTTCGATTGCGTTCTGACGTTTCCGCTCTTGGGTGATATCTTGGTGAATTCCGACAGCCCGGATCGCCTCGCCGTCGTCGTTCCACTCAAACACCTTGCCGAGGTCACGAATCCATCGCCAGTCCCCGTCTTTCGTCCGCATTCTGAATTCACACTGGTACAGCTCGGTTTCGCCAGTCTTCAGCTTCCCGAGCGCCTGTTCCGCTCGGTCGAGGTCGTCTGGATGGACGAGATCGGCCCACGACTCGTAGTGTGGCTCCAGTTCATCCTTGCTGTAGCCGAGCATTCCGGTCCAGCGCTCATCGAAGGTGACGTCGTTCGTTTTCGGGTTCCAGTCCCAGACGCCGAGTTCGGCACCCTTGAGCGCAAAGTTAAATCGCTCCATCATCTCCTGATACTCTCGCTCACGGCGCTTTCGCTCCGTAACGTCTCGGGCGACGCCGATGACTCCGTTGTAGTTGCCGGCTTCGTCGTGAGTCAACGTGTGGTTGAACGAGAGTTCTCGCTCGGTGCCATCCTTTCGTCGAAATGTCAGGTCGACGGTCGTGCTCTCCTGCTCAGGCGCTTCGAGTAACTCTTCGACGGCCGCCTGTCCCTTCGGGAATTCACCGGGTGCGAGGACTTCTAAAATGTGTGTCCCGCACAGTTTGCCCGGCTCGTACCCGAGAGTCGCCGCGAACGAATCGTTACAGAAGTCGATGACACCACGTTCATCGATCGTGTAGAGCCCGTCCTGTGCCCGTTCGACGAGGAGATCAAGGAGCGCCGTGCGAGCGTCGCGCCGAGCGGTCTCGGTGATGTCTCGTAGCAGAACGAGCGTGATCCCACCCGTGGCATCCGGCAGTTCGTACCCGTGCCGGAGGAGATACTGGTCGTGGTCCGTGCCGGAGACCCCGAGGGCAACCGGCTCGGTCGGGGAATCCCGGAGCCGCTGTAGCTGCCGACGGCCGCTGGGCGTGTCGGGCAGTGCCCTATCCATGGCGTCGTAGAAGTCCTCGACCCGGCAGGTCTCGTCGAGGCCGGAGACAAATGCCGACACCGCTTCGCTTGACCACTGTACTGTCCCATCATCCGCCAGCAGAACAGCGATTTCGTTCGCTTCAGCACGCGATTCAATTCCGGACACTGCATCCCGCAGCGCGGACTCGGTCCGGTCGACTGGGGCTGAGACGACGCTAACGATCTTCTCCGCCAGCAGCAGCGGCTGTCCGTCCGCCTGTTTCGTGACGACCGTCTCCGCGTCGTCGAAGACAGGCGCAACGCTGTCCGGCGCAGTGGCGTCGGTGTAGAGGACGACCGGGTAGCGGTCGTTCGACACCAGTGCGGCCGGGATATCACCCAGCCCAGTCGGGTCGAGGACGAGACAGGAGACATCCGTCGATGCGGCGGCTTCGAGCGCGGCATCTGTCGTTGCCACGCTCGTCACCGTTATTTCGGTGTGGTGGTCCGTCAGCCTCTCGTGTATCTGCTTTCGTGCCGTCGCGTCGGAATCGAGATACACGACTTCGATTTCTCGGCTGGCAGCACCGGTCTGTCTCGCTCCCGCAAACGCGATGTCGTCGAGGTCGTTTCTAATCATCACCCTGGTATGCTGTTCAATCACTTTACTGCGGCGTAATAACTGTTCTGCGGCGACAGTGGTTGCCAGACAACGAACGCACACGTTCAACGACCACAGTGGCGAAACGTTGCGGATGGCACACGGCTTCTCTCGGAGCCTCCTGGCCATCGAATCCGGTGACACACCCGGCGTCAGTCGACAACGAACAGCCGCTCCCGAAGGGTCTCGGCAACATCAGTGAGGTGGGCCTGTCCGAACGCCGCGACCAGAAGCGCCCCGAGCGAATTGAACATCGTATCCCGGACCGTGTCATCAAGGCCGTGTTGCGCCAGCGGCATCGTGACACCCGTTTCGGTGGCAACGATATCGAGCGCGAACTCGAACAGTTCCCAGATCACGCCAAAGGAGAGCACCACGACGAAGATGTACACGAAAAAGACGCGTCTGGGGATGTGAATCGCGTCGTTGTGGAGGTCGATGGTCCGGGCTGTCGTATATCCGAACGCGGCAATGAGTGAGGCTGACATCGCGTGGGTGAGGTGGTCCCACCAAGCGATCTGCCCGTAGAGCCCGGCTGAACCGAGCGTATGGAGGAACACCGCAGTCGTGATCCAGAGGGCGAGCCACGGGTCAAGCGCGAGATTGTAGTTTCGCCGCATCACCGCGGGGAGGAACGTGACGAGCAGACCGATACCGCCGTTCGTGATCGGCTTTGGCTGACCGGCGACGATGCCGTAGCCGACCAGTCCAAGCAAGACGAGTTGCATCGCGCGGGTGGTCCGTCGCTGGTTCCGCATCGACGGTCGGGGCAGCCTCATCGCTGCACCATCCGTCGGATACCACGCCAGAGACGGCGGTCCCGCCGTCTGAAGTAGCCATCGAACAGCACACCCGCGGCGAGTCCGGCAAGGGTGACGTACAGCCACTCGGTCATCAGCGCCTCGTTGGTCGTGAGATACGACGTCCCGAGAAACCGGTCGGCGTTCCACCGGAAGACCGTCCAGACCGCCACCGCGGCAAGCGTCGTCAGGACGACGAGCCCGATGGCGAACCAGTGCGTGAGCGCGAGATCGGTAAACATGTGAAGCTCAACGATGACGAGCAGGGCCAGTGCAGCAAGTGAGAGGTAGCTGGCGAAGGTTCCGACAGTGCCGCCGACGAGCCCGCGGGCTAAGATTGGGAGCAACGCGAGAACGAGTAACTCCCAGGGGAGCATCACGCGCCACTCGCGGAACGCCACCGGCGGGACGAGGACGACGAAGCCGACGACACTGACGA
>JGI12451J12833_1000036_pt1 | contig 39151 bp, 50 predicted proteins | sample A23E3SouthBayCA_2_FD_12833 | JGI IMG/M metagenome (IMG submission 12833) | reverse complement strand
TCCCGGGCGACTTCCTCGACTCCCCGTCCCGCCCGATAGACCGAGTGCATCGAGAGGTCCCGTGGTTCCATACTCGGGGCAAGCGGGCGGCGGGTCTTAAGCGTGCTCAAGGCGTCGTGCGACGTACCGGTGTGGCGGGCAAATCGTCATTGAATGGTCACCGGCCAAGGCTTACCGAAACGACTACCACGCGGGGCGCTGACTCACGGGTAGGGAATGCCGCTGTTGATCGACATCCGGAAGCTCCGGATCATAAACACGCTGATGAAACGGGGGACCGAGAACGTCACGCGATCGCTGTCGTCGCTCGCGGACGTCGAGGCGAACGTCGAGATCAAGAGCCTCTCGTTTGTCGAACCGGCCGACATCGCCGCCGAGATCGGCACCGACGAGATCTACAGCGCGTCGATCGACTTGCGCGAACCACCGTACGGCGTCTTTTTGCTGACGTTTCCGACCGAGACCGCCGTCGAGATCGCGACGCTGATGACCGGCTCGCCCGTCGAGAACGGTTTCAACCAGCTCCAGAAGAGCGCCCTCCAGGAGATGTGTAATATCCTCACCTCGGGGTTCATCGACGGAATCGCGAACACGCTCGGGACGACCATCGACATGGAGACCCCGGAGTTGCAGTACTCCAACGGCCAGGTCGTCGCCGAGGAGACGCTCTCGCACGTCCGGCGGGACGCACTGTCGATCGTGCTCGATTCGATGATCGACGTCGCCGACGAGGACGCCGCATTCAAGATCCGGATCTTCCTGGTCCCCGACCCCGGTTCGTTCGTCAACCTGCTCGATCATCTCAGCGTCGAGGAGATCTCCGACCGGACCGAATCCGCGGGCGAACTGTAGGCGTCGATCCTCCACATTCAAGGAAGCGCCGCCCTCGAACGCGAATATGGATCCTGAACTCGCCGGGTTGTACGCGCTGCACGTGCTGTTCGCCGGCCTCTGGACCGGCGCGGTCGTCTTCGTGACGTGGGCGATACTGCCGCTCGCGCGTGACGGCGGTCTCGACGCCGGGCCCCTCGGCTCGATCACGGGCCGGGTGAAACGCCTCTCGCGGATCAGTGCCGTTCTGCTGGCGCTGACCGGCGTCCGGATGGCGATGGTGCTCGACTATACCGAGACGAGCGTGCTCTTCGAGACGATGCGCGGATACCTCCTCGTCGGGATGATCGCCCTCTGGGTCGTCCTGATGGGGCTCGTCGAGGTCGGTGCGGGCAAACTGGCCGACGGGACCGGACGGCAGAAGGTGCGCGAGCCGGCCCGCAACGCCCGACCGTTCTTCCTCGCTGCGACGGTCGTCGCAACGCTGTTGCTCGTCGACGCCGGCCTGCTCGCTGCCGGAACGCTGTGAGGGCGCTGGCGGACTTCCGAGGGTTGTCGCTTGCTCACGTGTCCGAACTCACGAGAGCTAGTCACAGACCGTCAGATACCGAGACACAGATCGATAGGTGAACTTATAGGATTGTATTCGAGATGGGAACCAATGAGCGTCAATTCGGACGGGTGCCCGTGGCCACAGCCACTGGATCACAAAGACATGGAATGGCCGTCGGAGGAACAGCGTGTCCTCGTCCCGTTTCGGGAGGCAGCTAACCGGACTGAGACGAGCCTCCTCGGTGGCAGTATCGCTTTCGGAACGGACGGAAAGCTGTATCTGCTCCACGCCGTCGAGGCGGACGCGACGACCGATCCCGACGCGATTCGCAAGGATGCCGAGGCGAAGCTGGCGGTCAAGCAAGCGTTCCAGATCCCCGTCGTCCAGCGGCGAGAGGTGTTTTCACCCGATCTCCTGGGTTCGTTTGTCGAGACACACGAGGTCACGAGCGTGCTCGTCGACGCCGAGGAAGAGAGCTTTTTCCATCAGGGAGGGGCCGACGAGACTGCCGGACTCGACTGTCACACGCTCGTCGGGACGCGGATGGACAGGTTCGAGTCACCCGAGACAGTGCTGGTCCCGGTCGACCGGGGACCCCACTCGGGAATCGCGACTCGGGTCGCCGAGGCGGTCGCGACCGCATACGACAGTCGCATCGAGCTGTTTCACGTAATCCGCGAGGACGCCACTGCCCAACAGCGGAACGACGCGACGAAACTACTGGACGCATACAGCTACCGCATCGACGACGATATCGACGTTACGTATCACGTAGAACACGACGCCGAGCCGGCGCGAGCGATCATCGATCGATCGGAGCGACACGATCTGACGGTCCTCGGTGCACCCGAAAAAGGGAAACTCAGGCGGTTTCTGTTCGGATCGACGGCGGATAGCGTCGTGGAAAACGCGGGATCGAAGCCGATTCTAGTCGCCCACCGGAACGGCACCGAGTCGCTGCTCTCACAGTGGTTCTGACGCGCCGGGTCGGCCGAGCAGCACGTCTGGTCGAAATAGAGGTTATCGCTGCGATAGCGTCTCTTCGAGGCGGTCCCCGATCCGCAACGCGAGTGCCGCGATCGTCAGCGTCGGGTTCATCGCGCCCGCGGTGACGAAGACGCTACTGGAGGCGATCCAGGCGTTGTCCAGATCGTGGGTCCGACACTGTGGATCGACGACGCTCGTCGCCGGATCAGCCCCCATTCGTGTGGTTCCCATGTGGTGGGCGGCCGGTCCCGTCGCGTCCGGGCCGACGACCCACTCGATGTCGGCGTCGAGTTCCCCGAGGATCGACCGCTGGATCTCGGTGGCCCGTTCGACCGTCCGGCGGTCGCGGTCGCTGATCGACCACTGGACGTCGGGGACGGGATTGCCGTGATCGTCCGTGCGGGAGGGATCGAGTGTGATCCGGTTGTCCGGTCTGGCCTCCTGCTGGACGAGCCCGGCGACTTCGAGGGTGTTTCCGTAGGTTTCTCGCAGGGTCTCCAGTAGCTCGTCGCCCCAGTGGTCGGCTTCCGCCGCGGTCCGGGCCGGCGGTTGGCCGGCGTAGTTCACCAGTTCGAGCTTGATCGGGGGGTGATCGTCACTGTCGTAGAACTGGTGGGATTCGGTCGTGATAAACTCGACGTGGTGCTGGCGAGTGCGCCGATCGACCGTCCCGCCGACGCGCGCCCCGAGATGCTCGGTGAAGTACCGGCCGACGAGCCCCGAGGAGTTCGCCAATCCGTCCGGATAGTGGTCGCTCTTGGAGAGCAACAGCAGTCGCGGGATCTCCACGCCGCCGGCGGCGAGCACGAACTGCCGGGCTTCCTGACGGTGTTCGGTTCCGTCGGGCGTCGCGTACACGGCCGCCTGGATTCGGTCGGCGTCGTGTTCGAGACGCTGGACCGGCGCGCGGTCGATCACGCGAGCGCCGTTCGCCTGTGCACGCTCGAGGTGTACGCCGGCCTCGTATCTCGCCCCAGTCGGACAGACCGGCTTGCACGTCCCGAAACCCACGCACGCGCCGCGACCGTCGTACTCCTCGGAGTTGCGAGCGTTCGGTGCCGAGTGGGTCGCGATCTCCAGGGACTCACAGGCCTCCGCGAAGATCGAGTCGCTGTGGGAGGGTGGAAACGCGGGCATCGGAAACGGCTCCGCACGGGGCGGCCCGAACGGGTTGTCGTCGGCTCCAGCGACGCCGAGTTCGCGTTCCGCCTCGGCGTAGTACGGCCGGAGATCGGCATACGCGATTGGCCAGGGCTCGCCCCCGTTGCGGCCGTCGAAATCCCGCTCGTGCAGTCGAACGACCATCCCCTGCCAGGCCAGGGTCGTCCCGCCGACCCCCTTCACCCGGGTCCGATTCAGCGGGTAGTGGTCCGCTCCCGAGGAGGTGTAGGCGTCGCGCTCGCCGCCCACGTCCCAGACCGACTGTGGTGCGTGCGCCGGACGGAGCGACCGCTCCATGCGCTCGATGCGCCGCTCGCGATCGAACCGCGGGCCGGCTTCCAGCACGACGACATCGTAGCCTGCCGCCGTGAGACGGTCGGCAACGAGCGCGCCGGACGGTCCGGCCCCGACGATACAGACGTCCACGCGGTCGGACGGGCGTCGATCAGTGTCCATCCGCGACGGATTTAGGCAACCCTAAATTTAGGCGTTTCCATTCCAGTCCCAGTCTAGACGTCCTGGCGCACGTCGTGTTCGAGCGTGCCGATCCCCTCGATCTCGATCTCGACGTGATCGCCGTCGGTCAGCGGACCGACTCCCTCGGGCGTTCCCGTTGCGATCACGTCGCCCGGTTCGAGCGTCATGTAGGTCGAGATCTCGGCGATCAGCTCGGGAATCGAGAAGATGAAGTGCTCGATCGAGGAGGACTGTCGCGTCTCGCCGTCGACCCGGAGTTCGATAGCGGCGTCGTCGGGGATCTCCTCGGCCAACACGGGACCCATCGGGGCAGCGTTGTCGAAGGCCTTGCCCCGGACCCAGTTCTGCTCGCGCGACTGGTCGTCGCGGTTCGAGATGTCGTTGAAGCAGGTGTAGCCGCGGATCACGTCCTCGGCGTCCTCGGGGTCGACGTCCTTGCACTGTTCGTCGATGACGACCGCGAGTTCGGCCTCGTGTTCGACTCGGTCTTTGCCGTCCGGGAGTGTGATCGTCGAGCCGTGGCTGGCAACGGCGTTGGGCGGCTTGAGAAAGAGCAGCGGTCGGTCGGGCACGTCCTCGCCGCGTTCTTCGGCGTGTTTGGCGTAGTTGCGGCCCACGCAGACTATTTTCGTCGGCTCCGCGGGTTCGAGGACGTCCACCGCTTCGAGGTCGTACGCGTCGTCTCCGAAGTGGACGTGATCGTCGTGCAAGCGCCCGTTTCGAACGGTGCCAGCCGGATCGCGAAACCTGATGTCGTCCATACCCTCGCTATCGAGCGGTGGGGCAAAAGCCTGCGGGACCGGCCGCTTTTGTCCGTCGGGGGTGAACGGACCCTATGGACGAGCAACGCCCGGCCCGGGTGCTGACCGGACCCCACCAAGCGAACGGGAGCGACGAGCGGGTCCTGGGGCTGTTCGACCGGGAGCGATACGAGCCGGTCGAGGTCAGAATCGATAGTGACGGGTCCGCTGGCAGTCTCCGGCCCGGATATCTGCTCGACGTCGATCTCGAGTGGTCGGAGCCACGGCCGCACCTCGAGGATTTCACGCTGCGACGACCGACGCTGTATGCGTTCGCAGACGATGTCGATCCCGTCTTCGAGGTCGCGCAGGACCTCTGGGAAGAGGCACGGGCCAGCGGCGACAGTATGAACAGCCGCCTCACCCGGAACACCGACAACGAAGTCAACGGCGTCTGCTACGTCTTCGCAGACAGCGGTAGCGCCGACCGCTTGCAGGAGTTCGAGGACGGATCGCGCCCGCTCGAGCCACTCGTCGACCGCGTCAACGAGTCCGACGAACCGGCCCCGCGTGAAGCGTTCGTCCTCCGGCCAGCCGACGGTGCGTTCGTCGTCGTGACGATCGCGCTCGAGAAGGGGGGTCACTTCGCCGACACGCTCCGGGAAACGTACGATCTGGACAGACCTGCAGAACCGCTTGCGTCAGCTACCCACCGCTGAAGCAGTGGCCTGTCGATGAACAGGGATCGTCGCCTCGTTACTGCCTCGTCTCGCCCGTATCCGAGACGACGGTGACGGGAACGCTGGCGGCGTCGATGACAGCCTGCGCGGCACTGCCGCGGGTGAGTTCCTCGAGCAGTCCCTTCGGTGTGTGCCCCATCACGATGTGCGTCACGGTCACGTCAGCGGCCAGTTCGATCACGTCCTGTCCGATGCGGGAGCGCGAGCGGGCGAGGCCGTGCCCGACGTATTCGAGCGAGACCGTCGCGGCCACGTCCGCGGACTGGACGCGGTCGCGTATCTCGTCTCGGATCCGCTTTGCGGTCCCGTCGGCCGTCTCCTCGTCGACCAGATGGACGATATAGAGATCTTCCTCCAGCGCCCGTCCCAGATCGATCGCCGTTTCGAGCACCCGATCCCGGAGGGGGCCGCTCGCGACTGGCACCAGGATTGTCATCGTCGACAGTTAGCGCTCCGATCACAAAGGAATATGCCCTCCAGTCCGGCTCTATGTGGTGCCGATCACACGCCCCAGATCGCCGCGATACCCAGCGTCGTCACCACGGCCAGCAGCAACTGCAACGGCGCACCGATCCGCACGTAGTCGGTGAACCTGTACCCGCCCGGGCTGTAGACCATCAAGTTCGTCTGATAGCCCATCGGCGTCATGAACGCCGTCGAGCCCGCGAACGTGACCGCAAGCACGAACGCGAACGCGTTCGCACCGAGGTCCGTCGCCGTCGAGACGGCGATCGGCAACACCAGCGCGACGCTGGCGACCGGCGTGATGAGGTTCGCGAGCAACCCGGTCAGCAGGTAGAACAGCGCGACTGTCCCGATCGCTGGCAGCACTGTCGACACGTCGGTGATGTGCGCAGCGAGGTACGCCGCTCCACCGGTCCGATCCATCGCCAGCCCGAGCGGGATCACGCCCGCGAGCAGGAAGATCACTTCCCAGTTGACGGCCGCGTAGGCCCGTTCCGGATCGATGATGCCGAAGACGACCATCGCCACGACGCCCCCGAGCGCCGCGACCGGGATGGCGAGCAGATCGGCCGCGGCGACCCCGATCACGCCGAGGACGATCCCGATAGCGAGCCCCGCCTCGCGCCAGTCGATCGGCTCCGGCTCCGAGAGTCCGTCGCCGACGGCCTCGGTGACGAGCAACTCCCCCGCCTCTTCGAGATGGTCGATCCCGCTCTGGGTCGCATAGAGCAACAGCCCATCCCCTCCAGAGAGCACCACGTCGGCGACGTCTTCGACGACGAGCGATCCGCCGCGGCGAGCGGCCAGTACTGTCGCGTCGAATCGTTCCTCCAGGCGAGCGTCGCCGACCGCCTGCCCGATCAGTCCCGACCCGGCCGGAACGATCACCTCCGCGAGCGTCCCCCGGCCTGAACCCAGTGCCAACTCCTCCTCGGTCACCTCAGCCTGTGGCAGCCGACGGAGCCCGGCCACGTCGACGAACGACTCGGCGACCGGCGTTTTCGCCCGGATCGTCAGCACGTCGCCGGCCTGTATCGACCGGTCGGTACGGGCAGCGACGAACGTCTCGTCGCCCCGGAGTAGCTGCAGGATCTTGACCGCGTCCGTGCGCGCTTCGGCCGGCGTGAGCCCGACCAGCGAGGACGACTCCGGGACGTACACCCGGGAGAGTCGTCCCCCGAGACCGAACTCCTCGGTGAGGTCGTGGGGTTCGATCCGGGATGGCAACAGCAGCGGTCCGACCGTCAAGAGGTAGACCGAGCCGACCGCGAGCACGAGCAGCCCCAGCGGCGTGAACTGAAACATCGAGAACGGCGTGCCGGCCACGCCGAGATCGGCCGCGATCGAGCTCGCGAGCAAGTTCGTCGACGTGCCGATCAGCGTCAGCGTCCCGCCGAGCATCGCCGCGTAGGACAGGGGGATGAGGAACTTCGAGGGCGAGGTGTGGGTCCGGTCGGCCAGGTCCGTGATCATCGGGATAAACAGCGCGACGACCGGCGTGTTGTTGACGACGCCGGCCAGCGGCCCGGTGATGCCGACGGTCGCGCCGAGCAGTCGACCTCGGCTGTCGCCCGCGTACCGTGCGACGACGTGTTCGAGTCGGTCGACCACGCCCGTCCGCTGGACGCCCGCACTGAGGATGTACATCGCGAGGATCGTGATCGTCGCGGTGCTGGCAAATCCGGAGAGCGCTGCGTCGGCGTCGACGCCGGTGTAGCCCCGCAGGACGACCAGCGTGACGAGCACCGATAGCGCCGTGATGTCGCTCGGGATCGCCTCGCTGACGAACAGGACCACCGCGACAGCGACGATCGCAAACACGACGGCGATCTCGATCGTCAGCGTCGGCCCGGCCTGCAAGAGCATTGTGCCGAATTCGTCGAGGGGCTACGTCAACGTTCGGATAGCGTTCAAGACCCCGGGGACGCAAGCACCGACACCGTGGACGAACTCATCGATACGTACCTCGACGCCTACGAACGGACCCAGGGTGTGCTCCCGGAGCGACTGGACGAGATCGGTGCCACCTACCGTGAACAGGGGTATCTCACCCGCGATCAGTTGTACGACCTCGCCTACGAGAACTCGACCCGGAGCGCCTATCACGTCGAATCCAACCCGCCAGAGCGGTGTCGCGAGGTGACGGCGAACGTCCGTACAGTCGACGGGGACTTCTCGAAGATACAGCTGTTGACCGGTCTCAGCGGGTTCAAAGCGCCGACGGCCTCGGCCGTACTCACGGCATTAGACCCCGAGCACCACGCCGTGGTCGATACCCGCGTCTGGGCGAGCCTCGACCGCCTCGAGTATCTCGACGGTCGCAAGGAATCGTTCGACGCGGCCGACTACGTGACGATGATCGAACCGATCCGAGAAATCGCATCCGAAACCGGCTATACCCCTGCAGAGGTGGGGTACGCCCTGTTCGCGTACGACGAGGACGTTCGCGAGGGGACGCTTCATTAAGTCTCTGTACGTCCAGACGAGTTTCAATCCCAGTTCGGGATTGAAACCTGGCTTCGACTGGATGGCGATCAGCTGGGTGATTGTGTTGCAAGAATCAGAAAAACCCACAGACTACACTACGTTCGTTTGAGAACGTGGTATAAGTACGGAGTGGGGTCGGAGGGATTTAGCCGTCGGCCGTGGGGGTCAGCAATCCCCCCATCCCATCAGGATTTTTTAACGGGAGGTGAGTCGGCGTGAGTCAGACCGACCTCGCGTCGTTTGGTGTCGCCGGTGATGTCGGTGCCTGGCGACTGGCGATCGACGAGCCCGGGTTTTACGGACTACGCCAGTACTGGAAATCCCCGAACTACGTCCTCGTCGCGAACCAGAACACCGACTCGTTCGCCGTCTATACGCGCGAGGACTGGAACGGCGCGCTCACGAACGATCCCGTCTACCAGGAGCGCGACCTCGAGGATGCGCTCGGTCGCGCGACCGAGTGGCTGCTCGCCCACAAAGACGGGCGCGATCTTCCAGGAGGCGATCAGTCGTGAGCCAGGCCGTCAGCGTCGACGCGGTCGAGGTCGAGACCGTCGTCGAGTATCGTGCTCGATGGGCTGACACCGTCCATCGGCCCGATCCCGACAGTGAAGATCCACAGCCAGCCTGTCCCGAGGCAACGGCTCATAACGAGCGGGAGTATCGAGAGGTCGCGCTGACCGCAGTCGCGAGTCACCGACAGCTCTGCGGCAATCCCGAGTGTTTCGGAGGTGACTCGCGATGAGCGACGAGACCCCCACCCGCATGCGGGGGGCCCTGATCGGGCCGCTGCGCGAGCCCGACGGCGCCGACCAGGCAGAGGTCGCCGAGGCGATCGCGTCGCTCGAGAGTGGTGATCAGTCGTGACGGACCTCCTGTACTACGCTGGCGGGATCGCGGCCGGCGCTGCTCTCGTCGACGTCGTCGGATGGGGTCCCGAGGAGATCGTCGTAATGGTCGCGGCGTTGCTGCTGATTGACGCCTCGGTGAAATTGGTTCCAGCCCTTCGATCGCTACGCCGATACCGTCGCCTCAGAGAGGAGGTTGATCAGTCGTGACGCCGCTCGAGATTGTCGCGATCGTGGTCCTGACCCCGTTCATCGTGGTCGTTCCGTTCTGGACAGTCATGGGGCTGATCCTGTCTGCCGACAGTTCCGACGGTGATCAGTCGTGAGTGACAGCGAAGAAGTGCCCGGGCGAAGCCCTACCTTCGTCCGAGCGTCGCGGTTGTACGACGTCGAGCGGTCCGAGGAGATCCCGTTCCCGTGGCAAAACGGAGGTAGGTCTCTCTGACGCTCGCTATTGCTGTGTTGCGGGCCTCAGCCTGTAAATCTACCGGCCTGGGGTGGTCGGCGTGAGCGACCACGTCCGTCCCGAGACTCACGGGTTCGGAGCGAACCTTATTTTCGACGCTCACGGCCTGAGCCCGTATTGGGGCGTCGTGTCGACCTACGAGCCCGACCTCGAGGAGCGCGACGAGACGTTTGACGCGATCGGCGAGACCTGGCGCGTCGAGTCGTCGACGCATTGGGAAGGGAAGATCGCGCCGCCGGAGGGTGCCGACGTTGACGGCGGACTGTACGAGTACAGTTTCAGTATCGAGGCCGTCGACGAGATCGGCGATCGCGACGCGAATATCCAGTTTCGGCCCGGCTTTGCCGACGCCGAGCACGTCGACAGTGGCGAACCGATTAACGGACTGCCCGACGACTGTCCCGAATCAGTCCGCGTCCAGGTCGAGACGACGAATATCGACCACGACGATGTCCTGGCGCTGCTGTCGGCGTTCGGCGAGTACATCGGCCTGAACCCCGAGTACTTCCGCGACCCCCACGAGTGGTCGCGTGCCTACCAGCTCGAGCGCTACGTTCGACTGATCCGGCAGGTGTACGAGGATCATATCGCCGACGGCGGGATCCTCGGCCAGCTGGCCGACGTTGCGAGCAATCAGCGCGGCCGCGGCAAACATCGGTGGGACAACGAGGAGATCGTCGGTCACTACGAGTCTGTCGCCGACACCGCCGACACCTGGGCGATGCTGTTGCCCGAGGCGGTCGAGAGCGATCTCGGGAAGTCGGTGAAGGGGTATCACCCGGCGAATCCCCGGAGCAACACGAGCGGCGACGATCCGCTCGCCCATCCGAAGCTTGAGGCCGCCCGTGCCGCCGAGTTCGACGAGGGTGACGGCGTTCCGTGGGACGATATCGACGCCGCGCTCGAGGAGCTCGACGCCGCGCTGTTGAACGTCCTGCATTGGGCGGGCGTGCCCGTCGCGGCCGACGCGGCCGTGTGGGTGCACGCCGACGAGTATTTCGCTGTCGACAGTCGCGAGCCCGTCCCGTTGCGGTCGAATCCGTTGCCCGAACTGCGGGAGACGATCGTCGAGCATACCGAGGCTGAAATGGCTCGCGCCGAGCTGTCGCCCGCTCAAGAAGAGGTCCTGACCGTGCTGACCGACGGTGGGAGCATGCACTACGAGAGTCTGGCCGACGAGGCCGACGTCGGGACCAGTACCGTGTATCGGCTCGTCGAGAACCTGCGGTCGCTACTCGAGACCGACAACGGCCTGGTTCGCTTCGCCGACGACGTGACGCGCGACCACGTTCGCGGGTTCGTCGATCGCGTGCGCGAGACCGCCGACTGGGCTCGCCAGTCGATCAAGCAGGTCGCGCAAGACCACGATCTCCTCCGACGTGACGACGGGCCGCTACAGCAGTGGCTTCAGCGTCACGGGATCCGTGTCGTCTCTGAGCGGCCCGAGCTCGAGCTTGAATTAGATCGGCCCGTGTCCGACCGAGAGATTATGCAGATCCTTCGCGCCGGCTACGAGGCCGCCGAGCGCTCGAGTCTGCTCACGACGCGCTTCATGGACGCACTGATCTCCTGGAAGACGCCCAGCGGTGAGCGTCGCGACGGCCGGCAGGTCGTGATCACTGACGGTGTCGAGAACCGCATCCTGGGCCGCGATCCCCTCAACTAACGCGTGACTGGGTAGTGGCAACACCAGACAGCGTTCTTTTTTCCGCGTCTTCGCTTTACTCACGTACCGTTTCCCCGCCAGTTTGTTCAATTTTAGTTGTGCTTTGACGTCGTCGCGAGCGTCGCGACCGCATCGTGGGTTCGCGCGTTTTCGCGTCGCGGGCAAGGGGCCTTAGGGGGTGTGCGTAAGCGCACAGTATCCAAATACCCACACTCCTTCGCTGGCGCTCAGTCGTTCGGACCGCACCGACCGCGCCGCAATACCACTGCAGTTGTTTGCCGCCCCCAAGCTACGCTAAATATATTCCAATTTTTTCGATGTGAATAGAAGTAGCCCGGGGTTTCGACTGAATCTCCTACATACGCCCGCGTGTAAAACTGTAATCGGGGGGTGCGTGTATGTATGTGTGATCGCAAGAAGACGGCGCTGTTACTCGATTTTCGACCGATCTACGTCGACGAAATCATGATCGCCGTCCTTCCACTCACGCACGCGCTCACCGACCCACCGATGTCCGTAATCGACGAGGCCAGAGTCGGTTTCGTCCTCGTCGTCGCCAGCGATTTCCGCATAGGTGAGGCCGCGCTCGACGTGTGCCCGGATCACCGTCTCGATCGCCTGCTGTTTCTTGACTTTGTCGAGATCGACGGTCTCGGCGTCGTCGTCCTCGTCGTAAGCCTCTTCGATCGTAAACTCGCTGGGCTCGTACTCGACGTAATTCTCTGCCGTGTCCGTGAGGCCCTGATAGAACGACGCTTCTTCCCACACGTCCTTGCCGCCCTCGCTGTCGAGTAGGCGCGCTTTGTCGGGCTGATCCTGATGTGGCTTCTCGATCCCGAAGCTCGCGACGCGTCGGATCGATTTGGCGACCTTCTTTCGCGTATGTCCGACCAGCAGCGCCGAGCCCTTTTTTGCGTGAGTGCCGTGGCGGCGTTCTTTCTTGCGGATAAAGAGTAGGGCGTCGGAGAAGGCTTCGGCCTGTTTCGAGCCCGTGCCGAAACCCGAGAGTTCCTGGGCGACCTCGTCGATCAGCGCCAGCACCGGGCCCTCGATCGAGCCCATCGCTTCGAGCATCTCGGTGTCGCTGGTAAACTGTCGGTCGAAGCCTGCATACGACGTGTTGCCGATCACCGCCCCGCCTGTCCGTGCGCGCCAGGCGCTCGCGATATCGAGCGTGGTCGCGGTCTTGCCCGCGCCCGGTGGCCCGAACAGGATTCCGACCGCGCCTTCGCTTTCGAGGCGTCCTGCGACCTGGCCGTAGAAATCATGGCCGTCCTGGGCCTGGTTCGTGAGGCCGGTCGCGGCTTTCATCTGGTTGACCGACGAGGAGCCGACGGCCGTGTCGATCGTGTCCGTCGCGTAGTTCGCGATGATCTCCTGGCCGATTGCGGTCTCTTCGACCGGCGCGTCGAGCAGCGAGTCGTAGTAATTCAGCAGCGCCCGACCGCGATCGTCGTCGATCAGGCCTGCAAAGTTGCGGACGGAGTCAGCCGGCCCGCCTCGGAGTTCCGTGCCGATCTCGGCCGCGGCGAAGGCGTTGCCATCACTCATTGCGACCACCGTCGTTCAGCAGCGGCGTCTGTTCCAGGCGCTGTTCGGCGTCCGCAGGCGTCTCGTCGTCGCCGTCCTCGAGGAGGTCGTCGGGCGCGACCTCGCCGTCGATCGCCTGTTCAGGATGGACGGCGTCGGGCATTTGCTCCTCGATGATCTCGTCGATCGACCGGGAGCCGCCGAGATCGGGAGCGACGTGATCATCGAGGATCGCCTGCTGGGCCTCGGCGCGCTCTTTGTCGAGCTGGCGGACGATCCCGCGGATCCGCCGGCGAAGCTCGCGGGCCTCGGCGACGTCGGGCTCGAGATCGGTCCGGAGTTCGCGGATCGCCGCCAGTGCGTCGTCGACGGTCGCGTGTGAGGCGAGCGCGCTCCCGGGCGCGCTCTCGCGCCAATTGCCGACCGCGAGATTCTTGTCAGGATCGTACTCGCGGACCTCATAGACGCGGCGCGGGCTCTCGTCCCACTGATAGAGGTCGCCGCCGAAGACCCACATATCTTCGAAGGCTTCCTCACTCAGCTCGTAGATCGCGCCGCCGCCCGGATCGTCGGCCCGGAACTCGACGAGCAGGATCCCCTCGGGCTCGGGGACGAGATCGAGGATGCGACGCGCGGCGGCTCGGCCGCCGAAGTACGCGGCCGCCGCAGCGACGGCGGCTGCGGGCCACCACGACGGGACCCCAACGCTCGGGAGTCGGCCGGTATAGTACAGGCCCGTGAAGATCACGAGCCCGAGATAGACGGCTTTGCGGTTGTTGCCGACGACCTCGCGCGCGGTCGCGATTGGGGCGGCAATCCAGGCCGGAACGCGAGAGTCGCTCATGCGACGCGCTCCCTCCGTTCGCCCTCGTGGTCGTCACGATAGCGGCGAGCGGTGAGTGCGAAGGCCATGCCCGCGCCGCCGACCGCCGCTGTCCCGATCAGCGCCGAGGCCGTCGAGAACGGAATCGGGCCGCGCTCGACCGCGTCGCCTGACTGGAGGACGAGCGCCGAGGACGCCTCGACCGATTCGGGTGTCGTGAGTAGTGCGGCGGCCGTGCCACTCGAGCGTTCTTCGAGGGGGATCTCGATCGTCGTCGTCTCGTCGGGCATTAGTCGGACCTGCTTGAAACTGATCTCGGTCGCGCCGCCTTGCTCTTGTTCGATCATTTCCGTGAGTGTGAGTGTCGTCGGGAGGTCGCCACGCCAGGTCACGTCGATCGTCATGGTCTCGCCGTCGTAGCTGTAGTCGTGCACCACGAGATCGCCGAGTTGCTCGGTGACTTGGGTGGTGTTCGGTTCGGGTGTCTCGGTGGTGTCGCCCGGGAGCTCCTGGGCGCTGGCCACCGGGGCCAGCAGGGCGAGCGTGAGACCGAAGACGAGGACCGTCAGCAAGACGAGCAACAAGTGTGCGACTTGCGGTGACGTGCGAAGGTGTCGTGTCATGGGTTGGTTTTGAAAGAAGTGGCTGATCAGCTGGTTACGATGTTCAACACAGCGAGGCCGAGGATCACGACTACAATGCCAAAGAGTGGAGCGCTCGGGAGGAAACTCGGCCAAATATCCGGTGGCCACCAGTCAGCACCAGAGCCGCCAAAAGCAGGGGTATTATCCTCCAGTTCCTCCTCAATGGCGTTGATATCGTCGCTCAACTGCCGCGTGAGGTTGATGTAATCGGACGCATTGTAGGTGTCAATCCGGTCCTGATCCGGATTTTCAATGTCCGATTCGTCGATTTTCCCGCCATCAGCATCCCACGCGCCTTCGATAGTGAAGTTACCAGTAATCGTGTACTCTTCGCCGGAGGTATCGACGAACATCTGGGAGCCTTCGACCTGGCTGGAGTTGTAGGTCCGATTGTACTCCCAACCGCCAGCAGGTGCGCCGTAGGAGAGTAGCATCCCGTCACGCTGGATCGTCATATTGTACTGGCCGGTGTCCATCGAGACCGTCATATACGAGGCGTTGTACACGTCAACACCGTCGTAGCCCATCGACGCCAAAGCGACCGAAGTCATCGAGAACGACGAGTCCGAAGAAGCGGTCTGTTGCAGATAGTTGTCGATTTTCGTGACGCGAGAGATCGCGTCCTGATAGCTAATCTCACCAGTATCGAGACCGTTGTAGATCGCCTCTACGTAGGCGTTCGAGTCGTTATTGAAGGCACTATACTCATTGTCGAGTTGATCGAAGCGGTTTTCCCACAGACGGAATTGCATAAATCCGACAGTAGGGTAGTCTGTTCCGGGGGGTTGGCGGATAGAGAGGGTGTTAGATGTGAATGTGACAGAGGATCCCTGACCATCATACTGTGTAACAGACACTACACCGCTAAATGGTGTTACTTCAACAGTTGTGGTACTTGAGCCGTAAGCGCCACCAGTACCAGCCGAATTTGCCCAGTCAGAGTAATATTCAATTTTTAGGGTAGGGATTTCGTAGGTAGTCCCGTTAACAAGAGTATGATTAGTTGTGCCAAGACCCTTATAGGTGACTTCATACGAATTAAGATATAGATCCTCATTGTCAGGATTTGTACTAACAGCAACACCAATATCGAATAGATCATAGGTTGATTGATTATCCCGAGTATCGTAGGTGTGGGCCTGCATTTTCCACGTTTCAAGCGCGTTCATCTGCTTTTTCGTGTAGAACGCAGACCACGACTCCTTGGCCGAGATTTTGGCAGCCGAGAGGGATGTACCGTTGTCGTATTCGTAGAGAGTGCGCTGTTCGAGCTTCTGGAAGGCGCGGCCCTTCATCGAGGGCAGGGAGTTATCGTAGGTATTGGCCCAGGATTCATACATCTCCACGGTGGAAGTGGCATCCTGGTAGTAGGCGAGATCGTCTTGTAGGGCCTCACAGTCCGTCGTACTGATTTCGATAGACGGCGTCGGATCGAACGCGAGATACGCGTCAATCGTGTCGTAGTGATCCATCTGGGACCGCCAGGTGTCGATCCCGCAGGTGTCGGTCGTGTTAGCGTCGTCGGCAGCCGCTACTGTGCCGGTACCAGCGCCAGCCGAGAGCGCAATACCGACCAATAGGACCAGCAACGCCAACGAAGAAATCCGTTTCATTGTATCACCTGAGGGAGGGCTGTTCGGCAGCCATGCTTAGAGCCAGCCCTCCTCGCGGGCGTAGTAGCCGACGCCACCGAGCACGAGCACCACGACGAGGACGATCGTCGTGTCCTGGCCGGCGATTGTGCCCCCGATCAGGCCGCCAGTGTTCGGTTCCTCGAGGCCGGCGTAGGCGCTGGTGTAGGCGCTGGCCGGATTGGTCGCGACCTGTGCCGTGAGGTCGCCCGCAGTGAGGCCGTCGGACTCGTTGATCGCGACCATGTGCGTCGTCTCGTCGGTCGCCGCGTCGTACTCGACGGTGTCGGTGTACAGTTCAGTGCCGGAGCTGTCCATCAGGGTGATGTCGGCGGTCGCGTTGTCTTCACCCTGGAACCCGACATCGACGTAGACCGTTTCGTTGCCGGCGTCTTCGACTGAGACCGCGCGCTCGGCGACGAGTCGGGTTGCGGCCAGCGTCGTGTTCGCCTCGTCCTCGCTCGTGACATCGACCGTGTAGTCGCCGGCCTCGCTGGCGCTGACGGTGAAGGTCTCGGTCGCGTTCTGCGAGGCAATCGTCTGACTGTCGACGACCGTGCCGTCGCTGCCGACCAGCTCGACTGTCGCGTTGATATCGCTGGTCAGGCTCGAGGCGTAGTCGACGTCGACCTCGACGGTGTCGTTGGCAGGATCGTCGATCGTGACCTGTTCGGTCGCGACCGCGGCGCCGCCAGCCATCGAGAGGCCGACGATCGCCAGCGTCGCGAGCATGAGCGTTGCGAGCGTCCCGATGAGTTTGGTGTTCGTCTGCATTGTTAGTTGAGGTAGCTGATGACCATGAAGCCGTAGCTCTGGACGGTGAACGCCAGCAGCGCGGCCGGTGTCTGTGCGATCGTCTGCTCGAAGGCGGGGAACAGCGGCGGCGCGAGCACGAGGCCGATCGTTGCATACGCGGCCCAGGCGTCGACGCCGGCCGTCTCGGTGATCGAGGCGTCCCGATGGACGAACACGAATATCAGCGAGAGGAGCGATACGATCGCGCCGATCGTGAAGGACAGATTGCCGAACTGGAATAGCTCTTGTCCGGCGTCGATCACTGGAATGATCGTGTCCTTGACGAGACCGAGCGAGGTCGCCGCGCCCCAGGCAAAGGGGAACAGTGCCATCGTCTCGAGGTCGACTGAATCCTTTGCCATGTCTTAGTCCTCCAGGGGCGAGGTGTCGGTCGCCCCGTTGTCCGCGACGAGGTCCAGCATGTCGACCAGGACCACGGCGCCCGCGATCCCGACGAGGATGTACGAGATCCCGAGGAAGTCCGCGGGAACGAACTGGACCAGCAGGTCCGTGCTCATGAGTTCCTTCAGGCCCCAGTTGAGCGATCCGAGGCCGGCGACCAGCACCGCCAGCAGCTGGACGAGCGGCATGTCGTCGGTGATCATGCTGGGACCCCTCCAGTGGCTCGCGAGATTGGTGCGCAATCAGTACAGTACTCCGTACCAAACACCACGACCTTAATCCGGTTCAGTCGGGTGCTGCAGTTTTGACACTGCATGCTCCGGCGTTCTGTTTGGGGTATTAAAGGTAAGGTAGTGGACCCAGCAGAACCGCCGCCGAATTAGTATCCGTACCGGTCGTGCGCTTCGTCGATCGGCAGGATTTCGAGTACCCGAACTGCGTTCTCGTCCTCGAGGATCTCGTAGAAGGCCGTGAAGGTCCGCCCAATGTGTAATCGGTAGACCTCCTCACCGTCGACGGTGAGTTTCTCCTTATCGCCTTTGCCGCGGCCAGGGTACGGTTCGTCTTCGAGTTTCTTCAGGTTCTCCTTGCAGATCCGCTCGCTCTTCTCGTCGAGGTCGTCGATGAACTCTAGGGCGTCACGCTCGACGAGGAGGTTGTACGCCGCCATTTAGTGGCCCCCTCGCGACTGTGCTACCAGTCCTCGGTGTCGACATCGACGAACTCGCCTTCGTCGCGCTTCTCGCGGATCATTGCCGCGAGGCGTTGCTCCTTGCGTTCTTCGACGAGCTCGCCGAGAAGCTCGTCCCAGGTCTGTCCTGGCTCTTTGAGATCGTGAAGTTCCTTCCATCGTTCTTCGGTGAGTGGTATTCGTTTGCTTGCTTTGGACACTGTATTAGACGTTGCCGTTGTGCCGAGCATCCTGTCAGTCGATCGGCTTCCATTGGCCTCCCGGCAATCGGCGTTCACCGATTGCGAGGAGTGCTCTCGGGAACCTGGTCCCCAGGCAGGCCCCTTTGCACCTCAGTTCTGGTTGATTCGCTGTTCGCGGTAAATCCTTACAACCTGTGTAACTTAGGTCTTGGGGTAGAAGACACTCTCCAGGCGACCACTTGGGGTTGCGCGTCGAGAAAATCCCGATCGCGAATATGCACACGAGTTCCTCGCGAGCGTGTGCATATATCGCCGGTCGCGAGCGCGATCGGGACGGTCGGCGGCGTGATCTCGGCGTGAGACAGGGCGCGTTTATATACGGTCGCGGTTTGCGTTCCTCAATATACCCCTGACTTTTGAGTTCGTGTGTACGAGAGCGACGTATGCGCATCCGAACCGACGGCGACAAACAGCACCGAGAGCGGACGATCGAGGCCGCAGCTGACTTCTGGGACTGTAACAAGACGCGAGCGCTGCTACTGAGCGCTGATCTGGCGCCGCGGCTCGTGCCGCGGTTCGAGGATGTCCTCGAGCGTGAGGATCTCACCGAGCGCCAGAAGCGGGAGATCGCCGAGACACTGTCGATCCCTGGAACGCTATCGGTGGGCGTCGAGACTGCAGTCGAAGTTGAAAGTGAGTAACCCCACCGGACGCGGGGTGGGTGAGAAGTCGTCAGTTCGGGACCGTGTACTCGCCGAGGGTCGACGAGGATTCCTGATCTTCAGAATTCCACGTGACGGTGATCTTCTCCCCGCCCGTGAACGGGACAGGACTACCGCTAGTACCATTTCGGACAGTTACCGATGAGCCGGAGGAGATATCTTTCGTGAAGCCCCCCGAGGCGAAACTGGTATTGCTACTACTACCGACATCAGAGCCATCCACCTTGACCGTCACGCGGTCTGAGCTGATCGTGTCACCCGTATTGTGCGTGATAGTCACATAACCATTACCGCTATTGTTATATTCAAAATCGAAGTCAGCGGTCGGCGTCGTGTTCGTCGAGTCGCCCAGTCCGAGCACGAACGATGCAATGACAGCCGCGAGGATCACCGTGATCGCGACCATGAGGATCACGCCGATCACCGGACTCACGGCGTCGTCGTCTGTGAGTAGTTCTTTCAGATTCATTGGTATCCGCACGCCGAAGCGCGTGCGTACTCAGTGCTGTCTATGGGATGGAAAATAAAGACCACGGACGATTTACTGGCTTCAGCAGGAGAAGATGCTATCTCAGAAGTGAAACTGAGCGTTTGTGGACCGGGCTGGTATCCATACTCGAAAACCACATTGATGCGTCGAAGCGGGGCGTTACCCTCTGAAATGAGGGGTCCCCCAGATTGGGGAGTCTCGATTATCAGGCATGAAATCCAGAACCCAAAGGGCTGGCGGGAATCACCCGCCAGCCTGAAAGAACTCTTCGGCTTCGGCGTGCGGGTGGACAATGGGGGCGTGTTTCAGCCCGTCTGACGCTTGTCGTGCGATCGACAAATAAGTGTCGCCAGTCAGGCTGTCAAGACGGGGTGGAACCCAGTGCCTGCGGCGTCGCCTCGAGGATCGTGAGTCGGTTGCGGGCGGATGCCTACACGACCCAGCGGGCGATCTCGGACACGATCGGGGTCTTGAGCGTCCGCGCATTATGCGGGCCCGTGCCCGAGCTGAGTTCGGTCACTTTGGCCTTGTTGAAATACGGTATTAGTGATGATTTTCAGCGGCCGTGCTGAATACAGGGCGCACATCTCACGTTATGGTAGCATCCGTGTCACACTATCGGATGCGTTGTCGTGCGCCAACACCCCTATTTCCAACTGAAGCCGCTCAGAGAAACGGCATCTCGTAATATGACCAGCATTTCTCCCGGGTATCTCTTTTGAGAACTGATGCCACAATCTTATTATACACAATTGTCAACAGTAATGACTGTGAGCGAAACAGCGGGGATCCACGTTCTCCACGTTGACGATGAGCCGGTTTTCGTGGAGTTAACGGCCGACATACTTGAACGCGAAGATAGTCGATTCTCCGTCGAACCTGCGACGAGCGCCCGTGAGGGGCTGGACCGACTTGCTGCAGACGACTTTGACTGCGTCGTCAGCGACTATCAGATGCCACGCAAGAATGGCATCGAGTTCCTCGAAGCGATCCGTGACGAGTATCCGGAGTTGCCGTTCATCTTGTTTACCGGGAAGGGCAGCGAGGAAGTTGCCAGCGAGGCTATCTCTGCCGGGGCGACTGACTACTTACAGAAGGGACATAGCACTGACCAGTACGGACTGCTGGCGAACCGGATCGAAAACGCCGTCGAACAGTATCGCGCACAACGGCGTGCTGCCGAACTCGGTCGTATCCGGACCCTCGCCAGGGAAATTAATCAGGCGCTCGTTCGCGCTAACTCACGGTCGGTGGCTGAAACCCGCGTCTGTGAGATTATTAGCGACTCCGATCCGTATCTGTTCGCGTGGATTGGCGATGTCGATGCCGACACCCAACGTATCGAATCCCGAGCATCAGCTGGGGTCGAAGAGGAGTACCTCGAACAGATCACGGTCACGGCCGACGATACCGCGACCGGTCACGGTCCTGGTGGTACGGCAATCCGCGAACGGCGCGTCGCTGTCTCACAGAATATCCATACGGATCCCGAGTTCGAACCATGGCGTGATGACGCCTTGGAACGTGGGTATCGATCAGTAGCTGCTGTCCCGCTGGAACACGACGACACTCTCTACGGCGAACTCGTCGTCTACGCGAACCGTCCCCACGCCTTCGACGAAAACGAACGAGAGTTGCTCGCGGATCTGGGGGGCGATATTGGCCACGCTATTCACTCAAAAGAGCGCGAGCAAGAACTGGAACTGTTCGAACAATTGATCGATAACTCTAACGCCGAGGTGTATATCACAGACACAGACGCTGGTATCATTCAGCGGGTGAATCAAACCGCCTGTGAGAACCTTCAATACGCACATCAAGACCTTGTTGGGATGACGATCCCGGAAATATCGACCAAGGTCAACGACGTAGACGAGTGGACGGATGTCATAGGTGAGATACGGAAACAGGACGGAGAACAATTCGAGTCCGGGAATATTCGGGCTGATGGAACCACGTATCCAGTGGAGGTATCTTCTTCGTACGTTGCGGTAGATGGCGATGGGTATGAAGTCACAATTGCACGTGATATCACGGAACGGAAAGAAAGAGAACAGGAACTACGACGACAGAACGAGCGTCTTGAAGCGTTTGCCAGCGTCGTTGCACATGATCTCCGCAACCCGTTGAACGTTGCCAAGGCGAGAATTGAGCTGGCCAAAGAGCAATGTGACAGCAAGCATCTCGACACCGCCGCGGGTAATATTGAGCGGAGTTTTGACTTGATCGATGATATGCTCACACTGACACGACAAGGACAGCAAGTGAGTGAGATGGAACCGATTGATATCGCCAGTTTCGTTGAGTCCTGCTGGGAGAACGTCGAGACAGCCGCAGCGACAGTCGTTACCGACATTGACTCACCGATACACGCGGATCCGAACCGATTACGCCAACTTCTGGAGAATCTAATGCGTAATGCGATCGAACACGGTAACGAAGATGTGACTGTCCGAGTCGGGTCTCTCCCGGATGGGTTCTACGTGGCGGATGACGGACCCGGCATCCCCGAAGACGAGCGCGAGAACGTGTTCGAACCAGGCTATTCGGAAAGCCACCGTGGAACGGGGTTCGGGTTAGCAATCGTTAGACGGATCGCTCACGCCCACGACTGGGAAGTGCAAATAACTGAGAGTGCAGATGGGGGTGCACGCTTCGAGTTTGCCAATGTAGGGAATCTTTCTGAATAGACCTCTGTATCGGTCACGCCGTTACTGACAGACTCTGAGTAGTTAGCGAAGGCGCTGCTGCATACAGGGAGCGTATCTCGCACGAGCTCACTGTCAGGAGGTTGCTTGAATCAGTACAGACGAAAATCTCCCTCTTATCTCGATATCCGAGTGTACACAGCACCAACGATGACGGCACCTATGATGATCCCGCCAGTCCATCGAATGACACTGCCATAGGAGAGCAATGGCAGCGCAACGAGTGACATGAACGCCAGTGATAGGCGGACTAATTCAGAACCCTCAACAGCGATATAGACCGTCCCAGCGACTATGAGACCGATCCCTAGCGCAGCGAGGAGTGTTGTGAGCCCGAACGAATCTCGGAATGTGAGGCCTACGATAGTAAACAAAAAGCCAATAAGAACGATACTGGATTCGGGGAGCGAGGGGGTGCTCTCACTCTTCTGGAGGAGTTCCATAACATACAACCCGAGACGGGAACTACTTAAGTCTCTGCCATCCGGGACTCACGTACACTGGAAAACTGATTCAGCGTGATATGTCTGGAACGAACACATCTGCTGTGCTGACTGTACTCTCTGTATTCAACACGGGACTTCTATCAACGACGGAGGGTTCCAACAGAGCCACCACTTTCACTTTCACACCGGCGTCGGCGGACAGTTTTGATACCTCGGCCTGGACTGGTGGATATGATCACCGATGCCCGGGCACTCCGGCCCGAGTACGTCCCGCAGGATTTGCACCACCGAGACGGCCAGATCGACCATCTCTCTTCGATCCTCGAGCCGGTCACGTACGGCGAGCCAGCAGAGAACATCTGCATTCACGGTCCGTCCGGGGCCGGCAAGACCACGATCGCCAAGCACACCCTCGGGCTCCTGGAGGCCCAGACCCTCGGCGTCCGGTGGGGCTACGTCAACTGCATGGCCGACACCGGCTCCGGCATCCTCTACGAGCTCGCCCGCGACCTCGGCGTCGGTGCCGATCTCCGTCGCGAGGGATTCTACCGCGGCGTCGCCTTCGACCGCCTTCGCGGGAGCGACGACCAGATTATCGCTGTCCTCGACGAGGTCGACGTCCTCGACGATGCCCAGATCCTGCTCTCGCTGTACGAGATCCCGAACGTCTCGATCGTCACGATCACCGTCGACGAGTCCGAGTGGCTCTCCGAACTCGATCCGCGTGCCGAATCGCGCTTCCGCAGCGCCGAGCCGGTCCACCTGGAAGCCTACGACTTTGGTGAGCTCGTCGACATCCTCGACAGCCGCGTCGCTCACGGCATGATCGCCTCGCGCGTCGACGACGCTGCAGTCAGACACATCGCGGATCTCGCCGCCGGCGACGCTCGCCATGGGATCGCGCTGCTCCGGCGGGCGGCTCGCCACGTCGAAGAGTCCGATCGGAAGCGGCTGACCACCGAGGTCGTCGACACGATCGTCGACGAGGCCGAGGCCGATATGCGCGAGCGTCGCGTGCGCTCGTTGGGCACCCACCAGCGCATCCTCTACGAGATCATCGCGAACGCCGGCGAGATCGCCTCCAGCGAGCTGCACGAGCAGTACGAACAGGAAGCCCAGAACCCGAAAGCGACGAGCACCCGCCGGAAGTACCTCGCGAGCCTCCAGCGCTACGACCTGATCGTCAAGGAGGGGAACGGGCGCGGGACCACGTACTGTTTAGCTTCTTTCTGAATATAATGCAACAGAGGAATGGCAATTCTATCTATTTACTGCTCCGCCATCTGTTCATCTCTTCTCTCTATCTCTGGTATATCACCGCCAAAATATTCTCCAATAATCTCTTCAGCCGCTTCAACTCCAATGGGCGTGATTTTCGCCACACCGTCTTCGTAGTGCACTTTACGCTTCTGTTTCATACTGCCAAGAGTTCCGCTAATTTGAGCACCGGTTGCTCCGATAATCCAATCACTCAGCTTGTCAGCTTCCACTTCGTGTCCCAAAGCATAGAGGTGAACGAGAATCTCTTCTTCCAATTCGAGATCGTCATCCATCACGATGCGATTCCCGTTGTAGCTGTCCACGTAGGGAGTCATCGGCGCTGCCAATTTCTGGATCAGCTGAGCAACCTCATCGCGGTGTTCGGCATCGCTGTAGACCCGCACCAGCTCTGAGAGCATCCAAGTACAGAGACGAACCGCTGTCTGCGTATCCGAATAGTTGACTTCGACCTCGAGGTTGACGTGCACTGAGTCACGGTTGTTCCGCAGGTCGTAGGCAACCCGCATCGTTCGAGGGATAGTGGTGTAGAGCTCGTATTCAAGTCCATTTTTCGGGAGATTTCCGTTGAGGATGTCTTGGAGAAAATCTCCGACACCAATATGTGGATCAATTCCCTCCCCGGTCTCAGCACGGATGATATTGGCTAGATTCTCGCAGAAGTTACCGACGTGGGCTCCTGCCTCAACGTAATTTTCGTTCGATAGGTGGAACCGCATGTCGCGGTAGTGTTCAATTAGATCGTTAACCGACTCCTCATGAAGCCCCGCATCTAGCAGCTCCGAGCGAACAAATTCAACGCTCATCACTCTACTCCCTCAATCCGAGAAAGTGCGTTCGGCAAGTTATTGGGGATGATTTTCCACTCGTTCGACTCCTCATCTTTTTCCACGAGCAAATCGTCATTGAGTTCGTTCATGTATGCCCGGACAGTGCTGTCGTCGACCTCTAGCCGGGTATAAAAGTAGCCGTAGGGGAGTGTCGGTTTCTCGGCTTTCTCGCCTTCATAGGCATACCGTTGGCCAATAAGATGGATCAAAACACGCTCACGCCATGGAGCGTCCTCAAATTCGTCCTTGAGGACGACATTCCCATTCTCGAAGATTCGGAAAAGTTCACTCGCTTGGTCGAAATATTCCTCAAGAAACGACTCCGTATCAGCGACCATCTCGTCATTAATTCTCTCCTTGAGTCCCATCGTCCATCACCCCCTCAACCATCTCTACGCCCTGGTTTGTAAGTTGGCGCACGGTTGCTTGACCGTTTTTTCCTTTCCGATGGACCCACCCTTTGTCTTCGGCACCAGCAATCGAATCGCTAAGGTTCGACGGTTTCTGGAACCGAGCACGTTCGTAGGCCTCGCGAATGTCGGAGGTAAGGAATGTATCCTTATCCTCGTATGCCTCTCGATAGTAGGCAATGGCCACAATTCGTTCGGGGTGGCTACTCGGGTCGAACTCTTGGACAAACGTGGAAAGGTCCATTGAGCGAGAGATGCTCATGGAGCCGTCCTCAACCATCTCTTCTAACGCTTCGACTCTCTCCTTGAGATGCTCGACTTCCTGACGGAGATCTTCGCTTCTCATGGGTTATTTATCTGCGAGGTATTCTTTTGCTTGTTCGATCTTGACGGAGGGAATCATGTACTCACCGTCTTCGTCACGGATGACGCCTTCATTGACAAGATCGCGAACCGCTGGGTAGACAGTTCCCTTCTTCACCCCACTGAGTTCGCTTAGTTCTGTCGGCGCAAGCCACTCTTCTTCAGTCATATTTAGTTCGAACCGGGCCTTCTGAGCGAGGAGCGCGACGACGACTTTTTTCTTCGAATTGAGGTTGTTATAAGCTTCGTTGGGAATTAAGTCGCCACTGTCCTTCCCGATGTTGGCGTACTTTCCGACTGTATTCGCGAGAAGCTCCTCGTTCAGTTCTTCTTCGTCGACGAGGAGATCCTCAAGTGACGTTTGCTCTGACATTCATTCACTGCTAGTTGTACGCTTGCATAAATATGTTTCCTTGGACCTTAGGCCTACTAACGTATTCACCCCCGTCTATATAAAAGACGATGTTGGTAGTCGAAAGTTTTCCCATATCGAAAGGAGTACGGCATTTATTGTTGTAATTCAGTCTTCTTAACGTCAATACCTTTTTCAGCGAGATATTGCGTACTCTCACGGCCCCAGTCTTCTTCACCAGTTCCCTTTGTGAGGAGGATATATACTTGCGAATCCCCGTATGGACGCATTGTTCGACCAGCACGTTGGCCAGTCTGTGCGCGTGATGATCCCCGCGTCGACGCGAGAATTGCGACTTCCGCGTCTGGTAGATCAATACCTTCATCTCCGATTCTAGATACGATCAAGGCCTCGAGTTCACCATCTCGGAACTGCTTATATTTTTTCTCTCGTTGATCGTGCGGGGTTTCGCCGTTGATGAACGGTAGATCGAGTTCCTCAGAGATCCTTTCACCCTGCTCAATCCAGTCGACGAAGATTAGCGTCTTCTCAGAACTGTGGCGCTCGTTCAGGCGTCTGACGGCCTCAATCTTCGCAGGATTCTTTGCAGCCTCGATGAGCTGCTGGTTTCCCTCTGCACGCTGGAAACGCCTACGAGCGCTCTCAGATCCCCAGGGAACCAACAAGATGTCGACATCAGGCTTCGCGACCCATCCCTCAGTGAACAATTCTCCCCAGTTGGAGCCAACAGGAGGTCCGATGAGGGTGTAAATCTGCTTTGCGTCGCCGCTCTCTCGGATTGGTGTAGCACTGAGGCCCAGACGTGCCTTCGATTGGACTTCTCTGAACCTTTTCCACGTGTTTGCCACCGAATGATGACATTCGTCTGCAATGACTAGTCCCCACTCACGGTCATTGAACAGTTTCCGGTGGCGGCTCATCGCAGCAGTATCGTAGGTCGCTACAGTAACCGGTCGAATCTTCTTCTCGTTACTGTGGTACTGACCGATATCGTACGGACCGAGGTTTGTCTTCTCAATGAGTTCGTCCTTCCATTGCCGAGCGAGTTCCTGTGTGGGAACCAGAATTAGTGTCTCTCCCCCTAGTTCGGCCATCGCAGCAATTGAAGCCACAGTTTTGCCGGACCCAGAGGGGCCGACAAAAACGCCGGATTTCCGATCTAAGAAATGATCAACCCAATCTTGCTGGTAGTCTCGAAGCTCAAGATTTTCTTTAAGTTCAATTGAGAGAATTTCTCCTTCATCAAGACGCCGATTATCGATTACTGGATATCCCTCTTCGTACAGTCGTTCTTTGAGGTCAGCTTCTCCCCCACTACGGACTCGCAGCTCGTTGCTCGAGAGGAATTCTGTATAGTGCGTGTTATGTTCCAGTTTTCGTTTTGCCACATTTTCGAAGACGTCAGCGTTGTCAGCGTGGAGGACGCTGTACTCACGTCCATCTGGGGTGGTCTCTGTGCGCAGTTCAAACTGGTGGGCCCGTGACCAGTCTTCCTCAATACGACTTTCGAAGCCGCCATCCCAGTCATCGCCTATGACTAGTTGTAGATCGCTTTTTAATTTCTCAAACTCGTCATAAGGGGCATTCCAGATGTCTTCTTCAGCCACCTTGTACAGATATGACTCACCGGTCGAATCCACAAGATGCGCACTCTGTGAGAGAATACTTCGACTATTTTCGTCCGGTTGATCAATAGCGATCTCCCGCCTACTCGGAAAGAACAACACCCGCTCGCCAGTATCTGATTCCTGACCGGGTTGTGTCGGCACAACCTCGCTCTCTACCGATGTTTGCGCCCGCACAATGTCATCAGAAAGCTGATCAACCATCTGTTCAAGCTCTGCCGGATAATAGATGATCGCTCCACCGCCGACCTGACGACGCTCAAATACTCCCTGTTGGAACTGCTCTACGAGATACTGGCGAGCACGTTCCCGTGAACAACCCACCCGATCTGCAACCCACCGGGAAGTCACTACGGGAGACTCTTTGAGTAGTCCATCAACTGCGGTCTCGAAGTCGTCTTCCTGGAAGCCTCGACTCGATTTTGGTAGACTCATAATTTTGCGTCGGCGCAACCCCTTTTCGTACGGTAGTATTGCGCTGGCGCAACTATAATCTTCTGGTGTTTATATCGACCACAAATTCGACAAATAATTGCGGGGAGGGTGATCTTGACTCCTGTTCGCGAGTAAACCGCCAGACGACAGCACTTCCGTTCACTTCCGTTCGACTTCCGTTCATTGGCTTCATTCGAAGGTTTCAGCAGGTATTCGTGTCCGATATCGGTTTGATTATCCGCCGTTTTCGACTTCCGTTCGCGCGGGCACAGCAGCGCCTTTAGATACCGCTGTCTCGCTCCAGATATGCAGCACCACAGACAGCCCGACCGCGTCGTCACGGAAAAAGTCGCCGGCGAGAAGACCAAGATCCGGATCTGGAATTCGGACTCGGACTATCAGGCGCGCCTCGAGGTCGAACGTGACGACCAGTGGCAGTTCGGTATCGACAGAGATAGCGTCGCGACGTTGCTCTCGACAACAGCTGACGGAACGGATCTCGCTGCTGACTCATCGATCCCGGACTGGCTCAACGACTCGCTCGCTGGACTCGGGATCCGGGAGGTTCGATCCGCGTGAGCTGGTCGTCACTCCGGCTCGTCGAGATCGCGAAGGTCCGCCTCACCTTCCAGGTAGGCTTCTCCCCTCTCCGTGATGGCGTAGTACTTTCCTTCGCCTGGGAGAACCCGGACGAGGCCGGCCTCTCGAAGTTTGGGGATTCGTCTGGTAATCGTCTTGTAAGAGATGTCTATCCCCCGATCTGCGAAGTTGTTCGCGATCCCCTGGTAGTTGTGCCCGGCACCGGAGTCTTTCAGAAATTCGAGGATGACGTCATCACTTCCAGTCATCCAATTCGCCCGGTGCCTTGCCATATCCTCCTTCTCGAAGAGCCAACTAAAACCGTCTTCGATGGGGGTCATAGAGTCCATATTCTGAGACATACTGTACAATCATTACCCCAAACACTAAGTTCTGTGGGGAAATCATTGGACACTACAACCGGCGTGATGTCCCCACAGATTGCGTGGCCCCGTGAAGGCGAGTGTTGCGACACCTGCGTCCAAAGCGCGGGCGTCGCGTCGGCTCGAACCGACTGCTGATCCACCAATGAGCGCACACAGATCCGAACGGTACTACGATCCGAGTATTGATTTCGAACACCGCCGCGACCCTACCCCGCATGCGGGGGGTGGGTCTCGATGAGTGGGTTCGTCGATTCTGAGTGGACAGACGATGTCGAGCGGATCACCGACGATAACACGATCGGGCTCGCCCGGCCGCCGATTGAGGCCGGCGACGAGGATATGCTGGTCGACGTTTCGCGGCTTCGGGCCGCGCTGGTCGAATTCGACGAGGAAATCGGCGAGACGACGGCCGCGCTGACGGTGCTTCAGAACGACGACAGTGATCTGGAGTTGCTCACGCTCCAGGACGTCGACGCGACGACGACGATCGTGCTCGCCGGTCGCGTCCGGCCCGAAGAGACCGAGGACGGTGATCAGGCGTGAGCGTCCACACGAGCGCGGGCCTCAGGCGCCCGATCAGCGTCGGCGTCCTGGCCGGCCTGGTCGTGCTCGCGAGCCAGCCGACGGTCGGCCTGCCGGCGCTGCGGGTCGGCGTGGTGCCGCTGATCGCGAGCGCGTGCGGGACGGTCGTCGCGATCGCGTCTCTGCTCGTGCGCGAGGACGCGAGCGGGCGGTTCGCCGAGACGTGGGACGAGCTGGCGCGGGGTGAGCAGCGATGAGTGAAGACCCACTTCCGAAGCGTTACGACAGTGTCGACTGGGACAGCGACGACGCGGGTGTCCTCGAGGGTGCGATCAGCTACACCCTCTCCGAAGAGGATACCTATGTCGGCCTCCGGCACGAGATGAGTGCCCCGTCACTCTGTGTGCTGGCCTCCCTGGATCACGAGGGCAATCTCGAAGACAGTGGGTATGTCGCGCTGTCGGTCGAAGACGAGACCGAGGACGCCAACAGTTTCAGCCTGGAAGTGACGGCCGACGAGGCCGATCGGCTCGCCGAGCAGCTGCAACTCGCCGCGGAATTTGCTCGCGACGGGGAGGGTGCCGATGTCCGGACTTGATTGGCCGGCCGGCTGGGATCGGACCCCGCCCGCCGAGCAGACGCGCGCCCGGAAGTTCCAGGCGTCGCTCGCGGACACGACCGCGGACCTCGAGCGCGAGATGGACCGGATGGACGTCGACGACTGGCGGGCGTCGACGGGATCGGGCGGTAGCTACACGAAATCGAACGGCCTGCCGAAGTACGACGCGAACCCCGACGACCCCGGATTCGTCCTGCGGTGGGTCGACGACGGGGAACAGTTCGCGGTCGCGTGTGACGCCTACGCGCGGCTCGCGAGCAACGTCCGCGCCGTGTATCTGTGGGTCCACGAGACTCGCATGCGCGGCCAGCGGCCCGTCAGGACCGGCGACAGCGAGTTCGCGGCCGCGCGGTTGCCCAGCGGCGACGAGGACGCGATCGCCGGTCGCGAGCCACCCCACGAGGTGCTGGGCGTCGCTCCCGACGCGCCCACGGCCGTGATTGAGGGTGCGGCCCGGCAGCTGAAAGCCGAGGCCCATCCCGACAACGGCGGGGATCGCGAGCAGTTCCAGCGTGTCGTTGCGGCCGAGGAGGCGATGCTTGATGAGTAAAACCGATCAGCCTTTGATCCGGCCGGGATACTGCGCCTGTGGTCGGCAAGCGGCCGGGTTCGACGGTGCTCGTGGCGTTCCAGTCTGTCCAGTGTGCGCAAAACTGGGCGGTTACACTGGGCGCGAAGACGGTCCCGCCCCTACCCCGCATGCGGGGGGTGATCTGGCGTGAGCCGCCAGGATGCCCCGGAGTTGTCGATCAGCGAGGCGATCGAGCTGTACGTCCGCCGCAAGCGCCCGGACTGGAACGGTGGCACCGAACGGACCTACCGGCGAAACCTCGAGCTGTTCGTCGAGTACGCCGCCGAAAACGGGCTCGACGACCTCGGTTCGCTGTCCCGGTGGGACGTCGGCGGCTTCACCGACTGGCTCCTCGAGCAGGACTACGCGGCCGCGACCGTCGCCTCCCGGCAGAAGACCGTTCGAACGTGGCTGAAGTACCTTGAGAGTCAGGGGCTCGTCGAGCACGGCCTGCACACCGCGATCGAGACGCTTCGGCTCAACGACGAGGAGGAGACATCGGATCAGCAGCTCGCACCCGAGGACGCCCAGGTGCTGCTGGCGTTCTACCGAGACAGCGCCGAGTGGCGCGGGACGCGCCGGCACGCGATCCTCGAAGTCCTGTGGCACGTCGGCTGTCGAATGTCCGGACTCCGGGCGCTGGACCTCGGCGACTACGACGCCGAGAGTGGCGATCTCCGGTTCCGGTCCCGCGAAGAGAGCGGAACCCGGCTCAAGCGTGGGCGAACGCACGAGCGGGATGTCACGCTCTCGGCCGAACCCCAGGCCGTCCTGGACCTGTACGTCGCTCGCGAGCGGATCGACGCCCGCGACAAGCACGGTCGCGAGCCGCTGTTCACCTCTCAGGCCGGGCGGCCGACGATCGGGACGATCCGCTCGTGGATGTACGTCGCAACCCAGCCCTGTATCGCTCGTGAGTGCCCGCACGGAACCCGGCGGCCGCGGTGTGAGTACGTGCCCCGGGATCAGGCGAGTGGCTGTCCGTCGACGCGGTCGCCCCATCCGATCCGGCGCGGATCGATCACTTGGCAGCGTAACCTGGGGCTGTCGGCTGAGACCGTCGCTGAACGGGCCGCCGCCACCCCGTCAGTGATCCGGCGGTACTACGACGATCCCGAGTTCGGCGACGAGCTCGAACGACGGCGTGGACAGACGGAAGCGATCGACGTTCGCGAACACCTCCACCCGGAGGACCTGGAGGCGACACTATGAGTGTCACATCCGCTATGGTTTTTCAGACCCACAGTCATGTCAGTAGAAGGTGGAAAACGTATAAGATCCCAGTGGGGTCGGAGGGATTTGAACCCCCGATCGACTGATATCTCCGGTTGGCGCCTCGGAACTCCAGAGGGTCATCAGCGCGACCGATGATCAGTCGGTCGCTCAGTATATCAGTCTGGAGTTTCGTCCCGGGCACCGTTGCCTCTGGAGTCAGTCGCCATGCCGGGCTTGGCCACGACCCCGCACACTCCCGTAAGAACAATCCCCCTAAAGGGATTTCGGTTCCCGTCACTCGCGGTCAGTCTCGGACCAGTCGCAGTCCTGGCACTTGTAGCCGGTGACGAACTCCGTGACTGTCGGCATGTAGCCGACGGAGATGACGTCACCGCCACACTCGGGACACGTCCGGTCCGTATCTTCGATCGCCTCGGCGTCCATCACGTCCTCGCCCTCGACCAACTCGGCCAGTCGCTTCGGCGTGACCATCCGACCCTGCACGACGCGGTTCTGACTCATATCCGGACGTTGGCGAGGACAATCCTAAGTGTTCCCTTCCCGGCAGTGGCTCGCCGGGCACACTGGCTACCGCCGGCGACGTCGCGCCTCCGATCGTCGATCAGAGCCAGGGGGCCTGATAGCCGTCGTCGTCGCCGACGTCGAAGGTGTCGCCGTCGGAGGTGTCCTCGCGACCGCCGTTCGTGACGGCGGGATTCGACTGGGAACGGGGGCGAGACCCGTCGGGATCGAACGCCAGCAGCGCCGTCAGCGCCAGCACGATCAACGCGATGGGGACGTTGCCGGGGACGAGCCCGAACATCGACAGCGGGAGCAAGCCGAGTGCGACTGCACTCCCGAACCGGAAGCGATCCAGATCGACGATCCGGCGGAGCCGCGGCCCGGCGACGGCGACCAGCAGCGCGAAGGTCACGCCGACGAGGCCGGCGGCCACTCCGCGAGCGACGAGTCCGATATCCGTCGAGACGACGACCGTCGCGTTGGACGGGTCGACGCTCGCGAGCAGACCGAGCGCGACGATCATGGCGGGCCTGGGCATGAGATCACCGATCCGCGAGCTGGCAGTTTTGGCGGCGACCGCGAGGATCACGACCGCGGCGAACCGCTTGAACACCTCGAGATCGAGGACGCTCTCGATGGTCGGTGCGATCGCCGCCTCGATCCCGGCAACGGTCACGAGAACGGCACCGACGGCGAGGATCTTCGGCACTTGCTCGCGCGGTCCACCCTCCATGTCCGCGAGGATGACGGCGACGGTGGCGCTCCCGCCGAAGACCAGCAGGCCGACTTCCAGAATCCCGAGCGGGCCGTCGATCGCACCCGCGAGGACGAGTGCCGGGAACAGGCCGTCGACCAGCGGCAGACACATGACCGTCGCTAGCAACCGCGTGGCACCACCGACTTGCCGCTCGATGGCGAGCGCGATCGGGTGTTGAGAGCTACTCATCAGGCGGCAGGGCCGTCTCCCGTGGCCTGTGGGTACTCACGCACGCGCCGCCGGTACCGCGGTCGAGCCCGAAAGACGCGTGTGAACTCCGCCCAGTCCGCCCGATTGCGGTCGAAATTGCCCACCGATTTGCAGAATGTATTCGAACACGGGTCCGCGAGCTGCATCTGGACGCTGATACCCGTCGGCATGGTGGGACTGACGGAGTCCATACATGAACAATCGTCTCAAATGAGTAAAAGCGTTGTGTGAGAATTGGCCGCAAGCCACAGACACACGTCCGAAAGACAAGCCGTTATTCCAGAGATATAGATCACTATTCGCCGGGAAACCGCGCACTCGTAAACGATAATGATTATTCCTAATAGTTCTGCAGTTGTTGGAGACGGGAGATCTGTTCGGGTGCGGACATCTTTGTGGGCAGGTGACGACCTTGCCAACAGGTCACAGAACGTTCGCGTCTCGCAACGTTTTTGGGAGGGCGAGGCGGACCGTTTACATGGCGAACGATCCACAGCCTTTCTCGGCGAAACTGGACGTACCGGAAGCGTTGACCTTTGACGACGTGCTTCTCAGGCCCAAGGAGAGCCGCGTCGAACCCGACGAGGCGGATCTATCGACACGCGTCTCGAAAAACGTCGAGCTGCAGGTCCCAGTGCTGTCGGCGGCGATGGACACTGTCACGACGAGCGACATGGCGATCGCGATGGCCCGACAGGGCGGGCTCGGGGTCATCCACCAGAATATGGACGTCGACCGGATGGTCGCCGAAATCGAGCGCGTCAAGCGCGCGGACGAACTCGTCATCCGCGACGTCGTGACCGCACGACCGGACCAGACAGTCCGGGAGGTCGACGCGATGATGCAGGAGCGGGGCGTCTCCGGCGCGCCGGTCGTCGACGAGGACGACGAGGTGCTCGGGATCATCTCGGGGACGGACATCCGGCCGTACCTGGAGGTCGGCGAGGCGGACGAGGTTCGGGAAGCCATGACCGACGAGGTCATCACGGCCGCCGAAGACGTCACGCCTCGCGAGGCCCTGGAGCTGATGTACGAGCACAAGATCGAACGCGTCCCGCTGGTCGACGAGCAAAACCGGCTGGTCGGACTCATCACGATGCAGGGAATCCTCCAGCGTCGGGAGTACGACGACGCCGCGCGCGCCGATGACGGCTCGCTCCGCTGTGGGGTCGCCGTCGGCCCCTTCGAGCAGGAGCGGGCAGTCGCCGCCGACGAGGCCGGCGCCGACGTCGTCTTCATCGACTGTGCCCACGCCCACAACCTGAACGTCGTCGAGAGCGCCCGCGAAATCAAATCGAAGGTCGAAGCCGACGTCGTCGTCGGTAACGTCGGCACTCGGGAGGCTGCCGAGGACCTCGTCGACTTCGCCGACGGGCTGAAAGTCGGGATCGGTCCCGGATCGATCTGTACCACACGGGTCGTCTCCGGAGCGGGGATGCCCCAGATCACGGCCGTCACGGAGGTCGCGGACGTCGCCGCCCAGCACGACGTGCCAGTAATCGCCGACGGCGGCATCCGCTATTCGGGCGACGCCATCAAGGCCATCGCGGCCGGCGCGGACGCGGTCATGCTCGGCTCGTATTTCGCCGGGACCGACGAGGCACCCGGCCGAGTCATCACGATGAACGGCAAGAAGTACAAGCAGTACCGCGGGATGGGCAGCGTCGGCGCGATGTCCTCGGGCGGTGGCGAGCGCTATCTCAAGGACGTCGACGACCAGGACGAGGAGGAGTACGTTCCCGAAGGCGTCGAGGCCGCGACGCCGTACAAGGGGTCGCTCGCGTCGGAACTGCACCAGCTGGTCGGCGGCATGCGGTCGGGGATGGGATACGTCGGCGCCGAGACGATCCCCGAATTCAAACAGCGCTCGGAATTCGTCCGCGTCTCCAGTGCGGGCCACCAGGAGAGCCACCCGCACGACGTGATGATCACCGACGAAGCACCCAACTACCGACCCGACGACAGCTAGAGGGACTTCCCGGCCGACTCGCAGGCCGGACTGCAGTACCCGTTTTCGGCGGCGTTCGCGCTCGGGTGTGCGCGGAACGATTCACCACAGTGCTCGCAGGTGTAGGTCTCGAACTCGGACATGGCAGCCGGTTGTACGATCGCCGGACGCAAAACAGTGACTCCGGGCGATTCGGAGTCCATTTCAATCCCTGGCTGGAACTACCCGGAAATGAGCCTGCGCGACGACGGACCGCCGGATCCGATGCTCGTCCTCCGGAGTTTCGGTCGGATCGCGATCAGTGATGCGCTGACTATCGTCGTGTTGAGCGTGCTGTACTCGGTGGCCTCGCTGTCGATTATCACCATCGGGCCCGCACTGCTGGCGCTGATGGACGCCTTCTACGCGTCGGTCTCTCACACCGGAACCGGGGGCGGCGCGCCGGACTCGGTGGCGGGCCGGGCGTCACATTTCGTCGGCTCGATCTGGACGTATCTGCGGTATGGAATCCCGTACACGGTCGTCATCCTCGTGGCGCTGTTCGGGGGCTACATATACATCCGGCTCGCGCTGTTCGGCGAGTCGGTCCAGTCACTGATCGTGAGCGTACTCGGTCTCTACGCCGTCGTGATCGTCCTGGTGTTGCTGTTTCGGGCCGCCGACATCGTCGTTCGGGAGGACGAGTCCGACCGGCCGGGCTTTATCGGCGGTCTGCGACTGGCCTGGTCGTCGCTGGGGTCGAACGTTCCGTACTCGATCATCCAGATCGTCGTCGCGATCGCTGTGACGGTCGTTCCGATCTTCGCGCTCTCGCCGCTCGTGCTCGTGTTCGCCCTGCCGGGACTGCTTGCACTGCTCGAACTGCTGGCGTACGAGGAGCTATCGGGGGCCGGCGCGAAGGCGATCCGCTTTGCGTATCTGGATCCACAGGAGTAGGTCGCCGCGAACGAGGCGACCGGAGGATCACTCGTCTTCGGCGTCTTCGCCGTCGAACGGACCGAGCGGGGGGCCGTTGTCCGATCCGCCGCTGGGCTGGCGCATCTGCTGGCGGGTGAACTGCGGTTTCGCCCGGATCCCGCGCTGCTTGCGGAACGAGCGATAGAGCAAGACCGCAGCGACGAGACTACCGGCTCCGGCGACGGCAGTCGCCTCGATCGTCGAGAGCGCGAACAGTAGCGCGGTCGAGGCGATCCCACTCGCCAATAGCAGTCCGAGGACGATCCGCCCGGCGAGCACGTCGAGCAGGTCATCGGAGTCCTCGATGTCGGCCCGCACGTAGAACTCCTCGCGTTCGATGCGATCGAGCGCGGACTCGAGCTTCGGCGGGATCCGCATCGTCGAGCGCGCGGCGTCCTGAACCTCGGTCGCCCGGTCGCGGACGAACTGTCGGGCGCTCTCCTCGAAATACCCTTCCTCCCGGAGGAAGTCGGTCGCGACCGAGATGAAATCGAAGTCGGGGTCGAGCGTCACGCAGACCCCCTCGACGACGGTCGCGACCCTGAGGACGAGCGCGAGGTTCGCCGGCAGGCGAAGCGGGAACTCGTAGATCGTGTCCTCGACCTGCTGGACGATCTGCTGCACCCGGTACTGTTCGATGTCTTCCCCGCGGGCGTCGGCGATAGCCAGTTCCATCACGTCGGCCATTACCTGCCGGTCAGCCTCGGGTGAGAGCGTTCCCATCTCGATCAACGCGTCGAGGATCGCGTCGATGTCCTGCTCGGCGACCGCAGTGTAGAATTCGACGATCTTCTCCTGGATGAACGGATCGACCCGGCCGCTCATCCCGAAGTCGTAGAACACGAGCGTCCCGTCGTCCTGGACGGCGAGATTGCCCGGGTGGGGATCAGCGTGGAAGACACCGTCCTCGACGATCATCTGGAAGTACGCCCGCTCGAGAGTCTCCGCGAGTTGCGTCCGGTCGATGCCCTTCTCGTCGAGCGTGTCGATATCGTCGATTTTCGTGCCCGGGATGTACTCCATCGTGAGCACGCGCCCGGTCGAGTGGCTCTCGACGACCGGCGGGATGGCGATCCGGTCTTCCTCGGCGAAGTTCGAGCGGATCTCGGTCAGCATCTCGGCCTCGCGGCCGTAATCCATCTCCTCGCGGATCGTCGTGGCGAACTCGTCGGCCAGCGTCTCCAGGGAGAACGACCGGGAATCGTCGACGAAGTACATCACGACCGGAAGCGTCCACCGGATCACCCGGAGATCGGCCTCGACGAGGTCCTCGACGCCCGGTCGACGCACTTTCACCGCGACGGGGTCGCCATCGACTTCAGCGTAGTAGACCTGCCCGAGGCTAGCCCCGCTGATCGATTCGGTATTGAAGTCGCTGAACGCCTCCGAAACGGGTCCAATCTCCGATTCGATGACTTCACGAGCCCGCTCCCAGTCGGCGGGCGGGACCCGGTCTTGCAGTTTGGAGAACTCCTCGACGTACTCCGGCGGGAGGACGTCCGGTCGGGTCGACAGCAGTTGCCCGAGTTTGATGAACGTCGGTCCGAGCGTCAGCAGCGTTTCGAGCAACACCTGTGCACGCTGGCGGCGCTGCTCGGGCGTGACGCGACGACTCGATCCAACGAGGAGATAGCGACGGCGGTCGCGCGCGTAGGCGATCGCCAGCGGGAGGAACTGGCGAACGACTGTGAAGAACCGCCGGTAGGCACGGAGATTCACCGACAGGCCACCCCGTCCTCAGGCCTCGTCGATCGGGATCGTCGCCGACGGATCGGCGGTCTGTTTCGGGAGTCGGAGTTCGAGGACGCCGTTCTCGACGGTCCCCTCGGCCCCCGTGCCGCTCGCGTCCGGCGGGAGGGGCAACTCCACGTCGAGGAACATCGACCGCTCCTCGTCGACGTACTCGAACTCGACCGGCAGGGCCTTCTCGCGCCTGGCTTCGATGACCACGCGCCCCCGTTCGACGTGCGCGTCGACGGTCTCGGCGGTCGCTCCCGGGAGATCGATCACAAGCAGGTACGCCTCGTCGCTCTCCAGGAGGTCGGCGAACACCGCATCGGGCAACTCTTGCAGCGCGTCTCGCAGGGCTGACATACCAACGGGTTAGGACGGTAGGGCCAAAAACACGGTGGTCGCGGCGACGCTATGACAGCAGTCCGTCTAGCCGGTCCACCCGACGGTCGGCGAGCACGCAGTGGCCACGCTCGCGTGGATCGAACCGTTCGACGTGTGCGGCCGTCAGACCGGCGTTCCAGGCCGCGCCCACGTCCGAGGGACTGTCGCCGACGAAGATCGCACTCCGTTCGGCAGCGACACCGAGATCGGACAGGGCACGATAGACGGGGCCGGGATCCGGTTTCCAGCCGATATCGTCCCCACAGCAGACGACGGTGTCGAACCACTCGGCGATGTCGAGATGATCGAGCGCGGCCTCGGTCAGATGTGGCTGGCTGTGGGTGACGACACCGATCGGGCCGTCGAGATCGGCGACCAGCCGCTCGGCGTCGTCGTAGAGATACGTCGCCTCGGCCCGACGGATCGGATCCTCGATCTCGTGGAAAGCGTCCCAGAACGGTTCGGGATCGACACCCCACCGGCGCAGTTGCGCGTTCCGCGAACCGCCGAGTCCGTGCCAGAGCGTCGTCACTTCCTCGTCGGTGAACTCGCGACTGAGTCGGTCGCCGATCTCGTCGAACACGCGACGCGGATGGGCGGGATCGACGTCTATCAGCGTCCCGTCGAGATCGAACAACCAGGCGTCGTAGGCTGCGCTTGCCATCGAATCCGTGGATAGGCGGTCTCGGAGTAAGAGCCTTGTGCCGGGGCGAAACCCTGAGGGGCGTCGAGTCCTCACGACAGGTGATGGAGGTCTCACTGCTGACGATCGGCGACGAGCTCCTCTCCGGAGAGACGACGAACACCAACGGCACGTGGCTCGCTCGCGAGTTGACCGACCGCGGGGTCGACGTCCGGGAGATCCTCGCACTGGCGGACGACCGCGAGACGATCGCCGATCGGGTGGCCCGCCACAGCGACGCCTTCGACGCCGTGATCGTCACCGGCGGG
>JGI12451J12833_1000025_pt1 | contig 41339 bp, 42 predicted proteins | sample A23E3SouthBayCA_2_FD_12833 | JGI IMG/M metagenome (IMG submission 12833) | reverse complement strand
GGCCGCCACTCACGGACCGGCAGTGGGTGCGGCTCGTTTTTCCTGGAATCTCCGATCGCCGGGTGCGGTTTGACGCACCACTCGGTGGCCTGCTTGCCGATGTCCTGAAGACAATTATTGACCAGGACCAGTCGCCGTTTGGCGCGGCCGAAGTGGTAACCTTCCCCGGTCAGTATCAACAGGAGTATCTCCTGTTTGGGTATCCCGCAGCGAAACTTGCCGGCGAGTCCAAACTCGGGATGTATGCCACAGATCACGAGCAGCACCAGGAGGCACGTGCCGCCGGTGTTGATACGCTGCCTGCCGTCTTCGGCACCCACATCGCCGACGCCATCATCGATCGGATCGGCGTTGAGATCGTTGATATCAATCTGACGCCGCTTGGGTACGCCCCGACGGCCACGAGTCGGCTTCTCAGTACGACCACAGACCCCGTGACGCTAGCGGCCGAGCCGCCCCAGAGTCCGTTTGCCGCCCACATTCAGTCACTGGGTGAGCAGTCGTGCCCGCATCTCGCTCGCACGGTCCTCGGGAAGACTGACGCCGGAACCTATCATGTTGACCAACAGATTGCCTACTTCGAGCGCGATGCCCATCTCCTGTATGCCGATGCGGTGACCGCCCAGTACCGATCCCCACCACAGTCACCCCGGCTGGCTGATGGCTACGCGACGCCAGCACTGACCACCAACATCGAACACATCTGTGAGGCGGGCTGGAATCGCCGACAGCCCGAGTCCGCAGCCCACCCCACACATAGCACTCAACCCCGCAAGGCGTCTGGACGAGGTTGGAGAGACCCCGTGCATGAAGCCCCGAGTGCCACACACACGGTCGTTGGCAGTCACCATGAGTTTGCCCACCTGCTCGGGACGACCTCCGTCGCTGACACGCTTAGAACGGCCTATGCTGAACTCGGCGTCGCGCCAACGATCGAACTTGATGCAACGACACTCGCTGGCGTCTTGGGCTTAACACCGAACTACGACTACGGGCCGTGGTTCCCCGACCGCCCACCCCAACGCACTCACCCGGCCCTTACGCCCCGCCATGTCATTCAGGAAGCGAGTGGGACCGACCACGAGGTACTTGCGCAGGGTACTGATGTGTCACCCCCAACGGCGGCCACCACCGACGATAGTGGGTTTGAAGCGCCCAATCTCAGTGCGCTCATTCGGACGACCCGACAGTCGCTTGCTGGCTATGGTGATCGGGTGTCTGATCCTTCGGTCAATCCCTTTGGTGCCAGAGTTACCCGAACGACTCCCGCTGGAGCCACCGAGGACGTGCTTATTGGTACTGCGGAGACGATCGCCCCCGGACCCTTGTTGCAAGCGCTTCGTATGGGATCGCCGCCGCCACGAGTGACGGTCGTCGTTGATAGTCTCGACACCGCCGAGGACTGTCGCCGCGTGTTCGACCGTCCCTTCCGGGCGGGCCACGAGACGTGGACAACGCTGTTTACCCAAGCTGCCTACCACTGGTGTCACGGAGAGGCACTTGCCGTCGTGCCACGCGATCGGGCACTCGCGTGGCAGATCAACCCTGAGGGCCAGCTTCGCCTCCGGCTTGCCGACGCGGTGATCGCAGCTGGCCCACCTGAGACGGTCCTTGAGGAGCTTCCGTCGAATGCCTGGCTTGCCACCGAGGTGGATGATCAGGAAGCGGAACACCCATGTGCCGTGTTTACTGAGTCCGGCAAGCAGTACGAGGAATTGCCTGTGAGCACGCTCGTTGCGGAGTTCCAGCCGATCCCGCTGCCACTCGTTCCACAACGCCTTTCGTATTTGGATGCCGTATCAATTTTTTATCTCTCCGACGGTGTCATCGCTCGGTTGCGCCCCGAGCGCGCCGAACAGTCACACCGGATGGACTTCATCGAATCCAAACTCAGTGCGTTTCTCGAAACGCATCTGCGCCCCGCGTACGGCAACCAGATCCCTGCAGATACGTTTGCCGAGGGGTTTCAGGCGTATCTCCATCCCCACACGACGATGCGCCCTCCCACCTCGAGGACGATCCCATCCACAATCGCCGAGAGTGATGCCGTCGCTGCCGGTACGAAAGGCACTCTTGCTACTGATGAGGCACCGATCACCGACGTTGAGTGGCCGTATCCAGTAACAGGTGGCCGCCCATATGTGCCCGGTGACCGGGCTATCAACGCGGAACCGAATCGGCTCGGACAATTCCTTACACAAAACCAGTCATAATGTCACACACGCAGTTTACGACATCGACAGAGGAGACCTCGGATGCCGACGTGCTGCACGAGCAGCCGGTCATGATTCGCTCATCGTGGCCCCGGCGCGGGTGTCTCCGATTGACCTTCCCCAATACGAAGTCAGATGGCCCCCGACATAACGAGGTTGTGCCGTTGGCGCCGTTACTACGGAGCGTCTTTCAAAAGGAAAACAGTGTCAATCGGATCGAAGTCCTCTCGTGGCCGGCCGAAAACCAACAAGAGTGGGTGCTCATCCCAGAGTCCGAGACCGCCACCAAACAGACTGATCGCGACGAGCATCTCGGAAAACTTGGTGCACAACAGCAATTGACCACGTACAGAGCCAACACGTCCGCCGACCGAGAAGAACGAAGCTCAATCACCGGGGCGATCAAATCCGTCATCGAGGACAACGATGGCGACCTCTTACCGTCGACGTTTGGCTATGACATCTGTGACGTGGACCTGGCGCCGCTTGAACGGACGATTCGACCGACCTGTCGGCTTGTTGTGGGTGCGAACCCGGATCTCCAGCCACTCGCCCGAAAGGAACCGCATCCAATCGCCCGCCTGATCGCGGATCTCTATAAAGATGACATCCCATATCTGTTCCAAACCATCGTCTCGCGTGGCCGCAACGCTGACTACGAAATCTCGCAACGGCTGGCGGTCTACCCGCCCGAGTATGGGATTGGTGTCGAACAGGACTTTGTGAATTTCCTCAACGACGGTCCCCATACCGACCTCAGTAACTATTATGACCCGAATATCGGAACCATTCGGTCCAACTTCGATCTTGAGAGTCGGGACTGGTTCACCATTGACGGCACTGGTCCGGAGGCGACGGTCCGCAAACGCACCGATCGCGCCGAAGCCCTCGTCGAGCGTGCCCGCCGCATCATAACCGGTCACGATGAATGTCACAAACTCTATGCGGGCTATCACGACACCGATCAGGATCTCAAAACCCTGTATCGATACCGGGACTACTATACGAAAATCCCTGCCTCCGGTCCCGAATTATCGGGCCTTTTAGCGCTCGTGCCGGTTTATATCGATCACTCGCCATGGGAGACTGTCCGCTACGCTGACCCGCCCCGGCTTCTCTCGCGGACGGAACAACTCCCATCGGAGACAGATGGCGCCGACAGCCCGGTGCGAGGACGGCCGTCTTTGACGAATGAAACCGGCGAGGCGGGCGAGACGGACAACCCTCATCTCCAAACACAGGGAAGTGAGGAACACCGGCTTGATGAGTCAGTCGTTGAGGAGCAGTATGAATCCCGTGGATTTGAGGTCGCCCGCCCGGATACGGAGACTACCGCCTCAGTCCCCGATCTTATATTTCTGAAAAATGATATACTCTATCTTGGAGAAGTCGAACGAACCGGAACAAGCCGTCCGGCGAATATTCTGACGAATGCGGCCCGAGCGGTCTACTATGATGTCCCAGTCTACTTCTTTGTTAAAGATAAATCGGCGGCAAAAACTGTCGCCAAGATACTGCGTGACCCAGTTCATACCCATACTGACACGGGTGCGAGACTGTACACCCTGTCGAGGGCGCTGACGCTCGAGAATGGTGGATACCCACTTCTTCCAGCGGATGCGACCGTCTCCGAATCGAAGTGGTTCTTAGAAAACGACACGCCTGAATCGTCCGCGGGTGACGACGGTTCGACAGTGAATTCCACAGCGACACTAGAGTTACGGGCCGACGGCCGTGTGATCGCGAGTGGGCCCGTGACCGACTCCGTCGCGACCTATGAGTACGAGACGGATGTCGTTCACGGGGAGTCGGTGCCGGACAACCGGACACGAATCCACCCACCGTTCGTCCCGACCAAACTTGCCTACCTGTCTACCAGCACGATTCGATATCAGCGAAATGAGAAAGAGTTCGCGACGTATGAACCTGATGACTACCAGCCCGGCTGGAACTACACCGACGACGAAGGGAAAGAAACACGATACAAGACTGCCTTCGGCACCTTCGTTGAGAACAAAACGATCCCCGTTCCTGGCGGAGAGATTCTGAAACAGGAGGCTATCCCTGTGTTGAAGCGGGAACTCTATGAGCCTCAAACGAGCCGGAAAGCCCCACCGATGAACTGGGCGGCCCGCGCGCTCTGGAAACATGTTGATAAGAAATCAAATAATCGGGAGGAGGAGGCCGGGACCGTGGATAAGGTCAAGGATCGAAAATGGCGATGGCCCCGCGGTGTGGTGTCACCGGATCTTCCGTTTGCCGGTGATTCTAGTGAGTTTGATCTTGATCAGTGGTTGTGACCGCTTGCGACTGTGCGGTAGGTTGTGTTAACTTTGGCATCGATTCCACCAGATAGCGACGGCTTGGAGCCACGATTCTGCTGTTGTCGGTTTTACGGAAAATTGAGGAAAATCCCGTACTCCAGCGCGGGGATGAATCCGACAACTCCTACATCCTCCACGCTCAGTGGCACGGCTGGATATTCCACGTTGCGTGGTACCGTTCAGTGCCTATGATTCCGGCTTCCGTGGTACAGATCCAGAGACAACGGGACTGTTGAAATCCGTACTGCAGATGGGGATCTACTCGCAACGTATGCAGATTCAAACGAGATTGACTAGCCGAAGATGTATGCCCCACACCGTCATGTTGATCTCAGCTATCTCCACTTCGTCACGTCACTTTACTGTTATAATCCAGATACGGAGACACTCACCGACTATGAGATCTCCGCCAGCTGGGATACTGACAAGGCAGAACGCCGGCATGAGCTAAGCCACAAGGATGTCCTGGAGACGTTCACGCTGGAGGTCGACGACGAACTTCTCTGGGAGCATGAGGTCCGGCCGTTCTTCCGCGCCTGGATTGGGCAGTTATCAGTTCATGCCCGCCGGCAAAGAACATCTTCGGTATATATCGGCAGCCTTACACGGACCGTGACGGTGGGAACGGGACGGAAACAAAATACTATATTGATGTGACATTGCGATTCAGTCGTGGCACAGTCCCACCGGACCAGCCCGGTCTTGAGACTGTTCCGACGTTCCCAACAGACTGGCTTGATGATGCTGACGACGAGGCCGATGAGGTGAGTCGTCGACTCCGTGAACCACTCATTTATGATCTGAGTGACCGGCAGGCGGTCGACAACGAGTGATATCCTCACATGGTTGAAGCCATGGGATTCCTCGGTGGGATGTTGGCTGCGCTGCGCCCGCGGAGGCAAGTTTCCCGTTGCCGGTACGCTGGTTTGGCGCTTCTCGTTAAGATTTGCCCTCTCGAGAGAGTGTGACACCCGAGCAATTGTGGTCGTCCCTCGTGAGGACACGGGCCGTGTCATCGACCTGATTTCGGGTTTGCCAGCTCGCTGTTTGCGGAACATCCGTGAAGCGTCAAGATCGACGTGCCCTTTGTAGCCACACGAACACCGGAATACGTCGCCGTTTCGCTCTGTCTTCTCGCCTTTTCCACACCCCGGACACTCCGCCGTCGTGTACGCCATCGAACGTACTTCGGCCGGAATCAGTAGCTGTGACCGCATTGATGTTCTCCATGATCTGAAGGTCGTGCCGTCTCATACATGGGGTTCGTAGGGGTGTTGAGGACTCGGGTGGTACTGTGTCTTATTGCCAGTCGCCTGAAGTCCCAGTATTTAAAACACTTCATATCTCACCATTCTCATCATGAATCGAGGGCTGTGGTATCGACTCAGCAGCATTGGGGGTGTCATCTGTCTCACGATGTTCTCGGTTGCCCTCGTCAACAATACAGCTGTCCAAACGGCTGCGGTGGAGCTGCCAGTACTCACTCGACTCCCCACCGATCCGCCAACTGGCCCGGAATTCACGATTGAGTTGCTGTTGACGGCCGCTGTCTTCGTCGGCGTGTGTCTGCCGATGTATAAACCACGGCCCCGACGGCGACTGGATATGATCGCGCTTGCACAGAAACGGATTTTGACGGGGATTTTCGTCTTAGCGACGATCGGCTATTTTGATTATTCATACAAATTGCCACGACTAACCGTCGTGTTGCTCACGCCGCTGTTGCTCACGGCGATTCCACTCTGGTTTGTCTGGATTCAACAGCAGCCCCCAACAACCCCACAGCGAGCGATTATTGTCGGCGATGATTCCGACCTCGTTGCGGAGCTCCTTCCGCTCTCGGAGCATGAACTCATCGGCTATCTCGCACCATCAAATGCGACGTTTGCCCAGGTCACTGCGGCGTCGCCGGTCGCGACTGATGGTGGCGGAGACGCTGGTATCGAACGGCTTGGCGGTCTCTCACGAATCGAAGATGTCCTCGTCGCGTGCGATGTCGATACCGTTGTGCTCGCGTTTGCAGAAGCCGACCGCGCAGAGTTTTTCGGCGTCCTTGATGCCTGTTACGAGCATGGTGTTGCGGTGAAAGCGCATCGTAATCACGCTGATGCCGTCCTTACCACGGATACCGATCTGGAGTCACTTGTCGATGTCACCGTTGAACCGTGGGACGTGCAAGATTACTTGCTCAAGCGTGGGTTCGACGTTGCCTTCGCTGGAGTTGGGTTAGTGTTGCTGGTGCCGGTGATACTGGCGATTGCGATCGCGATTAAACTCGAAGATGGGGGGTCCATTTTCTACACCCAAGAGCGGACCGCCCTTTTTGGGGAGACGTTTTCTGTCTACAAGTTCCGGTCGATGGTCGAAAATGCAGAAGCCAAGACGGGGGCGACAATTAGTGCCGTCGATGCCGGTGGCGTTGATCCACGTGTGACCTCGGTTGGCCGGATCTTACGACAGACCCATCTCGACGAAGCGCCCCAACTGTGGTCTGTGCTTACCGGTGAGATGAGTGTTGTCGGGCCGCGACCGGAGCGCCCCGAGTTGGATTCCGATATTCAGGCTGGCGTGATCGACTGGCAGAAACGGTGGTTCGTGAAACCCGGGCTTACTGGGCCTGCCCAGGTCGATGACGTTACCGGAGCGGAACCGGACAAGAAACTCCGATATGATCTTGAGTATGTGCGCGACCAATCCTTTAGATATGATCTCCACCTTGTCGCGTTGCAGCTCTGGAAGGTCCTCTGGGACGCGAGCATGTGGCTGCGACCAGACGATTCGTGATCGGTCGGGGCAGCTCGGGGTTGAGTAGCTGGCCGTGTTGCTGTGTAGCTACTTGCCGCCGAACTAGGATACACTCCGTCCCTGGCGGGGTCGCGGCTGGGTCTACGACGAGCCCCACTTTCAACGAAGCAAGCGAATCAGCGCGAGTGATTCGGGTGGGGCCGCTGACTAGTTGAATGGATACGTTTTTGCCTCGTGCGGAATCCTATGAGGACACGGAGACGCTGGGGGTCATCGTATGGCGCTGATTGATGACAACGGACGCGTATTCGGTTGGATCAACATCATTGATGCGCTCGTCGTCTTGATGGTTCTGGCGGTGGTCAGTGTCTGGATTGCCTTCGTCTTTCTCGACGATGCAGAGCCTCCAGAAACGGAGACGACGTATGCAACACTTGATATGGGCGTCCAAGAGCCATATGCCGTTGAGGCGATCTCGGAAGGCGATACGTACGAGCCAAGTGGTACCTCTACGCTGCGAGTAACTGACGTTCACCTCACGCCACAAGGTGACACCACCAGAGTCTTTCTTCGGGTCGCGATTGAAGTCGAACTGAACAGTCAGGGGAGTCTTATTTAAGACGGGGCCCCACCGCGGCTTGGGCGGACGCTCACCCTCATTACTGACCGATATGAGATTAGTGGTCAAGTCCGCAATGTTGGTGAGAATGATGCGATCGAAACTGCTCAGCAAACGGTCGTCCTCTCAACTCGGGTGGATGCCGCGAGTGCCGAGTCGGTCGCTCCGGGGGATGCAGTGCGTATTGGGGGCTGGACAGTCGCTCGGATCGAAAACGTGCGGACATTCGCGACCGAAGATCCGAACCAGCGACGACTGTTTGCGGCGGTGACGCTTGATACCCATCGCCAGCAGAATCGACTTCGCTTTGGCGGGCACGCGATCCGACGTGGGCAGTCACTTACCGTAGCGGACTCCAGAGGGCTCTTGCGAGGGCTGTGTGTATCTCTATTATCTTTCTGAGGTTCGGATTCACCCACGTATTTACATGTTCGAAGTCGACAGACCCATCACTATTCGGAGCAAGACTGCTGTGTGCCTACTGCACTCGTTACCGGTGTTGCCGGGTTCATCGGATCGACCCTTGCGACCACCCTGTTGGATCGTGGGTACACCGTCTATGGTGTCGACAACTTTGCGACGGGACGTGAACAGAATCTCGACTCGATACGTGACGCTGGGAAGTTCACCTTCCACGAGGCTGACATTCGCGATGCCGATGCCATGGCCACGGCTATCGATGGCGTCGACTACGTCTTCCATCAGGCTGCTGCTGCGTCCGTCCCGCGGAGCGTTGAGGATCCCGTTACGACCACGGACATCAACTGCACCGGCACTGCAACTGTGATCGACGCCGCCCGCAACGCGGATGTCGACACCGTCGTCGTTGCGTCTTCTTCAGCGGTGTATGGATCAACCGACCAACTACCGAAAGTCGAATCGATGGAACCCCAGCCAGAATCCCCATACGCGCTCTCGAAGTACTACACAGAGATGCTCACTCTCCAAGCCAGCGACCTCTATGATATCGATACCGTTGCCCTCCGGTATTTCAATGTCTTTGGGCCACGTCAAGACCCCACCGGCGACTACGCTGCCGTGATCCCGAAGTTCATTTCGCTGATGCTCGACGGCACTCGTCCCGTCATCTACGGTGATGGTGAGCAATCTCGGGACTTTGTCTTCGTCGACGACGCCATCCAAGCGAACATTCTCGCTGCCGAGGGGGATATCACTGGTGAGGCGTTCAATATCGGCTGTGGCGGTCGTGTCTCCGTTAATGAAGTTGTTGATACACTTTCTGACCTCCTTGGCACGGATATCGATCCTATTTATGATAACCCACGTGCCGGTGATATCCGACACTCGTACGCGGATATTTCGAAGGCAAAGGATCTACTTGGTTATGAGCCTGCTGTGAGTTTTGAGGAAGGATTGACCAAGACGATCCCGTACTACCAGGAGTAGGCCTCGGAGAGCATCTTGCTATTTGATAGACTGACGGAGCCGGATCAGTAGTGAGTGTATCGCGTGCGAAAGGGCGGTTTCAAGATCCACCAGATCGCGCTCGCAGGAACCGGTGCAGCGGCGAGTTTCGCAATATTCCAGCTGAACATTCCTGTGTGGGGCGGTATTCATATGAATCTCATCGGCCTCGTCGGTATCCTAGCTGGTCCACTGCTCGGGCGCTCATCGCATTAGTCGTGAACATCTTCTCGGCGGTACTCGGCATGGTGCCGCCGGACTCCTCGGAGCGAACAGGCTCGTCAACGCTTCGGAAGCCATCGTCGCCTATTATTCCTTCCGAACGCTGGTCCGGATGGATCGGGACGTGTTCCCGGCGGGTGCGAGTGCAGCGACGTTCGGACTGTTTGCCGGTGCAATCCTGATGGGCGCGATTATCGCAACTAGCGGTGTCAACGGAAGCATACTCTCCCATGCGGGCCTGACGGCAGCCGTCGCCGGACTTGTCCGCCTGAACCTCGGTGTCGTCGTCATCGGGCCCAACCTCTAAGTCTCACACTCTCAGCAGTGGGGCCAGGAGTACAGAAGCACCTGACTCACCAAGCAGCGACTCGATGGCAGCTTTTTCAGGCTATTCCTCGGGTATCGGAACGATGCGGCGGGGACTGTTCATCGGACTCACAATGGGTACTGGCGCACTCGGGCTTGGCGCCGCGGCCCGCCGGGTCAGGTCATCGTCGGGACGACGACGCAGGCTGCCGCCGACGAGGCGGCGCGGCAGGCGCGGAAGGGACTTGTGAAGCGGCCCGATGTCCGCTACGTCGAACCCGACGCGAACGGAAGCACCTTGACGCCAGCGTGACATGGTCGCGGCCTCTCGACCGAGATTAGCTATAGTGGTGATACGACGGATAGACCACTGTCGCGGACAAAGCGACGGCAAATCGCGACCACGAGACCAACGCGCCGCCGGGGCAATCTCGCACGTGAATATCCACGTACGCCAGCGACAGCGTCAGAATCATGTGTAATCTACCACACATGAATTGTTTGTCCCAGAATGATCCGGAATCAGGCAGCATCGCCGGCAGGATGGCCATCGAGAAGAACAGCAGCGCATCTATGACGATGAAACCGCGAGATAACGGAGCTGCCGCAGAATGAGTGGGAACGGACTCATGCACACGTCTGTGATTCGACGAGCGGCTAAAACGAATAGTGTCGTCAAAGAGCGTGATCTGGTCGTGGCGGTCGACCAGACGATAGTCCCACTAGTTCATGTATATTTTCGGTCGTCATCGCCCTGCTCTTGATCGCCTTTTTCATAATCTTCGTTCCGAGCCCTTCGGCAGCTCTGGCGGTTCGAACCGAGTCACAAGCAGCTGACTGAGGAGGGTGTCGGCCAACCGCTTGCGCACTGCGACCAAGAGCTTGAGACCATTGGTCGCGATTGTGTCCAACTGAAATCCAGCGCGGCAAGCAGGCGACCCAGCAGGACGAAGAGACCCGACAGCGACTGTCTCCGGTGGTCAACGAGAACGGCGCTGGATCCGGTTCTATGATGAGTCAGCGCTACAAAAACGAGGCTCGAACGAATACGGGCCAAGCGGTAACCAAGCGTTGCGAGCCACGCCTCAACGCCAGCTGTTTGGATACGAACTAGCGACTAAGCGGTTAAAATCGCAGACAGGCGATTGGCGACGATGTATTCGCCGTTGGTACCGGTATCTCTCGCAATAGGTTGGGGTGAAGCCACTATGACCTTTACTCTGGTACCGTTACCCGGTCGATTCGGCAATCGGAAGCCAACGGATTTATGAGTCCAGTGATAGTCCAGATGGAATGAGGACGCGGTGCCCGACGACGACCCCGTCTTCCAGCAGGCCAAGATCAGCGTCCCGGTGGATGTCGTCCGCTACTGGCCCCGGTTTACCGCTGGAATCGTTATGCTGGGGGGTGGCGTGTCGATGTCGACGCATAGTCAGGCGTCCACAGCAGACAGCAGCCGGTCTTGACCGGTCACTCGCGATCGCAACACTAACCCATGAAGATGTGCCAACGTACGTCCGTCTCGTGGGGTCAGCATCAGAGACAATGACCAAACCAGAAGACATCAGCCGTCGCGAGCAACTCCGGGCCTTGGTGCGGGTAGCCCGGTACCGCCCGGCATTTACTGCGGTAATCGTCGGGGCAGGGGTGTTCGCGGCCACGCTGGAAGCGGTCGGGCTAAGTTTTATTCTCCCGATCGTCGAACTCGTCCAGTCCTCGGGTAACCCTGTTGCCGAGACCGACGGCGTGCTGGGTGTGTTCGTGGCCGTCTACCAGACGCTGGGAATCCCATTTACCCTTGGCTCGGTCGTCGTCGGAGTGAGTCTGGTGTTGACCGTACGGTGGACGTCGACGTTCGTCGTGCGGTGGCTGCGCGAGGTGCTCTTGTTCAATTATACGCGGGATCTGCAGACACAGTCGTTCGACAACGCACTCGACGCGCGCATCGAATACTTCGACCGAGAGGGATCGGACGACATTCTGAACGCGATAGTGACGCAGGCCGAGTACGCGGGGCGGGTCATCCGGTACGTCGTCGTTTTCCTCGAACAGTCTCTGTTGAGTCTCATGTATCTCAGCATCGCGTTCGTGCTCGCACCGCTGCTGACGCTGTTCGCTGTCGCTTTTCTAGGTGGCTTTTCGATCTTTTTCCGGTACGTTCTGGAGTCCGGCTACGACATCGGCGACCGGGTAGCCGACGCGAACGAACGCGTTCAGGAGGCCGCCCAAGCTGGCACGCAGGGTATCCGGGATACGAAGCTGTTCGGGCTGCGGAGCGAACTGTTCAGTGACTTCCTGGATGCTGTCGATCAGTTCACCAGATCGAGTATTGACCTGCGCCGGAACCAGCAGGCCATTCAGAGTTTCTACAACCTCCTGACTGCGGTGTCAGTGTTTGCCCTGATCTATCTGGCTATCGCTTTCGCGAATCTGTCGCTGGGATCGCTCGGTGTCTTCCTGTTCGCGATGTTCCGGCTCGGCCCGAAAGCGAGCGCCCTCAATTCAAAGTTCTACCAGATCGAGAACAACCTCCCACATCTGGTCCGGACACAGCAGTTTATCGACGAACTCGGACGAAACCAGGAACACGACGCGGAGCGAGAGCCGGTGCCCGAACCCGTTGAGTCGGTCGAATTCAACGACGTTCGGTTTTCCTACGGGGGGCAGGACGACGAAGCCCTCTCGGGCATCTCGTTCGAATTTGAGAAGGGCGAGTTTATTGGCTTTGTGGGCCAGTCTGGCGCTGGGAAGTCGACGGTCGTGTCACTGCTTGCGCGACTGTACGAACCGGATTTGGGCGAAATCCGTGCGAACGGGCGATCGATACACGAGATGGACATCGACAAGTGGCGGTCGCGGATCGCGGTCGTACGGCAGGATCCGTTCGTGTTCAACGACACGCTCCGGTACAACCTCACCATTGGGAACCGGGACGTATCGCTGAAGAAACTGGACGAGGTGGTGCGCATCGCCCGCGTTGACGAATTCTTCGACGATTTGCCCGACGGCTACGACACGCAACTTGGCGACGATGGGGTCCGACTGTCCGGCGGGCAGCGACAGCGGGTCGCTCTGGCTCGGGCGTTGCTGAAAGACGCCGACGTGCTGGTGTTGGACGAGGCGACGAGCGACCTCGACTCGAATCTGGAGAGAGAAGTTCAGGAATCTATCGAGGGGATGGACCGGGATTACGCGATGGTCGGGATTGCACACCGGCTGTCGACGGTAAAAAGTGCTGATCGAATCTATACGATCGACGATGGAGAGATTATCGAGACAGGAAAACATAAAGAACTCATTGATAATGGTGGACAGTATGCCGAATTGTACCTGATACAGTCGCAAGGGACAGGTGATTAGTAATAATGTGTAGTGAGCATAGCACCGGCAGTGAGTTTGAATACACGATTGCGATGTGTAACTTAAATAACGCCGGCACAATAGAAGAGGCGATACAGAGTATTGCCTGCCAAGTCGATAACCGGTTTGAATTATTAGTTGTCGATGACGGATCAACAGACGGAAGTTTAAGCATTCTAAAGCGTCTCGAGAATAAGATTACAAATTTGCGATTTATCACTGGAGACAACGATAATCTCGGAGAGGCAAGAAATCATTCGTTTCGTGAAGCAAATGGTGAACATATACTCGAGTCAATGGATCTCGATGACAAGTATCATCACGGAATCTTAGACTTCATCGAAATATATGAAAGCTTACGCGGTGAACTCAGTGAAGATTTTTATTTAAAAGGTAATTCGATAAACGCCGCACCTAGGAAACTCTTGATGGAATATCCATACCGAAGTATGGGGTATGGGGAAGATGCTGACCTGTGGCGGAGGTTGTTCGCAGACGACAAAATCATCTGGCTTGACCATGAGCCATTCTACGAGCAGATACGCGAAGACTACACATTCTTCCAGAGAATTAAAAATATATATAACAAGACGGTTGTAGATTTCCGTAGTGGTGTTTCTTTCCGTAGCTTTGTTCATTATTGTATGAACAATATGACAGAAAACCTAAAAAGAAACATGTACCTGCTGTGCATTTCTATTCCTGCGTACGCAAAGGCAAAAAAATTGGGTAGGTTTGATCCACCCGCACCCGAGTTTCGAAAGAAGGGAACATTGCGAATAAAAATCAGAAGTCGACAAATAAAATTGAGCGAATTCAATAAAAAGTTCGGAATCGACCCTGAAGATATAGATATCTCCGACGAAGGTAGACAGTATTTTTATGATATTGGCTAACCATCCAGCCAGCCGGCTGTGTTTGTGAACCTTTGTCACCGAGATACAGCCAGTCTGACTCACCATCTTCAATTATATTAGACATCCTACGAAAGGTATCCCAAGGCTTCGAGTGTCTCTTCTACGGTCATAGACACTTTCTTCTCTTTGCCGGTCGTGTCAAATTAAGCGTGAAGAGTGAGGGTGGTGATTTCGTAGTGCTCTATGCTAGAAATCACACGCCTTAGCGACGGTAGCGACTGGATCGAATTAGGATTTGTGGAGCGGGAGGCGACACCCGAGCCAGCGATGAAGCTCGGTATTTGACTCCATTTGGCTGGACTATCACTTTCGAATACCATCTCAATTCTTGATAGATTGGGTGTCGAGCGCTGTCGATCAACCGTTCACAATTGGGTGCAGAAGGCCGATTTACAGCCTGCAGGCGGTGCCGACCCGGATCACGTTACGGTCGATGAAACCGTGATCCAACTCAATGACGAGCGATATTGGCTGTATGCCGCTCTCGATCCTGAAACAAACACATTCCTTCATATTCGGCTCTTTAGCACGTACACAACTGGTCTTACCGAAATCTTCCTGAGCGAATTACGCGAGAAACCGGGCGTGTAGAAAGGTTAGCACATCTCTACTGCCTGATTAGTAATTCCGACCCAGGCATTTATCTCAGGGAAAAATAACCGAATTTTGGTATCTGACGTAAATCGAGGTCAGCCGGCTAAGCCCTGTGAACACTTCTGCACGCTTGGGTCATAAGTATATAACTACTACACCAAACCGCAAGACAGGAAAATGATAAGATCGAGATTGGGGGTGCGGAATATAGGTTAAATGTTACACATCTTTTCAATCTGCAATTGTCTAGTATCACGCCAGTCAGATGCCAACATAATCGACTGTTCGACGACGTTGAATTGCGCTTCGTTCGCCATGTCGTGAAGGTGCGTCCAGAAGTGTGCGTGTTTATTTTCTGTAACAGCTCGGGCCAGAGCATCTTCGATATACAGGCGATGGATATACTTCCGCACGCGGAACGGAATCGACCGCAAGACCGGGTGGACAGACCTCTGGCCCTGAGCGACGTACGGTGCTGTCATCGACTGGGTAACTGACGTGCGCGTGGTGACGAGTCCATCCTTCGTAGCCGGCTCTAACACCGGGTGATTTCGACTAAAGTAGCATCGCAGCAACGCTGGTTTGCTCTCCGGTATCCGTCCTCGCGTCTTCCGGATCACCCTGATGCCATTCTGTTTGAGGACCCCGGGATCCACCCGCTGGTGACGAGGTGGAACGATTGACTGCGCTGGCTCGCCGAATCTATCCCGGTGGACACGCTGGGCCTTCTGGAGATCCAAGTCCATCTGGGATGAAGAAAATTCCTCGCCTAAGGCATGTGAGAAGGTGTGGGTGCAGATCTCATGATCCACCTCCGCTGCTTCGATCATATCAATCAAGTCGGGTGCGTAGAACAGCGGGTCCGATCGGTGGTCCGTTCCCGGATCCGAATCAAACCATCCTGCCGGGTATTCCCCATCGTGGACACCCGAACACTCCTCCAGAAACAGATGGCCCACAATATCGAATGTAATCGGTATTTCCAGCCGGTCACAGAGAGCAAGCAAGCGCTTGAGGGCTTCTGTTTCTGCTCTTCGGTTCTTGCTCAGTGCCGCATACTTGTTGGGACGGGATAGGTCGTGATAACCCCACCCAAGCTCTATTTCGACACTGAATAGTGCTGTTCTGAGCATGTTATCTACTCTCGGATTCTATAAGATAATCAATCATACGCTAAGACATTGTATGTTGCAAACTAGCTACGGTTTTGACTTGGACATTATTACTGTGCTACTCCCAACACCCACGGGGAGGTAGAATAATGATTGGGTAATAACAATATTAAACATACCTGTCAATGCCGTTGCCAGTAGCCCGATTAAACAGCCAGCTATACACAGAGGTACTGACTCATTTGGTGCAATTGACCACGCACAACTCAAAATTAACAACATGAGCAGTAAGAGAATTCCGACATCAGCATAGGAAAGTTTGAGCTGGGGGCGACGGATCAGAGTGATCGTTGCGAAGACAGCACACGCCAGCATTGAGATCCGCGGTAGGCCAAAAGTGAGGCCGCCGATATCCGCCCCAAACGGAATATAGCGCGTAGTAGGTGGCATAACCAGTAGGAACCCGAAGAGCCATGTCAGGCGTTTATTTTTCATACAGTCCCAAGTTGGTCTGATACAGTAAGACGGTGTTAATTAGTCTTTGCATACAATCCAAGATCTAATCTTGCTAATTCGATACTGCTCTTGCGTAGCCCTCGCGCAACTGTTCCCCGACGCGCTCCCAGCTCCGCTCGTCGGCACTCTTGACGCCATTCTCAACGACCATCCGATACAGTTCGTCGTCACGAATCAACCGTAGCACGTTCTCGGCGACGGATTCCGCAGTCTGCTCGGCCAGCATCCCGTTTTCCTCGTGGTTGATCACGTCCGGGATACCTCCGACAGAAGTTGCCACCACCGGCGTGCCGACGTCATGCCCCTCTAGCACGACGCGAGGCATGCCTTCGGATTCCGAAGGCAAAACGAGAACATCAGACTCGGCGAGGCGACGCAACGTCTCGTCGTGGCTGAGAGAACCTGTGAGAGTGACATGTTCTCCGAGGCCCATTTCCCGACAACGCTTCTCAAACTCTTCTCGGGCCGGCCCGTCACCGATCACTGTGAAATGCAGATCGTACCCGCGCTCATAGATAGTTTCGAATGCATCAAGTAGGAGAAAGATTCCTTTCGCTTCCCTCAGCGATCCGATGTACAACATCTCCGATACTGTTTGGGAGTCGTCTACGGACCGGTAGTCTCGCACGTAATCGGGGTTGACTACTGGTAACCTGACGATTCGACCCCTTGGAACATCATTCCGGATCAAGATGTCGTCAATATTCGACGCACAGCTGAACCAGACTGGTGTGTGGCCCATCCGAACGATCCACGGTCGAAAGGCTTCGTCCTGACAGTCATAGGCCAGCGGGACTCGAGAGATTGTAGAAACGATAGCGAGGCTGACGACTGAAAATGAAGAGGCGTGTGCGTGGATAATATCTACGTCTTTTTTTGTCAGTATGTAAGCCGAAAACACAGTGACGAGGGTAACCTCCAACAGTACCCGAAAATATCTAGGCAAGAAACTGACTCGTGGGAGAATTCGATATATAGACACTCCATCTTGTCGGACCACCACAGATTCATCTGACTTATATCCCGTCACAACGAAGTACCTGAGTTCACCCTTCGTCGTGCTAATGAGGTTTGAGTAGAACGTAGCGGCACCACCTGTTGATGGAGGGTACTTTGGAGTGAACAGATAGACTGTATCCACAGCGTACAGTGATACCATTATTAAATAATTATTTCGGAGTGTCGGCCGACAATTCAGACCACCACAATTAAAATCCCACCCGTCAAATCGTCCTTGTGGCCCTACAAACTGATGTGTCTGTAATGTATCTCTGATGCAACTTGTGGAGACAGACACCCAGAACAAGCAGAGTACACAAGGATTAAAAGGATGAAAACTGCGCTTCTGCAGAGTTCAGTTGGAGTTGGCGGGCGTAGCAAGGTTCTGGCTGTCTCTGTCAAAATACTAGCCCACCACTCGCACACTATTGATCTTCATACGCTCAGCGCTTCAGACGATATTAGCAGGTTTCTTAACCACTATGAACTGGACCACACAGGCATAGCCGGTGTCACTCACCGTGGGTCAAGCATTCCCGGAACCATTTATCAGCAGCCAGTTTTGAATATCGCCGCTCGCGGGGATCTCTCGAAGTACGATCTCGTCTTCAATTCGAATAACTGTGCTCGATTCCTTCCACCAGATCCTAAATACATACACTACGTGCATTTTCCCACGCCACGGAACCCCCGAATCGACCCGAAGTACGATAGACTACCGTACCACATTGCGTCAGTTCCGCTCATGCTCATGTCCGCGCTGACGACTGCAAAACCAGACGGACAGGTATTTGCTAATTCCAAATTCACACTCGAACACACTCAGAAGGCATATCACTCACCCGACGCCCGAGTGTTGTATCCACCCGCGTTGGAGTCAGTTCGACTCACTGAATTTACTGGCGAAGGTGTTGTGTCTGTTGGATCTTTCCACCCGAATAAGGATCAGCTGCTCCAGTTGCGGATGGCAAAACGATTCCCGGATACGGAGTTCCGCATCCTCGGGTCGATGGCTTCCGAGTCGTACTACGAGACCTGCCGGGAGTACGTTGCTGAAAACGGATTGGAGAACGTGACGCTGCTAACTGATGTCTCGGATCAACGTCTGCGAGACATACTCCAACGCAGTCGAATATTCCTCCACACGATGGAAAACGAACGATTTGGAATCGCAACTGTTGAAGGGATCAATCATGGATGCATTCCTGTGGTTCATAATTCGGGTGGCCAGCGGGAGGTCATCCCAAACTCTGATTTCCGGTTTGATAATCCATCAGACTGTGAGGTCATTCTCGGTGAGGTGTTGTCTGGTCGATCCCCTTCAGAACAACGGATGCGAACGCATCTGCAACAGTTTACTGAAGCGAACTTTCGTTCGACACTTTCTGAATGGATTTGACCACAGAACCATCTAACACATCAGTTTATTAAACTGGTTTCAACACTTTTGCACCTGAATATTGCTTTTATTTTTATGTACAATCACATCACAGTTCCGCGCTGTCGATGTATTCTGGACCAAGCGTGTCCCGCCTTGTCCGCGCATTTCCTATCTTGAATCAATAAGACGAATAAATAGGGACTTGACCAACACCATTCTGTCTAAATCTCCCGCTTGAGCCGTTTCAGCGGTTTTCCCGCTCGCACACTACTCCTCCGGAGGGTCGCCTTCTGATCGCTGAACTCATCCCATCTTTTCGTTCATAATCGGGAGACAGAACCGACGACGACAGTAATAGTGCTACTGCTATGATTAAACCGCAGAAGTACAGTTACCTAATGATGAATTGTAATAAATGTTGCTTTTAATAATCGATATCGCTGAGGAGCCGCTCGTACAGCTGGGCAATCTCCCGTTGTTCGCGTTCCATACTGAATCGTTCCACTTGCGACCGACATGCCTGAGTCATCTTCTGTCGCATCTCTTCTGGGTTGAGAAGACGGTTGAGTGCATCAACAAGAGCATCCACGTCACCAGGATCAATCAGTAACCCGCACTCGCCGTGCGAAACTTGTTCCGGAATGCCTGCGATACGTGTAGAAACAACCGGCGTCCCAGACGCTAGCGCTTCTGAAATCACTCGTGGCGTCCCTTCACGATACGATGGTAGTACCAAGACATCTGAGGCCGCGAGGAGGTTGGGCACGTCTTCTCGATATCCTAGTAGGTGTATTGACTGTCCTAATCCCCGTTTTCGGATTTCTTTATCGAGTTTAGATTCTAATGGTCCATCCCCGGCAATTAGCAGGTCAACATCACTCTCCTCTAACCTATCAAAGGCCTCTATGAGATCGAAAAGGCCTTTACCGTCATCTAACCGCCCAATAAACAGTAGCCGCAGATTCGAATCTGATAGCGGAAGACGAGCAGGCGGTGCGTCCTCAAACTTCTCTGTATTAATGCCATCATAAATTAACTCGTATTGCGTTTTAGTACCGATACCCCTATTTAAAAAAGTCTCGCGAATCTGATTTGATCCAACAATAATTTTTGTCGCAATAGGTGCAGAGAGCCATTCCATCAGCCAGACAAACGTGTTCAATACGAAAGAGCGATCTTGGGCAATCGGATCACCATGTATTTCGTGGATAATGACGGGTGTTCCAGCAAATATCGCGGCCCAACGGCCGATTATTCCTGCCTCGGTACTGTGTGTATGAATCAAGCCGATTTGATGTGTCTCGAGATAGCGTTTCACTTGAAAAATCGCTGGAATGGTACGCGTCAGCGAGTAGTGCCTGATTTGATCAAAACAACACGTCTCGATTCCATTTCTTTCGAGACTATGTACACGCTCCTGATCGTACTCGTTCCCGAAACCGAGACGCACATCGTAGCATTTCTCAGCCTTGAGCAAACCGCGGATTTGATTTTCAGCCACAGATTCAGCCCCTCCACCAATAAATCGGGTAATGAGATGGAGTACGCGTGTCACGTATCAAATCCCTTCCAGTGATCTTCTCTGTGCAACTCGGCGACGTCACGCATTGTGAGGACGTCAAGTCGTCCCTGGCTGACGAGGGACTGCGCGTGAGCGAGAACCGCTTCGAATGCTGTCAGAAGCCGTTCGGGGTCACGGGCGAAATTGAACGGATGGAACCAGAGATGAAAAATCTGGCCAGTCCGTGCTGCGCGGTCGAGACCTGCGATTGCCCGAGAGCGTTGCGACTCTTGCGGCGTGTGCTGCCAGCCACCGTGATCTGGCCGAAATATCTGTGATCCGGGTACCTCAACCAGTCCTGACTCGGTGCGGGGAAGAACTGTTGGAGGAGTCCACTCTGTCGCCTCTTCGGCGAACCGCGCGCCTTTGACTACTGAATCGGGCAATTGAAATCTCTCGTACCAGCGGCTATCAAGGCCTCTGTACACCTCAAATCCGACATCGTTGAGCACATCCCGATGACTGATTCTGTTTCGCGGGTAGACGAACGAGGTCATGTCGATACCGAGATGCTCTGCAACAGTCATGGACTGTTCTAAATCGGAGCGAGCATCGTCACGCGTCGCTTCATCACAAACGAGATGTGTGTGCGTATGCGAGCCGATATCGTGGTCTACCTCTGTGTTTTCGATCCAGTCTAAAATCCGCGGCTCGTACCACAAGTCCTGGTCAAGTTCTTGCTGACACGGTAGAGCGACGTTCCGGCCATTCCGTCCGTAACAATTTGAATGTGATTGCCAATCTATCTCCGAGACACGGCAGTCTGTTAGGAGGTGTGTTACAAGAGCCCATGTCGTAGGAATCTGGTACTTGTCGAAGAGACTGAGGAGGCTACGAATAACATGCCGCGTCCCAGCGTACCGTTCCGGGTCAACTGGTCCTGTGTCAAACATACCCCATACTAATTCAGTGTCGAGTGAAACAACTAGTGCACCAAGAGTTTCACCACTCATTCATTGATATATCCCAGGTCAGACAGTCTGGAGTGAACGGTGTCATCAGTTTTGTGAGTAGCTTGAGCACCCGCTTTAACCCAGTTGATATCTTCAAGCCGTGACTCACGCGAATGGATGGCTGCTTCCTCCGAAAAGAGTTTGTATCGTGGCTTGCCGTCCATATCTCTGGGGATCGGTGCATCATGCAGCGCTAGGAGTGTCGGTGCGAGGTCGGTGATACGGAGATCGTTAACTTCCGTCTCGGGATTGATTTCTGGTCCATAGGCGATGAACAGTCCAGTATCTTTATTCTCGCCTGCCCAAGTTTCGGGGCGTCCGAATATATTGTCTACACCGATCCCGCCATTAATATGCACGTTCGGGGCTTGGTCCAGGAGAATGTCTGGACCATCACTGGTGTAGGGACCGCTATACACAGACTCAGCTGGCCGTGCCGCTTGGATCACGAGATTTCCCTCAGCATCTCGAAGTCCATCGAGTTTTTCAACGAGTTCTCGCTTCACTTTCTGTCGTTTGGATTGAGAACCCGCGATTACGTACAGTGGGCCCTGCCCACTGGCTATTACGGTAGATTCGTTCCAGTCAATTAACTGCTCCTTTCCACTCCGCTTGACTCGCCCTTCAGAGTCTGGCAAGAGGTCTTTGATTTCAGACGGAACGACCCGACGTAACAACCATTCAATCCGAAATCGATTCAGTAGCGGACGGACACGGTCCCGCGTTATCCCGACCCGCTTCATCACATCACTCGCCCCAGTCTGCCGGACTAGGTATCCCTCCTCTTCGAGCCACGTGTTGATGTTGAACTCTACCTCGATCCGGTTCGACCCGTGATCCGACATCACGAACAGATGATCCAGCTCGCCGCTGTCGAGCAGCTTTCCGATGCCTTCGTCGATGATTTCCCAGGCAGTACGGACGACCTCGCGGTCCCAGTAGAAGTGATGCAGAACGTTGATGTAGAACACCGTTGCGTGGATCAGTGTGTACTCGCCGGATTCGAGTCGGTCTCCGAGGACTTGGAACCGCTGTTTGATCAGGCGGTGAATCTCGTCAACACAGTCGTTTTCTTGATCGTCTTTCGACAGCTGCGAGAGTAATTCGGGGTGAACCTGATAGTCGTACTCCGCACGGAGATGGTCTTCCAGTCCCGGCGGGTGCGTGTAGTCGGTCTGTTCGCTGCCCGGTCCACCGGCGATGAACTCCCCGTTCACCTCCGAGGGTGGCGAGCCAGTCGGGAAGTTGATGACGGATACCTTCCCGTCCAGCAAACTCCAGTACTCGCCACCGTCGAACTGTTCGGAGGAGCTGGTGGATTCGATCGATCGATTTTCTCGGTCGACTCGTTCCCACCAAAATACTCCAAGTTTCCCGGGGTTGACACCGCTGGCGTAGCACCGCCAATTCGGACAGGTTACCGGCGGGAGCCAGCTCTGCATGTCCATCGCCGCCCCTTCCGAGGAGAGTCTCGCGAGATTTGGCAGGTCTCCCGAATCGATCCACTTGCGTATCAACTCAAATGCTGCCCCGTCTAGTCCGAGTACTACAGTAGTCATTAGTGTAGAGAGCGTTTCTGGATTATCGCTCACTTATTTATGATAAACGAGACACTTAATATTTCTGTATACTGATGGGCGGGGCGGTGTTCAGATAAGGATGAAGGATGAGGCGGTGCGATTTCTGAGTGCTCTATGCTCGAAACCACACGCCTCAACGGTGGTAGCGACCGCTTCGAGTTAGGATTTGTGGAGCGAGAGGCGACACCCGAGCCAGCGATGAAGCTCGGTATTCGACTTCGTCTGGCTGGCCTATCACTTTCGAATACCATCTCGATTCTTGACGTTTTAGGTGTCGAGCGCTGTCGCTCCACCGTTCACAACTGGGTACAGAAGGCTGATTTACAGTCCACAGACGGGACAGACCCGGATCACGTTGCGGTTGATGAGACCGTGATCCAGCTCAATGACGAACGGTTCTGGCTGTACGCTGCGGTCGATTGTGACACGAACCGCTTGCTCCATGTTAAGCTCTCTTCGACGAGAAATCAAGCGATTACTGAGATGTTTCTTGCTGAACTCCGCGAGAAACATCTCGTCGATGACGCGCTCTTTCTCGTCGATTCTGCGCCGTGGTTGCAAGCGGCGCTCCATCGACACGGCCTCGATTACAGATACGAAAAACATGGTAATCGGAACAGTGTCGAACGTGTCTTTCGAGAACTAAAACGCCGAACAAACCAGTTCTCAAACTGTTTCAGCCATGCCGAAGCAGACACCGTCGAAAATTGGCTTCAAGCGTTCGCCTTCGCATGGAACCAGCTAATCTGAACACTACCACAGTATCCAGCCGATGCACGGAAATAAACCAGAACTATGAACATCGCAACAAAGACTAATCCGACGATGGCACCGAACCGACTCGTCACCACCGCCGTGGCGGGCGCGATTGCATTGCAGCCGTTTAACCCGATTTCGGTCGTCGGGCCGGTATCGATCGCCGACGTGGCGCTCGTCGCCGCGCTCGGTCTTGTCGTCGGCCAGCAGCTGATCACTGACGATGGCTGGCTCGCGGCCGGCGTTCGCCCGCTGGCGATCTGTCTGGGCGCACTTATCGCGTGGGTCGTGATCGCGGCGGGGGGCTGGCACGTCACGCAGTTCGGGGCGTTTGCCCTGGTGGTCGCGCTCGTCGCACTCTATGTGCGCTCATCCCGGGACATCGAAACGCTGCTGTGGGGGGCGCTGCTGGGGTCAGTTATTATCTCGCTGCTAACCATCTACTCCTCAACCCTAAACCCCGCATTCGGCGGCCGCGTCATCCAGTCCCGACTGCCGCCGCCGATTGATTTCGCGCGAACGGTGCCGCTGCCTGGAGGGTTCGGAGCAGTCTCGACGTACGTCCTCGCCCCGCTTCCGTTCGCGATCATCAAGTGGTACCGAAGCCGCCGCCGCTGGCTGCTGGCGCCGATCCTGAGTACCATCGCTGCCGTCGTCCTCCTCCAGACGCGGGCGACTTATCTCGCGTTCGCGGCGGCGATGGGCGTTTTGGCGGCCGGTGTTCACGGCCGACGTATGTGGGAGTTGGGCTGGCGCAATGCCGGCGGGAGCGCGCTCGTACTCACTGTCGGCGGCGCTGCCAGCCTCGCCGTCGGGAGGGTACTCTACGCAATCAACCCCGAAAATGTTACCAGTCGCGTCGCACAATTTCAGCGCTCGCTGGTGTTGATGGCTCAACACCCGCTGACAGGCGTTCCCCGCCCAGTCTTGCAGCACTTCCCGGTCACGGGGCACACCCCGCATAATATGTTTCTGCATACTGGCGTCGCCGCTGGCGTCCCCGCAGCCGCCGTCTTGCTGCTCATGCTTGGTGTCGCGCTGGCTGGCTGTTGGCGTGGCTGGCTCGACCACCGGAGTCGGTGGACTGCGCTTGCGCTGGCGGCTGGGCTCGCGGCGACTGTAATCAATCTGGGCCTCACTCCTGGACAGACGCGAGCCTACTGGCTGCTCATCGCCAGCAGCACAATGCTCATATATAGTTCGGACGGCGATCTCAGTACGATGCCGTGGATCAGAACTGCGGTCCGAACGTCGGCGGTCGCTACTGCGTTGAGACGCGCAACCCGCAACAGTACGGTTCTTGGGTTGTTGACGGCCGATGCGACGGATACACGTCGCCGCCTCGCCGCCGGCTGGCAAGAGTCGCGGTGCCGCCGCGCGGTCTCAAAACTCCAGGCCGCAATCACCAATTCAGCCGTGGTCGCTTTTCTCACCCGCGATATATCGAATTAGGCATCTGCGAGTGTCAAAACTGGCGGTTAGTTCACGTCGCTCCAACTGCCGCCACCGTCTGTCGTGTACCGAAAGCCGGGGTTGCCGTCGCCAGTATTGGTGCCGTCGTCGAAATAGAAAGCTGTGGTGTCCGTATTCGACGGCGACGACGACCGTGCCTCAATGCCTCCCGGCCGGGAGATTTTCTGGTCGAAGATGTCTGCGTAGCTAAAGAAGGTAACACGACTATCTTGGACCCGGAGCGACTTATTAAAGAGCAAGGAGAATACCCGCGTCTTCAGGCGCGGGATGAATCCGACAACTCTGACGCCTTCTACGTTCGAGGGCACAGTCGGATATTCCATGCCAAGCCGTTGATTTTAATATACTAATTCTCATAAGCGCTTATGAAACAGATCGATGCTGGAAATCACCCGCACCTATCGAGCGAAAATCGTCAACCACCAACAGGTGAATGACGACCTCGATGACTGCGGGTACTCCGCGTCGAAACTGTGGAACGTCGCCCGCTACCACACCCAGAAAGAATGGGACGATACCGGTGCGATTCCATCTGAAGCCGACCTCAAGCGCGAATTAAAAGACCACGAACGATATAGTGACCTCCACTCGCAGTCAAGTCAGCGCGTTCTCGAAGAGCTCGCTGAGTCTTTCAACGGTTGGTTCAAAAAGCGCAAGAACGGCGACACCGACGCGAATCCCCCCGGCTACTGAAAGAGAGGCGACAATCATCCACGCTCCACCGTGACGTGGAAACAGAACGGCATCAAGCACGATTCCACGAACAACCGAATCCGTTTGAGCAAGGGGTTCAACCTGAAGACCCACCGTTCGGACTTCATTCTCTGTGAGTACAATACACGCCCAGACGTGACTGTGGAGAACATCCAGCAGGTGCGTGCCGTCTGGAACGGCGACGAGTGGGAACTCCACCTCGTCTGTAAGGTTGAGATATCCGTCAAGGATGCCCCAGGAAATAACACAGCTGGCATCGACCTCGGCATCAAGAACTACCTCGCTATTGCCTACGGCGACGGTGAGGCTGAGTTGTATCTGGGAAACGTGCTGAAACAGGACAAGCACTACTTCACCCGCGACGAGTACGACACCGAGGGCCAGAACGGGCCGTCACGCCGTGCCCTCCGTGCCCGCCAGAAGTTGTCTCGTCGGAAAGAACACTTCCTGCACGCACTCGCCAAACACACCGTTGAGCAGTGCATCGACCACGAGGTCGGACGCATCGCCATCGGCGAGTTGAGCGAGATTCGAGAGGACGAGAACGGTGACTCTCGTAACTGGGGCAAGCGTGGGAACAAGAAGCTCCACGGATGGGAGTTCGACCGCTTCACGAACCTGCTTGAATATAAAGCCGAGGAACACGGTATCCTCGTTGACCGTGTGGATGAGGAGAACACAAGTAAGACGTGTTCGTGTTGTGGTTGGAAGCGCGATTCTCACCGCGTGGAGCGTGGCTTGTACGTCTGTGAGTCGTGTGGTGCGACGATGAATGCGGACGTGAACGGTGCGGTGAACATTCGGAGAAAGATAACTCAGAATCCTCCAACTGAGGATATGAGTAACGGTCGTTTGGCACGGCCAGTAGCCTACCTGTTCGATCAAACCTCGGGGCGTTTCGCACCGAGCGAACAGGTGGGTTGCGAACCCTAATATCCCAAATGCGGTCGGGATTCCTCCGTCTTTAGGCGGAGGAGGATGTCAATCTTGATGAGATAGATAAACTTGAGGGGGATGCACTGTTGCGAAGCCTGTCTCGGGCTCGTGAAAGCGGAAAAGCAGATGCATTCGTTAGTGCAGTCTGTATCAGTAACAAGATCGAATACCGAGAGCAACTTAGCGAGCGGGTTGATTCTTCGCTTCAGGACAACGAGATTGTCTTTGATCCGTATGACGCTACTCAACTGGAAGCGATCTTGATCCGGCGGAAAGACGCCTTTTCTGAGGGCGTTTTGGAAGAAGGTGTTATCCCAAAACTGCAGCTTTAGCTGCTCGTGAGCACGGCGATGCGCGGAAGGCAATCGATATGCTGTACGAAGCAGGTCGGCTCGCTGAGAAGAATGGAGCCGATCAAGTCACCGTGGATCACGTTGATGCCGCGCTGAAACGTGCCGAAATCAATCGGTTCCAAAAACTCGTTAGCGGCCAGACCCCACATGTCAAACATATTCTCCGGGCATTAGCATTACTCACCGAACAGAACGGGCGTCAACAGTTCCGGACAGCAGAGGTGTATGATACTCACCAACAGGTTGCAGGGCATGCCGGCGCAACCTCACTAAGCTACGATCGAGTCCAGCGATTGCTCAAAGAACAGGCCTTCCTCGGGGTCACGGAAAGTGAATACACTGGTGGTGGGCACAAGGAAGGAAGCTATCGTGTCCACCGTCTTCTCCAATCGCCAGAAATTGTCTCGCAAGGCCTCGATGGTACATAGGTTTCAGTGCCTGCATCGTCTGTTCCACTCGGTAAAGGGCGTGTTTCTGTTTATTCCACCTACGACCACAACAACGGGTCTGGGTCAGGTGCATTTCACTCGGTATTAGGTGTGTCTCTGCGAGTCGATTCGATAAAACGATCCTTACTATACTCACTCGGTCCGGGGTGTGTAGATGACTTCCGAACAGTGGAGTGCTTTCTTAGAGATATTAATTCACACAGAGTATCGCACATATACCCGAGAATGTTCCCGGGCATTATTGAATATTTATGGTATAATGTACCATCACTTATCTTCACAGACTTTTTCCCGAAGTTCTTCGAGAAGTTGGGGGTGGTTCGCTTCTAACACTTCGATGTCAGTGCTAAGTTCATCATTGATTCGGGAGCGGACTCGGGAAACAGCTTCGTACTTCCGACGATCACCATGCTCGCCTGCGATATGTTCACGCTCTCTTTCGGTAATGAGTGCTCGAGATCGAGCCATGTGCCGTTCCTGTTTGCCCGACATGGTAGTTGTTACTACCCGCGCACTAGGATGTGTAATAACACAACGTTGCAACATTAGGCAACTAATAAGTGGTTGCAGAATATACTAACTAATGAAGCACAGGGGAACTCCTGAGAGAACGAGGACGGTGCTGGAGCCACCGACCCCGTGCTTCGCCCGCTAAGAACGAAGCATGACGAACTTCGATCCACCTAATAAAGAACCTGTCGTACAGTCACTGGACCACAACAGAGACGACTCACAGCTACACCGCTGTCCCATCTGCGGTGTCGTTGGACTCCCAGAACGGATCGCGATCCACACTTGCCAGGACACGTCCAGCACTCACTCCCAGACGACCCGCATCACTCCCGATCCAGTCCACCCCGAGTCGCGTCCCACCCACACAGCAACGATCCAGCAGTGCGCGGACGCTCTCTCCCCCGTCACCAGCGTCCAGGCCACAGACATCTGTTCCGACAATCCCCACCTCAACCACCCGATCCTCGAAGTCGTCGGTGGTCCGGACGCCCACCTCGTCCCACCTCGAATCCTGCACATTCTGGCCGCGTATCACTGTTGCCTCCGTGGTCTCCACACGCGACAGCATCCCCAGTCGTGGGTCCTCGAAGCTGTCTGTCCCAGCCCTGAACGATCACCGTCCAGTACCACCACCCCACCTACCCGCTCCCCACACCAATGACACACCTGCCCGACGGTGACCAACCGACTACGGAACCGGGCTTCACCGTCGAGACTGGCGTCACCCGCCAGCTCGAAGGCGACTACTCCAGAGCCACCCTCGAGGTCACGCCTAAAGCGACGGCCGACCAAACGCTCCTCGTCGGGTTCGGTGGCCACTGGGGGACGACCACCACTGAGCTCACACCGATGGAGGCCCGCGATCTCGCCCGCGCACTCGAACGCATGGCTGCGCAGCTCGAAGGGACCGCGGGGACAGCTCCACCTGACGGCCAGTCCTCGACGGCCGCCACCGAGCCCACCGGCGAGACAGACGAGGACACCCTCGACTCACCCACCACACCAGACGACTCAGTCGACCAGGCGGAGGAGTACCATGGCCAATAATGACGATAACGATGAGACCCCCCACGATCCTCCACGTGATACCACCGGTGGACGCGGTCACGGCCAAGGCGTGTGGCTCGAGATCCAACTCCAGCAGGCTCTCGAAGAGTGGGGCTATGCCACCGTCCGTCGAGAACCGCTCGTCGCACTCACCGTGGATGTCGTCGCCTGTCGCCAAGAGCCCCGAGACGAGCCCGCTGACTACCTCGTCGCCGAATGCAAAGACTGGCAAAGTCGCGCCATCGACGAGTCGGTGATCATCCGCCTCTGTTTGCTTGCCTTCATAGGTCGGGCCATGCCTGTCCTCTGTCACACCTCCAGACTCACGGATCGGGCGTGGCGACTCGCCCAAGCCTTCGACGTCCGCCTACTCACCCTCGAGGATCTCGACGGTGACGCCCTCCCACCGCTGACTCGCAAGCGGCCCCCAAGGCGGCCGATATCCACCGGGACTCGATCAGCCCGGAGACCCTTCGGCAAACGCCGCCAGTCACACTGTGTCGCCCCCCACATGACCGGCCGGATGCCGATATCGAAGCGGCGGTCTTCTCCCCCACCAAGAGCGCGCCGTGTTACGTGCCCGATCGGTCCGGCCACCAAGAGTATGCCGAGACAGCGTTTTCGCGGTATCTCCGGCGTGAACGCCGCAAACGGGACACACAGGGCGACGAACAGTAGGATGGACGACGAAAGCAGAACCAACCGTCCCTGTCGCTCACCTTGACACGTAGGAGTGGAAGTCCACCCGTTCGCGGGTGGGTCTGAGCGACAACACGGTGATGATTTCTAACCAACACTCGGCCGCTACCGCTGATACTGTAGTTAAGACTGGGTGGGGAGTTCCTGCGCTCTCTAGCAGCTGTCGATTGCGATGGTCGTCGGTGCCGTGGGAAGGTGCTCAACGACGGCTGAAATCTGGGAATAGGCAGCTCCGCAAATATTTATGTTCTATGAGGTCACAGATCATATAGAATAGCAGGCTGCCGGAGAACCAGCCGATTGAACTCAACCGCGCCGTCCCAGGTGGCCGCGTGGAGTTGTTCGCGATCCGCGACGACGAGTATCCCGGCGATTGGTTCTACCGGTTCCAGTACTACCACCCGGAAGAGGGCGAGTTCCTGCGCTACGACAACGCACACGATGACGAGGATCTCGGTTGGCACCACCGACACGTTCGATTCGGCGAGGATTCCGAGATCCCGTTCCAGAACATCGGTGCGCACGTCGCCCGCTTTCTCCAGGAGGTCGTCCACCTCACCGACACCGAGGACACGAACCATGACTGATCACACCGCCGACGGCTGGCCCGACAAGTACAGCGACCCCCGCGACCGTCCGCACCCAGACACCCTTCGCGTGACTGTCAAGCCGTTCGACGCGGCCCGCGAGGACACACTCGAGGCTGTCGACGCAGTTGCCGAAGGAGAATCGGCACCGGCAGTCGTGTCGTTCGCGACGGTCGGAGATCTGCGGAAGATGCTGACCGACCGCCGCATCGAACTCCTCCGGACGCTGTTGAATACCGACGGTGCTGCCGAGAGCATTTCAGCGCTGGCCGAGAATCTCGGCCGCGACTACCGGACGGTCCACGACGATGTCTCCCTGCTCGCAGACTACGGCCTCCTTTTCGTCGTCGACGAGAGCCAGTCAAAGCGGCCGTACCTGCCCTACGAGCGGATTCACCTCGACGTTGAACTCGCCGGCGGAGAACCGGACGAAGAGCCCGCACCGGCCTGACACAGCAGCCGGTTGATGATGAGCGAAGACGTTCCCGAAGAAGTCGAAGAGCAGTTTCGCGATTGACCTCCTCCCGCGCCTGAAGACGCGGGAATCCCACCACGGGATTTCAGGCCGAGCGTTCGCCCGACCCTACGATTTCAAGACGCATACGTTCCAAGCGTCTCCTGCTGGATTTCAGCATCGGCTTGGCTGTCTTGTGGCGCGGTCAAACACGCCCCATCCTCAGCCGAGTCATCGTCGTTCTCGTGTTCTCTGGAACGATTCTCTCCGCTGAGGTAGCGGTCTGCGATGTTCACCGCTCCGTTCACGTCTGCCTGATACTCGCCCATCCAGCAAGCGTCGTTCGTACACTTGAACGTCGCCTGTTGTGGGCGATATCCTACCACACCACACGCATGGCACTCCTTCGAGGTGTTGCACGGGTCCACCGTCTCGACGGGGATGCCCTTCTCGACGGCCTTGTAGCGTATCTGCGCGTGGAGTTTGGCGAACCCCCATCCGTGGAGACGCCGGTTCATGTACTCGCCGTAGTCCATCGATTCACGGATATACGTCAGGTCCTCAAGAACGAGAACCGGGTTCTCGACGGACTCGGCGTACTCTACGACCTCACGGGTGACGCGGTGGAACACGTCGTCTATCTGGTTCCACAGGTCGTCTCCGATGGACTCCGCGATACGCTCACTTCCGCGCGTCTGGAGTCGGCGCGTAGCGGTGAAGTAGGTTTTGCGGAGCCGACGAACGGTCTTTCCCTCGTCGGTCCACAGTTCTGGCGTGGTCGGAGAACCGTGGTCGTCGCGGTGACACACCGTAACGAGTGACGCTTCCCCGATGTCCACTCCGATGGGGGTCCGTTCGTCGTCGGACACTTCGGAGCGTTCCTCTACGTCGCGGGTGGCAGTAACGTGGAGGTACCACGTTTCGCCCTGCTCGAATAGCCGACTCTCGCCCATGTCAGCGTCACCAGCGTTCAACGCTTCCAACCAGTCCCGCTGTTCGGGATTCGGCTGGGCGGGTATCCAGAGGTGGTAGTCCTTGTGGTGTGGGATTTTGACGTACCACTCGATTGCGTTCTCGGGCTTGTGGTCGAGTCGTAGCCCTTCGTTCGTGAAACGGACGGGATGGTCGTCGTGGAGTTCGCCCGCGTTGTACGTCGTCGTGAGTTGCGGGACGTACTTTTTGAGCGCGTTCTTCGCGTACCCGCTCAGGTCGTAGTTGACCACCACGTCGTTCGTTCCGGTCTGCGCGGTACATCGGGCATCGAAGGCGTCTTCGAGGGCGTGCTGGTACGCCTCTTGCGTCTCTCGGAGTTTCCTCCGTTTGTGGGCGTTCGGCTCAACCAGTTTGAGTTCGAGCGTCTTCGTGAGTTCGGTCACGAGTCGCCCTCCTTGTGCTGTTGAATGTAGTTCTCGACTGTCTCACTCGAAACGTGCCCGGTGGTCCCTGCGTAGTATCCTCGCGCCCATCCGATTTTCTCGCCATTGTGGTCGGCGTATCGGTGGTTGTACTTGCGCGAGGAAATACCCTTGAACCAGTTGGCGAGGAGCGCCGGTTCGTTCTTGGGCGGGCTACTAACGAACAGGTGAACGTGGTCGGGTTGTACGGTGAGGTCAAGTATTTCGACGCCTTTGTCGTCGGCTATTTCGTGGAGGATGGTTCGTACACGGTCTGCGACCTCGCCTTTGAGTACCGAGTTGCGGTACTCCGGCAACCACACTATGTGGTAGTTAAGGTTGTAGGTCGCGTGCCGTGTGGTCTTCATCCGTGTTGTACACTATTGTCTTTCGGAGTGTTAATATTACCGATAGATAGGGAAATCCAGCCATGTGGTCGTCGGTGAGTGTGTAAGCTATTGTCCGCTTGACCCCCGCCTAAAGACGGGGGTATGCGCTCGTATCTTTATCAGTGGCGTTCGCCGTCGCATTGGATCTGCTACAGCCTCGTCGCCCGGAAGACAGCTCGATGTCGTGGACGAACTCCGCGAGAAGCACACCAGAGATGAAGTACGACAACGGAGAGTGAACACGACAGCGTCGCGTTCCGTGGCAAACGCTTATAGTTTCTAGTTTCGTAACTCTATACAAGATGAGCTACGACACAGAGCACGTGCGAAACGCGGGGAACACTCCGAGAACGATCACGGGACTTCCGACATTCACAGAATTACTTGAGAACCCGTCCCTCGCCGACCTCTATACGTCGATTAAACGGGCGGAAACTGTAACAGCCCTTGAACTCGTCGAAACAACAACCGTCTCAAAAAAGACGGTATATGACTACCTGCACAAACTGGAGCAAGCAGGCCTGATCAGCAAGGTTGGTAACGAGGCCGGAACTGCCGTATACACCGCTGAAGAATTCGAACTGACATTGACGGTCCGTGAGACGGAAGTCTCGATCACTCCCAAAATCATCGAGGTGATCGCCCAGAAGACCGAGTACCCAGCGATCGAGCGTGTTCTCGAAGACCACGGAATCGTCACATTCGCGCTCGCACATGATCTCGTGAAGGCACACAGTGAAGGCGATGTCACAATCCGGCAAATCGCGAACCTTATAGATCTCTCTCCTGGCACGACGTATGACCTCGCCGACGCACTCTATTCGATCCTCGATCTCGGTGATGATGATTCGACCCCGACGACGTACACACCGGATGATTTCGATGAGGATGAGGGGGAGCATCTCGAAGAATACACCGACAAGTAGACCGGATGACACGTAGCGAGCGGAAGCCCACTCCTTCAGGGGTGGGTGTGAGCGACAACACGGCCCGGCAGTCGACGCACTACGACTCGTCTGGATGTTCTACCACCTCAAGACCCGCCTCAATAATCTCTCGATAGGCTTCTTCAAGCCCCACGTCCTGCTGTTCGGCGTAGTCTTTCACGCGCCCGTTCAGCGTGTGCGAGATGTCTATGTTCGGTCGCATTATTTATGTCTAAAAGACATTTAGACGTAGAACTACAAATGTCTGTTGTCGTGAGGCGAACCAACACGTTCGCGGTGCGTCCGATCTCCTCCGAGGACGGGCGACTGCTCCGCGAGCTGTTGGACGCCTCCGCCAGCCTCTGGAACGAGTTGAACTACGAACGTCGCCAGCAGTTCTTCGACGGTGAGTCAGTGTGGGAGACTGCCGACTACCGCAAACAGTACGTCGGCGTCCTCGGCTCCGCCACCGCCCAACAGGTCATCCGCAAGAACAGCGAGGCGTGGCGGTCGTTCTTCGCCGCCCAAGAGGACGGCGGGGACACTGCCCCGCCCGGCTACTGGGGAAACGAGGACAAGGGACGGGAGTTGCGGACGTATATCCGCAACGACCAGTACACCCTCGAAACCGGCGAGCGGAGTCGCCTCGAAATTCCCGTGGGCCAAGACTTGAAAGAAAAGTGCGGCCTTGGCTACCACGACCGCTTGCGCCTCGAAGTCGCTGGCAACCCGAAGTGGCCCGGCGAGCAGGGCCGGTTGGAACTGTACTACGACGAAGTGAGCGACACGGTCAGAGCCATTCAACCCGTCACCGTGCCTGATTCTCGACGGGATTCACCACTAGCCGATGAATCGGCTGCGCTGGACGTGGGCGCGAACAATCTCGTCGCCTGTACGACCACTACCGGCCAGCAGTTTCTCTACGAGGGCCGCGACCTGTTCGCCCGATTCCGCGAGACGACCGAGGAGATCGCCCGCTTGCAGTCCAAACTCCGCGAGGGGCGGTACAGCAGTCGCCGGATTCGACGCCTGTATCGGAAACGGACGCGACGGCGCGACCACGCACAGGACGCGCTTGTGCGCGACTTGATAGAGCGACTGTACGGCGAGGGCGTGGCAACGGTGTACGTGGGCGACCTCACCGACGTTCTCTCGGAACACTGGTCGGCCGTGGTGAACGAGAAGACCCACCAGTTCTGGGCGTATCGCTCGTTCATCGACCGGCTCGCCACGACCGCCGAGGAGTACGGCATCACGGTCGAAGTGCGGTCGGAAGCGTACACGACCACAGAGTGTCCCGCGTGTGGCGAGCGCGAGGAGACGGAGCGGGACCGCGACGTGTTCCGATGTCAATGTGGCTACGAAGGGCACGCCGACCTCGACGCTTCACAGATGTTCTTCGAACGACAGGCTGGTATGAATCTGGATGTCGGGTCGATGGCACGGCCCGTGCGCCTCAAGTGGGACGACCACTGTTGGTCGGAGCCACCAGACTCTCCCGAGGGGGCCAGTCCCAACGAGGAGCGCACAAACCGGAGTACCGGCGACGGGAAACTTGCCTCTGTGAGTGGATAGCTAACATCCCCACCGGAGGAATCCCACGGCTTCAGCCGTGGGAGGATGTCAAGCCAGTCGTGCGACATGCCATTCGATCAGGAATGTTTCTCCTGCCCACGAAAGCGTCGTCGCCGTCCCCACCTTCTCCACGCTCGCACTCACTCCTCGGACCGTGCCGTCGTAACTAGGTTTTCAGCCTGTGCGAGGAGTCTTTCAACGTCATCGTCAGTTCGGGCTTCTGCAGTCAGCCGTACGAGCGGCTGAGTCCCGCTGGCTCGAATAAGCATCCACCCTGTCTCAGTCTCGATTCGGACCCCATCCAGCGTGGTGATCGAACTTGCATCGTAGCGCTCGGTGACAAGCGATACGACCCTCTCCATGAGAGCCGCTTTCTCTGGGGCAGCTACCTGGATATTCTGTCGTCGGATCGGATAGGAGGGAATCTCAGCGACGAGGTCAGCAAGCGAACCGGTGGTCGCGACGAGTTCGGCGAGTTTGCAGGCTGCTAATGGGGCATCCGGACATAATGTCTCTGCGGGCCAGATCCACGCACCACTGGGCTCACCACCAAAGACAACGTCATCTTCAGCCGCCTGCTCGGCGACATAGACATCGCCGACTTTCGTTCGGGTGACTGTCACGTCCTGTGTTGCAAGCACATCGTCGACGAGAATGCTTGTATCAACAGGCACGGCAACTCGATCGCCTGCCGTCGCGGCCTGGCGGGCAAACAACGCTAAAAGTACATCCCCGGAGACGAATTCTCCAGTTTCATCGACGGCGAGTAGCCGATCTGCATCCCCGTCGTGGGCAAGTCCGAGGTCTGCATCCGTATTTGCGACAGCCTGACACAGAGTTTGACAATTTTCGGCAGTTGGTTCGCTCGGTCGCCCGGGGAAGCGCCCATCCGGTTGGGCGTTGAGGGTCTCGACTGTACAGCCGAGTTCAAGTAATGCATCGATGGTCACGCGGCCAGCGCCAGTCCCAAGATCGACGATCACGGAGAGCTCAAGTGGCCCCTCAACACTATCACAGATCGCCCGCCGATGATCGGCTGGTGCCTGCTCGTAGTGGGTAGTTTCGCCAATTTCGTCCCAGGCCGCCAGCTCGTAGTCTGCCGTCTCAATGCGTGTGGCAATCCGTTCTCGTCGTTCGGTATCGAAGGCTTGGCCGGATGGCGTCCACAATTTGAGCCCATTATCGGTTGGCGGATTGTGTGAGGCGGTGATTGACACCCCAGCGTCCGCCTCCTGCCAGCCAACACTCCGTGCGACGGTTGGTGTTGCTGCTTGTCCGAGTCGGATTACGTCACTCCCGCATTCTTCGAGCCCGCTAATAAGTGCTTTCTCGAGCATTCGACCACTATCACGCGGATCCCGCCCCACGACGATGGTGTGATACTCTTCGGATGCGAGTGCACGACCAACAGACAGTGCGGTCTCGGTGGTGATGTCCTCAGCGATCGGCCCCCGAATCCCACTCGTTCCAAACATGAGCGGTATCTCTGTTGAGTTGGCATATGGGTCTTGGGCTGGCCTCTCCTGCGTTGGTAGCCAACTGCTTTGATCCCCGTACTGGCGTCCGGTAGTGTCTTGGGACCACCGACACTGGCCATGACTATGCAGACACTCATTCTGGCAGCAGGCCAAGGAACGCGGATGCGACCACTAACCGAACAGCGACCGAAACCGATGCTCCCAGTTGCCGGGCAACCGTTGGTGGCACATACCGCCACAGCAGCAATCCACGCTGGCGCCTCACGATTAGTGTTTGTTGTCGGGTATGAAGCCAATGCTATTCGGTCTTATTTCGGGACCGAGTTTAACGGCGTGCCAGTCGAATACGCGGTCCAAGACACCCAACAGGGGACCGCCGATGCGGTGCGGGCTGGCGTCACCAAGCTTTCCGACGAGTCATTTGCGGTGTTGAACGGTGACAATCTCTACGATCCTGAATCCCTCGTTGGGCTCTTTGAATGTGGTCCGAGTGTCGGCTCCTACCAAGTAGAGCAGCCACGTGCCTACGGTGTTCTTGACATTACTGACGGTCGTGTCACGAACGTCGTCGAGAAACCCGATACACCACCATCAAACGTGATCAATACTGGTGCATATGCCTTTCCGGCATCAGCGCAAGACTGGCTGGATGTCGAGCAAAGCGAACGCGGAGAGCACGAATTAACCGAGGTCCTCAATCGTGTCTGTCAAGAGACCGCGGTGACTGCGGTTCCGTTACATCGCTGGCTCGATGTTGGCCGCCCATGGGAGCTCCTAGAGGCAAATGAGTGGAAACTCGATGAGTGTCAGGGACAGATCCGCGGCGATGTCCACGAGGATGCTGAGCTTCGGGGTAATGTGGTGGTTGAATCAGGTGCGTCTGTTGATGCTGGTGTTATCATTGAAGGACCGGCAATTCTGCAGGCTGGTACCACTGTCGGGCCGAACGCGTATGTTCGGGGGGCGACGTTACTTGGTCCTGATACGACCGTCGGCCATTCCGTCGAGGTAAAAAATAGCGTGTTGATGCGGGGGGCAACGGTCGGTCATCTCTCGTATGTCGGGGATAGCATTCTCGGTCGCAATGTGAATTTCGGTGCTGGAACCACAGTCGCCAATCTGCGACACGATGAGATGCCAGTCACCTGTAATGTAAAAGGCCAACAGGTTTCCACGGGGCGACGGAAGTTCGGCATCGTCTGTGGTGACGACGTGAAAACGGGGATTAACACGAGTCTGAATGCCGGTGTGTCGCTCGCCGCCGGCACTACGACCGTACCGAACGAAACGGTCCTGCGGTCAGTCATCGACGACTGAAACTGTCGTTTTCGCCCCCGAACACCACGTTCGCCTGCGGAACTACTCCAGTTGGTTATCTGGATGTCCTTGACGCAGAACGGATCCCCGCCATCAGCACGGAGGTCGTCAGTATCTGGCGATGCGAACTGTACGGGCACGCAAGACGTCCTACCGCGTGAGGCGCTGCATGTTCTATGTGTCGGAGAGATCTCAACCCGACATGAAAGCAGTCGTGCTCGCAGCCGGCGCGGAGACGTGACTCCGCCCACTCACCGAGGGCAAACCCAAGGGAATGGTCGATGTGGACGAGAAGCCAATCTTAACGCACTGTTTCGAACAGCTGGCCAATCTCGGTGCCGACGAGCTAGTCGTCGGGTACCGCAAGCAGGATCTCATCGAGCACTACGGCGACATCTTTGAGGTCGTTCCGATCACGTAGCGCACCAGCGCGAACAGAAGGGACTGGCCCACGCACTACGGACGGCCAAGAGTATGTTGAGGATGAGTTTATGATCATGCTCGGCGACAACCTCTTCTAGGCAAACCTCGCGGACATCGTCCGCCGGCAACGCGAAAACCGCGCCGACGCCGCGTTCCTCGTCAAGGAGGTTGACTAGGACGAAGCCAGCCGATACCGCGTTTGTGATACGAACAAGTACGGCGAGATTACCGACGTCGTCGAAATACCCGAGGATCCACCCTCGAACCTCGTTAGGACGGGATTCTATACGTTCTTGCCAGCAATCTTCCACGCCGGCCACCTTGTCCAACCGTCGAACCGTGGCGAATATGAGATCTCGGAGGCAATCGATCTGCTGATTCAGAGTGGTCGGACGATCGACGCCATCGGGATGAACTTGGTCGGGCTCCAGTCGTTCGTCTATGAGATCGTCCTCGGGGTCGCCGTCATCACCGCCGTCGCGATGTTGATGAACCGCCGCAAGATCGACATCGTAAGGTAAGTCAGCGGCCCGGCCGCCCGGTCCCGATTTTCCGTCCATACCTGACCGTTACTGCGCCCGGACGAGCAGCCTGCCCTGCGAGCCGTCGCGTCCCGCGTACGGGAGCGGCGTACAGACGATGTCGAACCCGGGCGGTACGACATCGCCGAGGTTCACCACGCCCTTGACGATGCGGAGGCCGTTGCCTAGGTAGAGGAAGTGCACCTCGTGGTTGGCGACGCTCGCCCCGGGAAGTGTCCACCCCGAGGGCGTCGGCTGCGACTACCGACAGACCCAGATCGAGCAGGGACCGTGCGGCCGCCATTGACGGCTATGCGTACTCGTGGAGGTACAATTACTCGGGAACTGCCTCGGTCGGTCCATCGGCGTATCGAGAATCACGAAGTCGTCGGGTTCAAGCGAGACCGACTCGACTGTGGCGGCGATCCGGTCCCGAGGGATGATCGCCCCCCGGTCAACGTCCCGACAGTCAAGGACAACGTCCTCCGTGAGCATCTCGGCTGGCGAGACGTCGTCGGTGGTGTCGTACATCGAGGTGATCGTGGTGTTTCTCGTCGTAGAGAGACGAACATGGAGCAGGCGATTGGTGTTCGGATCGACAGCGGCGTACAGCCAATCTCGCTCAGTATCGAGCTGAATCTCCGTTTCGTTGACCGCAACGTGATTCGGACCAGCACCCGCTGTCGGCTGTAAATCGGTTTTCTGTACCCCTCGATGTACAGTGCTTCGATGCCGACCGACACCCAAAATTTCAAGAATCAGATGGGATCTGAAAGTGATAATCCAGCCAAATGGAGTCGGATCCCGAGTTTCATCGCTGGCCCAGGTGTCGCCTCTCGCTCCGGAAATTCTAAGCCGATACAACCGCTATCGTCGCTGAAGTAGTCGAAATTGAGCTTGGACGTCTCAATCTTTTGACCACCTCGTTCCTTATCGCAACACTACCCCCACAAACCACAAAACACTTAATACAAGCACAATACCTTCCATGCACCCCTACCAGTGGCTGGCGTGATGCCAGACCACAAATTCGACAGAAAAGAGGAGCGACCTCGGGACTGTCACTGCAATGCAAACAACAAAGAAAACATGACAGACACAAACGACAAATTACGTGCAGTCATCCTAGCTGCGCTTATGGTTTTCAGTGTCTTCGCTGGAACCGTGGCGCTGTCTGGATCTGCTGCCGCCCGTGGCGGTAACACCGCTGGCGGCGGAGACTTCAACACACAAGACGGTACAGGCTATCTTGAATCAGGAGACACCGTGTTTCAGGGAGAATCTGACGTCTTCCTGAGTGACGACTTCGGTACGCCTGCGACGTCTCCGACCAAAACAGCTGGCAATGCTGAGGGTGTGCCGCTTGAAACGCCCAACATCCCGCAGAGCCAAGAAACAGGTACGTACGGTATTAACGGTAATGCGTCTAATGCCAACATAACCGTCCAGACGCCGCGTGTGACCACGCTGGACGTTCTCAACAGCAACCTTGAGGACATCAGTGGCGGCTCGGTTGCCGAAGGTACCAGTCCTGACGCGGGGAGTTCCACGGACGGCACCCGCGCCGGTAATCTCACGATTGTCGGCGCTTGGAACTACAAGACCGCTGAGAACCTCGAACTGACCGTCGAAGACGACTCCGGTCTCGACGTGACCGGCGACGTCATCGACGAGTCCGTCAACCCGACTGGCAGTGCCGACCCGAACAGCCCGATCCGAACGCAGGAAGACGCCGACATGAGCGAAGTTCGCTTCGAAAGCGCTGGCAACAACGCTCGCGGTGGGTCGATCTCCGAGAACGAGGTCGCCTATCCCGTCGACCTCGCGAACACGGGCACTGGCACCTACACCATCGAACTCGCTGGTACTGACGACCTCGACTTCGGTGACGCCGTTCAGACCACGACCATCACCGTCACCGGTGACGACGACGCCAACCTCAACCTCGACACCGACGAAGTCACGCGCGGTGAGGACGTCCGCTTCGAGATTCAGGGCTCGGACGCTGGTGACCAGCACGTGGTCGTCATCGAATCCGACGACTTCCGTGACGGCGTCTCCGCGAGCAACGCCGCTCGCATCTTCCGGCAGGTCGGCGACACCGACGAAGTTGGGTACGTGACCAGCAGTAACAGCGCGCTCAACCGCTCGACCGTGCAGTCGAGCAGCAGCCCGCCCACCGACTTCGAGTACGCATACGCGAACATCACCGTCGACGACGACACCGGTGTCGGCGTCGGTCAGGTCGAAACCCAGTACCTGAGTGACTCGGACGTCGATCTCACCCTGTACAACTCCTCGACCAGCGTTCCCTTCCAGCTCGGCGGTACGATCGACCAGCAAGGCGAAGACGACGAGCAGACCCTCTCGGTCACCGAGGGTGACATCGAGATCAACTCGCCCGGCAGCACCTACGTTGTCGGCAGCGAGGTCACGATCAACGGCACGGCGTCGGAAGGCATCGACGAGGTTGCCTTCTTCGCCCGCCGGAACAATGACTACCGGCTC